>JAESGJ010000030.1_pt1 | contig 385141 bp, 303 predicted proteins | sample 9266241 | NCBI WGS metagenome assembly JAESGJ01 (sample SAMN14514841, study PRJNA621669) | algae metagenome | isolation source: Brasilonema octagenarum HA4186-MV1 and co-occurring heterotrophs from wet... | place: USA: Manoa Valley, Hawaii | collected 2009-07-20
TTCTTGGGCGTAAGTAAGGAGGTTTGACATGACCTTCTTTTAATTTCTCTCTACGCCCTTTTTTTCAGATTTTGGCTCGCACTGCAAGCCCACTTGTTGAGAATGGTGCAAGATCTCAGTTTTAACGAACTTGAACTTTGAGCCAAGAAATTTATTTCTTGGTGGACGAGAATTATGGTGCAAGATCTGAGAAAAGCCATCTAAAGTCGCGAATGACTCTTTAGCACAGGCTGCTTTGAACTGTGGAGCCAATTCCAATACGGTTCAGTTAAGGATTGATCCTCCCTAGCCCTCCTTAAAAAGGAGGGAACTAAGCCCCCTTTTTAAGGGGAGCCAGTGCGTTGCGGAGCCACTGCCCTTCGGGTTCGCAGTCGCCTACGGAGGGAGACCCTCCTGCAGCGCTGTCTCACCGTGCGCGGGTTCCCCGCGTTGAGGCATGTGGCGTGAGCCAGTACTTGATGAGGGTTTCCCGACAGAGGTATCTGGCGTTGGGGTTCCCCCCGTTGTCGCACCTGGCGTCGGTTGGGGGATCTTAACAAAACTAAACACCACTAACTGAACCGTATTGGAGCCAATTCTTCACCTAAATAAGGTTGCCAAATGCGACGCATCCAAACAGCTTGCACCTGCTTTGTGCTGATAGAGTTGTTACCATATTCCAGCCTATAATCAACTCCCAGAATTGCTGAGTTGAACTTTGAGTTGCACAGCAAGTAGAAATTGATCTGTGTCGAGGTGGAACGGTTGCACCCCTTTTTTCATAGGGCTTGTTCAACTCTATGCTATTGTTAAAAATCACCACTATGAGTGATTAATAAAACAATCTCACGCGGTAGGTACATACAAAGACAGCCTCAAGGCTTTATTTTACGGTATCTATAGCAATTATTTGATCATCACCATCTGATGGATATTTTTGCGTCATAGCTTCATCACTATCTGATGGATACTTCTTAGTGAATCCTCCACCACCCACGTCGTCTTTATCTGAGGGATACTTCTTAGTGAATCCTCCACCGTCTTCATTATCAGATGGATATTTCAAAGTGGTGGCTATTTCATCTTTGGCAGGAGCAGAAACTGCTGTCAAACCGCCATGAACGGTTTCCATTTCTTCTTCAGACAAGTCTTCACAGAATTGTCCTTCTAAATAGCGGGCGAAAAAAGGTACTGCTTTGTCATTTAAAGCTTGCTGATCATTGTCAGACATATGTTGCTCCTTTGGATTGGTAGATGTGAGTTTTAGAAAATCTATACATTCTTATTTCTTGCTAATTATCACAAGAAATCGAATCATAACCAGATTGTGAGGAACTGCTGGATTTGTTATTTATATGCAACCCTGATTTAAACTTTTGACTAATCTGACTTTGACTCTGGGTAGATGTCTTGGAAAAACTTTTTCATCCGACAATAATCTTGCTATTAGTTTAGATTTTCCGTCTGACTACAAGTTGTTTGTAGTTCTTAATAGTACCACCGATTATCCTGATAATTCTTGTAGAATTATAGTCAAGAGAAACAAGCAAACTTTTGTCAAATAACTTGCTTTTTATGAATGTACTATCAAGCAGAAATGCTCATGGTACTTTTTTCCAAGAACATGCTCACTTTTCTTTAGTTATTTTCTTTCTAGCCTTTTTTGTTCACTTTGATACTATATCGGAATGGCTCAAAAGAATCAACATTGTTTAACAAAAATAACATCAATATTTTCGTTCATAAGAGTTTATTTTTCTCTTTAGAACTTCAGGACATACCGTTTTTAACACAATTGAAAAATCAGTGAGCGTATCTTAGTTAAGCGTAAATGTTAACTTCCGGAATTGGGGCCTTGGTGATGGTTGGGATATCAAGTTTGTTTTAGTGATAAACACATTTAAACTTTTGCCACACTGTCATTTAGGGGGAGTGAGATTACACCTTTGGGCAATCTCATCCCGCAGCAAAGACACTTTATCTTGGGTTAGCCAGGTAAATAACTTAGCCATCGCAATAGAAGAGCGATCAATTTTGAGAACTTCCTCAAGCATCTGCCACGCTTGGGCTACATTCCCAGCTTGCAGTGGAATTATTGTGGATTGCAGGCAATAGTTAAAGTAATGGCTACGGGATTTTGCCGTAATCTCGGTACACAGTTCAGATGGCAGATAACTTTCCGAGATGTCGATCGCACGGCGGATGGATATAATCTGAGTCCCAGATAATAAAAGATCGCTAGTTATACTGTTAGAATGCTCACGGAAACGTGCCAAAATACCAGGCTCACACCACCAATCATAAGAAGTAGCAATGCGTTTATAAAGTTCCCAGTCAGAAGTGAAGCTCAACTCAGGAAGATAGCCTCCTAGCCGTTCATGAGCTAACCGACGAATCACAACTGCCGACATATTTAATGGATTAGCCACTCCAATTTTCCACAGCCAATCTTGAGTTACGCCTTTATATTCTCCACACACTTGCTGGAAGCGAATCACTTTTTCTTTGTCATTAATATTTTCATAACCTGTAAAAGCTGCTCCAATAGACTCTGAACACCCTTCTAGACTCTGCTTTAACTGGGAATAAAAACCAGGGAGGACATAGTCATCGTCGGGAATAACATGAATCCACTGACCGCGAGCCAGAGCAATACCTGCGTTCATATTTTTGATGGCGCCAATATTCTCTGGATTGCGGTAGTAGCGCACGACTCCTTTGCCGATACTGTTTACCATTTCAAACAGAGGTGTCTGACTAGCATTCTCCATAACCAGAATTTCCATCTCCTCTTCTCCTGGCCATTGTGCTAGTACGCTAGCGAGACATTCGAGAAGATAGTCAGTGCGGTTATATACTGGAATAACCACACTCCAAAAAGGTCGCGGTTTCTCACTGTCACAAACGGGTGGAATCGCTGGAAACTGATAAGCTCCGACAGTGACCTCTGTTTGGGGAATCGGTGGTGTAACTGAACTTTCCGGAGTCGTTTCAGTATCCTGATAAGCTTCTACAGCTTTGGCGTAGTGGGGATTAATCAGCTTTAACCATTGTCGGTAAGCAGCAGCTGCCTCCTGTAACTGGTTTTTTTGTTGATAAACTTTGCCTAAGTTTTGATAAACTTCCGGGTAGTTGGGATTGAGTTCCAGAACTTTTTGATAGCAGGCGATCGCCTCTTCTAACTCCCCAAGTTCATGCAGCACAACCCCCAAATTGAAATGAGCTTCAACTAAATTGGGTTGTAGGATGATCGCCTGCTTGTAATAAGCAACAGCAGTCTTTAAATCGCCTGCTTTTTTCCGAGCAACACCCAATTTGTGATTTAATTGTGCATAGTAGAGTTGTTTTTCGCTTGAGAGCTTGCCTTGGGCGTGAAGTGTATTGCCCAAATTTGCCTCTGCTTCTGTAAAGTCCGGCTTTAATTCTAGGGCTTTTTGATAGTAGTTAATTGCTTCCTCAAACAGTCCTTGTTGTTGCAGAGCGTAGCCCAAGTTGTTGTAAATTGGTAGTGAATCTGGTCGTAGGGCAAGAGCTTGATGGTAGGCGATCGCTGCTTCTGGAAATTGCTCTTGAGCTAAACGCAAATTCCCTAAACTGAACCAACTCTTGACAGAATCTGGCTGCACACCAACAGCAGCACTCAGAAACTGTTCCGCCGACTGGAGGTGACCGCTTTGCTGCGCTAGCATACCTAACCCGTATAATGCCTCGGGGTGGTTGGGCTGTTCTGCCAGCACCTGACGATAACTTTCCTCAGCCTGGGTTAGGCGATTAGCTTGATGATGCTGAACAGCAAGTTGCAGGATTGCAGAAATTCTGGTCAGAGCAACTTCTGCAACCCTCTGCAATCGGTTCAATCTGAGTGCATACAAGCTTTTTTCTCTGAGTTCCCGACTGCATTTTTGCATCTCATTCAGGTCGTCGCTGACCTGGATGTATTGCCCGGACAACTCGTCATACTTACCAGATGCCAATCGCAGAACAAGCTCCACCGCTAACTCCGGTGGTACATCTAGACCTTTTTCAAAAATTTTACTAGACCAGGGAATCCACTTCTGTCCTTCCGCCGAGAACGCCACGTCTATCATTGCCGTCCGAACCGCCCCAGGGCAGATAGCAAACACACTCACCCCATACTGTTTTGTCTCAAGAGCCAAGTTTTCACTAAACCGGATTAAGGCGGTTTTGCTGACCACATAAGGCGAGAGATAAGCGCAACCTACTAAGGCAGCTTCACTTGCTATATTAATGATCCTCCCTCGTCTTTGGGCGATCATGCTCGGCAAAACATATCTTGTGCACAGCAATGGTCCGTGTAAATTCACTTCCATATTTCGCCACCACTCTTGAGGATCAATCTCCCAGACTGGTCCAAGTGGGGACAAAACGCCTGCATTATTGATCAGCAAATCAACAGGTCCGAGTTGGTCTTCGATTTGGCTTACAACCTTCTCTACTGCTGCTTGATCAGTCACATCCACTGTCAGTGCGATCGCTCTGCCACCAGCTTTTGTAATATATGATACTGTCTCTTCAAGCTGATCCGCAGAACGCGCGATCACAGCCACTGACGCCCCAGCTGCAGCCAGAGCAATGGCATATGCTTGACCCAAACCTCGACCACCGCCAGTGATGATCGCCACCTGATTTGTAACGTCAACAAGTCCTGCTGGATTAATCTTCATATTAAATCTCCTGTTGATATGAAGGTTGGAATCTGGGAGGCTGTTAAGTAGAAATCGCGTTTTTGAGTTGGTTCTGCTTTTGGGAAATCTTGTCTAAGTTTGGATAAACTTCCGGGTAGTTAGGATTAAGTTCTGGAACTTTTTGATACTAAGCTCTAGCCTCTTCTAACTCCCCAAGTTCATGCAGTACAATCCCCAAATTGTAATGAGCTTCTAGCAAATCGGGTTGTAGGGTGAGAGCTTGCTTGTAATAAGCAACAGCAGTTTTTAAATCTCCGGCTTTCTCCCGGGCAATACCCAATTTGTGATTTAATTGTGCGTAGTAGATCTGCTTTTCGGTTGAGAGCTTACCTTGGGCATGAAGTGCATTGCCCAAATTCACTTCTGCTTCTGTAAAGTCCCGTTTTAATTCTAAGGCTTTTTGGTAGCAGTTAATTGCTTGCTCAAATAATCCTTGTTGTTGCAGAGCATAGCCCAAGTTGTTGTAAATTGGTAATGAGTCTGGTCGTAGGGTGAGAGCTTGATGGTAGGCGATCGCTGCCTCGGCAAACTGCCCGTGACCTAAACGCAAATTACCTAAACTAAACCACGTCTTGACAGAATCAGGCTGAGCTTGGGAAGCAGCACTCAGCCACTGTTCGGCGCTTTGAGGCTGCCCCAACTGAATCGCCAGCATACCCAAACTGTATAAAGCTTCTGGGTGGTTAGGTTGTTTTTCCAGAACTTGATGATATAGCTTTTGTGCGTCGTCTAAGCGATTAGCTCGATGGTGTTGAACTGCGAGTTGAAGCGTTTGAGCCACTTCTTGCGCGCCAAATCGTCTTGGCTTATTGACCACCTTGAGGAGAAAATCCTCCAGTGCTCTAACTGGTTTTAAGTCGCCATATAACTTGTGCTTATTTTGAGCAACTTGCTTTTTAATATATTGACGATATTCAGGATCTAGCCCAAGACGAACTGCAATTTTCACATAATCTTCTTTAGTTGCAGCAATAGTTTCTTCTATGCCCATCATTTTGAGTATAGCTAGGGTATGCCGTCCCCGCATTAAATCTCCTGGTAACGTGACGACTGGTATATTATGGGCGATCGCTTCTAAGGTCGAGTTGCATCCCGACCAACCGATGCTATCTAAGAAGACATCGGCGATCGCGCTCGTGCTTGCAAACTCTGTGACATCTAAGCGAGGCAAAAAGATGCAGTAGTCTTGATAATTCAGGCCTAATTCCTCAAAAGCTCGTCGTAAGCGTTGACGAAAGACTTCGGTAAGATATTCACCTTGTAGTGCTTCAAGAAAGACAAACTTACACTTAGATAAGTCTTTGGCAATTTTAGGAAAGACATCATCATGTTGGGGTAAATACTTATACAATGATTGGCAGCACCAGAACATGATTTCGTCCTCAGCAATACCAATTTGCCCTTTAGTGATTGCTTGCGATTCAATTGCCAAAGGCGTGTAATGAATCGATAAATTGGGTAATTTGACCAGCTTTTCTGTGTAGTGTTCTTGAGCATTTTCTGGTTCCATTAACTCACTGCTCAAGTAGTAGTCAATTGTTGGTAACCCACTCGTATTCGGGTGTCCCCAAGATGTCATTTGAATGGGAGCTAGTCTTAAACAACCCAACTGAACTGTCATTGGGTGCATCCCAAATTCTGGAAAAATCAGAATGTGTAACTTGTCTTTTTGAATGGTTTCACACCATTGTTCTAACAACAATGCTTTTTGAGTAAATTTGTCAAACAGTTTTGCTGCTATTTGAGTCTGCTGATCTTGTTTGGGACTCGTGTGATATCCAAATAATTCAAACTCACTTCTATCCAGATTTTCTACCCACCCTTTGATTGGAATTTTCCAATTAGAATGATTGTAAAAAAATGCGGAAACAAAACCGATGCGAATTTTTTCGTTCGGTTGCAAATCTGGTAGAGGAATAGCTTGGCGACCTTGGGGATAGCGACTCGACATCAGCCCAGCAATCATTTCACCATAGACTTGCTGCAAACAACGGTCATTTAAGCCTTGATAAGCCAGATAAAAAGGCTGTAGAAAACCGACAGATTTAGCCGCCTCTATTCTTTGTTCGGGAGTTGCTAGTTGATAGTGCTCAGCTAAATTTTGAAGATATTGCTGATAATTCTTTCGCTTCAACTGAATGTCGTCAAAATTGGAATAAATAATCGGTAGCTGAGCCATACAAATGCCAAGTTTGGCTGCAGCAAAATCAGGTTGGATGTTTAAGGCTTGCTGGTAATACTCTACGGCTTTTTCTAAAAGACCCTGGTCGCAGAGTGCTGTTGCCAAGTTATAATAAAATGAGGCATCGTTATGGTTAATTTGTAAAGCTTTCTGGTAAGACTCGATCGCTACTTCTAAGTTACCTTGTTCCTTAAGGATATTTCCTAAGTTGTTCAGCGCAATAGAGGCTATTAGGGGATTTGGGTAGAGATTTAAAACTTTTTGGTAAGCTTCGGTCGCCTCACATAATTTATTTTGCGCTTGCAATACTTGTGCTAAGGATATTTGAGCGAGAACATAAGTGGGCTGAATTTTTAATATCTGCTTGTAGAGAGATTCCGCTTCATAAAAATCTTTACACTCATGTTTATCAATAGCTCGGTTGATGAGATATTGAACATTTGAATCTGAATCACTATCCCGATTCAATTGATGGATTCTGGTTTTTTTACCAACTACATTTAAAAGAAAGTTTTCAAGTGCTCTAACTGGTTTTAAATCATGATATAACTTATATTTTTGGTCAGCAACTTGCTTCTTAATGTATTGACGATATTCAGAATCTTGCCCAAGACGAACTGCAATTTTCACATAATCTTCTTTAGTCGCAGCAATGGTTTCTTCTATGCCCATCATTTTGAGTATTGCTAGGGTATGGCGTCCCCGCATCAAATCTCCTGGCAAGGTGACGACGGGAATATTATGAGCGATCGCGTCCATAGTCGAATTACATCCCGACCAACCAATGCTATCTAGGAAGACATCGGCGATAGCTGCCATTCCAGCAAACCTGCTACTATCCATATAAGGCAAAAAGATGCAGTAGTCTTGATAATTGAGTCCGAATTCCTCAAAAGCACGGCTTAACCGCTGCTCAAAGACTTCGGTCACACATTCGCCTCTGTTATTTTGAATAAATACAAACTTGCAACTACCTAAATCTTTAGCAATTCGAGGAAAGACATCATCATGTTGCGGTAAATACTTGAATAATGCTTGACAGCACCAGAACATTAATTCGTCATTTTTGATGCCTATTTCTTTTTTGTTTATGACTTGAGGTTTAATCGCCAATGGCGTGTAATGAATCGATAGATTGGGCAACCTAACTAACTTTTCTGTATAGTGTTCTTGAGCGTTTTCTGGTTCCATTAACTCACTGCTCAAGTAGTAGTCTATCGTTGGTAACCCACTTGTATCCGGATGTCCCCAAGATGTGATTTGAATGGGAGCTAGTCTTAAGCAACCCAACTTCACTGTCAGCGGATCCATCCCAAATTCTGGAAAAATTAGGATGTGTAACTTGTCTTTTTGAATGGTTTCACACCATTGTTCTAACAACAATCGTTTTTGAGTAAATTTGTCAAAAACTTTCGCTGCTATTAGAGTTTCCTGATCTTGTTTGGAACCAGTATGATATCCAAATAATTCAAACTCACTTCTATCCAGGTTTTCTACCCAACCCTTAATCGGGATTTTCCAATTAGAATGATTGTAAAAAAATCTGGAAACAAAACCGATGCGAATTTTTTCGTTCGGTTGCAAATCTGGTAGGGGAATAGCTTGGCTGTATTGGGGACAGCGATTCGACATCAGCCCAGCAATCATTTCCCCATATATTTGCTGTAAAGGACGATTATTTAAACCTTGATAAGCCAGATAAAAAGGCTGTACGAAACCGACCGCTTTAGCCCCCTCTGTCCTTTCTTCGGGAGTAGCGGCTTGATAATGGTAAGCCAGATTTTGGAGACATTGCTGATAATTATTTCGCCTCAACTGAATGTCGTCAAAATTGGAATAAATAATTGGTAGCTGAACCGTACAAATGCCAAATTTTGCTTGAGCATAGTTGGGTTTAAGGCTTAATGCTTGCTGATAAGACTTCAACGCTCTTTCTAACTCGCCTTGTTGCAGCAAGACATTTCCTAAATTGTAATGAGCCTCAGCATAGTCAGATTTAATGTTCAATGCTTGTTGATAGGACTTTAATGCTGCGTCTAAATTGTCCTGTTGTAGGAAGACACTTCCCAAATTATTATGAGCTTCAGCATAGTCAGGTTTAACGTTTAACGCTTGCTGGTAAGACTTCGACGCTGTTTCTAACTTGCCTTGTTGCAGGAATACATTTCCTAAATTGTAATGAGCCTCAGGAAAGTCAGGTTTGAGCCTTAAAGCTTCTTGATAGGACTTCAACGCTGCGTCTAACTTACCCTGCTGCTCAAATAAACTTCCTAAATTGCAACTTGCGATCGCGTAATATTGGTTTTCTAATTGGGGTTGGAATTGTAATATTTGTTTATATAGCGATTCAGCTTCATCCAATTGACCTGACTGATGCTTCTGCGTCGCGATTACGATCAAAGACTTAATGTTAGATTCTAAAATATTTTCAGTATTCATGGCTGTACCCAGATGAGATCGAGCTATTTAATAAGCGATCGCTTCGCCTCCCCTATGCCCAGAGGGTTTTCTGGAAGAAAACCCTTTGGGTAAATAAGGGCGATAGCTAGCCCCTAAGGGGCAAAGCTCGCCGGGGGGATACTCCCCCCGGCAGACTTTGGCGCTGCGCAAACGCTGCTCCCTAAGCGCAAAGCGCACGCTACGCGAACGGCAGATCGCGCTTATAGCCTCAAATTTCCTAATTAAGAAAACAGTAGGTTGGATCAACGATCACCCAACCCAACAGAACAAAGGTAAGTGCTGGTTTCTGTCCTGCGGACACGCAGTCGCGTTCGTTTTTCAACCAACCTACAAGTTCTATATTTGCCTTAACTGAACTCTATTGGCTTATTGGCTCAAAAATTTTCCGATAATGGCAATTCACTACAGCAATTTTAAATACTAAGTCGATGTTTTAGAGGGCAATTAGCCGCTAAAAACCCCAAGTAAACACTATTGATTGAGAGTTAATCTGACTGGAATTTACACCCGCAAGCAGTAATTTTCCTTCAGTCCATCCACGCTCAAAATCGAAGAGAACACCATCCTTGGTATCGGTTATGTTACCTTGAGAAAACATCTCTTTTAACCATTTATCAGGACTCAGAAGAGTCCAGTTTTGGAATACTAGCTTATCGGTACCAACCTGGAAGTCTTTGATGATGTCGTAGTCACTACTTGAATTATCGCCACCTTTAAATACAAATTGGTCATAGCCGTCGCCACCAACCAACACATCACTACCACGACCACCAGTCAGGATGTCATCGCCGGAACCACCACTGAGTTTATCATTACCTGCATCTCCATATAGCCGATCATTGCCTGGACCTCCTTCGAGGATATCATCACCTTTGTTTCCATCCAGAGTATCATTTCCTAGGCTGCCATATATTTTACTAGCACCATCGCTGCCACTCAGTTTATCGTCTCCTATCGTGCCATATGTGACATCTTTTCCCAGATTGCCGATTAAAGTATCCCCCAAAAAGGTAACTGCAGTGGCTTGAATTTCCACTACAGTTATGTTGGTATCTTGCTTAAACGTCTGCTGGTAAGTTCCACTATACTTGCCTGTGACGGAGTCTTGCCCATTGTTGCCATCAACATCACGAGTTTGATTGGGAGTGGCAATGTTGACATTCTTACTACCACCAAACTTCAGTTCGCCAACTTTTTTAGAGGAAATTAAGTTACCAGTGATGCCAAAATAATCTAAGACCTTGGGTTTATTGGGATCTTTGGTGTCTAACACCACGAAAGCAGTTTTCGATTTAGCCTCGTTATATTCAGCATTCGGATTTTCAATTTCTTTAGCTGTCAGTGCGACATCTGCTAAAAAATCGAAACGGAAAGCAAGATTCGCCTTAACTGCAAAATTAGCAACAACTTTAGTTTGACTGTTGGAACTTCCTGCATACGGACCATCTAAACCAATCCCAGTACTGTCATTGAAGAGCACAGAGAAAGTTGGGTCATTGTTGAAAATAGCTCTAGCGTCACCAATAGCAGTAGCTACCCCACCGCGAACCAATGTGTCCGCTTGGGAAGCAGTCAAAAAAGATGCTGAAGGTTGACTATAGTTGAACAGAGTAAAAAGCCCTGTAGCGTTAGCAAAATTAGGGTTGGGATTAGGAGTTGTATTGGTTGGTTGTAAAAATACCGTTTCTGATGCCATGAACTTCAACTTTTCTCCAATTGTAAAGTTTGTCTGCAAAATAACAGCGATAGCTGAGTGCAGATGCTCCCTGGCGAATTTTGCTGTAAAAGTTCCAGAAAATAGCAGTCCTAAATCCTGAGCCGCTACGGGCATGCTAAGTGTATCTGCTGCCCAGACGCTCCTTTGTATGGCTACGGCACGCCTTACAGCGTAAGCATGATTGCATGCACTTGGGTTTACGTAAAGATATTGTTAATAGCTCAAAATTGCACGAAGTTAAAGTGCTAACTGTTCTTATTCCCTGTTAATTACCACAAGAAATAGAACTATACCCAGATTGTGAAGAACTGCTGGAATTGTTATCAGATGAAACTTTTACTGAAACGCTTTGAATAATCTTAGTTTTACCATCACCAGATGCTTTAACAAAATCTTTTACTTCCGCAACAACTTTGCCATCTGGTGAGAGTATCCGTTTAACGACAACTTTCTCATGCTCTTCCATAATTATACCAACCGTTTGTTGTTTTATAGACTTATTGCAAATGTGCTTTTAGTTAGCGATACACCCTTAGCGTTTCTGACAACTCACTTTATTATGTTATGTTGATGAAACACTCCTTATAAAAGATCCAGCAATTGTTCCATTAGAATTGTTTGCAAATAACGTAACGGAACGAGATTTAAACTTGCCATCATCTGTTAAGACTTCATATCCGACAACTCCAGGTTTACTTAATTTTTTTATAACAGATTTGTCATCGGAACTTACGTCTGTTACTTCGTAACCTTCTAATTGTGGTAACAGATTAAATAAATCAGCGAGCCGTAATCCACCTGTTACGTGAAGATCTTCTTCAGTTACGACTTCACAAAAATCTAAGTCAATGATTTCTAATTGATCCATGTTACACTTCATCCAAATGATTTAAGTTTAGATATTCTTGGTAAGCCAGATTAATGACAAGTTGAGTTAATTTGAAACAGAGGAAAGAGAAAAAACGCTAGTAGCAGAGCTACTCGCAGAACTACCTCCAGAAATTGCAATCGCTTCAGCATAACTGCTAGCCGAAGGACTACTAGTGCCAGCAACTGCTTGATTTACAGCAAGAGTACCAGTGTAGGTTGAAGGACCAAAAGCACGTGCCAAATATGCAGTAAATGCTAAAGCCTTCCCACCACCATGTAAATGCATGGTATTTTCTTCAGAAACAGAGTCTAAATAATCGAGATCCAAGATCAACATTGCTTTTCTATGTTTTTAATTCACTTTTGACTGAGTTCATCAATAAAGAGCAGTTGGACAGTTTTCCTGTCAAATAGAAATATGCTGAAATATTTCATCTAAAAAAAGATAAAATATTCAGCATTTTCATAATTTTATTGACAAAAAAATGTCAACATTTTATACCCCTTCTGGAGTATATACTATAATCTAGCACCAGCTGTTAAGACACCAGCAGATTCAGAACCTACACCCGCAATCACAGTATTGGTGACATTAGATTCAGTATATGAGTTGTTACCTGAAGCAGTGTTGTCGTAAATGTTGATAGATGAGTTACCTACAGCGTTTACAGTGCTAGTCAGGGAAGAGGTGATGCTCTTGTTAGCCAACAGAGCAATATTAACGTTAAAATTTTGTGTTGAACCTGTGGTCAGGTTAACATTTTTGGTGAGGCCGATACCACCAACAATTTCAGCGCCTTCAACGGTTTCCAAAAGATTCAAATCAGAAATAATCATGGGGTTTCTCCTGGGAAATTATGTTTTGTGTTTTTGTTCTGGGAATTTGTGTAAGCGTTTTTTGCTTACATTTATAAATATACAACATTCAATTTATAAGTCAACTATTTTTCGAAAAAATGTCTATAATTTTCACTTATATAAATAAAAAAAAACAATATTTTTGACTTATTAAAGTTATCTTTTTTTATATAGCTAAAAACAACAAATTAGCCAATACAAAGCTAATTGTATCGACTTTAATGAAATATATTTGGCTTTTTATAAAGTTAATGTGTCAGTCAAATTGAAAGTAAGTAATGTTAAGTTTTTCCCCTTGTGTAATGTTTTTAATTGCTCATGCTCTTGTTTCTTATGCTCAGAAAAGAGTGTTAGCTCTTTTTTAGAAAAAAGAAACCCCTATATCCTGCTGCATAAAAGTAGGATAAGTCGCTAGCAAATTGGTTAGAAAGTTAAAATTTTTTTACTGAATAAGGAAATCAAGCTTGCTTAGGCAGTTCTGTTGATGCTTGAAAACCTACATCTAAATCAGTAACGATTTCCATCGATGTAACTTGTTCCTTCAACCAATGATCAAACAATTCCTGCTGAATTTGCTCACGCAACTGCTCATCCAAGATAGGTTGAACAATTTCCTCTACCCAAATCAAATAAACTCCCTTGGAGGTTGAAATCGGCTTGAGAGGGGACGGTGGAGTAGCAGCAAACACAGCCGCTGCAATCTCTGGTCGAAAATCTTTACGACGTCGTATTCCTTTATATCCTCCAGCACGTCGAAGTTCAGGCTGTTGAATATATTCACGAGCTATTTCTTGGAAAATGATTTCGTTTGATTGCAGAGAATAAAACAGTTCTAGAGCTAAGTCTGTGTCATCCAAGATGACTTCATATGTGGCAGCACCAACGTAATTGAGTTGGTTTTCATAAAAGAAGCGTTCTATATGCCCAGCAAACAGGTGATGAGCTAACTTAGTGGCTAGTACCTTGTTATGGATCAATTGTTCAAACTCAGGCAGAGAGAGATGATGTTTTTTGAGCCAGTTCCAAGTGTCTTGAGCTTTGACTAGTTTTTTTGCAAAGCGTAATCTATCTCCTTCCTGTTGAACTTCTTGTTCTAAGACTTGAATACCTGCTTCTTGGGCAGCTGATGCAATAATTTTTTGGGTTGCGATCGCTTGCACAACATCAGGGATTTGACAAGAAAGCTTTAGACTCTGAATCAGGTCTGAGGACGAAATGGTCAAAGGTTCTGACACGAGACGATTCTCCTGGGAATTTAAAACAGTTATCAGTTATCAGTTACCAGTTATCAGGTAAGAAACGGACTCATCCACCCCTTGTTCACTGCAGCTGGTACTGTTCACTGTTGAAGTTGACTTTTGACTAAACGTTTAAGCCACCTTTGTGCAATTTCTTAAATGGATCTAGGATGAAGTCTATGATACGCCGCTGGCGGATAACCACCTCAGCGGTTGCAGTCTGTCCAGGAATGAATTGAAGACGTTTGTTGCCATTCTCGATATACTGTTTATCCAAAGTAATTTCTAACTCAAAGTTTTCTACATTCCCTTGAGGCGTTTGGGTAACTTTGGAGTCTGGAGAAATCCAATTAACTTTTGCTGACACAATGCCATACTCCTGGAAAGGATAAGCATCAAACTTGACTTTGGCAGGCATACCCGCTTTTAAGAAGCCACTGTGCTGGTTTGGTATCACAGCCTTGAGTACTACACCAACTTGTAATGGTGCAATTTGAGCAACTCTTTGACCTGGTTGTAGTACGGCTCCCGGTTTGGTAGTGGGAAATTCAAAAATCACACCATCAATAGGCGATCGCACTACTCGTTGCTGCAACTGAATATTTGAGGCTGTTAATTGACTTTGAGTTTGGGAAATTTCCGATTGAACAGAATCAATTTGTGCTTGCAGTTCTTTGAGTTGTTCCTCTGCTTTGAGTTGTGCAAGTTCACCTGTATGAACCAGGCTTTGATAATTGCGTTGTTCTTCCTCCGCTTTGAGTTGTGCTTGCTGGATTTCAGACTGAGCTTGCTGAATGGTTCTTTGATAACTGCTTTGTTGTTCTTTTAAGCTCGACTGAGTCTGAGCGATATCAGATTTCGCTCGCAGAAGGTATTCGTAGTTTTCCTTGGCGGACTGTTGGATTTCCTCAAAACGCTCTTGTGGCATGACACCATCTTGATAGGCTTTTTTATAGCGTGGGACTTTTTCTTGAGAGGCTTGAAGACGAACTTCTGCTAACTTATAGGCTGACTTACTAGAATCAAGAGCTTGCTGCACTTGGGCTACTTTTGCCAGTTTTTCATCTTTCTGTAAGTTATAAACGGATTTGAGAGCATCTAAATTCCGTCGCGCCTGGTCTACTTGAGACTGCTTTGCTAAGAGTTGAGCTTGGTTTTGTTGTTGCTGAGTGCGCACAGAAAGCGTTAATTGATTTTTGAGTAGCTCTGAGCTCTTTCGCCGATTTTGCAGTCCGTCCAACTTTGTTTGAACCTGGTTAAGTTCAGTTTTGACAACCTGTGAGTCCAGTTCCAATAAAACTTGACCTGCTTTTACAGTTTCGCCTTCTTTGACCTTGACAGCAGTTACACTTCCACCCACTGGACTATCTAATTTTTGGGTTGCACCTTTGGGTTCAAGACGTCCTCTAGCACTCTCTGTCTCATCAACCTTTGAGAACATCGCCCAAGGTAAGACAATCAGTGCAAAAGCTGTCAACAAGTACAGCGAAGAACGCGTCCAAACTTTAGGTAAAGCATCTAATAGTTCTTCGGTTCCAGAAAACCAATTTTGTGTATCATCTGTTGCTTGTGTCTGCTGAACTGAGTCAGTAGATTCCGCACTTTTTGCTGAAGGAATGTAGTTTTTCTGCGGATCTGACTGGGGCGGAACTCCAGATGAGGGATCACGAGATGTGTTTGGCATAGTTAAGACTTACGCATTGTCAAAAAATTGATTATGTGAATTGAGTCAAATCTTAGGTTTGAACTTTTTTTAAGACGCATTATTTCGGCTCAATGATAATTGTCATTTGCAACATACACATGAAATATGAGGATTTGGTGAGTATTTTGTAGATGGTTTTCAAGAAAAACGTCATTAACGGTTGCAGTTTAGTTAATCCACATTTTTCTTTCTACAGTGCGTAAGTCCTAATAGTTTTCGGCTAATGGTTCGCGAAATCAATGATCCTTTAGGTGATCACTGCTAACTGTAGAAACTTAACCTACATGAGCAAGTTGTTGTTGATTCAGGTAGTAATAATGTCCTTTTTTAACGATTAATTCGTCGTGTGTCCCGCTTTCGATCAAGACACCTCGGTCTAACACCAGAATTAAATCAGCGTTGCGGACAGTGGAAAGGCGATGAGCAATAATCAGACTCGTGCGTCCTTGAAGAATAGTTTTTAGGTTGTTCTGAATGATTCGTTCGGATTCTGCATCCAGGCTACTGGTGGCTTCATCGAAAATTAAAAATCGGGGATTACCTAGCAAGGCGCGGGCGATAGCCAGACGTTGGCGTTGTCCGCCAGAAAGCATCCCACCACCTTCACCAATTTCAGTGTCGTAACCCATTGCCAGCTGCTGAATAAATTCATCTGCTCCAGCCAAACGTGCTGCTTCTATAATTTCTTCTAAAGAGGCTTCTGGATGGGCGATACCAATGTTTTCCCGAATTGTACCACCAAACAAGAAAGTATCTTGGTCTACCACACCCATTTGTTGTCGCAGGGATTTAAGAGTGATACTACTGACATCGTGACCATCGACTAAGACCTTGCCTTCGCTTGCAGGATATAGACCCAACATTAACTTTGACAAGGTTGTTTTTCCTGAACCACTGCGTCCCACCACCGCAACTGTTTGTTCCGGCTTAATTTCAAAGCTGAGATTTTCCAGGACGTTCGTCTGGCTTTCTGAGTGATAGCGGAAAGTGACATTATCAAAGCGAATGTGACCACGCATCTGACGCAAAGGCTTGCGGGGTTTAGTTTGCAAGTCTTCTTCTGGTTCTGCATCCAGGACATCGTTGATGCGTTCCACAGAAATCACAATTTCTTGGAATTGATTCCACACCACGCTAAGTCGCTTGAAAGGGCTAAGGACATTGCCCAATAACATATTAAAAGCAATCAGTTGTCCTATGGTGAGTTCTTGATTAATCACTAGCGATGCCCCGTACCATAGCAATGCCGTATGCATCACAGTGTCGATGACACCACTAATAATTTGCAGGTTATTGCCAATAATCTGTGCGCTAAAAGATTTTTTGGTCAAAGTATTCAGCAGTTCTTCCCAACGCCAACGCACGGTATGTTCAATTGACATTGAACGCACAGAACGAATACCTGTGAGGGCTTGAATCAGGTAACTGCTTTGTTCCGCGCCTGCATTGAAAATCTCTCTGGACATCCGACGCAAGATGTTTGTAGAAGCTAGTGTCAGGATAAAAAATGGCGGTACAGTCATTAACCCTAGAAGTGCCATCCGCCAGTTATACCAAAACATCAATCCTGCATAAATAACCACCGTCAACAAATCCAGAATGATTGACAGCGTTTCGCCAGTCAGGAATTGTTGAATTTTTTGGTTTTCTTGGATGCGAGAGACAATATCTCCGACGTAGCGGGACTCGAAGAACGATAAAGGTAAGCGTAGGGTATGTTTGATGAAACCTACCAACAGTGCAATGCTGACACGGTTTGCTGTGTGTGCTAAAAGATATTGCCTTAAGCCATTCACAGCGATGCTGAACAAACCAAATATGATCAACCCTAGGCAAACGGCGTTTAATGTAGAGGTGCTACCCTGAACAATGACTCTATCAAAAAGTAGTTGGGTAAATAGGGGCGTGATTAGCCCAAACGCCTGAATCAGTATTGAAGCAAAGAAAACTTCCAGTAGTACCCAAGTGTGGGGTTTGAGTAGCTCAAAAAACCTCCAAATGCCTGTGCTGTCATCTTCTGTTTCTTTGAGTACAGATGTGGGTTGCAGCAATAAGGCGTATCCAGTCCAACCTGCTTGAAATTCCTTTGGGCTGAGAATGCGTTGACCAATCGCAGGGTCACCCACAATCACTTGCTTTGAGGTAATTTCATAGAGGACGATGTAGTGTTTGCCTTCCCAATGGACAATCGCTGGTAGGGATTGTTGTGCTAGTTTATCAAAGCTGGCTTTGACGGGACGGGTTGCAAAGCCAACATTTTCGGCGGTGGCGGCTAAAGCACTGAGTGATGCACCAGACTTGTTGACGTTGGCTGACTCCCGCAGTCGATTCAGATTTAGGCGTTTGCCCCAATAGCGTGCTATCATTACCAGGCACGCAGCACCACAGTCGGCAGCACTTTGCTGTGCAAAAAATGGGTAGCTTTTGGTTATTTGTCCCCAAGCTTGCCCAACTTTGACTTTGGGAGTTGGAAAGTAAGGGCGTGATTTTTTTGGTGGCTCTTGTCTTGTTGTCGCTGACTCCCGGTGGCGAAAAGGGATGACGTTTCCAGAAGGAGTAATTTGTTCTGATTTTGATTTGCGAGGACGTGACTTCTGTTCTTGAGGTGCGGGTGAACCTTGTTCGGGTTCTACCAACTGTGCCAATTGCTGAGCGTGTTCAATTACTCTTTGCCATTGTGTTTCTTTGAGATCGTAGGCGATCGTTGGCTCAGTTGTTTGCCAATCTCCCTGATCTGAGTGTGTAATAATTTGTCCTGGTGTCAAACTTTGACCATTTGTATGTCGCAGTTCTCCTTTGTACACCAGCCACAATTTACTATCTTTGGGTAGCGATATTTTTTGATTGCTATCCAAGTAGTGTTGAGAGAAATAAGAAAAACCTTTTAGTATTTCTGGTACATCTGGTGGCGGGCACTCGATTTGGGAATTTTGCCGACATCGCAGTAGTAAGTCCCATAATTGAGCGCGTTGCAGTAAGCGATCGCCAAAGTTGGGATTATTATCTATCAAAGCTTTTAATATCTCTAGTTTGAGATAGCAAAGCTTGAGGTTGGTTGAAGCTTTGGCAGTATATGGTAAAAAGTCTTGTTCTGGAAACAAGCTGGCTTCTGCGAAGCAAGAACCTGTACCTAGGGTTGTGATTAAGTTCTCTGCGCTATCTAATAGTCTGACTTTGCCACGAAGAACTATATAAATTCCGGCAATACTGTCTGTGGCTTGCCAAAACTGCTTTGTGGGTGCTGGTTCCAGGATTTCTGCCTGTGCAATACACCCTGCTAGTTCCTGTTGTGAAACAACCTGATCAAAAGCACCAGCAAGTTGTTGACACAGTTGCTGCAAAAATTCTGATGACATTTCGTTTCTTCCTCCACAACAATTCAGTCTTTGGTCTCAACTAAACTGGTTGACCGTAAACTACACTCTCGTTGAGCGAGCAGTTGCAGAGCAGCATACACCCATCTATCAATAGTGCTATTTAAGCTTGCAAAAGCTTGCCGTTGAGTTATCTGGTGTAACATAATATTAGTTAACGTCAAAAAAGTGGGCAGATGAATCCGCTGCAGCTGTTGCAAGTTCCCGCGCAAAGGGTTGACAGCCACATACTTAATTAGTCCTGGGAAGCTAATTAATTGTGTGTTTGACGTATAGCTAACCTTGGGAGCCGCTCCCCTACTGTTATGGGGTTTAGGGGGGCTTTTCCAGGTTTATATACTTTGATTCTCCTATCTTCCGGTTTCTGGGGTAACCGCAACGAATAGAGTAATCAAAGAGTTGCAAACACATCAAATTTATTTGAATTTAAAGAGAAAGCTATAAAGACGCACCGACTAACAAAGTAAGAATAAATTTTATTAGTAAATGGCAGTAAGCATCCCTGAGTCAACAAACTGAAAAACATGGCTGTTAGATCCTTTACATACAACACTATGTTGTTAATATGATGTTAGAGAGTATACAAGCAGTTACTTGATCATGAGTCGAAGGACTCCTTCTAAGTATCCTGCAAGATAGCCACTGTATCTGAAATTGAATCAAAATCCAACCGAAACCTAAGAACTAATCAGAATTTGGCAGAGCAAAGATCTGAGTCTGTCTGGCTCAGGGTGAATTCTGTTTACAAGGAACTTCCAGGTAACTTCAGAAAAGAAAAACAGTTAACTTTGCTGTCGAAACAGTATAAATTCGTTATTTTCGCGCCTGCAGCGAGAAATTGGTGACTGCAGGCAAGAATATAATTTTTACCTACCAATGGAGCACCTACTAGGTTGCTCTTCAATCAGGAATATGGGTTATGAGACTTGGGAGTGATAAAAAAACAACTCCAGGAATTAATCTAGCACACTCCTTCAATGAAACTACCAAACAATTTATTAGTAAATTTTCGTACCTCTTGTCAAGAGGTCTTTATAAAGTCTTTATTCTTCATCTTTACTTTTGAAAAAAAATATATTAACTTTATCATTATTTTATATTAATGTTTGTGTAAAAAAAAATTTTTGTGTATAAAAATCTAAATTCATATTATTTTTTAATAATTTGAAATAAAAGTTGGCATTGAGTAACCAATAATACATTTTGAGAAAAAGTCAAAAGTAAAAAGTTGTATCTTTAAACGTCAACTACACAAGTGATTTTCATGTAACTAACTAAAGCATAAGAATTTCATACTTTAGTAGTATTGACAGTATTAACAAAACATAATTCAAAAAAGTAATATCTTTACTAGCACAGGTTGCCTCAAGTGAATCTGCTCTCAGCCTGGCTTCTTTCTAGATGCCTACGTATGTAGCGGTACGTACGTAGTGGTGAGACAGTGAGCAGTTCCGAGGAAGGGCTGGTAGCCTATCTCCTTGACTAAACCCTCGTTGAATACACCTGCGGTGCATGTCCCGGCTTGTAGACACCCTTTGAGGCGCTTCCCAGACGATAGCATTAGGCATTTTCCCTCTGGAAGAAACGGAGCGTGCGAATGATGAGTTTCCCGCGCCTTTGCGACTGCCTAAAGCCCAGATACTTGAAGAAGAATTCAGTTGTCAGAAGGCAGAACCCAGCAATATGATTGGATCGGTGCAGCACCCAACCAATTGAATACAACGCTCTTATCCTGCACCAGGGTTACCCTTCGACAAAGCTCATTAAAGCCCTCCCGCAGTACTGGCGACCGTATAGACGGTGGGGTTTTAAACTCAAAGACTTCCGTTCGCTGAACTCTACAATTTATGCGCTTGTCTTTCTTTCTTTCTTATTCTGATTCCTCAGTTCTGAGTTCTGAGTTCTTTTTGATAAGACTTATGGGGTTGTGCGCTTGGGAGGAAACGTAAGCAACAGACAACTTTTGGCACACAAGTGTCCTGCTCAATCTAGATTGTTTCAGTGTTTTTAGCTTTAAGCGAACCGTATTAAAACAAAAACTGGAAGCTAACTTATCGTTTGAGCTTCCAGTGATTTCTACATAAATTACAAGTAAACTTGCGCAGTGACAGTCCTATTTTGGGAGGAGTAGGATGACACTTATTCACACACAAGTAAGAAAAAACTATAAGTTCTACAAGCCTTGACAACAGTCTGGTGTTGCTATTTCGTTTTTCACACTAAAAGTTCTGTCAGCTTTGCTACAACCTAGAATAGATTAGGTAGCAGCCTTACATCTTTGGATTGGGGGAAGATACCACTCCAATTTCTCTTTGCTGAGACTTTTTGTGAAAAAGAACCACCATTTGCAACTTTGGATCTGTTGGTCTACGTGTAGAAGTTATATACTCTACAAGATGCTGACGATTTCGGCAACAGATTCGACATATTTAACAGTTAAGAAAAATTATATATAATCATTTCTTCTCTCCTTTAGAATAAATTTTAGGCATCAATTGATTTCTTTGATGTTATTTATAATTTATACAAAATAGGTTGTATCAATATGCCACTTTGGCATATTTAAAATAAAAAGCTGTCAGTTATCTAAATTGCGTAGTTACTTATCAAGTTATCCATAGCAGAATATGGATCAGTTAAAGTCTAAAACTTAGAGAAACTCTAGATTTTTAACCAAGTACGTATCAGCTTACTCCGCCCTCACGGACACCCTCTGTTAGGCAAAAAGACGGGTACTCCGAGTTCCCACGTTCGCAAAGTAGCTTGCCTTTAAGGCATAGGGCATTGGGCATAAGGGGACAGGGGTGAGATTTTTGCTCCACAACTTCGGTTTTTAACTTCAAAACCGCCATGCTATAGATATTACAGCAGTTTTCGGGTAAATAAACCACACTCTCCGGGGCGCAATGCCTTGTACCCCTATAAAAAATAGTGGTTCAAATAGATGAAAATCGCTGTAAATCAGCATGGCAGATACTAAACAACTCAAAGATGTGTCTTTTGTGAATCTATTGACTCCAGCAAGTGTGTAATTGAATTTACAGAATTTAAGAGAAAAGATTAACTTGTTCTGAAGCCATTTCAGGACTGGTGGATTCATATTCGTCCACTTGTGTTGTTAACCACTGTTCCAAATTCCCACCACGGGTTTTTGTTTATTTCTTACCAACCACCTCAAGTAATGGTCTATCTTTAATTTTGCTGAGGCAGTTAGTTGATGTGAGATGGCTTTGGGACCTTTTGTCAGAAGAGATATTAGTAACTTTGAGATTTTCGTTTTCCTGTTGATTTGACCTACTAACATGAGAATTTTCTTTAAGCAGTCGGTTGTAAGTACGGTAGGGAATGTAATGTAGAGGATTGTAGCCTGCAAAACGTAGCATAAGAACACAAGCCCAGGAATACTTACCAGCAAGAATAGCCTCAACGACTTGGTCGAATTGTTCTGGAGGAAGTTTTTTATCTAACTGATGACTGCAAGACATATTTTGGTTCATGGTATTTGTGTTGTTGTGAAAGTAAATTAGCTGATCAGTTTCTTTGGTTATTTGTGTTCAATTGAAGGTATATCAACTGTTCTTGCCTGTTTGCAGATATTGCATTGCTTTAAAGGAAATATCAGTGATAGGGCGATAGGGAACTATTTTGCAGCGGCTGGGAGTTTTGGTGTTGAGAGAATAGATGTAGCTTTTTTAACTAGTACTGAAATCGACCTTTCTAAATGCATCAAGATTGATTTGCACTTTTTTATTTTGCAAGTTAGTCATTCCCATAACCAATTGCTGAATCTGCCTTTGGTTTAGTCGTTCTGTAGGCTGTGTTGGCATTTCTGCGTTTTGTGGTTCGAGTTTATCTGATGCTCCTAAGCCAGCTTTGTTCTCTTGTGCTCTGGCTAATGCACGAGTTTGAGCAAGTGTTCGAGTTCGAGCCATCAAATCTTTGATGTGGTTGAAGTGTGTTTGGTCGGGTGCTACATCTTGGTTTTGCACTTCAACTTTTGAAAGCAAAGGCTCTGTGTCAAATTCTGCAACAACCTGACCTGTTTTGAACTCTTGAACTTCTTTAACTCCAGTCTTAAGGACTTTGCTCAGATCTTGTAGCTGAAGTTTGTGAGGCGAATCTAGTGCTACAAATTTTTCTCGAACATGACTGACCTGTTGAATCTTTCCTGTCCACGCCCAAACAACAACCGTTGTAAAAAAAGTTATGCTCCTCAACGTCACTAAATGAGCAACGGTTAAAGGTAGTTGATCAAGCAATGTCTCTAAGGATGTAGACCAATATCCTGCATTTTTATTTGCTATTTGAGGCTTTGTAACCCTCGGGAAGCGTGTCTCTATAGGTGCTTTTGGTAAAGCCTCTTTTATTGAAGTTAAATGATTTGCGTAGATGAATGCTGTTTGTGAAACCGAATCACAGCAGGGATACAACTTATGAAAATTTATCCCTGTATTCTCTGTTGTGCTTAAGGTTTCCACTGCATTTGACCTGATGATACTGTTCATGATCTGTCCTGATGATCCCAAACCTGACTTTCTATTCAAGTCTTTTTGCTGCTAAGCCGGAATGATGTTATGTTTCGATGAAATTCAGCAGCTAGTTTTTAGAAAAGCAATTTCTACAGACGGACACAATACAATAGAGGGTTATTAAACTTACAATTTTGATTTCCAGACCACTCAGTTGCTGGTGAGTTATCGACTGTAACTTTTGCTTACTTTACCAGAGAACTTAATTTACCTTATCCATGTTATATATCTGCTCTGAAAAATGTTCTAGTGGCTTTCCGTAGATGCAATTTTATCTTTTTAAAATTTTACTCTCCCCTAATTAAGTTATTTGTTTCTGTTACAACTAACTTCCATTTTTATACCAAAGAATTAGGAGGTATTAAGTAAAATAGCATACTTTTTAGGGTTGATGAGAAAAATTAAGCATCCCTAATCCTTAATCCCCATATTCGTATTTATACTATTTTTTGCCGTAAATGTCATCTCCTAAATTATTTTTTTTCAACGTTATTTCGATTATCTTTCTAGATTAACTCAATTTTTATCAACTTTACGTTTTCTGTCTGAAGTGTTAGATATTAGGGGGTAATACCCCTCATAGACACTGAATGTAAGGCTTTTATCTCCTCAAGAAGTATCTAGATTTGAGATGTGAGTAAATGTTCTAATACTTTCAAAATATATCAGCAAAAGTAGCATTTAGACAATCTTTACTAGAGAGAATTCGTGAGAATATTTTTTACAATTGCCGAAAAACATATTGTTATCGTTATCTCACTTAAGATCCACCACATAGTTAAATTTTCATTTTCACAGGCAAATCCAAATCTACGATGAGTTTGTTATGGACTTGGCACAAAAAATATTAAAATAATGCTGATATATTCTGATTACATGACATATTCATGGTAAAATTTTAAGACTTTTTAGAGATAGACTGTCTTAATTACAACCAAACACTGTCTAAGGTATTTGAGAAAGCAAAAGTAGCATACTGCGACTGTGTAGATTTCTTGAATTTTTCAGTCAAAAAGGAGAAGTCGTACAATATGCTGCTCGCTAAATTTAAAAAATACTTGTATTTATTTGAAATTTTGACGCTACACAGTTCAGTTGTTTCTTAGTACTGAGTAGGATGTAAAGAAGCCGTGTAGAAGGGAAAATATTTCACACTAATCACACGCCATTTGCTATCCTTAAAACCCTTGAAGTATGTTTATGACAGGCTACACTTTGGTGTAGTCTGTCTGTAGGAATTACACAGACGTACTGGCGCTGGCTAGCAAGTGGCGTTTCAAGCAACGATCGCGACTAACATTTACCACTACAACAGCTAATCATCGCCAGATAATCTGCACCACAATCTGATGAACTCTGTTGTTGAATAAAAAGATAGCGACGCCATAACCGGATCATTCAAGGGCACAGATGAATTGCTTGTTGGTAAAAATCAATATTTGCTATGGTTTCAGCAGCTTTTGAACTCTGAACCTTGGAAAGAACTGCTCTTTACCTATAAATTTCTGTTCTCAGTGAACTGTTCACGACGAAAATATATTCATCGTTTCGTCTGTGTGTTTAAATAAACTGGACAATGTTGTTTTGTGTTGAAGCGAAAAGATTGAGAAGCCTTTCAAAAAAGATTTACAGCAATTTTGAATTGAAAGAAACTCCCTACCCGGAAACTTGTCATCTGTAAACATTTCTCTACATTACTAGTTTTTCATGTATTTCAAGCTACTAGTTTTTAGATTGTTCAACAGTAACTCCCTACTTATAAGCCCTTAAAACTCGGTGTGAATCGATATATTATAAGAGCAGTCCTAAATAATACTTCTGGAGTTAGTAGCTCAAGTCCGGAAAGAGGTGAAAAAATATTGTCTGACAGATAAAAACGACTTGAATTGTTAGGTATAAAATGTTAATTTCGCATAGAAAATAGACAGCAGGTAAAAATCCCTAACCTGTAACCTATGGCTAATCAATGAGCAAATAAATTGCCCAAATTGCCATAGCACGAAGATAAGTACTAGCACGGAAAGTACCAACAACAGTGATAGCTTCAGGTGTGCGGAATTGTAGCCCATTCTCATAAATTTGCTGCACCACAGCGTATACAATCCTAAAAGCTTCATCCTTCATTTCCATTTGCACAAGAAAAGCCGCCAATCCAAAATTTATTCCCGTCCAAATCTCCAAGGGATGAGTTGCGTTGGGGTTCTCTGGGGAACCATCAGGACGAACACCGTTAGCAGCACCGAACTTCCCATCGTAAAACTTGAGGAAACAAGCATCGTAAACAGTTTTTAAAGCAGAGAGGATGCACTCAACAGGTACAATATCCGGTAGACCCAACAAACGAGCATAGAATTGCCCACATAACTGGTCTGCCATAACCACATCAGATCCACTCTCACTATCCAGTCGATAGTATTGCCCATTCCAGAGTTTTTCTTGGTAAATAGGGCGAGATTGTGTCAGCCAAGTTTCGTAGATAGACTTTTGTTGAACCAATTCCTCTATGTCAATGGATGCTTTCCAAGGGCGATCGCACTCCTGTGTAGAGGTGTTTTCCTTTTGATCTATGGAGTTTAATAAAATATCGCAAATGGCGATCGCCGCTTCCATTGCCGCCAACCACAACCCACCACAATAAGCGCTGACTCCTACCAAGCGCCAGTCATCAAAAGTTTGGTCAGGCGCGCCAGAATTTTCCGGAATACCATCTTCATCTTTATCAAACCTTTTCAGGTAGTCTAGAGTTTGCACAACAGGATTCCAACACTCTGCCAGGAATTCCACATCGTCAGCACCTGTCAGCAGGAAGTCTCGGTACACTTGCAATACAAAATCACAACCTAAATCTTTCCAAAGATTGCAATCTTGATAACTTGTATAATTTGTTTTCTCCCAGACATGTTCGTTTGGTGCACCTAAATCGTGAGGTGTAGCGCCTGCGGTTTTACGAACTGCCATCGGACTTTCCGCACCAATCACGTAATAGTAGCCAATAATACGGTGTGTCTCGTCACAACTGGGAATTGCTCGTGCAAAGGCACGTATCACCGCCTTCTCTAGTTCTGGAAACAGCATCAAGAGGGCGAAAGAACCATAAAGCCGCACATCCAAACTTTCATACCAGCGGTAATCTAAGCACTCTAATACGGCAAACTGACCAACAGGGTCGCGATCGCTTGCCGCACTCCAGAGAGTTCCACCACTGGTCAGATCATAAAGCTCATTAAACAGAGCCATTTTGAACCAGTCTGGCAAGTCTTGGCGCTCAATAATTGGCTGTTGCCAAGATTGAATCTGTTGTTGCCAAACATGATATTCTGCTAAAGTGGTCGATGCTATTGTCCAAGCATTCTTTCCACTTTTACCAAAAAAGTCGGTATATCTGCGATAATATGTAGTCCCGGCGGCAAATTCTGTGATCGGCAAATCCCAAGTCAGTGCGAAGGGAATTTCGAGAGTTTCGCCTGGTTGAAGAGTGAAACGTACAGCAAGAGCCACCCCTATCTGTTCACCTTCTGCTGCTGGAGTATTATCGACGTGATTAGGCAAAGAGCCATCTTGGGCGAAGCTTTGCCAGACTTCTTCCCCAGTCCCAACTGGATTCCAACGCGTGTGGTACTGGACTTCAACATTTGGTTGTTTGCGAGTAGCAATACACCACTGTCCCTCTCCTTCTTGAGGGGGTTCAGTCATATTAACCGGCTCCAACAACAATCCAATACTTTCGTTGTTTTCAACTATCCGGTTAAAATTACCTTGACTTTCGCCTAAACGTGGCTGATACTCATAAACTGGGCTTCCATCATCCCGCACCCGAACCAGAGGAGATTTCACAGCATTAGTAAACCAGCCAACCATATTTTCCCAAGTCAGCATGATACTAAGACTAATAGGTGCATGAGTTGGGTTGTGTGCAGTCCACAGAAACACCGCGACTGGATAGCTTGCTTGTTGATAATTTCCTGCCCAAATAGGAGAGAATTGCTCACAGGTTAACTCTGCTTGAAACACCCCTTGATAAACAAACCAGCTACGAGGGTATAGAGCGTGATAAGTTCCCGTTTGGGATTGGGGTGATGAGGGAGTCACAGAAGTTTGTTTCACTTCCTCACTGTTTTCTTCTCTCCCTACTTTCTTACTTCCCGGATACCACTGCCATGTTCTAAGGCTTGCGTCTTCAGGAGGTTCAGTACACAAAGCGCAGGCTTGCGAGGATGAGCCAAAAGATTCAAATACACTGAATTGACACGCGGGGATGTTTTTGAATACATGTTCACCGCCGTCAATGTGCCACAAATTAAAATCTCCCCGTGAGGAACGACCAATACAACCTGCACCAAAACCGCCCAAAGGCATACCGTGCCAAGAACCATCATCAATATTGCTGGCATAACGGACTGTGTAAGGTTCGTCCCAACCTAAACCGATGGGACGACTCCAAGTGCAAGAGGGAATTACGGAAGATGGCAGTTTTCTCATCATTGGATTATACAGCGTTTAGGTATCCGTTCCTAGATCTGTAAGTAATGTCGAAATTTTTTAATTGTCTTGCTCTACGTCAACAATCACTCGTAAATCAGCTTGTGGCATCAGCCGCTGCAAAATTGTAAGATGACCATCGGCATCACTGCGGCTGCGGAATCGATTCATCACAATTCGCTCAGTTGGTGAAACCAACTGAACAACAGCCCACGGTGCAAGTGCTGTGCGGTATGTTTTAGTTTGTCGCTTTAACAAGAAAACCTCCTATGACATCCATAAGACACGAATTGATACAGTTGTCATCAACTGATTCATGTCTGCTTCTTTTGTAATCGATAGATACTGTCGTTGTAATCAGCAGATGTTCAGATTTTTTACAAGCATAATTTCTGGACTTCGCACTGACAAAAGGTAGTGCCAGACAAAAGCTTACCTCTATTCACACAATTCATACTTGCATGAATGAAGCGATGAACATGTCACTTTACCAGTTATCACGTAAGGTTTCGCTCAGTGGTAGCAGTTCTAAGCCACTAGCCTACTTTTAAGGTTTCCCTCAAAGCAGCAGCTTGTCTCACCATACGCATACAGCGAGTGTGGCTGACAGGTGGCACTGATTTAAGGAAAAGGCAAATATTTATGCAAGGCGCTAGTTGGTAGTGCTTGCCTGATAATTATTTTCCAACTCACACCAAAAAGTGTTGATCGTTTTGTCTTTGAACGTGCTAATATGTACGTCAACAAGTAACCAGAATCAACCTTAAAAACTTCAGACAAAAACAGCAATCTAGTCTAGAAAAACTAGAGGCATTGGTTGAATCTAAATTTTCTTGTTATTAACTATTGCTAACTGGAAAAAAGTCCACGATTTGATAACGCAACTATGTGGCTCGTGAGTTAGAGTTTCTTTAAAAACCCTTATTAGAGCTTCTCAACTAAATATTAAGAGCATTTTCTACAAGCCACTATCAACATGGTGTCTTGCGACAAACTAGTATACTTGCATCAAACCAAACCGAACTGGAAACCCACCGCCAAAGGTACTTCATGGCTAGTGATAGATTATAGATTTTGTAACTACTGCAAAAACAAACTCTCCAATAAACTCTCTAAATTGATATTAGACCCATATTGCTCATATCAGAGAGAGGGGTTTGAACCCTTTTTTGGAAAAACTCCGCAACCAATGCCGAAATCCCGAAATTATTTGTAAACAGAACGGGAATTGCTGCAAAATTTTGTTGAATCCTTTGCCAAGCACAGAATAAGATTCCTGGTTGTTTGAGTTCCAAAGCACTTGAGAGAGAAATTTGCTTGTTTGTCGGTTGAGAGGATGATGTTTGCAAGTTACCAGAAAGAGCACTGCCCTTTACAGCAAAACTGGAATCCCACACAGATACTTTGTTGGTGAAGTACAGATTAGCTAATCTCAACACCTCTAAGCAAAATCTACCACTACCGCGTTCATCGTCCATATTCACATGATGCTCCCCGATGATCTGAATTTTCTTGTTCACATTTACATCCCTAAAAAAGAAGAACAGGAAAAAAGAAACTAGATGAAAAAATTTAACATCATTACTAGTTAAATCTCGTACAAGTTAAATTGACCAAAGAAATCCCCAGGTGACAAGCCTGGGGAGGATGCAAACCATGAAAGCATAACGATTAATACTGATTTAGTATCGTACAGTACCAGGCTCGTCATTAACCGAAAAGAGGAGTTTTAGCTTTCTGATTGCTTTTTGGTGCAATCACCTATTAACAGCTACAATACTGCTCACAAAATCAATCTGGTTGCCAAAATGCCACATTAGGCGACGGAAACATCAGACCATACATCTTAGTAAATGTGGGTAATGACCCCCTATACCTGATACCTCTACAGTCAGTTACAGTAAATATGCAACGGTCTTATTTCAAATCCAACAAGCCGTTTTCTTTCAACTTAGGATGAAAGCGAATTTGTGTTTGTAAACCACGTAATTCTAAAACTGCTATGATTTCAGCTTCTACGCGACGTGCCACATTTTTAATGATTTTAGTTTGCGCTATTTCATCATTGGCAGGATTGTTATAATTTGCCTGTTCTTCAGGCGTCATGGTTGCTTTGGCATCTATCGCTTGCGTCCACTTGTCTTTATTATCTTGATTTCCAGTAGGGACAGTGCCATTTTCAGCAATCCAAGTTTGCTCTATCTTTTCTAAAATCGTACGATTAGGACGTTCAATTGTTTCAGCTTTCACCCAATAACAATTTTTGGGTTGACGTACTAAGTGCTGCTTCAAGCTGAGATAAACATCACGGGAATATCCTACAAACTGCAACACTTTTTCTTGATCGAAAATTGCGTATACTCCAATTTTACCTTGCAATTGTTCTGGCAATTGACCATTATCGTCAATATATGGAATGTACTCAATATTGGCTAAAGAAGGAATATTTATTTCTGTTGTCATAAAGAAAGTTGAAAACGGTTATTAGTTAGGTTTAGTAGTCATGCTTGCTGACAAAACTCATAAGTAATAATAACTTTTCTACAAATTGCATAAACGCATTTGATTTGCAATGATTTGTTAAGAACTGAAAAAAGATGAAGTATTGGAGATATTCTACTCCCTTCTTGCCACAAAATTATTTAAAGGCAGCAACCGTGAGACCAGCGCTCTTGGTTGGGTTTCCAACGCCCGGAGGGTGGGCGAAACTGGAAGCCTACACTCTACATAAAGTATGCAGTGTAGGCACTTGACAATAACCTCTTCTACAACACTTGCAAAAGCTGTTTAATTTTAGTACCTTGGCGTTGCTTGAATTCTGTCGGAAAATTTAAATCAATGACAATCCTGTCATCTATCTCTTCTTTCACCACAAAAATTTCAGCAACCAACTTACTAGGTGAGGGATTCCCCTCCTCTCGACTCAACAGCAAACCAACGAGTGGTTTGAGATTTCGCATCTTGTGCAAGTCTTCTTGTCCAAGCAGTCTATTACCGGATTTGGATTTTTTACTCCGCATTTCCAGCCGTAAACCTGTTACCCCTAGTTCTGTGGCAATTCCAGGGAAGAAATGACCATCCCAGTAAAGTTCACCAACGGCACTCACCCGTTTGCGTACCTGGTTACGGATGATGGGTTTGAGATCCCGAAAAGAGCGAGTCAGACTGGTAGCAAGGAAGCCAAGAGAAGTCATTGGTTGATCTACAGACTCCCGCTTCTGAGAATACCACTCTTGTACATCAGAATACAAAATCAGGATTAAATTATCCATTTGGGCGCGGTTAGGACTGACAAAGTCAATTGCCAAAAGCGTCTTTTCATCACTTACAGGAGAAACTCGCACAACCCTTGCTGTGAGGGAGACACGAGCAGTAAAATCTCCCATGATCTCAACATCAACTTCATCTGGTAAATTAGGCCAAGATTCTAAAGAAATCAACGCTCCAGTTTCTGAGATATTGACTGTTTCGCCCCTAAATGTGTAGTTACCACTAGTAATAACGACATTAAGGCGTCGCTGCAAACGGTGAGAAGCACGCACTTGCGGCTGTTCAAAGCCAACCAGTAATGCTGCGATCAGCAGAATCAAATTAAAACCTGACCACAAGGTATTGACTAAAACTGCTTGCCAATCCTCTGGACGAAGTAGCAACCAGTAGGGAACAGCAAATAAGGAAGCGCTAACAAACACACTCACGACTATTAGACCACGCATTGACTGCCAGTCAAAGGTACGTTTGCTAATACTCACTCCTTTGTCAGTCACGTTAAATGAACCAAGTTTGGGGTTGATCAGCGCCAACATCGTCACCCACCCCGCTTGGAAAGCCATAACAAATTCAAAAATTTCGTTCCAAAAAGAAAACCGGACGTTTTTGTAAATGAGATGGTTGGTGAATAAAGCCAGAAGAATGTGTGGTACGGCGTATGCCAGAGTTTCCAAACCTAGACCTCGGATGGGATTGATACCAAACAATAAGAACAAGGTGGGAACAACTGCATACACCAGTCGGGGATATCCATATAAGAAGTGCGAAGTCGCACTGAAATAACAAATCCGTTGAGGAATCGTTAATTTCAGCCAGGGATTAAACAGAGGGTTTTCCAGTCGCAGAATCTGCGCCATACCCCTAGCCCAGCGCACTTGTTGACCGACATAGGAAGAGAACGTATCTGGTGCTAAGCCAGCTACCATGATTTTGTCGTAATAAACAGACTTGTAACCGCGAGAGTGCAACCGTAGTGCTGTGTGACAATCCTCTGTCACAGTTTCAACCGCAATTCCCCCAACTTCCAAGGCGTGGGACTTGCGAATTATAGCTGCTGAACCGCAGAAAAAGGCAGCATTCCAAAAATCATTGCCTTTTTGCAGCACTTTATAAAACAGTTCATTACCTACAGGGATGCTACCACGAGTGAGCAAATTGCGCTCAAAGGGGTCGGGATTATAGAACCAGTGGGGGGTTTGGACAAACGATACCTTTGGATCGTAGAAAAAGCCTACTGCATTCAGCAGAAATTGACGCGAGGGGATATGGTCGCAGTCTAAAATCAAAACTAAGTCACCATCAGTTTTGTTAAAGGCATTGTTGATATTACCTGCCTTAGCATGCTTGTTGTTGTCCCGCGTCATGTGGGTGCAACCAATTTCTTCACACATTAGCCGGATCTGTTCTCGTCTTGCCCGGAACTTCTCTCGACGTGGGTCGTTTTCTTGGTACCTTTCTGGACGACCATCATCTAAGACATAAATCATTTTTTTACCAGGGGCATAATCGCAAGCTATTGCTGATAAAGCAGTCTTGCGAACAATTTCAACATCTTCGTTGAAGGTGGGAATGTAAATATCGACATTGAACCATTCTTCTTGAGGGATGTTAGAAAGACTAACCGGCTGACGTTCTTTGATTCTTAGGGTTTGAAAATAAGCCAGTACCAAGGTGAGAACAGCGTACAGTTCAGCAGCATACAGAAATAAGCAAACAATGCTGTTAAGCAAGCCATCAAAGTTAAGAGTGTAACTTGTGCGGTAAAACAAATAACGCAACGTTGTTACCAAACTCAGCCACACCATAAATAAGTGATAATACTGGCTAGTTTCCGCAGAAGACTCTTGATCCTCAGCTCGCATGATCAATTGACCAAGTATTACCAAAAACAAGCCAATGACTGCTTGTTGCCAGATTCGTAGCGGGGCAATCATCAGTGGAACTGAAAGAACCAGAAGCAGCAAAACAAGCCACTTAAACTGTTTGGCACCCACATTTTCTAAAGCGCGGTCAAAAAATCGGGGCGTGAGATCAATGAGCCATCGACTTAAGTTAAAACGCCCTCGATTAGGGGAATTTGATGAAGAAGACATTTTTCGGTTTTGGATTTTAGATTTTCAAATTGGGATTTCAACCGCAGATAAATGCAGAGAATTGTCTGTTAGATCCGCGTGTATCGGCCGTGACAATTAATTCCTATCAGCACCAGCAAGGCGCTTGAGATACAACTGAATAATTCCATAAAGTAAAAGCGAGACACCTACAATACCGATAGGTAGCAGGAGCCAATTTTCTTGCAGCAAGCGCGATGTCTTACTGAGTAAATTGGTATTTTCTACACGAGTTTTTGAGGGAGCACTACGGATAAACTGTAGTTGATAATCGCCTGTATCGTAGGGAGATGGATTGTTATTATCGCTACCAACTAGCACTGTATCCTGCTTTAATTGGAAGAACAACGGGTCTTGCTCAACCACTTGTCGTACTCGCTGTAAACCAGTTTCTGTCTGAGCTGTTAAAGCCAGAATGACGTGCTCGTTACTCCAAGGGGAAACAATTTGCTTAATCAAACCTTGTGAATCCTGTGGAGTTTGAATCGTACCTTGAGCTAATACGCGAGAGAATCCTTGACTCAAGTTAAAGCCAGTGGATCTAAAGACTTCCGGAAAAGGAAATTTATCCCGCGTACCAATTCCCACAAGATGGTCATTCTTGCGAACTGAGTCAGGAATTGATTCTGGCGTATAAACCTGGAATTTGATAGACTCTGCTTGACTCAGGCGTCCCAAACGTTCGCTCAATGCGAGCAAGGTGAGTATATCTGTATTAGATGGGTTTTGTGGCAAGACGATCGCCGTTCTAGATAAATCCTGAGGTGCAGCAAACGGAAAACCAAATTGCAACAACTTTAAATCTGGAAGTTGTACAGAAGGTTCCCGTTTTAACTCGAAGCTTGTATCAGCATGAAGTGTACCTATTAACTGTTGATCTGCTGCGCTCAGACATTTTTGCTTGTCAAATGGTTCTTTGGGATTCATCCGGAAGAACACTTGGAGTTGAGAGTTGGACTGCAACAAGCTTGCTGGTAAATCAACTTTCAAGGTCTGGCGGGTTTCTCCAGAATCTGAAGTCAGACGTGTCCCGCCAATGTATCTGCCGTCGAGTAACACTTCGAGCGCAGAGGTTCTCGGGTTCATCTGTGGACCATAGCTGTAAACTAGGTTCATGGAACTGCCACGCAAAAATCTGTCATCAGGTAAAGTGCGGAAATCAATTGTAACAGGCGCTGTTGCTGAACCACGCACAGTCACATCACCAAAACCTTCATTATTGAGTGGAGTTCTTATGTCGCTGAGTCTAAAATTATTTTCTTCTGGAATATAACGAGGCCATTGTCGAGGTTCAGGTGTTGTCGCTTCTTTAACTTTATTGACAAAAATGATTGAACCTGTTCCCGTTTTTCGCAAGTCTGGCTGCACCAAAAACTGTACTGCGTTTGCCACACCCTTTGGTCCATTACCAGTCGCAATTAAGATAGGTGTACCATCTTTTTCTTTTGTCGTCGCTGCGATCAGCACTCCTGTATCTTCTGGTATAGGTTTTTGATTGATATCGAGAATTTGAGTACCAGCTATAGAAAGAGGTAATTTCAAAGAGGTTAAAGCTGGCTGCTCACTCGGAGTGCCAATGATCACTAACCGCTGTTCAGGTTTTACACTCTTTATATCAGATACCAAGCTCGTTTTTATGGGGCGAAAATCTGCAAATCTACCAAATGCCGCTTGCAAACGAGCGCTTGTTGTCAACCAATATTGATTGACTTGATTTGGTTGGACGTAAACAATATTGTTAGTTTCTAAGCCGAGTTGATCAAAGAAAGGATAGGGATAGCGGGTAAAGTTGAGAGGAATTGGCTGCCTTTTGAAACCGAAAATTAATTTGGAATCTGGCAGAATATCCGTCCACAAATTAGGATCATGAGGATCACTACATTGTTGTGATGTATTTTGCTGAGCAACAAACTTGATTTCGTTGTAGTCCTGAAGCAGCTTAGGATCAATATTATTGATCAGCACCTGACCAACTTGGGACTGTTTACGGTTGAGCGATATGCTGCCTACGGCAGTGTCATTGATAAATACCGTTAGATTAGAACGGTTGGCATACAGTGATGGTGAGTGCTGGAATTTAATTAAAGCTTGAAGCTTTCCGATTTTCCAGCCACGAGGACGGTTAAAGCCAAGGCGGGCTTCCGCATTCAGTCCTCGTAGACGCATACGGTTGCCGACAATCGGACTGCGGTTAAATTCCAGGTTGTACGTTATCAAATTCTTTGGATCATCAGCCTCTTTTTTGTTTTCGCTTGTGTCTTCTTTTTCTTCTTCTTCTAGGCTATCGACTTTGGGTTTTTTTGCTTGAGCCAACAAAATAGTTTGCTTTTTTTCAGAAGACTTTTGCCGCTGATAAATTTCACTATTTTTTTGTGAGTTATCCTCTAGTAAACCTTCTTCGCTAAGAGCTTGAGCGTTTGGTAATGAAGTAGGAAACAGTAACAAGCAAAAAGTCAAAATAATTGCTTTTGTGCTGATTTTGGAAGGATGAAACAACGACTTCATATGACGGTGTCACTTCAGGGATAGTAGGATTTTTTCTGGTTTTGTGGTTGTGATTTGTGTGAGTTTGGTTGGCGAGATGTACCCACTGAAAACTTGTTATTTATTGAACTCAAAAGGGAACACTATAAAAAAGAACACTATAAAAGGGAACACTATTTTTAATAAGAAAATCAATCAAGAAAAATCTTTTGCTACTTCTTGAGTAGTTGCTGGGGAACTACAGAAGGAGACAACAGACCTAACCAAGCCAAATTCTGCGTATAGTAAGCGGATTTATCATCCCAAATGCCTTGTTTGTATTGAAGTAGCACTTTTTTCTCAAGTAACTCCTTCGCTAGTTGTGGTTCTACGAACTGCCAAGCGGCGTAAAGCATCGCGTATTGTGCTGTCGCTTCATAATCCACCAATCCTTTGCCTTGTAGATCGATGCGTGCTGGTAAACGCGATCGCTCACGCCACTGCTGTTGCAGATACTTACTATTTGTCTGGAGATAACGCCGCGCTTGGGGTGAATTGAACCATGCCACATCCAGCGACAAGCGCCACCAAATTCGATAAGCATCAAAGCCATACAAACTCTGAAGTTGGCTTGTCTGCGGCAAGGGTTGGTATTTTCCTGTTTTGGTATCTTGAGCCACCCAATCACTTGGTAACCCGACAGCAGAAAGTGGCGCTGATTTTTCTAGAACTTCGTAACTTGTATTGACCAAACTCAACCAATCATGGTCTGGATCAACTTGGGCAAATAGCCGAAAAGCATAGGGAGCGAAATAAGAGGGGTTGAGATAAAGGGTAGAAGCATTCGGAACAAATGCTGGTGCAGGACCAGGCAGCAAATAGAGCTTTCCTTGGTGTCCTACTACAATGGAAAGATTCCACAAATCTTGCAGTTTTGCTTTTGCCAAATTGAGATATTCAGGACGATTCCAACGCCTGGAGGCAAGAATCAAAGCGGTAATCGCATCAATATCGCCATCACTGGCAAAGTTACCATCGATCGCACCCCACTTTCCATCTGCATTTCGTCCCCATTGCCAAGCCCACAAGTTGTCTGTCCGTTTGCCATTCGTTTGTCGTTGGAGGTTATTTTCTCCCCAGTTCAAGGTAGTAGCAAAAGTGGCAGGATCATCAATCAGGACTGCTCGTAGCATGGCATATGCCTGACCTTCACTTGTAGAGCGATCGCCCGCTTCATAATCGATAACTCTACCATCAGCCTGAATAAATCTCCGGCGATAGACTTCCCAGCTTTGAGCCAGTAAGTCCCGGTTAGGAATGGATTTCGGTAAAGCAGCGACATACTTAGAGCTACTTTCGCTTTCCCTACCATTCAATGGCAAAGCTGTTTCTACCGGAGTCTTGTCATCCGATACTTCTGTTTTTGTTACTGAGTAACCCAAGTTACAGGCGTTTAGAACAATCATGCTAACAATAACTGTCAATTTCACTGAGTGCCGCATTCTTTAACAGAGAACAAAGGGGACACGGAGACTTAGGGAACACAAACAGATGTAGAAATAAGGGCAAATCTCCGTGTTTTACCCTCTCTCATTTCCCTCTGCGCTCATAGTTCTCCCAAGAGGGTTGAAAGCCACGTCGTTGCAAGAAATCTTCTTGTATTTGCTGCCTTTGACGAGAAACTTCAGCATCGCTTGCGCCTTGGGAAATTTGTTCTACTTCGAGTTGCTCAAGCTGTGTTAGCGCTGTTAAGGGCTGATCAGCAATAGCACTTAAGCCAGCAAGGGCGCGACGTGCATCCTTATCTTGTGGCTTCTGTGCTACAACTTGAGAGTAAATTTGCCGTGCAGAATCAAAGCGCCGTTGTTCAAAACGAATTCCTCCTAAAGCAGCAAGGGCATCTATATTATCTGGTTGCTGTGCCAAGATATTTTCGTACGCCTTGCCAGCCAAATCCAAATCACCAATCGCTCGTGCCAAATCTCCTTGTAACTGATACGTGTTCGCGTCTTTAGGGAGACGAGCAATCAACTGTTTCACCCGTGCTTGCGCTTGAGTGGGATTGCGTTTTGCGATAACTTGTACCAGACGCAGTTGCACTGGCAAGTAACTTGGGTCAACTTGAGCTAAATAATTATACAGAGGTTCACGCTGTGGTTGAGCTGGCAATGTTCCTACTAAACTAAAAAGTTCTGGAGGTGCATTCGTTGCAGGTTGTGTCGCTAACCAATTATTGAGGAAAGCATTCGCCTCCTGCTCAGAAATCTTCTTGGCTTGATAGGCGATACTGGTTCGTCCCAACTGAGTTGTCAAATTTTGTGGTTGACGGATGATCAATTGGTCATAAGCTGTCAAAGCTTCATCAAACCGTTTTTGTTGTATTCGTACACCTGCGAGTCCACGTAAAGCTCCATCAGTAATGTCATCACCTCCTGACTTAGTTGTCAATACAGCTTGGAAACGTTGAGCACTGGCTTCTAAGTTGCCCTCCCGTCGCTCAATTTCTGCTGCTAGCAATTGGGGTGCAAGGCTTTTGGCTCCTTCTGGTGTTGCTGTATAAGCTGCCAAAGCTTGTCTTGCGTTACTTGTGTCATTCTGTTGTAGATAAATCTGAGCGATGCGGAAATTTAAAAATGGTACGTTTACCCTTGGTGAAAGAGTTTGGTATAAAGGCAACAGTTCTGGATCAGGGGCATCAACGTCTGATAGAGCAAGAGCGATCTGTTGCAATTGCGCCGGATCTGAGGGTAGGGGGTTAACTTCAGCGACCAAACGCCTTTTTAAGTCACTTTTGCCAAGTTGTCCCAATTTATTCTCTAGGACTAACTGCCGCACCACTAAACTTTTATCATTCGGGAACTGTGGAGCCACTTGGCGATAAAGTTGTAGTGCTGTTTGCTCTCCTTGAGGTAAGCCGGTGAAAACATCAGCGGTTTCTCGCAACAAGGCGGGCGAGGGGTTGGGAGAGTTGGCGATCGCCTGACGGTACAAAGTTGCAACTTGCTGTGCTATGGCAGGGTTATTGCTTGAGGAACGAATCTCATTGAGAGAACGTGCTAAAGGTAAAATCGCCTCTGGTCTATTTTTTATTGGCTCCAATACCGCAAAAGCTTGCTGTGACTGTTGATTAGCAACATACGCCTTGGCAAGTTCTGAACGCGTTTCAATCGCTAATTTGTCGAGACTTTTGGAACTCTGTAACTGTCCTTCCAAAACTTGTACTGCTGCTTTTGGATTGCCAGTTTCTCGCAAGGTACTAGCGTAGGCTACCGCAGCAAATCCAGTGATCGGTTTGCCAGCCACTCGATAGCGGTTGAACAACTCCAAAGCTTTTTGGTAGTTGCGGCTATAACTGTAAGCTTGAGCAGCACCAAGGATAGTTTCTGAGGTGGGATTCTTTTCCAATACTATTTGATAATCTGCCAGCGACTCGTTGACCTTTCCTTGGTAGGTGTACAACAAGGCGCGGTAAGAACGGGCTTGTGCATCGTTAGGATTGGTATTTAACAAAGTATTGAGAGCTTCAATCCCTCGTACTTGCCACTCTGGGCGATAAGTGCCCATGATCCCAACAATTTTGAGCGCACTTTGGTTGTTCGGATCTTGCGCTAGCACCTGTTGATAAGCATCCCAAGCTTCAGTAATACGTCCAGCGCGGTTATAAGAAATTGCTAACCCGATCTTGGCTTGTGAAGATTGTGGATTTTGCTTTATAGCTTGCCCAAAAGCTTTGATGGCATCATTAACCCACCCTTTTTTAAGCAGATTGTAACCTCGTTGCACTGCTGACGAGGACTTCTGCGCTTGAGCAGGAGCAATGTTATTTAACAATGGAACATTGAAGACATAGCTCAAAATAGACAATGAAGCAGTGATCACGATCAAACCAGAAAGACTTTTTGTTCTGATGTCTTGGACACTCGTTCCCACATTTGAGCAGGGATTAGTTTTGCGTTTGTGTTTTTGACTCATTGAGATTTTCTCCCTCTTGGAGTCACATCAAATTCTGTACGCACCCTAACACCGAGCACTGTATCCTCAAAACCATCTCGTCCTTGAAGTGTAAAACCTAACCGCAGACTAGGAAGCAATTCAAAATCGTAGAAAAGCTCTAACACGTCTGGATAATCTCCACGGCGTAAGCTGTCGTTTGATAAAGCACGTCCGTAAGCCAAACCCAAACGGTCATCTGGGGTAAACAAATCCAAAACACTGAGTCCAAATGAGTAAGTATCTGCCCCTTTGCCCAAATCACGGTTTTCGTAACGCCCATAACGTCCAAAAATACCTAGTTTCAACTCAGGTACAAAAACTTCAGCATTCAAACCGTATGCTTCTTCGCGGTCATTTTTTTGAGGTCCAAATATTGTGCGTTGTGTATCCCTGGCAAGCCCAAAGCTTTCAGGGAAAGTATCACGAATACCAGCATCGCGATCGGTGGAATAAGTCCCGCGAATAATCGCATTACCGTAACGGACTGCGACTTCTCCAGCAAATCCATCCAAAGCAAAGTCACTTATTTTATTTGATGACGAGAAAACTGCTGCTTTGGCTTCGATATTATCAGTCACACTCCAGTTCACAAGTAACCCAGTCCGAGAAGCAATTCCCGTTGCTGACAACGCCGGGTTTGTCTGGAAAATCGGATTAAAGAATTGACTTGCCCCATCTTTAGCAAAGCTGTTCCGGTCAAAATAAGACGTTAAATCTAACTGTCCCAAGACGAAACGTAGATTGGGCGCTCCTCCTACGGAAGTGGCAATAAAAAGCTCGTTGATGTTCAACCCTTCTCCACGGGAGTCAACAAGAAGGTTTTCTCCAGTCACCAAATCCAAAGTAGCCCCAACCAACAGTTGAGGGGTGACTGGATACACTCCTGAGAGTCGCCCCCGTGCTGCAGAATCACTTCCTTGAGTTATGTACACTCCTTGAACCTGTAAAGAAGGTTCCTGCAAAGCTGTACTTCTTAGTAAGGGGCGACTTCTATCCACTGGTTGTGGAGTATTTGGTGTTGCAGATGGCGGTGTTGCAGATGGCGGTAATATCGATGGCGGTGTTGGAACTGTGGGAGTTGTCTGTGCTTGAGTTTGTGGCGGTGGTACCGTTTCGGTAACTGGTAACGAGGAGACAACTTGACAATTCAAGTACTGATTAGTTGATGTAGAAATTCCTGATGAAGGTGTTGCGACTTGGCAGTTTAAGAGTTGATTGAAGGTAGATGCAGGAGTGTTAGGAATCGCTGACTGTGTTGTCGCTTGGCAGTTTAAGAGTTGATTAAAGGTAGGTGCACCGGTACCTGAAACTGTTGGTGACGATACGACTTGGCAGTTGAGAAGTTGGTTGGAAGTTTGTGTTGTAGGAGTCGTTGAAACTGATGACTGTGTTATTGCTTGAGGGTTTACCCTGAGCGGAGCCGAAGGGTTGAGGAGTTGAGGAGTTAGACCAGGAGTAAACGGTGTTGCTGTTTGAGAATTTATGGGTTGATTGAACGTAGGTGTCGGAGTACCTGGAAGTGGTGGTAGAGGAGCTTGTTGTGGTTGAGAGTTGAGTAGTACCTGGTTGAAAGTGGGTGCCGATGGTGCCGATGGTGCAGTGAACTCTTGCGTAACTGTTGTACCAAAGGGTGGTGGGAGTGGTGCAGTTTGGATGTTTGGTTGTCCTAGACTGGTAGCTCCAGAAATTTGACGAATTTGTTCTTGGGCATTTTGTGCCACTACATTCTTGAGAGGTGGAACTGCCTTCACTGGTCCTTTTGGGACTTTTACAGGCCTTTGCTGTTGGATAAAGCCACTCTCCAACTGCTTAATGTCATCTGTAGGTGTCTTTACACTTTCAGACGAAGGTTTTCCTCTTGATGCAACAGCTACGTCCGTTGCTTGGCTTGATATACCAGGTGGTGGAGGCACTGTCTGGGGCTTTAATTTTTGTCGTTTGCTAGATACAGGTGGTTTGGGTACTTGTAATAATTCCCCAAACTGGACATTGCTCGACTGTTGATTGTGTGGATTTTGTTGAGCCAAACACGCATCTTTCACTGCCATTATCCAAAAAATGGAGATTGAGGCACTCAGAAGCAGAAAATAAGCTCTATTCCACTGTTTTGGTCGAGTACATTTATGACAATCCAATACTGTGGGTCTCATTGGTCTAGCTGATAAACAACTAAGATTCATTTGTTACAAGATGTCGCCACTTTATCAGAAAGTGTGAGTATTTTAACGAAATTCTACAAGTTTTTAACTGTTAATTAACTTGATAAAAAAGTGGTAAAAGCTTTACTTGTTTTAGTTTTTGTATAAAAAATAAGGGAAAATATAATCTATGTTGTTTTTAATTGGGAAAAAGCCTCATTTATCTATGCAAAATTCACATTTACGCGTATATTCGCCAAATAGTTCCAATTTATCGTTGAATATCACCCTAATAAGTATTTTTTTGGTGTTACTAACGAGCATTTCTAGCTGTAGTCAAAAAGCACAAGAACAAGTGCAACTAGAAATCAAAAGTGTGGAACCCGCAGGAAGTAATGGGATATACAACCTGGCAGGTAGTACAAATCTACCTGAGTCGAGCAAAATTGCAATCGTCGCAGTTCGCAACTTAGTTCCAATAGCAGGACAACAAGCAGGAGTTTTGAATGATGATGCGAATAATAATCGTTCAATTCTCGCTCGCCAAGTTGTTGAAGTTAAGCAGGGACAGTGGCAAACAAACCTTAATCTTTGGCAAGTTGCAGCGGACGGTCGTTTCCAGGAACCTTGGCAAATTTATCAAACACAAATGAAATTACGTCCAGATAGCAACGTCACCTTTGTTGCGACTTTTGAGCCTGCTGATCAGTTAAAAAAATCAAAGTTGCAACTTGATGCTCAACAGGTTCGCTTTACAAACGAAGGCGAACCCTACTTACAAGCACATCAAACTTTACCGATATCTCTACCTGTAGGCAAAACAACACCTCCTCTCGAACAACCAGAAGATTTGAATAATACCTTGGGAAATCCACCTGAAATCCTCCAAGCGTCTACTTTGAGTTCAAACGCTTCTTTTCTGCGATCAGCGAAATTCAGACAAACTAACGCTCCCTTGAAATCTTCTGAATTTTTACGCTAACCAACGACACTCAGACAAACCAAAGCACCTTTGAAACCTGCTCATGTTCGATGCTGAAAAAAAGCGCCTCAGTTTCTCACTCACTTGAATTTATAAGTGTTTTGAGAGCCATAGTATATCCTAAATTTATCTGGCGCTTTTTCTTCAGCAATTATTGTTTTGTAGAGATTACAAAATTTCGGAATATATGTACTTTTTTTACTTATAATACTCAATGAATATGCTTATTTCTTGAGTATTACAATGATGACTCAAGACCATAAAAATTACGCATTGACAAAATGCTCACAATATAGCTTGCAAGAGAAATTTGATGAAAGACGCGAGGTCCCCGCAATCATGCGATCGCTAAGATAAAGAAACTGACGGGAAACGATAATTCGGAAGCAGGGGAGGTCCAAAGCATATAAGCTAATCGGCATTTAAGTTGCATAATAAAAAGGTAAAGTAACCTAAAAGTAACTATGCCACCACCAGCAAGGAACTTTTTAACGCCGGAACAAGTTACTCAGCTACAACAAGCTCTAAAAGAGAGTGAATTACCGCACGTTAGAGAAAGAATTTTAATTATTCTGCTCCAAAATGATGGGAGAACACAACAAGAAATTGCTAATTTTTTAGGTTGTTCGCTTAGAACAGTAGCATATTGGTGTATGCACGGAGACCCAGATAATCTAGAAACATTACATAATAAAAGAGAGTACGAGCATTACTGGAAAGCGACTCCTGAATACATTGAACTATTATTAAAAACAGTTGACAAAGAACCATCAGATTTGGGTTACGAATTTGGAAGATGGACAGCAGAAAGATTAGCCACATATTTAAGTGAGCAAACTGGGATTGAATTAAGTAGCTCGCAAGTGAGGAGGATATTAAAGCAAAAAAAGTATAGTTATATTTGGGCTAAATATGACTTAGAAGATAAACAAAATCCAGTAGAGAGAGCAAAGTTTAAAGAAAAACTTGTTCAATATTTATCAATAGCACGAGAACAACCAGAGCGTTTACAGGTATGGTTTTGGGATGAAAGTGGTTTTAGTTTACGTGTGATTCGACGTAAGAATTGGGGTAAGAAAGGAAAACGTAAAAATCTTCCCGGTCAACGGCGGCATGCTCGTCTTAATGTGATGGGAGCAATAAGAGAAGCAGATCGTAAGCGGGTATGTTTTTTTATTAAAAAAGGTAATGCAGATATTTTTTATGAGCAATTACAACACTTAAATGAGTTGATCAAACAAGAGTGGGTAAACAAAGGAAACTGCTCTGAAGATTTTTCAAAGTTTGGGCCTAAGATTATTTTAATCTTAGATAATGCTAGTTTTCATAAACGTAAGGAGATTCTCGCTAAAATATCTCAAGAGTTCCCTAATTTTATTTTAGAATTTTTACCGACTTACAGTCCTGATTATAACATGATTGAATTAGTCTGGCATTCATGTAAAGAATACATCGCTCATCGTTTGTTTAAGTCATTAGATGAATTGAAATCTTTACTAGATAAGTTATTAAATCAAGGTGAGTTAGTTATTAACTGGCATCGCAAAATAAAACATAAGGGAAATAACGTCTATATTGCAGCTTGAATGCGGATTAGCTTATTTTCCTTAACAACAGAACAGTTCATTTGTCAATCTTTATTACTTGAAACTTAGGAGCCGCTCAAATGAACAAAAAATTAGGCAAAATACTTCTCGCTAATGATGCTTCAACTTTAAGTAACCTTGGATTTGAAAAATCTCCTGACGCGGCAATTTTTGCAACAAATATTGCTAATTGGTTCACGGGCGGTCGTCCAGGCAAGTTTCATTCTTACTTGGATCCGGATTTAGCCGAATCTGAATCGGCTTTAGCACAGACAATGACTAAAGCTGGTCATAGATGGACTGTTGGATACGATATCCCAGAAGATGTGGATGGGATTTTTTCACATGACACTTGTATTTGGGATAGACTCACAGATTTGTTTGAAGCCGGAGGGAACGTTTACTTAGCTGCTGAGACGGAAAATGAAGACTATGCTGAAGCATATAACTTTAACTGGTTTCTTTGGGAAGTTGGTTTACAGTTTCATGAGCGTTATAACGGGATTTCAGGAAATCAACCAATTAATAGCGATCATCCGATTTTTGCTGGAGTTAAATCTCTCTATCAACGCAATGGCAGTTCGATTATAGATTTTCAACCAGACGAGCAGGCAAATCAAATTCTCGTCAGAAGTCCTGATGGAGAAGGGCTGTATGCAATACTCGATCTCTCAAATGCGACACCCCATGTCAGGATTTCGAGGATTTTTTCGGACGAAAGTGTTAAATCTACTGAAGCGGACGAATATATTGCTATTGTCAACGAGGGGCTGGTTGATATAGATATATCGGGCTGGAAAATTCAAAGCATAAATCGCAATCAAGAATTCTGTTTTCCGACTGGGGCAGTATTAAAAAGAGGAACTGAGTGTCGAGTTTACACTAACGAGGTACATCCTGAGTCAGGCGGCTTCTCTTTCGGTAGCAAACGCTCTGTTTGGAATAACTCTTCAGATGAAGGACGACTGTATGATGAAAAGGGAAATTTGATGTCTAGCTATGCTTATACTGAGCAAAGTCAGAAGTTATCCGATCTGACAAAATCCCTTGGCTTAGACAATCTGATCCTAGAAGCAGACCCAGAAGCGATTAAGACACAGAAAGCTTTAGGCGGTCAGGTAACTTTTGAGGAAGCATTGCACGAAGCATACTATAGCTTTGTAGGCTTTGCAGGTGACGACACAAAAGAAGGCTCGGTTACAGAGGTGATTGCTGCTAATGCTGCTGCTGTGGGTGTCCCATACGCTTATTTTAATGGCGATCATGAACCCTCGTCTTACCACTATATGCAAAAACCCACCACTAAAATTACCCTGTGTACGCAACAGACACCGATGCTCCCAACAGAAGGCGAAAGCATAGAAGCTAACTGGATATTTATGTTACAAATTCCTGAACTCAACACAGTACATTGGGCGATTATCGACCGCGAGGGCGAAGAAGAAGTGTACAACTACGGTCGTAAATTGTCCTGAAAAATAGGCATTCACAAAGCAGAGCAACCGAAGAAATCGCTCGATTTCGCTGCGGTTAATAAAGCAGGGGCAATAGAATTGGAACAAGTTCTCCGACCAACGAAGAATGAATCAACCAGTCGCACCAGACGTATTCTGGCTCTTGGTTTTTGAGTTGTGAATTATTTGTTGATGAAAATTTTCTCTGTTACCCTAAAAGTTGCAAAAAGAATGTTAAACTAGTAAGCCTAGTAGTGTGTTTATACATCAATAGTCTTTCTGGAACTGACTGTGGCGAATACAAAGTCTGCTCTCAAGCGCGCCCAAATCGCAGAACGTAACCGACTGCGTAACAAAGCATATAAATCGGCAGTGAAAACCCTGATGAAAAAATACTTCGCTGCTGTAGATGCCTATGGGACAAATCAAAGCCCGGAATCAAAACAAGAAGCCATGACCCGAATGTCGGAAGCTTACAGCAAAATCGATAGAGCGGTGAAAAAAGGTGTACTTCATCCTAACAATGGAGCCAGGAAAAAGTCACAATTGGCTCAGAGGCTAAAAGTGCACACACAAGCAGCAGCAAGCGCACAGTAGTCAATAATCTGTAGTCTTGAGTCCCGAGTTTTGGAATGCGAAAAGAAAGCACCTATACCCTATGGCTAAGCCATAGAGCGCTAGTTCCTTTCTGCTGGGGAACCTGTTCGCAGGACAAGCGAGCGCGCAGCGCTTATACATAATGAATGAAAAGCTTATGATGCAAGCTTTTTGAAATTAGAATGAGTGCAAAGTGGTAGGAGTCGGTATCAAGGACTAAAGGCAAAAGACGAAGGATAAGCAATGCAGCTGATAGACACTCACGTTCACATAAACTTTGACGTTTTCCAGCCGGATTTAGAAGCAGTGCGATCGCGATGGCAACAAGCAGGCGTCGTACATCTGGTACACTCCTGTGTAGAACCCTCTGAGTTTCAAGGCATTCAAGATCTGGCTCACCGTTTTCCAGAAATGAGCTTTGCTGTAGGGTTACATCCTTTAGATGCAGCAAAATGGAAGGAACAAACAGCAGATGAAATCATAAGTTTTGCTAATTCTGACTCTAAAGTCGTAGCAATTGGGGAAACGGGGCTGGATTTCTATAAAGCAGATAACGAAGAGCAACAGCAGAAGGTTTTTGAGACACAGTTAGCGATCGCCGCCCAACTCAATAAACCCGTCATTATCCACTGTCGTGATGCAGCGGCACAGGTAAGGCAAATACTGCAAAAATGGATAAACCTCAAAGGAAAAAGTGTGCGGGGTGTCATGCACTGCTGGGGTGGAAGCCCAGAAGAAACCCAATGGTTTGTTGACTTGGACTTCTACATCAGCTTTAGCGGAACAGTGACATTTAAAAACGCCAAACAAATTCAACAATCAGCAGCTATGGTTAGGAGCGATCGCCTGTTGATAGAAACAGATTGTCCTTTTCTCTCACCCGTCCCAAAACGAGGTGAACGGCGCAATGAACCAGCGTACGTCCGCTATGTTGCAGAACAAGTCGCAGCAGTGCGGGGAGAAACTGTTGATGCGATCGCAACTCTGACTACCCGAAATGCCTGTGAATTGTTTGGCTTAACAATATAGAACATCTCCCATAGTGCAGAAAGTTAGAAAATGGAAAACTCAAACTTTAGGAGGACTAAAATATGGTATTATGATTTCCTCCAAAATAGACTTGCATAAGCCATAATGGTTAAGGAAGCAACTATTGAATCTGACACTTAAGTCAAGCTAAGCTTATTAACCATCCTTTTAATCTCTACAACTGGATGCTCAAATTCCATGACGACTATAACTTTCAATTATTGGTCATCTAGACCTGCTCTCTAAACAGTAGTTTCATATTTTTCCTATAGAAAATTGTTAAACAAATTACCGTGTGGCCACCACCCGCCAAGGCAAGCTATCCATAGACAAAGTAGGCTCAGGGGAATATTGTCCTCTGAGCATAAGGATATTATCCCTCTGGGTTGAAACCCAGGTAGTTACGTACAAGCTAAAACAATGTGACGCTGCTTAGGTAGAATGCGCTTTCTGGAGGGGGGAAGTGAAGAAAACAAGACAAAGTAACAAAAAGTTATACCATTTGAATTCAGTAAAAAAGTTGATAGCTAATGGAAATTGGCAACTAATGGCTGCAAAATGGGTAATTATCCCCTTGCCAAAATTCCTATTCGCGGCTTTAATTGCTCCGTTTGCCCACACCTGCTCGTGAGTAGGCGGTGTCAGGAGAAGTTACCACACACCATTAAAAAAAACTTAGGTTGACAAAGGTAGAGGCATGACAAACGAAACAATTATGGAACCCGCCTTTTTGTTGCCCGACTTAATAGAAATTCAGCGTTCCAGCTTCCGCTGGTTTCTAGAAGAAGGGCTAATAGAAGAACTCAACTCCTTTAGTCCGATCACAGACTACACTGGCAAACTGGAACTGCATTTTTTGGGTCAAAACTACAGACTAAAACAGCCAAAATACAGTGTAGACGAGGCAAAACGGCGGGATAGTACCTACGCGGTACAAATGTATGTCCCGACTCGTTTGATCAATAAAGAAACCGGAGAAATAAAAGAACAAGAAGTTTTTATTGGGGATCTGCCTCTGATGACTGACCGAGGCACGTTTATCATTAACGGTGCTGAGCGGGTGATTGTCAACCAGATAGTGCGATCGCCAGGAGTGTACTACAAATCAGAAATTGACAAAAACGGGCGGCGTACCTATTCAGCTAGTTTAATCCCAAACCGAGGAGCTTGGCTGAAATTTGAAACAGACCGTAACGACTTAGTCTGGGTACGTATTGACAAAACTCGCAAACTGTCAGCGCAAGTGCTTCTGAAGGCACTTGGGTTGTCAGATAACGAAATCTTCGACGCCTTACGCCACCCAGAATACTTCCAAAAAACCATTGAGAAAGAAGGGCAATTCTCTGAAGAAGAAGCCCTGATGGAGTTGTATCGTAAACTGCGTCCCGGTGAACCGCCCACAGTGTTAGGAGGACAACAACTTCTCGACTCGCGCTTCTTTGATCCCAAACGCTACGACCTTGGCCGCGTAGGACGTTACAAGCTGAACAAGAAACTGCGCTTGCAAGTGCCAGAACCGATGCGGGTCTTAACTCCCCAAGATATCTTGGCAGCAGTGGATTACCTGATCAACCTTGAGTTTGATATTGGTAACACTGACGATATTGACCACTTGGGTAACCGCCGAGTCAGAAGCGTGGGCGAATTGCTGCAAAACCAGGTAAGAGTCGGTTTAAACCGCTTAGAACGTATCATTCGCGAAAGAATGACCGTATCTGATGCTGAAGTACTGACTCCAGCTTCCTTAGTGAACCCGAAACCCTTGGTTGCAGCCATTAAAGAATTCTTTGGGTCTAGCCAATTGTCGCAGTTCATGGATCAGACAAATCCTCTGGCAGAACTGACCCACAAACGCCGTTTATCCGCACTAGGCCCTGGAGGTCTAACCCGCGAACGTGCAGGTTTTGCGGTACGGGATATTCACCCATCCCACTACGGACGCATTTGCCCAGTGGAAACTCCAGAAGGTCCCAACGCAGGTCTGATTGGTTCCTTGGCAACTCATGCTCGCGTTAACCAGTATGGTTTTCTAGAAACACCCTATCGAGCAGTAGAAAATGGACGGGTGCGGTTTGATTTACCACCTGTTTACATGACTGCAGATGAAGAAGACGACCTGCGCGTTGCTGCAGGCGACTTGCCAGTGGATGAAAATGCTGACATCATCGGACCGCAAGTCACAGTACGTTATCGTCAGGAATTCTCCTCAACCACGCCAGAGCAAGTGGACTACGTAGCAATATCGCCTGTGCAAATCGTGTCTGTTGCTACTAGCATGATTCCATTTTTGGAGCATGACGACGCTAACCGCGCCCTGATGGGATCGAATATGCAACGGCAAGCAGTCCCCCTACTTAAACCAGAGCGTCCTTTAGTAGGAACAGGCTTAGAAGCTCAAGCAGCAAGAGACTCTGGTATGGTGATTGTATCGCGTACCGACGGAGAAGTAGTCTATGTAGACGCAACAGAAATTCGTGTGCGTCCACGGGTTGCCTCAACTGATGGAAAGCCAACTGCCGCGCTGAGTCAGCAGGGCACTGGCTCATCCGCACGCGAGCATTCTTCCAAATCTAATACCTCAGACCTTAGATACCACATTTCCAAATATCATCGCTCCAACCAAGATACCTGTCTCAACCAAAAACCGTTAGTTTACATGGGTGAACGCGTTGTAGCAGGTCAAGTTTTGGCGGATGGTTCTTCTACCGAAGGAGGCGAACTGGCGCTAGGACAAAATATTGTCGTCGCCTATATGCCTTGGGAAGGGTATAACTACGAAGACGCGATTTTGATTTCGGAACGTCTGGTGCAGGATGATATCTACACCTCAATTCACATTGAAAAATATGAAATTGAGGCAAGACAAACCAAGTTGGGACCAGAAGAAATAACTAGAGAAATTCCCAACGTAGGTGAAGATGCTTTGCGTCAATTGGATGAACAGGGGATCATTCGCATTGGGGCATGGGTAGAATCCGGGGACATTCTGGTAGGAAAAGTGACACCAAAAGGTGAATCTGACCAGCCACCAGAAGAAAAACTGTTGCGGGCAATTTTCGGTGAAAAAGCACGGGATGTCAGAGACAATTCCCTGCGAGTCCCCAACGGTGAAAAAGGACGCGTTGTAGACGTACGCTTGTTTACACGCGAACAAGGCGATGAACTGCCACCAGGGGCAAACATGGTCGTTCGGGTTTATGTGGCGCAGAAGCGTAAAATCCAAGTCGGCGACAAAATGGCAGGACGTCACGGTAACAAAGGAATTATTTCCAAAATCTTGCCCCTCGAAGACATGCCGTACTTGCCAGATGGCTCACCAGTAGACATTGTCCTTAATCCTTTGGGCGTACCAAGCCGGATGAACGTTGGACAAGTGTTTGAATGTCTGTTGGGTTGGGCTGGTCAAAACCTGGGAGTGCGGTTTAAACTCACCCCCTTTGACGAAATGTATGGCGAAGAATCATCTCGAACCATAGTACATGGCAAATTGCAAGAAGCACGGGACGAAACAGGCAGAAACTGGGTCTTTAACCCAGATGACCCTGGAAAAATCTTGGTATATGACGGTCGTACCGGCGAACCCTTCGACAGAGCAGTGACTGTAGGTGTCGCTTATATGTTGAAGCTGGTTCACTTGGTGGACGACAAGATCCACGCCCGTTCAACAGGTCCATACTCGCTCGTGACCCAGCAACCCTTGGGTGGTAAAGCACAACAAGGTGGTCAGCGGTTCGGTGAAATGGAAGTGTGGGCACTGGAAGCCTTCGGTGCTGCTTACACCTTGCAGGAGTTGCTCACCGTCAAATCAGACGATATGCAAGGACGAAATGAAGCCCTCAATGCGATCGTCAAAGGGAAGTCAATTCCTCGACCTGGAACACCAGAATCCTTTAAAGTGTTGATGCGAGAACTGCAATCACTAGGCTTGGATATTGCCGTACACAAGGTAGAGACGCAGACAGACGGTAGTTCTTTGGATGTCGAAGTCGATTTGATGACGGACCAAGGAAATCGCCGTACACCTCCACGTCCAACCTATGAATCCTTGTCGCGCGAGTCGATGGAAGATGAGGAATAAATAGTGAACAGTGAGTCCAGTGCAGCAGGAGGTGACGACAACCGGCTGCGGTTCTTGTTTCCCGACAGCCAGGCATCTGGTGAGACAGCACTGCCCAGTCCTTGTCTCCCGACAGAGGCGACTGCGTAAGCGCAAGCGCACGAATCGAGCGAACGCGTAAGCGTGTCCCTTTGGGACTTACAAAGTAGCGTCTGGGCAGGAGATACCCGAAGGGCGAACCCGAAGGGGTTTCCATCTCTAGGCATCTGGTGAGTCCAGCGCGATCTTGGTAGGGTTTCCCTGGGCAGGCGACGGGCGTTCCCGATAGCTGTAAGGCGTGGCGTTAGCCATAGGGTAATCACTCCACACTCAGACGAGTACTGTTCATGCGTAGCGTTTTCCTAAACCATATGCCTACGCCACGGCTGCGCCGGTGTTTGTAGCGTAGGCATAAGCAGATACTCGCACATAAGAACACGCAATGTGTATGCCTACGGCACCCTTAACACATACAGCCTGACTGTGCCGTATGTGCTAAAGGCAAACCCAGAGGGTAAATTGTTATTAGTGAACAGTAATAGCTGAGAACTGATAACTAACAACTAAATACTCACACCAACACGGAGTTTATCAGCCGTGTACCTCAGAAGTAATAACTTAGAACACAGTTTAGACGAAAGATGAGAGTAGCCCAAAATAATCAGTTTGACTACGTAAAAATCGGCTTGGCATCACCAGAACGCATTCGGATTTGGGGTGAGAGAACTTTGCCGAATGGTCAGGTAGTTGGTGAAGTCACAAAGCCAGAGACAATAAATTACCGTACTTTAAAACCGGAGATGGATGGCTTGTTCTGCGAGCGCATCTTTGGTCCAGCTAAAGATTGGGAATGCCATTGTGGCAAATACAAGAGAGTGCGTCATAGAGGTATTGTGTGCGAACGCTGTGGCGTGGAAGTGACTGAATCACGAGTGCGCCGCCACCGCATGGGTTACATTAAACTCGCCGCACCAGTCGCTCACGTTTGGTATCTCAAAGGCATTCCCAGCTATATCTCTATCTTGCTAGATATGCCTTTGCGGGATGTAGAGCAAATTGTTTATTTCAATTCCTATGTTGTTCTCAGTCCTGGCAATGCTGAAACCTTAACTTACAAACAGTTACTGAGTGAAGACCAGTGGCTGGAAATCGAAGACCAAATTTACTCAGAAGATTCGACGCTTGCTGGGGTAGAGGTCGGTATTGGTGCAGAAGCGTTGTTGCGGTTGCTCGCCGATATTAACTTAGAAGAATCAGCTGAATCCTTGCGGGAAGAAATTACGACCGCCAAAGGTCAAAAGCGGGCGAAGCTGATTAAGCGGCTACGGGTGATTGACAACTTCATCGCCACCGGATCTAAGCCTGAGTGGATGGTTATGGCTGTGATTCCCGTTATTCCCCCAGATTTGCGCCCAATGGTGCAGTTGGACGGTGGACGATTTGCGACGAGCGATTTGAATGATTTATATCGCCGAGTGATTAACCGCAACAACCGTTTGGCACGCCTGCAAGAAATTTTGGCTCCAGAGATTATTGTTCGCAACGAAAAGCGGATGCTGCAAGAAGCAGTGGACGCTTTGATTGACAATGGTCGTCGGGGACGCACGGTCGTAGGCGCAAACAACCGACCACTCAAGTCCTTGTCCGACATCATCGAAGGTAAGCAAGGACGTTTCCGGCAAAACTTACTCGGTAAACGGGTTGACTACTCAGGACGTTCCGTGATAGTCGTCGGACCAAAGCTTAACATCCACCAGTGCGGTTTGCCACGAGAAATGGCAATTGAGCTATTTCAACCGTTTGTCATCAATCGGCTGATTCGTAGCGGAATGGTGAATAACATCAAAGCTGCGAAAAAGTTGATATCTCGTTCTGACCCGAGTGTTTGGGATGTTCTAGAAGAAGTGATAGAAGGACACCCTGTTCTGCTCAACCGTGCGCCGACGCTGCACCGTTTGGGTATTCAAGCTTTCGAGCCAATTTTAGTAGAAGGTCGAGCAATTCAGCTCCACCCACTTGTTTGTCCAGCATTTAACGCTGACTTTGATGGTGACCAAATGGCGGTACACGTACCGTTATCTTTGGAATCTCAAGCGGAAGCACGGTTATTGATGCTGGCGTCTAACAACATTTTGTCACCAGCAACTGGTAGACCAATTATTACACCTAGCCAAGACATGGTCTTAGGGGCATATTACTTAACCGCAGAAAATCCTAATGCAACAAAAGGCGCAGGACGGTACTTTACTTGTCTTGATGATGTTGTCATGGCTTACGAACAGCAACAAATTGACCTCCATGCCTACATCTATGTGCGATATGACGGCGAAGTCGAGACAGGTGAGCCAGATATAGAACCGGTTGAAGTTAAACCCAATGACGATGGTAGCCGGACTTTGCTGTATAAGTTCCGTCGAGTCAGAGAAGATGCTGAGGGAAACATGATGTCTCAGTATATACGTACAACACCAGGTCGCGTTATTTATAATAAAGCAATTCAAGAAGCGATCGCCAGTTAACCGTCACGCAGAGTCAAAAGTGAGCCAGTGCGGGAGCGAAGCAGCACTGCCCAAAGTGTTCGGTCAGGCTACAGCAACTGGCAAACCCCTAAGGGTCAAAAAGTTAAGAGTTCAAAGTTTTTTTGACCAATGACGTGTTGATCCTTGACTCTACCAGAGGCAGTTGCTAGGGGGAAACCCTCATACTGTCTCGCCTTGATCAATGACTAATGACTAAGGACTAATGACTCATGACTAATGACAAAATGGTTTTTCGGAATCGCATCGTTGACAAAGGTCAACTGAAGAACCTTATCTCCTGGTCGTTCATCCATTATGGTACGGCCCGGACAGCAATGATGGCAGACAAATTAAAAGATTTGGGATTCCGCTACGCGACCAAAGCAGGTGTTTCCATCAGTGTTGATGATTTGATGGTTCCTCCTTCCAAGCGATCGCTTCTAGAAGCCGCCGAAGCTGAAATTCGTGCAACAGAAGAACGCTACCAACGTGGAGAAATTACCGAAGTAGAGCGATTCCAAAAAGTGATTGACACTTGGAACGGTACTTCTGAAGCCCTCAAAGACGAAGTGGTCAACTACTTCAAGAAAAATAACCCCCTTAACTCCGTGTACATGATGGCATTCTCTGGAGCAAGGGGTAACATTTCTCAGGTGCGCCAATTGGTCGGAATGCGAGGACTAATGGCGGATCCCCAAGGAGAAATTATTGACCAGCCGATCAAAACAAACTTCCGCGAAGGACTGACGGTAACAGAATACATTATTTCGTCTTACGGTGCGAGAAAAGGTCTAGTAGACACAGCCTTGCGGACTGCTGACTCTGGTTATCTTACCCGCCGTTTGGTGGACGTATCGCAGGATGTGATTATTCGAGAATTTGACTGCGGTACCACCAGGGGAATTCCTTTGCGAGCTATGACAGAAGGTGAGAAAGTCTTGATTAACCTTGGCACAAGGTTAATGGGACGAGTCATTGGAGAGGATGTCGTGCATCCAAAAACAAAAGAAGTTATTGCAGCACGTAATAGCCCCGTTTCCGATGAACTGGCACGCAAAATTGATAAGGCCGGAGTCAAAGAAGTCGTCGTGCGTTCTCCTTTGACTTGTGAAGCAGCGCGATCCGTCTGCCAACATTGCTATGGCTGGAGTTTGGCACACGCTAAGATGGTGGATCTTGGCGAAGCTGTAGGTATTATTGCGGCACAAAGTATTGGTGAACCTGGTACCCAGCTGACAATGCGTACCTTCCACACAGGTGGTGTCTTCTCTGGTGAAGTAGCAAAACAAGTCCGTGCAGAATCCGCTGGTACCGTTCGCTTGCCACGTAAATTGCGGACAAGGGCTTACCGCACCCGCCACGGGGAAGACGCCCTGTATGTAGAAGCCAATGGCAACATTACTTTAGAAGTAGTAACAGACAACGCTGGCTCCCCCACGCCTCAAGACATTGCTGTGACCCAAGGTTCAACACTCTACGTTGTTGATGGGCAAAAGATTAAAACAGGTCAGCTAGTGGCTGAGGTTGCGATCGGTGGACGTACAACTCGTATCAATACAGAAAAAGCAGTCAAAGATGTCGCCTCTGACATGGCAGGGGAAGTCAAATTTGCCGATGTTGTGCCAGAACAAAAAACTGACCGTCAGGGAAACACCACAACAACAGCAGCACGGGGGGGATTGATTTGGATTCTCTCAGGGGAAGTTTATAACTTACCCCCAGGAGCAGAGTTGGTGGTCAACAATGGTGACACCATAGAATCCAACGGTGTTCTAGCAGAAACCAAGTTAACAACGTTACATGGCGGTGTGGTCCGCTTACCTGAAGCAACCCCAGGTAAAGGAACACGGGAAATTGAAATTATCACTGCTTCTGTGGTTTTAGACCAAGCAACAGTAACAGCGCAAACCGCTCAAGGTCGCAACAACTACTTAGTCACCACTGGAAACAACCAAGTCTTTAACCTGAGAGCAACCCCAGGCACAAAAGTTCAAAATGGTCAAGTGGTAGCTGAGTTGATTGATGACCGCTATCGCACAACCACTGGTGGATTGCTGAAATACGCTGGTGTGGATGTCCAGAAAAAAGGTAAGGCAAAGCTGGGTTACGAGGTAGTGCAGGGAGGTACCCTCCTCTGGATTCCTGAAGAAACCCACGAAGTGAATAAAGATATTTCGCTGCTAATGGTAGAAGACGGTCAGTTTGTTGAAGCTGGCACTGAAGTCGTGAAAGATATCTTCTGCCAAAACAGTGGTGTGATCGAAGTCACTCAGAAAAACGACATTCTCCGGGAAGTGGTTGTTAAGCCAGGAGAACTGTTGATGGTGGACGACCCAGAAGCAGTGATGGGCAAAGATGGCACCTTTATTCAGCCCGGTGAAGAATTATTAGGGCAAGTCGCGACAGAGTTGCGCTACATCGAATATGTGGAATCACCAGAAGGTCCAGGACTGTTAAGTCGTCCAGTTGTTGAGTTTGCAGTACCCAACAATCCTGATGTGCCATCAACCACATCAGTCAGTCAACAAACAAGTCGTTCAATTCAATTGCGGGCAGTACAGCGTCTGCCATACAAAGATTCTGAGCGTGTCAAGACCGTCGAAGGTGTTGAACTGCTGCGAACCCAACTGGTGTTGGAAATTGAGCAGGAAGGCGAACAAGACCACAATGCTTCCCCCTTGGCAGCAGATATTGAATTAGTAGCGGATGTTGAGGATCCAGAAATTCAGCGCTTGCAACTAGTCATTTTGGAATCTTTGGTGCTTCGTCGGGATATAGCTGCTGACGTAACCCAAGGCAGTACTCAGACAAGCCTGGAAGTAGAGGATGGACAAACAATAGTCCCAAGTTCTGTCGTCGCACGTACCCAAATATTGTGTAAAGAAGGGGGTATTGTGCGGGGGGTGCAAAAGGGAACAGAGGCGGTTCGCCGCTGTTTAGTGTTGCGCCACACTGACATGACTACGACTAATTTGAGCTCCCCACCCAAAGTCAAAGTCGGTGAGTTGGTAGTAGAAGGTGTAGAAATTGCTCCTGGAGTCTTTGCCGAGCAATCTGGGCAAGTCCTGGCACTACAGAAAGGAGAAAGAAAAGCCCAGAAGGCACAAGGAGAAATACCCCCTACTGAGGAATCAGCACTCACTACTGTGAACTACTCCGTTACACTCCGTGTTGGTCGTCCGTACCGAGTCAGTGGAGGCGCTGTGTTGCAGGTAGACGATGGCGACCTAGTACAACGTGGTGATAACTTAGTGTTGTTGGTGTTTGAACGCGCCAAGACTGGGGACATCATTCAAGGTTTGCCCAGAATTGAGGAACTCCTTGAAGCCCGTAAGCCAAAAGAGGCGTGTATACTAGCACGTCGTACTGGAGAACTCAAGGTCGTTTACGGCGATGGCGATGAAGCGATCGCGCTGAAAGTTGTTGAATCCAATGGTGTGGTCACCGATTATCCTCTAGGACCCGGACAAAACTTGATCATGCCAGATGGATCACCAATCACAGCCGGACAAGCATTAACTGATGGTCCTTCTAATCCCCATGAAATTTTGGACATCTTCTTCAGCCTGGGTTCTGAAGACGGAATTTATGCCTGCGCCAGCCATGCCTTGCAAAAGGTGCAAACGTTCTTGGTGAACGAAGTGCAATCAGTGTATCAGTCCCAAGGTATTGATATTGCGGACAAGCACATTGAAGTTATTGTCCGCCAGATGACCTCGAAAGTACGGATAGATGATGGTGGTGACACCAGCATGCTGCCTGGAGAATTGGTAGAGTTGCGCCAAGTCGAGCAAGTCAATGAAGCGATGGCAATCACTGGTGGTGCACGAGCGCAGTATACCCCAGTATTATTAGGTATTACCAAAGCATCGTTGAATACCGATAGCTTTATTTCCGCAGCATCCTTCCAAGAAACAACGCGTGTCTTGACTGAGGCGGCAATTGAAGGTAAGTCTGATTGGTTGCGCGGCTTAAAGGAAAACGTGATTATCGGACGACTGATTCCTGCAGGTACTGGGTTTAACGCTTATGAAGAACCTGGTGCGATCGAGGACTATGCTGCTGATATGACTACCACTGTCTTGGATGAAGTTGACGATCCACTCGATATGGTCTTGGATGACCGCACAGCCCGAAGCTATCAATTAGATTCTCCCACTGTTAACGGGGATGGTTTTGGTCTCAGACGCAGTCCAGAAAAATCCATATTGGATGAGGATGATTTGATGCTTCCTTCTGATAGCGAAACTGACCTTGATGACTTCGCAGAAGAAGACTACGATGAAGACGACGATTACGATGATGACGACGAGTAGTATTTCGTCTGCTTAATAACTTGGTGAGTACACATCACAGTAACTGGGGTATAGAATTCGTCAATTTGTTGTAGGTTGGGTTGCACTCCGGGCAACCCAAGATCAACCTCCAGCATTTGGAACCCCTATGAATGAAAAGCTGTACTAACTTACTCGCCCCAATCAGAGGAATTCCTCAACTGGGGCGAGTTTTTTATGCTAAACTTTTTGAAATTCATGGAAATTTATAGTTTTTTCTGGTTAACTCGAACTCATCGTTGTAACTTTGTCGCACCAGTCTTATAGTTCATTAGTGCCACTGCTACGTTGAACTGATTCACCACATCAAAAATCTTTTCATCCCGTTGTTCAATGGAAGTGTTATCTAACAGTAGTTGTCCAACCTCCAGGTTAATTGACTGTTTTTTTGAATCAGCAATTAGAGAATAAGCAGCTTGCTGTACTCTATCATGTATAAATTTGTATTGAGGTATAGAATTAGTATTTGATAATTGTTGTTTCCCCTCTTGACTAGAGATAGTTCCTGAATAAGTATTCTTATTTAAAAAAAGCTTATCATTATCAACTTCAAGTATAACTAGCCCTTCAACTAAGGCAGCCCACAAATCACTAGCTGTATCTACTACAGACTTTTGATATAAAATGCTAAGAGTTTTTATATCAAAAGACTTCCCCATGCAAGCAGCTAATTTCAATACTTCTTGAGTATGTTTTGGTAAGTTTTCTACTTGAATTCTCATACTTTCTATGACATCATCTGTTAAAGCTAACGCCTTGACTTGAGTAATATCACACTCCCAATGACCAACATCAAAATTAAATTGCATTAGCCCCTTATCGTATAAATCTTTAAGGAATCGACGAATAAAGAAGGGGTTGCCTTTAGTTTTTGCAAATACCATTTGGTTGAGAGGAATAGCAAGCGCTTCTGAACAACACAGGATGTCAGCGATGAGACGATTTGAATTAGCCTGATTTAATGGCTGTAGATTCATAGTGTTAATTTTTACGTTTGTTTTTTTTAGCTCATTTTTTGTTACACATAGCGGATGTGTTTTTAAAATCTCATTATGACGGTAAGCACCAATGAAAAGTAAACCCCCTTCGTTTTCATCCTGATTTGTATAATTATTTAACGTAATATCACAGTGATTATTATTTCTTATAGTATCTGAATTCCCAGTCATCAATGATTTAAGAAATGTCAAATTAAATGTATCTACCCATTGCAAATCATCGAGGAAGATAACCAAGGGATGGTCTTTTTTTGTAAATAATTTTAGAAAATTTTTCAGCAATAAAATGAAGGTATTTTGGGGAGTAATACCAGATAACTCAGGAACTAAGGGTTGCTTACCAATAATGAGTTCCAGTTTAGGGATAACATCAATAATGATTTGAGCTTGTTCACCTAACGCTGACAAAATCTTACTTTTCCACTGTTGAATTTCAGCATCAGTTTCACTTAGCAATTGTCCAATTAAGTCCTCAACAGCTTGTACCAATGCTGACAAGGGAATGTTACGTTGTAATACGTCACATTTCCCTTGGATAAAGTAACTACGCGGTTGCGCGATACGCGTAGCGTCAAGCCTCTGACTTATTGTCCGTGTCATGCCTGACGAAGCCATCGCTTTGTGAACTTCTTTAACAACTGCTGTTTTGCCCACACCAGCGGCACCAGCTACTAAGATCATTTCAGTTGTTCCACTGCCTTTTACTCGCTCAAAAGCAGCCAGTAGAGTTTCAACTTCATGTTGGCGACCATAGAGTTTTTCAGAAATCAGAAAACAGTCTGACATATCCTGCTTTTTTAACTCAAAGGGCACAAATTTTCTGATTTTTTGCGACTGTTGCAGGCAGATTTCTCGATCCTGCTTTGATCTTTGGGCAATCTGATAGCAATGTTGAGGAGTTTTTATCATTTTTTTCAAAGTTTTTGGCGATATAGAACTCATTTTTGATTTTTAACGAAGCTAGGTACACTTTCTGTTAAGCGTTCTCTACTTCCACAAGTTAATTCACCCTAGTGGGAACGGCCACGCCTTACGGCTATCGGGTGTGCGCAGAGCGCACGAGCGTCTGGTGGAGGAGATACGCCAGATGCCTGGCTAAACCCTCCCGCAGCACTGGTCTCACCAAATCAAACCGGATTCCTATAGTATATTGATTGCAAAGTTGTAATAGTTCTTGAAAACTATTACCTTTACGCGGAGATATTAAGGCTTTGGTGCTTACATAACAAAGCCTCAGAAAATTGATAACTTGTGCTGAGTGGTAGAAATAACTAAACAGTTAAAAATTGACAAAAAGCTGATTTGATAAGCATGCTATCCGCCCCACGGCAAGGGCTTTGCCCTACAGTTCTCATTGCTTCCAGTTCGCTTTTCCTGATTACACCTAGTTAGTTTCAGCATAGCTGCCTGATCCCTACGTCACGAATTACCCGATTTAAATTTATTATTCCCGGCGTGTCAGTGATATACGTACAGAGAAAATCTGTAGAAATTATAAAAACCGAATAAATACTTACCGCAGAAAAAGTCTTATCTTTTTACCTTTGACTCTTGACTCTGACTTCCGTCGGCTGGTACTGCGAACCAAGTTTATTAGCACAAAAACCAACATCACGTACTTGATTTGGCTCAATTATCCGTCCCCAGTCTAGTGGAGTGACAGCATACTGTGTTGCTCCTTGAGGTTTAAAGTTACCGTTCCAAGAATTATTAATAGCAGCCTGTTTCATATCAAATGTTATTTGCCAATTGTTAACCTTCGTATTTCCCTGATTTAGGATTTTGAAGCTAACACAAAATCCTGTTTGCCAATTTGCGTAAATATCAGAACTAACAGCTAGTTGGGAAGAAGAGGAAGAAATACGGTAAAGAGGAGATAAGGAATTTTGTGATGGGGAAATAGAGGGAATATTTTTTTCTGTATCCTCTTCTACTGAAACAGGTGCTACTTGAGAAAAACTAACTGGCAGCATTTGGGACAGTAGTTGCTGTTTCGGAATATCAATATTTTGCCAATCATCTAATAAAATACCCCCTGTATCAGAACTATTAGGATTGAAACTCCAGTAAGCAAAACTTAATTGTTTATGTTTAATATATTGCACAAATTCGTTCTGCCACATTCCTTCTTTAGAATTTGTATCTACTTTCCTTCCACCGAATTCACCAACAAAAATGGGTGCAAGATTTTGACTAGAAATATAATGAAATCCTATTTGCCAGCGATTGATAAGATCTTTCGGAAATTTTCGATCAGAAAACCAAGACTGTTCCGCAACTCCGGGGCCGTATTCATGAGGTGAATAAACAAGCTTGTTGCGACGAGATAAACGCACTGGGTAGCGCTTCACTCCTTCTAAATTACCACCGTGCCAATGGTTAGGCAGCTTTTGTGTAGGAACATTCTTTTCTACTCCTTCCACAACAATCAGCCAGTTAGGATTAACCTCAAGAATTGCATTTCCTGCCCGTTCTGCTGCAAGTCGCCAGTCTGTTGCTAAATCGTCAGTACCCCAGCTCGCTTTTCCGTGAGGTTCGTTTTTTAGATCACCACCAATAACGTTGGTTTGATTCTTGTATCTATTGGCTAGCATTGTCCAAGTATTAATCCAGTCTGCTTCTGTAAAATTGTCTTCATACCACAATTCGGCAATGCGTTTATCACTCAAACAGTGACTATCAAGTAAAACGAGTAACCCTTGACTTTCTGCCTCCTCAATAATTAAATCCATCACTTCTATTGGAGTTTTACCTTCTAATTCTTGATTGCTACCAATACTGAAATCAATACCACTAATATTAGGTGACAATAGCGCTTGTACAGAGTAAGGTAAGCGAATTAAGTTATAGCCAAGTGTCTTTATTTGTGCCAAGATCTCCTTATAATTTCGCTTCCACAACCCGTGCGGAACATGAGTTTCTGTTTCCATGCCAAACCAGTTAACACCTCTTAGCAAAACTTGTCGTCCTTTGGCATCGATAATTTTTGCGCCACGAGTTGAAAGTGGTAATTCCATAACTATTTCATTATTTATCTCATTTACCTGGCTTTGAGCAGGCAAGTCACTCATGATACTCGCAATAAATATTACCGTAGTTACGGACACCATGAGTAACTGGTGATGAAATTTTGAGTTTTTCCGTTTCCTTGTATAAAAAAAATTCATACTTCTCATTTCCTTATTTAACTGACAAAAATATTTTTAAACTAAGTGAACACAGACAGCCTGTAAGCATATATCCTTGAATGAAACAACTCTCTTTTGTCTACAATTTCATGAAAACCCAGTTGTTCATGCTTGTTGTTAATTCTCTAAATGTGCTAAGATAAAATGCTATGCTACAAATTATGAATTCAAAATCCTTGTTAAAATTTCCTAACTTTAGTTAAGGAAGGGTTATGATGAGTGAACACTGTCAATGTAGTTCCTCCCAAAGAGAAATTTATTGCTCTCAATAGAATTATGTGAACGTTTAGAGTTCAAAAGTTAACATACAGCAATTAAGCACATCGCTTCTGTAAATATGTTGATAAGTTAAGTAAAAATAGCCAATAATCATAATCAGTTTCTACTTAGACTCGAAAAGGGGAGCGGATGAATAAGCATATAGTTGACCGACTGTAAACTTTAGGAGTGAAAGTCACTAGGAGACAGGGAACTAGTATCCCTACTCGCTGGTACCAAGAGTCTATTTGGCTCTCTTACTGTTAAGTCCGAAAAAAGGCAAGTAAAAATATCCTCGTTTTGTTGCCTTATGAGATGAACCATGTGCCTAAAGCCATGGAAGTATCAAAAAAATCCAGGTTAAGCTAGAGAAGAGAGTTAGATTAGCTTCACGCCCTTTGAGGTTAAAAGCAAAACTCATTCTCAGGTAAGAATTTTCTCAAGTTGGCATTGTCCTTACTCCATGCTGCGAATTATTACTCAGCAGGCAGACGTTAGAGCAGAACTACAACGGATCTGCGATCGCACCCATGATGAACAGGTACTTCACAAAGAAGCAACAGTGCGGGAAGTGTTGCAAGCAGTGAAGCGCCAAGGCGATAACGCTGTACTGCATTACACCGCCGAATTCGATAAGCAAACCCTCAAGCCAGATGAACTGCGCGTGACAGGCTCAGAACTGGATGCAGCCTACCAACAGGTATCAAAGGAATTGCTCCAGGCAATCAGGCTTGCTTGCCGCCAAATCGATGCATTTCACCGCCAGCGAGTCCCCAAAAGTTGGGTACAATTTGGCGATGATGAGATCGTGTTAGGCAAGCGCTACACACCAGTAGATAAAGCAGGGTTATATGTGCCAGGTGGTCGCGCCGCCTATCCAAGTACGGTATTGATGAACGCAATACCGGCAAAGGTAGCTGGTGTCCCGCGTGTGGCAATGGTCACACCACCAGGACCAGACAAAGCAGTTAACCCAGCAGTGTTGGTAGCAGCACAAGAAGCTGGAGTACAAGAAATTTATCGCGTCGGAGGCGCACAGGCGATCGCCGCTTTAGCCTATGGTACAGAAACGATTCCTAAAGTTAATGTCATCACAGGACCAGGCAATATTTACGTCACTTTGGCGAAAAAACTCGTCTATGGTACTGTCGGCATCGATTCCTTAGCTGGACCAAGCGAAGTCCTCATTATTGCTGATGAATTCGCAAATCCTGTACACATTGCCGCTGATTTGTTAGCGCAAGCAGAACATGATCCGATGGCAGCAGCAATTTTGCTGACCACGGATGCAGCTTTAGCAAAAAACGTACAAGTGGCGGTGGAGAGACAACTTGTGGATCACCCAAGGCGCTTGCTTACAGAAAAGGCGATCGCTCACTACGGTTTAATAGTGATTGTAGAAACCTTGGAAGCCGCAGCAGAACTCTCAAACGAATTTGCCCCCGAACACCTAGAGTTGGAAGTAGAAGATCCTTGGAAGTTACTACAACAGATTCGGAATGCGGGCGCTATTTTCTTGGGCTATTCCACACCAGAAGCCGTAGGAGATTATTTAGCTGGACCTAATCACACCTTACCAACTTCTGGTGCGGCTCGTTATGCCTCAGCATTGGGAGTCGAAACTTTCATGAAACACTCTAGTATTATTCAGTACTCTCAAACCGCACTAGAAAAAGTGGCTGGTGCAATTGATGTACTGGCAACAGCTGAAGGCTTGCCTTCTCATGCTGATTCTGTCAGACGTCGAGTCCAAAAGCAAGAGTAATTTTGAATTTGAATTATTAATTTTTTCCTTAGACATTACGCAAAACTCAGCCTATGGGTTCAAACTGAAAGTTTAAGGCTATACAAAATTATGTCCACAGCTTGGATCTAGTGAGTATAGCCATTAACTTATTTCATTTGTGAGTTATATAGCTATTCCTGACTCAAGTCTTTTTCAACATTTGTGCCAGTCATCCCTCACGAATAATTTAACCCTTATACCTTCATGAATAATTCTCAATAAAAAGGTAATTTTTATACGAGAACTAAGGGGCGATTTGTCAAGCTCGTTTGACAAGTCAATATTTGTGATCCATATAAAATTACAGTTTCAATATTCTTAAGAAAGATATAAAATTAACAGATAGTCGGAAAAAGTCAAGTAAAAAGTCTACTCTTGTGGAGAGGACATCGGTGCTAAAGACTATTTTGGTTGCTCTAGATGATTCCGAACTTGCAGACAAAGTCATTCACACTCTACAACAACTGGTTCTGGAAAAAGACAGCAAAGTTATTCTCTGCCATGTGTTTTCTCCATCCGAATCGGAGATGGAACTACCCGCTGATCGTCCTCAGCCAGAGTCATTAACATTTTCTTATTTTCATATTGAAAAACAGCTGCAATCTTACCAAACACTATTACCAGTTGAAAGCAATATAGAACTTGTTACCGGTAACCCACCAGAAGAGATTATTCGCCTTGCAAATATTTATAAAGCTGATTTAATTATCATTGGCAGTCGCGGGTTAACTGGTATGAACCGAATTGTCCAGGGTTCTGTGAGTTCTCAAGTGGTGGAAGATGCCAATTGTTCTGTGTTAGTCGTCAAGTAAGAATCTAAGATAGGGCTTGGGCAACAGCGATTGTTACGATTCCTGGTAGCCCCTTTAAACTGAAAATTTGTTTAGGAACGACTAACTTCACCCCTAATCCTACAGAAATCACCATTATCTGGGAAGACTCAACAAAAGTGAAGTTAGAGGCTGCACACAAAGCCGCCGCCTCTGCCACACTACAGGTTCCTACTTTTTTTCCAACCACTTGAGATGGGTTAGGGACACAGACTTGACTCAGAACATCCGGCGGAAAGGTTTTTAAAAACAAATTTTGGTGCTGGCAAAGTTCTAGTAAACCCAATTCTTCAGATTTACTATTAATAGTCGCAAAACCTGCAATTGCATTCTCTGCCAGTTGATTTTCTCTAAAAACTTCCCCAATAGCCCTTTCGATCAACTGTCGTGAAGTTCCCCTAGTGCATCCTATTCCCACCCATAGAACTCGGTGCTTGCTTGCTACTTGGTTGATGATCTCTCTCATGTGACGGTGTGTTAGTTACAGGATCAGCACCTCCATCAGATGGCAAAGAACTCGAATCAGTTCCTCTAATAAATCCTCGGTAAATAAGTGCCCCTAGAGTTTTTAGCTTAAAACCCCAACCTTTAGGTAAATTGTTATCACCATCATTTTGTCCCAAATCAACGTAAATACGCGGTGGGATAAAATAAGTGACACCATCTTTACCTATCAACTCATCTGCTTTCGCCATCACTTGGTCAAAACCCAAGTCAAATTCTTCATAACTGTCGAACTGACGTTGTAATTGTTCTTGTACAAAAGCAATGAACTCGCGAACGGCTTTGACTTTTGGATCATTAGGCGCAGGAGAAACCGAGAAAAACTCCAAAGGAATTCTGGAAATCAGACCTTCATTAGGAGATTCTGTTTCCCTAGGAGGTGTAATGATACCCAATTGTCTCAGAATTAAAGGTTCTAAGTACCCTAACATTTGGGCTTGTGCTTTGCAAATTTTGGTATTATTTACATCTTCTTGGCGCTTTAATAGAGTACGGAAAGCACGGCGCAGTACTTGAGAAAGTGTGAAAGGAGGGAAGGGAATGCTGTTAGGTTCAGGTGGTTGTCCATTTGTTGCCATGAGAACATCAAGAGGTGGCAAGTCCTCAGGTACTACTGGCATTTGAATGTTAAACTCTTTAAATTGAAGATTTTCGCTGGTTTTGCTGAGGATATTTTTCTTTTTGCTGTTTTGTTTGTCGCGAATTTTGAGTATTTCTGTTGCTTTTGCTTTATCACCATCCAATAATAAGGTCAACCCTTGCTTATTAAACGGGTAGACAGGAGTATTCAGACAAATATAAATAAACTCAGCACAATAGGCTCTATTTTCTGAATTATTGAGGAAATCAATTGCCTCTTTTGAACCAAGACTAGCAAGGGCGCAGTTTTGCAAAAATTCTTTGAGAGTTGGGCCATCGCACACGTGAGTTGGATCGTTTCCATTAAAATCATTTTCTGAGAATTCCACAAACGGGTTCATTAAAGCCATCCAACAGATCATGCTGTCGGTATAGCCACGCGCTTGTTGTGGGGTAACAAATTCCGGAAAAACTAATCGCTGAGCGACAGCAATAAACCCATCGTGTCCATATAGCCCGTCATGGTAAGTGTCTGGTTCATTCAAGCTACCAAAAGCCTTTGTTCTTCCACCGTTCCATAATGCAGGTACAATAGCACCAGAATGATGCCCTTCATTTTTAATAAAAATTTCCACCAAATCTGACAACTCATGATCCTCTGGTGGTTTGCGCAGGTCAATAGCTTTACCATATCGGTCTTTATTGTATTGGAAAGTACAGATAAGTAAACCGTACTTATCAAGATACTGCACAATATCTTCGTGTCCGGAAACGCTGCTTCCATTCGGATCTGTAATTTTCTGTTCGTCTGCTATACCGATAAATCCTGGAACTTTTATCGTTTCCACATCTAGAACAGTCTCATCATCTATGATGACTTGCTTGTAAAATAACTGCCTCATGTCCAAGACTTGTTTGCCTTTCTTATCATCCGGACTTCTCAAGGCATTAAAACTAGACAAATCTACATCTTCGGCAGACCATAAAGGCAAACTATCATCTGTTTGCTGTAAATTGTTGTTTTGATTCATGTGCTGTATTTGACAAAAGTAATGTATAACATAAGACCTCATTTTCCTCTACAGATGAGGTACCAAGATTAACTACATTTATAAAAGATTTATTTACAGAAATTTATGAACTTAATGTTTTCAAGCCAGTATAACTTCGTACTGTGCTACTGCCGACTAACTCTTGCTAATGTCCTGAGGATGGCAACGTGAAAACCCTGATTATTGATAACTATGACTCTTATACCTTTAATCTTTACCAATTAATTGCACAAGTCAATGGAGAATATCCAACTGTAATTTACAATGACCAAGTTGCATGGGATGAACTCAAACAGTGGGAATTTGATAATATCGTGATTTCACCAGGTCCTGGTCGTCCAGAGAACCCAAAAGATTTTGGTATCTGTCGTCAAGCTATTCAAAATACACAGGTACCGCTTCTAGGCGTTTGCCTTGGACATCAGGGACTTGGTTATCAGTATGGGGGAAAAGTTATTCATGCGCCTGAAGTTCAGCATGGTAGGACGAGCGTTGTTTATCACATTGGAACTGAGCTGTTTAAGGGAATTCCTTCTCCCTTTTCTGTTGTGCGCTACCATTCCTTGCTGGTTTCAAATGACCTGCCGGACTGTTTAGAAAAAGTGGCGTGGACAAAGGACAACCTTGTGATGGGACTGCGCCATCGATCTTTGCCGCTATGGGGTGTGCAGTTTCATCCAGAGTCAATTTGTACTCAGTATGGACAAACCTTATTAGAGAATTTTAAAGAAATGACTCTAAAATTTGCCAAAGATCGAGGCAAAAGTCCCAGAAAACACTATTGGACAGTAGATAGTGAAACTGCTCCAATGCCTTCAAGTTCTTCGGGCCAAAAACAGCAACAGGAATTTGAACTTTGTACGCGCCAGCTAAATCTGTGTCCAGATACTGAGCAAATGTTTGTGCATCTGTTTGGCAAATCACCAAATGCATTCTGGCTAGACAGCAGTCGTGTTGAACCGAATCTTTCTCGCTTCTCCTTTATGGGAGATAGCAGCGGCGAAAACAGTCTGCTGATTCACTATCGGACGCTATCGCAAAAACTCACACTTACACAGTCCGATACGGTAAGCTACAGGACAGAGGGGATTTTCGAGTATCTCAAGCAAGAAATTGAACGGCGACACTGCCCATCTGATGATTTACCCTTTGATTTCAACTGCGGGTTTGTGGGTTACTTTGGCTATGAATTAAAAGCAGAGTGCGGATCTCAATTAAACCACCCCTCTGCCTTACCCGATGCAATGTTCCTGTTGGCTGATCGGATGATTGCGATCGATCATCAGGAGCAAACCCTCTATCTACTGTGTCTAATTCAGCAGGGACAAACAGCAAGAGCAGAAGTGTGGTTTGAATCGATCAGACAACAGATTGACCAGCTTGCTCCCCTGTCGCCAATTGTTCCTGAGAAAAAACAGACCCCTGTTATCTTCCGATTAAGTCGATCGCATCAAACTTACCTTGGTGATATTCAAACATGCTTGCAGGAAATTCACGAAGGAGAAACTTATCAAGTTTGTTTGACAAACCAAATTCAGACAGACACGACTCCCGAGCCACTGGCGTTCTATCGTTCATTACGCCGCATCAATCCTGCTCCCTACGCTGCATTTTTGCGGTTTGGCGATCTAGCAATTGCATGCTCGTCTCCAGAGCGATTTCTGCGGATTGATTGCCAAGGTTGGGTGGAAACAAAGCCGATCAAGGGGACGCTGCGACGTGGAAAAACACCCAAAGAAGATTTTATCCTGCGTGAACAATTGCACAACAGCGAAAAAGACCGGGCGGAGAATTTGATGATTGTGGATTTGCTTCGCAATGATCTCGGACGGGTTTGTGCAGTGGGCACTGTGCATGTTCCCAAATTGATGGATGTGGAAACCTATGCTACGGTGCATCAACTGGTGACGACGATTCGCGGTCATTTACGCGCCGATATGAGCGCTACAGACTGCATTCGCAACGCCTTTCCTGGCGGTTCTATGACAGGTGCCCCCAAGCTTAGAACCCTGGAGATTATTGATCGATTAGAACACTCAGCACGGGGAGTTTACTCAGGGGCGATCGGCTTTTTGGGATTGAACGGTTCAGCCGATCTAAATATTGTCATTCGTACCGCTGTGCTGACTCCTGAGCAAACCACCATCGGCGTTGGCGGCGGTATTGTGGCGCTTAGCGATCCCCAGATGGAGTTTCAGGAAATACTGCTCAAAGCAAAGGCATTAATTCATGCCATGATGATCACAACACATGGAGTCTTTGATCCTGACCAATATTACATCCAGGGAATGGAAACAGCCGCTTTTGATAACTATAAAAAACTGCGTGCATAGGTCTTTAAGAATTCAAAATTTGCTGCCTACGGCACGCTACGCTAAAATTCAAAATTCAACATTAAATCTAATTCAAGCAAGTGCAAAATGATTTTGATTTGTGAACAGTTATCAATACTTTTTCATCAGGTAGATAATCGGATTCATCTTCACATATTACCATCATAAATAACCAGGACTTACGCAGAATAATGAAAAAATAAACCGCAAAGATGAGGCAGTGCGTTGCTCAGAGCAGCGCCGCTTTTTAGGAAATACCTAATGCTAAAGTAGACCTGTTCGACGATCTTTTAGAAGCACTGGAGCTACTAGATTGGACTTCGGACAAATGAAAGAAAGAAAGAAAGAAAGAAAGAAAGAAAGAAAGACAGGGGAAAACATGATATTGCCAGTGTTTCGTCTGGAAGAATACTTGTCGCAATGGGAATTCAACGCTCCCTATCTTCTGTGTTGCAGTGATGCCGAATCTCGATCCCTCGAAGAGATTCTTTCGCTGGCTGACGATGAATCGAAGTTGTTATGGAGCAGACTCCACCTTGGTTACACTGAGGTCAAAGGTCTTCCGATTCTCCGTAACGAGATAGCGAAGCTCTATCAAGGTCTTGACTTAGAGAACATAGTGTGTTTCGCAGGTGCAGAAGACGGAATATTTTGTACTATGCAAGCTCTCGTGAAAGAGGGCGACCACGTAATTGTTCTGACTCCTTGCTATCAGTCCCTCGAAGACTTACCTCGTCATTTCGGAGCGCGTGTCACTGCGGTGCGACTCAAGGAACAGAACAGGTGGCAGATTGACATCAAAGCCATCGAAGATGCTCTCACGCCGAGTACGCGACTCATTATCATAAATTTCCCTCATAATCCGACAGGCGCGGTACTTACGGATGATCAAGCATCGGCACTTATCGATCTCGCCCGAAAACGGGGAATCTACATTTTCTCCGACGAGGTATACCGCCTTCTAGGTCCATCTTCGACAACATGGGGTCTCCCAATTGCGGTTCGCTACGAGCGGGGTGTCAGCCTCGGCGTCATGAGTAAGGCGTTCGGACTTGCTGGTTTAAGAATTGGGTGGATTGTCACACAAGACAAAGACCTCCTCCATCAAGCAGAAATAGCCAAACACCATACGTCAATCTGCAACAGCGCACCGTCGGAAGTACTCTCGCTTATAGCTCTGCGAAGCAAAGACGCTCTTGTGAGTCGCAACATCGAGATAGTGGATAAAAACCTTGGACTCCTTGACGACTTTTTCCACCGACATGGCGATCGCTTCTCATGGGTTCGTCCTCAAGGAGGGTGTGTCGGATTCGTTCACTACAAGGCGCATCGCCCGATTGATGAACTGGTAGAAGCTCTTGTACATAAGCAAGGCGTGCTTCTTATGCCCTCGCGCATTTACGATTTTCCGGGTAACTACTTTCGCATTGGATTTGGACGAAAGAATATGCCTTCGGCGCTGGTGCGGTTTGAAGCATTCCTTGAGGAATGGGAGTAGGACTTATCCTTACTTATTCCTGTGCACCTGCCGCCAACAGGCTTCGCACCACGCTAGGATACTGATTAAACTCTGCAAGCATTAAAGCTGTATAACCACCTTCGTTTTTTATTTTCACATCTGCCCCAGCTTTGAGTAACAATTGCACTGCTTCCTCATAACCCCGCGAAGCTGCCCACATCAGTGCTGTTGCACCTGCTGAGTCTGTTGGATTTACTTGTGCTCCTTTTGCTAGAAGCTGCTGTATCACGCCTAGATGGTTACGTTCTGCTGCCTTAATTAAAGGCGTTTTCCCATCATCTCCTTGAATATTGACATCAGCACCATAGTCTAGTAAAGCTTTCACTATTTGAGTGTATCCTTGGATTGCTGCTAGCATCAACGGTTGCTCACCCAAGTTTTTTTCATTTACATTTGCTCCCTGACGCAGTAATGTTTCGACAATTTGGCTGTGTCCCTGCAAAGCTGCCACGAGTAGGGGTGTATCTCCTAAATGATTCTTAATTTCTACGTTTGCTCCTTTGCTGAGTAAGACTTCTACTACATCGGTATAACCTTCAACAACAGCAAGATGCAAGGCTGTTTCCCCATCTTGATCTTGGACGTTGACATCAGCACCGCGAGCGAGTATTTCGGCTGCGATCGCACCATGTCCCGCCGCCGCCGCTGCTAAGGCTGCCGTACCACCATCAAGATTTCTCGCCTGAACATCAGCCCCTGCTGCTAACAGCGCTTGCACAACTTCCAAATGTCCCAAATCTGCCGCAATCATCAATGCTGTTTCTCCCTCTTCATTTTGGGAGTTGACATCTGCATTATTTTCTAGTAAGTATTTGACAACTTCAGCATGTCCAGCGCGTATTGCTAATTGAAAAGCCGTGTCCTCATCTTTATCTTTAACATCGACTTTGGCACCAGCAGCAAGTAAGACTCGCACCACATCAGCGTTTCCTTTTAAGGCGGCAACCATTAAGGCAGTGCTACCATCTTCATTGGTCGCATTAACATCCGCACCTTTAGATACTAAAAGTTTTACAATGTCAAGTTGGTTAGCACTCGCCGCTAACATCAAAGCCGTCAACCTATAGCGCTTTCTTTTCAAGTCGAAATCAGCACCTGCATCAAGAAGCGATCGCCCAATTTCGGTGTAGCCGAAATGAGCAGCAAACATCAAGGGTGTAGTGCCATCGCGATCGCCCGTATCTACGTTGGCACCATCATTAAGCAGTGCTTGCACCTGCTTGATATCACCATTTTTCACAGCCGATAGCAGCAAGACATCGTTATTTTTAGTCATTAGTCATTCGTCAATTAGTCACTGATGATTTTCCGCGTTTTCGCGTCCCCGCGTCTGCGCGTCCTGTGTTTTCCCCATCTTCTCATCATCCCATTTCCCCATTACCAATAAGCGTTATGCTAATTTTTATGAAGATTTAAGAAGAGGGACACTAGGTATGGAACTTTCACCATCAGTAAAGTTTTCGTTAAACTTCGTTCACCCAATCATCATGTGGGTGTTATTACTACTTTCCTTGTATGCAGGATATCTGGGATTACAAGTCCAACGGACAAGAAATGCTCAAGGTGAAGAAAAGAAAGAATTAATCAAAGGTAAATACAACGTTAAGCATTACCAAATCGGCTCTGTAATATTAGCCTTGATGGTAACAGGCGCTGTTGCTGCGATGGCTGTCACTTACATCAACAATGGTAAGTTGTTCGTTGGGCCTCACCTACTCATAGGACTTGGCATGACAACTCTAATTGCCATTTCAGCTTCCCTGTCTCCTTTTATGCAAAAAGGCGCAAACTGGGCGCGTGTAACACATATTTTGTTAAATTTTGTAATTGTAGCTCTTTTTGCATTGCAAGCTCTCAGTGGGATGGAAATTGTCAACAAACTTATCACTGGAGCATAGTCATGAGTCATTAGTGAGACCAGTGCTGCGGGAGGGGAGCCACTGCGTTGGAGAGCCCGCGCTGCAGGAGGGTCTCCCTCCGTAGGCGTCTGGCGTCCGGGTTTCCCGGCTTGTTCGCATGATTGCGTCTCCCCTTGGGAGATAGCATGTGGGGTTTTCCCGACAGCCAGGCATCTGGCGAACCCGAAGGGTCATAGGTGAAAAACAAATCGGTGTTGACTCTGCCTACTCAAACATATGCCCATAGGGCACGCTACTTAAAACAAAGTATGCTCGACGGAGCATACTTTGAAACTTAAAGCACATGTGATCGGTGACTATTTTTTCTTGGTACCATCTGGAAAAGGAATGCCCAAGGATTGGTGAAAATCTTCCTGTACTTTGCGAGTTAGGCGGCGCGAAACTTGGCGGACAACTTGGTTAAGTAACCGTTCACCTGTAGATAGAACTAAAGACTTGGGTAGTCGCTGAATAAACTTGGGAAAATGAATATAAACACTGAGATCCAATTCCCACTCAACTTGTGTCATTTCACTTAAGCAGGTGGAAGAATTACTTCCCACATTTTCTTGTAACTGTAGCGCAGCACGATAATCCACATCATACCCAGGGGCTTGGTAGTCAGGAATGGGAATAGTGCAAATCCGATAAACTCCTTCTTCTGGAGGTAATAATTCCAAACCGATTTTTGGTTCTACTTCGTAACCAAAAGAGCCAAAACGACCAATAACTAAGGCATAGCCATTTTTCCCTAATGCTTCCACCTTCATGGGATCAGCACAGCGCGAAAACCATGAGCCGTGATTATTGAGGTATTCAGCAACAGTTCCAGCTGTGGCATACATTTCCATATGGTCTTTATAACGACCGTGAAACCGTGTTGATGTTCCTATTGCTTCTTGAGTTACGTCTCCAGCTTTTTGAGTCGATGTCATAGATAAGATTGCTTCTGTTGTGTCAAAGGATTGATAATCCGGGTGCTTTGAAACCATAAAAGCGTTCTTTTATAGTCAGAGTGTTTGTCTAAATTAATAATTCGGCTGGTAGATAAAACATTTCGTACTGAATTTCCATTTTGACGGAATCTTAATCATCTGTCATGTGGTTCATCTAAATCTTGGTCAGAATCTTTAAAATAGGAAACTGAAAAACAGATACTAGTTTTCCAGGATAGCGTTTCTCATGAAAGCATTTGTAGCAGGGGCAACAGGTGAAACAGGTCGCCGGATAGTACAACAGCTCATAGCGCGGAATATTCCCGTTCGTGCTTTAGTCAGGGATGTAGAAAAAGCAAGGAGTATTCTAGGTGCTCAAGCCGAGTTAGTCGTGGGGGATGTGTTAAAGCCAGAAAGCTTGTCTGCTGCTTTGGGAGATAGCACAGTGCTACTGTGTGCCACTGGCGCAAAACCAAGCTTTGATCCAACAGGACCTTATAAAGTGGATTATGAAGGGACTAAAAATTTGGTAGATGCGGCAAAGGCTAAAGGAATTGAGCATATTGTCTTAGTTTCTTCTTTGGCTGCGTCTCAGTTTTTTCATCCCCTAAACTTGTTCTGGCTAATCTTGTATTGGAAAAAGCAAGCTGAGGAGTACATCCAGAAAAGCAGTCTAAACTATACAATTGTCCGACCGGGTGGTTTAAAGAATGAAGATAATTCCAACCAAATCGTGATGCAAAGCGCTGATACATTGTTCGAGGGTAGCATTCCCCGACAAAAAGTAGCCCAGGTTTCTGTTGAAGCGCTGTTTGAACCCGCAGCAAAAAATAAAATTGTCGAGATTGTTGCCAAAGAAAATGCTCCCGCAAAAAGCTTTGGAGAACTGTTTGCTAATGTCGCTTAAGTCTTAGTACAAAGCAGTGAGCCAGCTTAGTCAGCCAGTCACCTGCGACTCTTGACCCCGAAGGGGTCAAGAGTCGAATAACTAATCACTAATGGCTATTGACTTTTGACTAATTTTCTGGTTATTTTCCGGAATGAGTGCGTCGAAGATTGTTGTTATATTTTGATGGCAATAACAGCTAATTTTTTAAGGAGTCGGACTCTGAACAAAAGCTTAGAACGCAAAGGCGGCGTTGAACAACTCATAGCACCAATAGCCGCACTTCTTGGCTTCGTATGTTTGTTGCAGTGGTCAATATTTGGAGATTTGCGATCGCATGTCGATCCTACCTTTGCCAACAAACAGCCTCCCTTAGTTATGAAAGGGGGCGATCCTTATATCCGTGCTTTGATGAGAACCATCTCAGCAAGTGAAGCAAGTGGCAACCGTCCTTATTCAGTGTTGTATGGTGGACAGCACGTTAACAACCTTAGCCGCCATCCTGAGATATGCGTCACTATTGTTACAGGTGTGAACAAAGGTAATTGTTCTACAGCAGCAGGTAGATATCAAATTATTAATCTCACATGGTATAATATAGCATCACGTTATCACCCAAGCCCAGGACGATTTTTGTTTTGGGCTTCTTATAGTTTTGAACCAGAGTATCAAGACGTAGTTGTCTATCGTTGGTTAAGTGACTCTCGATTTTGGAGAACTGATATTTCTCAACAGCTACGTCAAGAAAAGTTACCAGATGTTTTGCGCCGGTTGTCTCCTACTTGGACAAGTTTGGGATATGGTATAGAAACTAATTCTGTGAGCAAGTCTTTACCACAGATTTATCAGAAAATGTTGAGAGAAGAATTAAAGGCATCAGGAAAATCAGTGTCATAAAAAGCTCTCGGTTGATCATTGGTTTTTGGAATTGGTAGAACTTTTTGCAACACAACCTTTCTATTTTAGGTTTTTGTGAGCAGCCAAAATAATTTCTTCTGTTTCTTGCCAACCAATACACCCATCTGTAACAGAAACACCATACTGTAATTGTTCTCGATCGCTAGGAATCTGTTGATGACCTTCATACAAATTGGATTCCAACATCATGCCAACTATTGATGTATTACCATCCACTATTTGTTGAATAATCTTTTCAAAGACAGAACTCTGTAATTTATACTGTTTACTTGAATTGCCGTGACTACAGTCGATAACAATTCTCGGCGATAAATTTGCCTCTTTTAATTTTTCTTCCACCTGTTTGACATTCGCTGCATCAAAGTTAGGCTGACCATTACCGCCTCGCAAAATAACATGACCGTAGGCATTTCCTCTGGTTTTGAAGATGCTCACCTGTCCCTTTTTATTAATTCCTAAAAAGTTGTGAGGTTTCTGAGCTGATTGGAGAGCATTCAAAGCCACATTAATATTACCATCAGTGCCATTTTTAAAACCCACTGGCATTGAAAGTCCGCTTGCCATTTCGCGATGAGTTTGTGATTCGGTTGTGCGTGCTCCAATTGCAGACCACGTAATAAGTTCACTAATGTACTGCGGTACTATAGGATCGAGTGCTTCTGTACCGATGGGTAATCCCAATTCAGCAATTTTTAGCAGTAAGGTACGTCCCATGCATAGACCTTTTTCGATATGGAAAGAATCATCCATATCAGGATCATTAATTAATCCTTTCCATCCTACTGTTGTTCTTGGTTTTTCAAAATATACCCTCATGATCAGCAACAGTTTATCCTTTACTCGATCAGCAAGAATTTTAAGTTTTTCTGAATATTCTATTGCTGCTTTTGTATCGTGGATAGAACATGGACCAACTACTATGAACTTTCTTCTGTCTTGAAAAGTTAGAATTTTTTCTATCTCATCTCTACATTTCAAAACTGTTTCTTTGGCTAAATCGGTTAAAGGTAATCTCGATTTCAAATCATCTGGAGTTAACAAGGGTTGAAAACTTTCAATGTGAGTATTAGATAATTGATTGTTTTCCATAACTTGCTTGGTTTGAAGTTTGCTACAAGTTGACTATTTCTTTATCATTGAATAGTATAACTCAATCATCTGAAGTTATTTCATATATTTTCTTTTTTTCTTTTGTCATATTTATTGATTATCGTCAAAGATCCAAGATGTGGGTGACAATGGTTTTCAAATGTTATCCTTAGATAAAAAATCTTGAATATTCTCAACAAAAGCCTTAACATTTTCAAAATGAATATTATGTCCGGACGTCTGAATAACTTTTAGTTGGCAAGATTCACAAATTTTAGTCATCTCTGTATTGACATCTATAAACTTTTCATCCGATTCCCCTGCTAAGAAAAGCACAGGCGTTTTATTTTTTATCAGCATTTTCCACAAAGAAGGTTGACATCCAGTACCCATAAACCGTAGTGATTTAGCTAACTCAATTGGATGATTTTGCAACCGGACTTCTAGAAGGCGATGAAACTGGGGATGGTTTTTAAGCAAGCCAAAAATCTCTTGATTATACCAATTAGAGACAAAGGCAGCAAAATCATTTCTGCAAACACTTCTTTCTAATTTCCTGGCGATTTGCTCATCACGTTTAACTCGTTCTACTCGTTCTGCTTTTGTTAATAAACCAGGAGAGGCTGATTCCAAAACAACTTTAGGAAAACGGTGAGGAAAATGCAGAGCCAGGTATAAAGCTAATCTCCCTCCCATTGAATATCCAACTAAAAAGCATTGGGTAATTTTTAAATTATCCAGTAAGCTGATGAGGGCATGGGCAGTTTTTGGCATTGTATAATACTCATCACCACGCAAAACTTTAGTTTCTCCATGTCCCGGAAGGTCAACTGTCAAGCAGTAAAATTTATCACATATTAAGAAAATTACTGGCTCAAATTCATGACTGTTTCCCATGAATCCGTGCAAAAAAAGAATCAGTGGTTTATTTGGATCACCACTGAACGAATAGTGAAACTGATAATCTTCACTAGTTTTTGATTTGGAAAGCATGTGTGTTTATAAAAACCTATCCAAAGCAGCTTTAAGTTGTTCGAGTTCAACTTCAATATTGCCTTCTTTTGCAGCTCTTGCTATACACTCTGTTAAATGTTCATCCAAGACAATCCGTGCTACCCGATCCAGTGCTCCCCGCACTGCAGCAATTTGTAGTAAAACATCAGGACAAGGGCTACTTTGCTGTACCATTGTCTTAATACCACGAACATGCCCTTCTATACGCGAAAGGCGATTGACGATTCGCCGGAGAGATTCTTCGCTATGAACGTGAGCATGAGCCGAGTGTCCATGATTGTGAATATGCGGTGTATGATCTTTGTCTGTATCGTCAAAGAGTAAATCCTCATCCTGCTGTGATGTGGGTGGGGATTGTTTTGTTGATCTGTTCGATCCATTCATAAGTTTTCATATAGGTGCTGCGAATAAATAAGATCCTACCCTAGAGCAGAGAGGAGGGGGTGGGCACAGATGGAGTAGTAAATTCAAGAACAAATCCCCTATTTTGAAGTATTTGGGAGAAATATAGAAATATGAAGCCAGAAACAAACGTCAATGGATAGTAATTGTCAAGTCTACCTGTAAAAATAGCTATAGAGAGATTTTTCACTGTATAAACAACAATTAGGCTGAAATATAAGGTTGTGGTTATGCGATTTTCCAAACGACTCCGGTCAATACGCCAACTAAGTACTCATGTGTTAGCCGTAATTTTGGGAGTTTTGCTAACTGTTGGCACTTTGCAAGTCTCACCCTCTCAAGCAGAACCAGCACCGAGTTCTGTCAGTGCTGCCTCACCACAACTTATTGCTCAGAAATCACCAGCCACTGCTGCTATTGGTAGCAGTAGCTTTGTGACAGCAGCAGTAAATCGCGTTGGACCTGCAGTTGTGAGGATAGACACTGAGCGCACAATTACCCGACGCTCTGATCCATTCTTTGACGATCCCTTTTTCCGGCGATTTTTTGGTAACGGTTCACCACAGCAGTTGCCCCCCGAGCAATTACGTGGTCTTGGTTCTGGCTTTATCATTGATAAGAGTGGGTTAATTCTGACGAATGCCCATGTGGTCGATAAGGCTGATAAGGTGACTGTTCGTCTCAAAGATGGACGCAGTTTTGAAGGAAAGGTACAAGGCGTTGATGAAGTGACTGATTTGGCGGTAGTCAAAATTAACGCTGGTGCTGATTTACCAATTGCACCCTTGGGTTCTTCAACTAAGGTACAAGTGGGTGACTGGGCGATCGCAGTTGGTAACCCCTTAGGATTAGATAACACCGTTACTCTAGGAATTATCAGTACCCTCAGACGTTCCAGTAGTGTAGTTGGCATTGGTAACAAACGCCTAGATTTCATTCAAACCGACGCCGCTATCAACCCAGGTAACTCTGGTGGACCACTGGTGAATGCTCAAGGTGAAGTCATTGGTATCAACACAGCCATTCGTGGTGACGCAACCGGTATTGGGTTTGCCATCCCTATTGATAAAGCTAAAACAGTTGCTACTAAACTGGAACGAGGAGAAACAATTGCTCACCCATTTATAGGTGTGCAAATGCAAGAAATAACGCCTGAATTGGCAAGACAATTCAACTCTAACCCTAATTCTCCGATTCAATTGCCAGAAATTGATGGCGTTTTAGTCATGCAAGTGGTGCCCAATTCACCAGCCGCAACTGCGGGAATACGTCCTGGAGATGTGATTCTTGAGGTTGATCGACAGCCCATCACAAAAGGCACACAGTTGCTTGACATTGTAGAAAATAGTCGTGTTGGTCAGCAATTGCAGTTGAAAGTGCAAAGGGGTAACCGGACACAACAGCTATCGATACGTACTGTTCAACTGCAAAATCCCTCCTAAAAATTTGAAATCCTAGACTGTAAAAGCCCAGCTTTTTTAAGAAGCTGGGTTTTTTGTCAAGGTTTTTTTGTTACCAGAAACTGACGCAAACTCAACAAACTTAAAGTTTGTCCCAAAGAAAGCGGTAAAACTGTCACTCCCTCTAAACGAGACTGTACCCAACCTTCTCCCCAGTACCATTCATGAAACCCATCTATTCCTTGAGAGAGTAACAAGCGTAAACAGTTAGGACGTGCCACATCTACTTGATGATGAATCGAGAGTGCTCCAATCTGGGTAGTATACTCAACTCCAGAATGGAGTTCTTCTGGCATTCCAGTAGCAAAGCGACCTGTGGGCAGCCATTTTTCTAGTTCCGTAGGACGCAGCAGACTGTCGCGAATTGCACTGAAGGATGCATCCACTTCTATCCGTATTTGGCTTTGTTGATAATTACCTAACATTTTTCGAGGATTACGGGAAGCGCGAGATAGTGTCTTTTTAGTATAACGAACCGCAGTGAAGTACTTACCACCAAAACGGAGTACCGTTTATGGTGGGGGCTTCTTGATGTGGCGAAGTCCAGGATTTCCAAAAGATTTCTACAAAGTCTCATTAGCGACACCTTCCTAGCCAACAGGAAGAAGAACCAAAAACCATATCGTGAGGTTTCGCTTATTGCTGATTAAAAAGTTGTAATTTCTTTCAACACCCTTACACAGTAAGCAAAAAAGATATGCAAACACAACATGTATTCACTAAGTTACTGTCACTCATTCCAACCCACTCATCACCCACCTATTTAAGTTAAGTTAAGTTTTGTTATACTAAGATAATTATCTTTCGGTGCTTTTTGCACAGGAAATTTCGGTAAGAAATTAAAGGTATAGGTTTTTTTTCATGGCGGATCAATTAATTCGCGCCACTGCAGCACAAGGCGGTATTCGTGCAGTAGGTGCAATAACAACACGCTTGACAGAAGAAGCAAGAAATAGACATAAGCTTTCTTATGTGGCAACGGCTGCGCTAGGTCGAACGATGACAGCAGGGTTGCTAATGGCTTCTAGTATGAAACGAACTGGGTCGAGAGTCAATATCCGCGTCAAAGGTGATGGACCTTTGGGTGGTATATTGATAGACGCAGGATTAGATGGAACAGTACGTGGCTATGTAGGAAACTCATCCGTAGAACTGCCTCCCAATAGCAAAGGTAAGCTTGATGTTGGTGGTGCAGTAGGAAAAGGTTTTCTTTACGTTGTCCGCGATATTGGATACGGGTATCCTTACTCTAGTACAGTGGAACTCGTTTCTGGTGAGATTGGGGACGATGTGGCTCATTACCTCATCAGTTCGGAACAAACACCTTCAGCGATAGTATTAGGCGTGTTCGTAGGAGCAAACGGAGTGACAGCAGCCGGAGGAATACTAGTACAAGTTTTACCCAAAGCCGCTAGAGACGAAGCTCTAGTGGAAACTTTGGAATCACGAGTCGCCGCACTATCAGGATTTACACCTTTGTTGCAAGCAGGAAAATCCTTGACAGACATCTTTGGTGACTTGCTGGGAGATATGGGAGTTACGATCTTTCCGGAAACCCAGATTTTACGTTACCACTGCGGTTGCTCCTTTGACCGCGTGCTAGGAGCACTCAAGATGTTGGGTGAAGCCGAGCTGCAAGACATGATTGTAAAAGATAATGGGGCTGAGGCAACTTGCGATTTTTGTGGTACAGTTTACCAGGCAAGTCGAGATGACTTGGCTCAATTGGTCGTAGATTTGCAAGCAGAAGCGTCGGCTGGGGTGTAAAGTATAAAAGAAAACTTTTTATCTAGGATATACATGATATGAGTGGAGGACATATCATCATGTAAGAAGTAACTTCATCCAGAAGGGAAGTTACGATGGCAGGGACGAAACTTTGGAGCTATAACAGATCGCTAAAGTTAATTGTTTATTTTGGTGTGAGAGATGACAGAGCGGGATATGCCAGAAAGTTGGTTACCAGGCAAAGCAAGAGAGCCAGATAACAATATGACTAGAGGATACCGAAGGCAAGAATCTAGTGAAACACAAACGTCTGGAGTCGCAACAAGCAGTTATATCATCGAGTCTGTGAAACGCTCAAAAGAAAATGATTCGGATCAACTGTCTCTAGATAAAGAGTCGCAAGAAATAGTACCAGTCAGTAAAAGTTCTTGGACATTGCCTAAATGGACGAAATCGTGGGTGTTGTGGACGTTATTGTTAGCGTTGGTTCCTAGCGGAATAGCCTTTATGGCAACAGCAATGTTACTCAAGCTGCCATCTGCGCCTAACTGCCCATCGATTTTCTGGCCATTGGCTAGTGCTTCGGTACGGCTAAATTGCGCTCAGTTGGCAGCTTCTAAGCAAACGGTAAAAGACCTTCTGCAAGCGATCGCCCTAGTCAAAGAACTGCCAAAAAATCACCCGCTTCGTGAAGAAATTGACCGTTTAATAGAAGATTGGTCACGGGAGATTCTACAACTAGCAGACCAGAGTTTCCAGGCAGGTCGGCTAGACGAAGCGATCGCAACAGCTCGCCAGGTTCCAAAAGAGGAATCGGCTTATCGATTAGTGGAAGCAAAAATTTCCAAATGGCAATCCATCTGGTCAAGCGCAGAAAGCATCTACACTGAAGCAGAAGCCCAAATGCGTGACGAAAAATGGCATCAAGCGTTCATGCTAGCTTCTAGATTGTTGCGTGTAGATAATACATACTGGTCGATGACGAAATATGACCAGTTGAATCGATTAATTGTCAGCGCCCGAGAAGATGGTGAGCAGTTAGGAAAAGCGAAAACTTTAGCCGAAAACAAAACAGTCGATAATCTCCTCAAAGCCATTAAGGTGGCAGAGTCGATTCGCAAAGACAGTTACGTTTATCCCAAGGCCCAGCAAGCTCTTTCGGAATTTGGAGATAAAATGCTTGAGTTGGCACAGGCAAAACTGGACGGACGAAATCCAGACCAAGCTATCTTGATAGCCCAAAAAATTCCCCCCAGCACTGGACATCAAAAGGACATACAAGACTTTATTGCCTTATCTGAAGCACAGAGGAGTGCATGGTTAGGGACAACAGCCGGTCTAGAAACAGCAATTGCCCAAGCTCAACAAATAGAGGCAACCAGACCAAAATATGAAAAAGCGCAAGAACTTATTGCTAGCTGGCAACTAGAAATTCAAGATGTCGCCCATTTGGAAAAAGCAAGAAACCTGGCTAGTCTTGGTTCAGTGAAAGATTTTGCAGCAGCTATCACTGAAGCACAACTGATTTCAGAAGGCAACCCTCGTGCAGAGGAAGCAAAAAAAGAAATTGGTGGTTGGGTTGCTCAAATACAGACAATCGAAGACCGTCCGTATTTGGATCGAGCTGATCAAATGGCAATGCTTGAGGATGCTAACTCTTTACAAGCGGCGATCGCACAGGCAAGTCAAGTTCAACGAGGTCGTGCATTGTATCCAGAAGCACGAAGAAAAATTGGGAATTGGACAGCAAAGATTCAAACTATTCAAGACCAGCCCTACTTAGACCAAGCAAAAAACTTGGCTGACAGTGGCGATTTACCCTCTGCTATTGCAACAGCTCAACAAATCCGCTCAGGACGAGCACTTTCTGGTCAAGCACAAACAGTTATAGATCAGTGGCAAGGACAAATTCGTGCAAAACAAAACTGGAACAAAGCACGAGAAATCGCAGTTACCGGAACTCCAGAAGCTTTGGCACAAGCAATTAGGCTAGCAAACAGAGTACCGGATAATAGCATCCTACGCAGTGATGTAAGTATCGCGATTGACCAATGGAGTCAGCAATTGTTGGATATAGCTCGTGCTCAAGGAGAATCTAATATTCCTAGAGCTATTGAGACAGCCAGACTGATTCCAAGAGGAACTGATGCCTATAGTGCTGCACGAGAACAAATTAGAGCATGGCAGGAATATCTCACTCCTCAGCCACAAGAACCTCCACAGGAACAATCTCAACAAGAACCTACACAAGATTCTTATACTGAGCAACAAAGGGTGATCGAAGGACAGCAATAAATTTTTAGAAAGCTAGCTACATATCTATATTGCTGGATATTAGCATCTCAGTGTTTCAGCCACTTACACTGCTAAGTTTAAAGGTCAAAAAGCTTTGCAATTACCCCTGCAAAGTTTAACTGTTCAAATTGATTAAAATCTTGTGTCTCTACTTTAGCAACTATCAAAATAACTGGAAAATATCTGGTTGTCGGAGGATTTTGCAGTGCCTGAAACACTATCAGTCCGTGCATATGGGGTATATTAATATATCTTTTGAATCCCATTCAGCAATTGAGTGCTCAAAATAAATGCCTTCCCCAATCTAATGGAGAAGGCATTTTAACGTTTCAGGTATGTGACATCTATTTATGTATATCTGCCACTGCCACGTTCACTTGAGATGTTCACGTTTTTACTACCCATTAAAACGTTTATTTTTAATAAATATCATTGTTGGACTGGTGATTGAAGAGATGATATGAACATATCGGATAATTTTGATGCGTAATCGTCATAGTTACTTTGAATTCAGTCATCAAAAATTCTTCTACCCACATTTTGCGCTAAGACAGATTATGCTAAATAAGCACTCAGTATTAAAACGAAAGTCCTTGATTTAGCGCTAAAAATCCAAAAAAGTAACGTAACTTTATCACACGGTTCAGTTAGCGATCAAAATAAAAATGGCTGAGGGTGATCGAAGGACAGTGATATCAAATTTGCATACACAATAAATTTCTGTGTAGGCTTAGTAACTAAAAGTCACAGCTTGTGAAACAAAGTGGATAGAAATTTAAAAACCGATGTCACACGCCTTAACCCAATACTCGGAAAAATTCTGAGTCATGCAACCCAATTTTTGCAAGGTTTGAACGAACGTCCCGTTGGAGTTGTGCCTCCAAACTATGACATAGCTTCCTTGCCCAAAGAGGGGATTGGTACAGAGAAAGCTCTAGAGGCGTTTAACAACAAGTATGGTGCAGGGATTACTGCTAGTAGCGGTCCTCGTTACTTGGGCTTTGTGACTGGCGGTTCTACACCTGCGGCGATTGCAGGTGACTGGCTTGTGAGTATCTTTGATCAAAATGTCATCGGTGCGAAAGATTCCTCTGCGCCTGAAGTTGAGCGAGAGACAATCAGTTTCCTTCGCCAACTCTTCCAGATATCAGACTCCCACTCCGGAACATTTGTCTCAGGTGCGACAATGTCCAATTTTGTGGGTTTAGCATTAGCCAGACAATGGATTGCTCAACAGCTGAAGATCGATATTACTCATAATGGACTGTATGCTTTGCCCGCTATCAAAATCTTCAGCGGTTCACCTCATTCGTGCATCAGCAAAGCGCTTTCGATGCTTGGAATGGGTAAAAGTCATCTACAAATTGTTCCTTGTTTACCCGAACGAGAAGCCATTGACTTAGACGAACTCACCAAAAACTTGAGTCGTTGCCAGGAGCCATGTATTGTTGTGGCAAATGCAGGAACCGTTAATACCGCTGATTTTGACGATTTAGTGGGAATTGCAGCACTCAAGCAAGAGTTTAATTTTTGGCTACATGTAGACGCTGCCTTTGGTGGATTTGCAGCTTGTTCACCTAAATACTGCCATCTGGTACAAGGACTGGATACTGCGGATTCGATCGCCATTGATGCTCACAAGTGGCTGAATGTTCCTTATGATTCAGCTATGCAATTTACACGGCATCGAAATCTCCAACTCGAAGTCTTTCAAAATAATGCAGCTTATCTTGGAGTCCCGGCTGAAAATCCTGATTTTGTTCACTTAACTCCAGAAAACTCACGCCGATTCAGGGCACTTCCTGCATGGTTTAGCTTGATAGCTTATGGTGCACAGGGGTATCAAGACATCGTCGAGAGAGACTGTGAGTTAGCTCAACTGTTAGGTGAGAAAATAAGAAGTTGTAGAGATTTCAAGCTTTTGGCTCCTGTTCGTCTGAATGTCGTCTGCTTTACCTTGTCAGTTGACGGGCAAGAGATTCGATTAGACACCATTAAAAAATTCCTGGAAATGTTGCACGATAGTGGAAAGGTTTTCCTAACACCAACTGTTTATGGAAGTGCGCCAGCAATTCGGGCTGCATTCTCCAACTGGCGCACTCAACAGATTGATGTTCAAATCCTGTGGGAAGCACTTTCAGAAACGATGAGTTCGTTTAAAGACTCAGTTATGCAGTAGCGAAATGTACGAGATATCTCCGCAAGCATCTAGCGTCCCAGCAACTTATCCCGCAGCAGCCTAATGCGATCGCGCAATTTCGCCGCCTCTTCAAACTCTAGTTTTTTCGCCGCTTCTTTCATCTGTGCTTCCAGTTGAGTAATCAACCCTGGAATCTCTTCTAGGGGAAATTCATCTATATGTTGCTCAACTGTATCTAACTCAGTTGCATTTAATCGCCGCGACACTTCTAAGAAGGACAAAATCGCATTACTCGATTTTTTCTTCACAATTGGTTGCGGTGTAATTCCGTGCATCCGGTTATGAGCCATTTGAATATTGCGACGCCTCTCGGTTTCTTCCATAGCTTTGATCATGCTATCAGTTAAGGTATCCGCATACATAATCGCTTGTCCTCGCACATGACGCGCAGCCCTTCCAATCGTTTGAATCAGAGAACGTTCTGCACGCAAAAAGCCTTCTTTATCAGCATCCAAAATCGCCACCAGAGAAACTTCTGGTAAATCCAAACCTTCCCGCAGCAAGTTCACACCAACCAACACATCAAAGCTACCATCGCGCAAATCCTGCAAAATCTCAATTCGCTCAATCGAATTAATTTCCGAATGCAGATACCTTACCCGAATACTGTTGTCTTGCAGATATTCAGTTAAATCTTCTGCCATGCGCTTAGTCAGTGTTGTAATCAGCACTCGTTCCTGGCGGTCAACTCTATCTTTGATTTCGCCCAACAAATCATCGATTTGCCCTTCTGTCGGACGGACTATGATTTCTGGATCAACAACTCCAGTTGGTCTAATGATTTGTTGTGCGACATGATCTTCAGAAACTTCTAGTTCCCAATTTCCGGGGGTAGCGGAAACGAAAATACACTGATTCACCTTTGTCCAAAATTCCTCAGCCTTCAATGGACGGTTATCAGCCGCACTGGGTAAACGAAACCCATGCTCAATTAACACTTTTTTCCGTGCTTGGTCGCCGTTATACATTCCGCGTATTTGCGGTACAGTGACATGAGATTCATCTATGACCAACAGCCAATCTTTGGGGAAATAATCAATCAAACATTCGGGTGGTTCCCCTGCTTGGCGTCCTGCGAGGTGACGGGAATAGTTTTCCACACCATTGCAATAACCCACCTCACGCAACATTTCCAAATCATAGCGCGTCCTCTGGTCTATGCGTTGCGCTTCTAGTAATTTCCCAGCTTCCTCTAATTGTGCTTTTTGCTGTTTGAGTTCTGCTGCGATCGCATCGCAAGCTTCTTCTAACCTTTCTTCTGGAGTGACGAAGTGACGCGCCGGGTAAAGATTCACCGCTTCTACACTCTTAATAATTTCACCTGTGACAGGGTCAACGTAGCGAATAGCGTCAATCTCATCACCAAAGAATTCCACGCGGATAATTCGGTCTTCATACGCAGGACCAATTTCCAACACATCACCCCGGACGCGAAAACGTCCGCGACCTAACTCCACATCGTTGCGGCTATACTGAATGGATACTAAGTTTTTCAGTATTTCCCGTTGGTTTACTTCCAAACCGACTTGAAAGGGAATCGCAGCTTTCAGGTATTCTGAGGGCATTCCTAAACCATAGATGCAACTAATAGATGCAACAACAACTACATCGCGGCGTTCAAAGAGCGATCGCGTTGCTGAGTGTCGCAACATATCAATTTCATCGTTAATCGAAGCCGTTTTTTCTATATATGTATCGCTGACAGGAATATATGCTTCTGGCTGATAGTAATCGTAGTAGCTAACAAAATACTCAACTGCATTCTCAGCAAAGAATTCTCGCAACTCGTTACACAGTTGTGCGGCGAGAGTTTTGTTGTGAGCAAGAACGAGAGTGGGTTTCCCCACTTTTTCAATCACTGAGGCGATAGTAAAAGTTTTTCCTGTTCCCGTAGCTCCCAGTAAAGTTTGATACCTATTTTTATTATTTACGCTGGTGATAAGTTGGGCGATCGCTTGTGGTTGATCGCCTGTCGGTTGAAAGGGAGCTTGAAGATGAAATTGCGTCATAGAAGTTAATTTAGCTGCTTCTATTTTATATGCTAAGCAATCTTTATATAAGTGGTGTAAGTTTACCCCTCTATTGCTCCAGACAAATCAATAACCTTTCAACAAAACCCGCTCTTAACAACCAATAACGGGTAGACAACCCACTGGTATAATTTGGTATAATATGTCAAGTGTGTAAAAAGACTATCATGTCCAGCATCTACATTTAAAGTGGCATTCAGCGTAGCTCTCCACGAAATACTAGTGTAGCATAAATAACTTAGAAGTTAAAATCACCTCCTCACCCCCCCTCAAAGGCGTGAGAATTGGTGGAAAATTTCTGCAAAGCCCCATATGAAACTCATACTACCAAGGTTAAGGTGTTAACGCGGGTGTTTGAGCTTGAGGAAAGAGTGAGGGTGCTGGGAATTTTGCTGAGGGCAAAGTCAGAGGTAAGCATCACAGGATTCGTTGATTAATCCGTAAATTCAGTCACCACCAGTTGGAGAAATAAATTGCATGTCAAATGTTCAGGTGAAACTCACGCTTTTAGATGATCGTCTCGAAGATTCAGAACTGCAAGAGAAAACAGAGAATCTCCTGCAAGATATTAAACAAGAGGTTGAAGTAGAAGATGCAGGTCTTGTGACAGTAGAGAATTCCCCAGAAGGCTCAAAGTCTGTAAGTGGATATTTACTGGGGGTGCTGACGGCTAAGGTTAATAAAACAAAGATTCAATCTTTCATGAGGCTTTTGGGCGATCGCCTACTAGGGAAAACGATTGAGATCGAAGTCACGGCTAATGGTAAAACTCTTAAAGCCAAAGCCAGTAGCCAAGCTGAGTTGATAGCAGCTATTAAAGCCGCCCAGGAATTTGTTGGAGAATAAGGAGTCAGAGATGGGGAAGAAGGTAGCATTACTGGTTGGAGTCAGCAATTATCATCAACAAGGGCTATCAGCCTTGCCCAGCGCTACCAAAGATGCAAGAGCGATGAAGCAAGTATTGCAGCATCCAGACATAGGGGGTTTTGCTGAAACTGATATCACCCTGCTATTGAATCCGACAAAAGACACAATGGCAGATGCCATAGACAACCTTTTTGCTAACCGCAGTTCAGAAGACTTGGTGCTGTTCTACTTCTCCGGTCATGGTGTGAAGGATGAAAAGGGTAACCTCTACATTGCCACACCTACTACGCGCACAGACCAGAATAAAAGAGTGCGACCATTTACTGCTATCCCCGCCAGTTTTGTTAAAGACCAAATGACCGATAGTTCATCCAGGCGACAGATAGTGATTTTAGACTGTTGCTTTAGTGGGGCTTTTGCTAGAGGATTGACATTAGGTAATAAGTCATGGGCAGTTCTCACATCTAGTGATACTGTTGAATATTCCTATACCGGAGAACCTTCGCAACTGTCAATCTACACTCGTTATTTAGTGGAAGGTATCAAAACAGGAGTAGGAGATTCAAATAATGATGGCAATATTTCGGTAGATGAGTTGTATGAATATACCAAAAAGAAGGTACAAGAAGCCTCTCGTGACATGAATCCTTTGTTTGATCATGGTAGAGAAGGTCATAAAATTGTAGTGGCTAAGTCTCCTCAACATGATCCAAAGCTGATTTACCGCAAACTAGTTGGGCGGTATGCGCGTGAAGAGAAACAAAAATCGACTTCTTTAAACTACGTTTTTGAGGGAAATATTACTGATAGTTTCAAGCGCGATTCTCTAAAAGATTTTCAAAAAAGCTTGAATTTAACACCAGAAGAAGCAAAAACAATTGAAGATGAAGTTTTGAAACCTCACCGTCAACGGAAGGAAAATTTTAAGAAGTACGAGAACCTTTTTGTCAAAGCATTAAAACAGGGTTATCCCGTAAGTAAAGAAAATCGTAGAACACTCAAGGACTACCAGGGACTTCTTAACCTTAGCGATGAAGATATAGAACAAATTGAAAAACGAATTTTAGATTCTTTAGCAATTCCACCTCCCACTCCCAAGCCGCCAAAAGTTCCATCTGGAGGTTCTGATAACCTGGATTCTGAAAAAGGAATTAACTACACTAAATTACGCGATTTGCTAGTAGCGAAACAATGGAAAGAAGCTGACGAAGAAACAGCCAAAGTTATGCTCAAAGCTGCTGAAAAAGAATTTTTAGGCTATCTGCATGAGGACGATATCAAAAATTTCCCAGTGACAGATTTACGCACTATTAACCAACTTTGGGTGAAGTATAGCGGAGGGCGTTTTGGTTTTAGCGTTCAAAAGCCCATTTATCTTCAAGTTAGCAAGAACTACGATCAACTGGGCGATCGCCTGGGATGGAAAAAAGGGGGACAATGGTTGTACTGGCGATCGCTAAACTTTAGTGAACAAGCCCCAAAAGGACATCTTCCTAGCGGTACATGTCCTTTGGGAAAGGTTGAAGGGTTAATTTGGGATGGGTGTAATGTTGTGTCAACTCTTCTTGTACGCAGTGAGTTGTAAATTTGAACCTGTAGCAGTTCAGTCTTGTTTACTGCAACTGCGCCAAAAGAGCAAGTCCTCTGTCATCAAAACCCTTCGGAGATGCCCAAACTTTTTCATCTTCCAAAAATCCAAGTAAGCTGTCATTATCAAAATCGCCTCCTCTAGTTTGTGCAAAAAAGTGACTTAACGCACCTGCTATTCTAGAACCATCCATACTCACTAAAGTTTCTGCTGCACCATCTGTAAATGCAGCAATACCCGTCACATTTTGAACAGGTAAAAAACCATAATATATAGCTTCGTCTTTCAAGCGTTCGCTAAGAAATGTAGTTTGGTTGGCAAATTCTCCTTTTCCTACAGAACCAAGTAACTCCAGCTTGTTATCCTTTTCAACAACAATAAAGCCATCTCCGACTTTCAGCCAAAATAAATAATGTTTGCCTAACACCGTCATCAGTAACGTACACTTCAAGTCGTCAACCCGGCATTCTTTTTGTTCTGAAAGTTCTCGTAATCTTTCAATTGCATATTTTATAAACTTATACGCATACTCTTTACCTTCATTACTTTCATTACAATTAAGTATTTGTTCTCGGTCTAAAATGTTTTGATGAATAGATTCTATTGAATGAGTAAACTCACCCAAGCCCTCAACAACAGCCTTAGAACCGAAATGAGATAGTCTCGCACTTCCAGCACCATCAGCCACAAAAATACCTGCTCGTGGCTTTGATATAGCTTTTGCTGCATCTTGACATGGTACTTGTGGATGAGAGTGAAGATGAGAACGACCAATAGTAGTAGCATAAATACCTCGCCACTCTGTTTTCTCTGGTATTTTGTCTTCTTCAGTGGAAATTTCTTGTTGTGGAATGATATCTTCTAATGGTTTGTGTGTCTGATTATCTGTGAGATCCGCATTACTCTTTTCATTCTTTGCTGTCAAGATTGCAGCCTCATTCATCTCTTCTAAATTTGAAAAACTATCTTCCACACATGGCACTTCCTTTTTTGAAGAGAATGCCTTATTTTTGTCTTGAATTTTTCTCCGAAAGTGATCATCTCCCCAGTTAATTGTCATCTCCTCAATCAGTACGTCTGGAACTATATCTTTGCCTAATTTTTTTTGCTGATTATGCAATTCCGTCAGCTTAATATAGGCAATATTTTTAGATTTATAATGATTAGCATAATTGAGTACTTCTATGCTATCAGGATACTTTCTTTGAATCTCACTAAAATCTTGAATTGTCAAGCGTAAAGACTTTTCTTTTTTTTTATCTGTTTTTTTGACTTTTTTAGCCATAATTTTCGCCTCCATTGTTTTGTAAATTAATTACAATTTTCTGTAGAGCGTCAACCCTACATGAAACTTTGTTGTTCATCACTTTTTGATGACTCATGAGCAATAAATAATGCTCAGTGTAGAGCCATTTACCTTTTTCAAACAGTGAAACTGATAAATCAGATCTTGCACCATAATTCTCGTCCGCCAAGAAATAAATTTCTTGGCTCAAAGTTCAAGTCCGTTAAAACGGACTGGCTGAGTCTTTCAGTCCGTTTTAACGGACTTTGGCTATGCAGCCTTGAACTTAAGTTCAAGGCGTACTAAAGTCGAGGTGCAAGATCTGAGATAACTGATAACTGTTAAATTTGAATGGTATCCCAGCCTTTAGTATTTGGTAATTCAACACCAGTTCCAGGAGTGGAAACACTGACTTTCGCCATACTTTGAGAAAGCCACTGGAAAAACTCCGTGAATCTATACTCTGCTAATTTTTTTGGAGGACGATTTGCGGGACAAAACTCAGCAAGTTTCTTCAAGTTACAGTGGTCACCTATACCAATCCCAAACACCAGCATTTTACTATCTTCTGCTAGTTCGCGCAGTTGAGCTGCAGCCTTGAGGTATTCATCAGTTGGTTCACCATCAGTCATCAGTACAATCCAAGGTTGATAATAGGGAACACCATGTTTTTGGTATTGCTGCTTGCGGTTTTCTAAAACTTCAATCGCTCTCGAAACTGCTGCACCCATCGGTGTTCTTCCCATAGCAGAAAATGTCGGTGTACTAATTCCCAAAATCGATTGGATAGGAGTTACTTCATCTACAGTACTACCAAAAGTAATGATTCCTACTTCTACAGCAAGGCTTGCAAAATCATCTTGACAGACTTCTTGAATAAACTGATTTACACCTTTACTGAGTAAACTAATTGGATCACCAGACATACTACCACTGACATCCAAGACCAACATACATGCACAACGGGGCGTTGGATTTTCAATTAAATCACCATATGAGTTATTGAGATACATCGTCATATTGCTGTCTCCAAATCAATTCAATTCCAAGAAATAATTCAAAAAAAAAGGCAATTACAAAATATTTTTAAGCAATCCTATCTTCACAATCTCGACTGGGTTTTCGTTCTGTTGGTCTGATTTCTGAAGTCATATGCCCTCGTTGGATAGCAAAGTAGTATTGTTGAAGTACATCTCGCCATTCAGCGATAGATGCTCTACTTGATGGGTCGCGAACACCTTCCTTCAGCGTTCTAATGAAAAGGTTTTTGACCTTAAATGACAGGTGGCTCCAGATAATAAACCAAGGTCCTGTACAGCTTCTACCTCCCCTGGTCTGGCGCCTCCTTTTCCATAGGGGAAATTACCTTTTCGCAAATTTTCTACCGGATTTCCACCACCAACTTGACTGTAAGGATGTTGTCCCAACATCAAGCATTGGAACATCAAGATAGCCAACGAAAATAAGTCGCTTTCAAGTGTTCTGATAATCTTGTCAAAAGGCTGGCCATGATGTTCTACGGGTGTCATCTCTGGTCTACCTACAGGGCAAGGATAGATTTGGGAAGTCCTAGCATTTTTGACTTGATAGCTGTCTGTATCAATCAGATAAACTTTAAACGTAGAAGGGTCTGCAAGAAAATTCCCTAAGTTAATGTCGCCAACGTAGATTCCTTTTTTGTGCAAAATGTCAATGGTATCTAAAAGATGTAGCAAGATTTGCACTATGCCTTGTTTGTGACGGTAGTGCTATTGGGCAACGCTGAAAGTAGCGCATGTTTGCAAATGCTAGTTTTTAGGGCTTTGAGGATGCGATGCCCACTATTCCACATCACTTGCAACCTTATTGATCAGATGATTGCCCAAAATACTAAAAATATCAGCAGCCTAAATACTATCGACAAGTTGGGCGATCGCTTGTGGTTAATCGCCTGTTGCTTGAAAGGGAGGTTGAAGGTGAAATTGCGTCATAGAAGTTAATTTAGCTGCTTCTATTTAATATGCTAACAACTTCGATCCAATCGGTGCTTTGACTGTATAAATAAGTTTCATCTGTAGTTTGAAATCTGTAACCGATAAGACCTGCAACATTTCTTTATTCTAATTAACAAAAATATTAGATTTATATTGAAAATATAAGTCTTACAAAATAATTATACCTACACGATATTTTTAAAGTTAAACTAAAGATATTAAGGAAAAATTTAACTTTCTCAGAATCTTGTAAAATTAGTTAACAATGCACCAGGTGAGAATGAATGAGCATAAATAGCTCTGGTGAAGCAAGAAGTCCTCGGCGAAAAAATTTGAAGCTTAACGGAGAAACTACAGTGGAAAATAATCAGGGTAAAAGTTGGGACCAAGTAGAGCACAGTGGTGACCAGCAAAAAGGGATAGAACTACTAGGTAAAGTTGAAGTAGATAATACACTACCTGTCGGTGGAATACGTCCTGTCAGCTCCAGTGATTTGCAAGTTGTAGAGACAAGGAATGTAATGGGTATACGCCCAGTTACAGGTCACTTATTTGAAGTTGCTCACACTATGAACCAGTCTGGAACTCGTCCAGTTGGTACAAGTGATCTCGTCATTTATGAAACATACTCTGCCATGGGAAATCGCCCAATAGCATCAAATACTATTGACGATCCCGAATCTCTCATGGGCTTTCTTGATTAAATAAAAACTGTACACATAACTTTATTCACCCGGTTTTCGTAAAGATGCCGGGTTTTTGATTAATCAAATAGGGGACATTAAGAGTTATTCATAAAACATTATTATTAAATAGCCATCATGTACTTCCTGACATTAGAACAGAACACTAGAACAGATGAAAATTGATTCTTTATTCTGTAGAGTGTAAGCGTGCAGCCTTTTCTAAGTCAGGAGTTGCTGTACAGTGCAAGGGCGCAGCCCGTTCTATTTTCAAGTCAGCATTGCTGAGAAAATCTCACAAACCTCGCCATGAATAATGTCTTTCTCCTACACCCCTACTACCGCAAGGCGGTAGTCAAAAGTCAGAAGTCAAAAGTCAGAAGTATTATGGGATGAGGTTTTTAGGGATTTTAAATGGTTGCCCTATTTACGCCGCGTTGTACTACACCCTTACACCTTACACCCATTTTTAAGTCAGATTGCCATATAGTCGCATCAAAAGTTTTTCATAACTAACTAGTGTTAAAGGAATAGTTAGTAGTAAGTCTTCCTCTCTCTTTTAGCATAGGAGATTAATATATCTGGAGGTGGAAGGCTGTTGTCACAAAATTCAGCTAATTTGGAAGAGTGATGAAAAACAAGCTCAAAGTTAATCATCAACATTAAAACGTAATTGATAGGATTCCTGGAGGGCTAAATGAGTTTAGAAGATCGTGCAAAGGCTGTAGCTAAAAATGTTGAAGGTAAAATTCAAGAAGTAGTAGGAAACGTTACTGGCGATCCAGAAGATAAAGCGAAAGGTCAGGCTAAGCAAGCAGAAGGCGAAGTACGTCATGGTGTTGAAAACGTTAAAGATGACGTAAAAGACGCGCTTAAATAGAACTAATGCTTTTTCTACTAGCTTTGATCGTTTGTAATGGCGTATTTATTTTAACAAATACCTACGCTATTAAACTTAAAAACTTATAGTTACCTGCGCTATCAAAGCGCGCAAACGAAGTCCGCTAACGCGGGCTTCGTTTTTTATTACAACCATCCCGAGATCTTCCGCGAAGTGTTGGCAGAGCAACCGGGTATTATCAGGTTTCTCAGCAATCCTGTTGTAGCAGCCATTTTGGGAATTGCTGCAGCTAAATGGTTAGGTAATCACAACCGATAAAAGTTGAGTGTTGAGTTCTTAAGTTTGTAGTAGGATGGGCAAGAATGCCCATCTTTTTTATTTGATAGTGGTAAATTTACCAAATTTTTATCTAGTAATCTAGGTGATGAATCATCTAGAAGCTTGATCTAAGCTCACTATTCATGCTATGTAATGTTTACGTAATAACAACATTCAATTTAAATTTTGTGTTAAGACAACTAGAACTAGTTGATTTTGCTTACGTAAACAGTGACACTGATTACTATGCAATTTCAGAAGCATTACTGAAGACACCGCTAGTACCTCAGAAATAGAGGCAAGTGTAGAACTTGCCATCAGCGTTTGATAGATGTTTTGTGATGAGGTGTGCGACAGGTTAACGCTAACCCGTCCCAGCACTTTTGCGTACAATTAGTTTGAGGTACGAGCGAATCTCACTCCAGGGTAAATCTACCATCAACTTTTACCTACTTATAGGAGTGAGTTCCATGACAAGATTTCAGGTTAGAAGAAAGTTACGTAAAGTTTGTTCTAAGGCAAAATATGTTGCTTTAGGAACACTGAGCATCGGACAGACGAGTGTTAATCGAAGTGGGAGCAGACAAGGCATAGGCAAAGCAACTCTGAATTTCTTGCCTACATACTTTCAAAACAAGTATACATGGGGAGCGGCTGTCATCGGTCTGGGGACAGCCGCGTTGACGCTGGGTGTGCTGTCCCCGTCAGCATCTTTTGCCGCCACTGTAGTTGGCACAGAGTTAGTGCTCTCTGTCGATGTCTCAGGTAGCGTTGACACCAATGAATTCAACTTGCAGAAACAAGGTTACGTAAACGCATTCAGAAATCCGACAATTCAGAATCAAATTTCAGCTTTACCAGGGGGTCTTGCAGCGACTCTATCCTACTGGTCTAGTGGTGCTGTACAATCAGTGCCTTGGACATTTATTAGTGATGCTGCTAGTGCTAATGCATTTGCTGATTTGATCGCAGCAACTTCAAGACCATCTAGCGGTAGCACTGGTATTGCTAATGGCATTAATTTTGCTCGAAATCTACTCGACAATAATGATTATGTTGGGAACAGAAGAGTTATTGATGTGTCAGGTGATGGTTCAGAAAATGTTACCTCAGACGCAAACCTCAGAGCAGCACGAGATAACGCAGTTAACGCAGGAATTGTCATCAACGGTCTACCAATTCTTGGTAGTGAGGCTAATCTAGATACCTATTACAGAAACAATGTTATTGGAGGTTCTGGCTCTTTCCTCATTGCTGCAAATAACTTCTCGGACTTTGGAAATGCTGTCACACAGAAAATAGGACGTGAAATTGCCTCAGAACAACCTGTTCCCGAACCTCTAACCATATTGGGTTCCTTAGCTGCAGGTAGTTTTGGTGTTGCTCTGCGTCGTAAATACAACAAGCAGCAACAAAAAGAGACTGCAAAAGTGTAGGAAAACTTAAATAAAATCTATCTCCTACACCCATCTCATCACTTGCCAGGGGTAATACACCCCTGGCTAAGAGCTATATTCATCATGATATGAAAGCTTCTCAATTCACAGTCTCACAACTCAAATACCCCCAAATCTGGCTATTAGCAATAGGAGCAGGCTTAATTGCAATTAATTTGGCTGTGCTTTGGAAAGCTAATAATTCTAGCTTGTTAGGCATGACTTTTCTATTTTGGGCGGCTATATCTTCCTTAGTTTGGGAAAAGCGCTACAGTTTAAATCTAGAAAGTGAAATTTTCTCTAGTTTTTTTGGTCTAACACTAATTGCGCTGTTACTCATAAAAAGTATATCCCTCACAAGCTTTGGTGTTTTCTTGTACCTCTCACCAGTGATTTTGGCAATTGGTCTTGCTCTGTTGGCTTCTGGTTTTAAGGGATTAAAGCAATACAAAGCAGAATTATTCATTTTATTTTTTCTGAGTTTACCTAAATTATTATCTTCATGGCTTGATATATCCCTATTAACTGCCAAATTTACAACTTTAATTCTTTGGTACACAGGTTTTGAAGTTGCTCGAAATGGAACTCTAATTTATCTTCCGACTGGAAGCGTAGAAGTTTATTCTGGCTGTTCTGGCATAGAGCTTATATTCCAACTAGTAGGCTTAGCCCTACTTTTTCTCTTGATGTTTCCTCAAAATTTGAAGTACCAAATTCTGATCCCGTTTGTAGCTGGCACATTGGCGTTTATTGTGAATGCTTTAAGAGTCGCTCTGATGGCTATCTTGGTAGCGCAAGGACATATGGAAGTCTTTGATTACTGGCATGAGGGAGATGGTTCTCTGGTATTTTCGCTGATTGCCGTGTTACTTTTTGGATTATTTTGCTGGTTTCACCTTGGAAGGTCTGAATTAAGAAATAAAGACGCCACGGAGTCATCAAAGTAATGATTTGGAAGCGATGATTTGGAAACAATTACGCATATCACTTTTGGCATTCACTCTGAGTGGTGTCCTGTTTGTTTTAGGAACTATAGTGTTTCTTCCCACAAAAGACAAACAGACAGTGCCTGCGTTTACATTTCCTCAAGAGGTTCCTTTACCACAATGGCAATTCACCATCAGTCGTCCACTACCACAGCCAACAAAAAAGGTTTACAAAGTCATAGCTCAAAAGCATTATCAATACCTAAACAAGAATTGGGTTCTAGATATTGAAATGCGTTATTTGAAGGATGGAGATGTTGTTCAGCTTCTGCGAGATTTTACCTTTATCTCTTCCCCTGCAGTTGTACGTCAGCAACAAGGAGTCGGCTACTATGGTTTGGGAGTAGAAAAGCAACGAGCTTACTTGAGTGCCTGTATCAACCCTCAAGGTGGCAGTACATTTACTAACGAACAATTTAATCAAAATCTACATACCCACGCAATCCAGCCGAAACGTTTATTGTCCTGGATATTGAGTCAGGAACAACTTCAAGACAACCGTTGTCTTTGGGCGCATTTATCAGTTCCTTTCAAAAATTCTTCTCCAGAAGCAGCTTACCAAGTTTTAGAAAACGCTTGGTTTTCTTGGTATCGATGGTGGGAACCACGCTTTCCCAAGTCCTAAATTATCGTCACTTTTTCTGTATTACTCGGTTCGCAAAATGACAAAATCAAATAGCGATAAATTTATTCCAGTCGTTCAAGAACTACAAGACTTTGCCTTCAGTCAGCAAGGCTCGATGACAATAGTGCGATCGCTGGGCTATGGTTTATTATTATTGGCATTGTTCGACATCATTGAGATGTTTATTCCGCCCAACTTTATGAATCCTGTATGGGAATTTAAAACAATGGGGATGCTAGTTGAAAAAGTTCCAGTGCCTTTAATTGGACTAGTTTTAGTGTTTTTTGGGGAGTTACATTCACGAACAAAATTGGAAATTCCTGTTTTAAAGTTTTTATCTTGGTTAACTTTATTATTGGGAATATTATTTTTTCTATTAATACCTTTAGGACTAGTAAGTACCATTAGATTAAACAGTCAAAATGCCGCTCAAGTAAAAACTGTATCGACTCAACAAATATATCAAGCTGAACAATTAGAACAGCAAGTAACTAAAGCCTCACCCGAACAGATAGATAAATTTTTCAAGAGTCAAGGTCGCAAAATAGATAAAAATCCTCAAGAATTAAAAGAGCAATTGTTATCAGATGTCTCAAAAGCTAAACAAGAGATAAAAACTCAAGCAGAAGCAACTCAGTCTCTTCGAGGGTTAAGCTTGATTAAAACTTCTGTAAAATGGAATCTTGGTGCTGTGGTTGCAGGAACTTTATTTATCAGTATTTGGAAGGGAACCCGTTGGGCAAGAAACTGATATAAAACGGGGATATTTAGAAATTTATTTCTCTGGTTCCTATGCTCTGCATGGGAAGACCTAAAGGGAGGCTGAGCCGGCTGAGCCTCCCAATGATTATAATGATTATATTGAGGCAGAGCCTCAAGTTATGCATTCCCAGCCTGAGGCTGGGAACGAGAAAAATTGAGTTAATGACTATTCGTCAATTAATAGTTCAAGCCGTTGCGAGTTGTGGACTAGGACGCTTGCTGTTGCGAATACCCTCTATAGCCTCAGCATAATCCTTTGCCTTAAACACAGCTGAACCAGCTACGATCGCATTCGCCCCAGCTTCCAAAACTTGCCAGGTATTATTTGCCTTGAGTCCCCCGTCAACTTCAATCCAAGGATCAAGACCACGTTCATCGCACATTTGACGTAGCTTGCGGATTTTTGGCACAACTTCAGGAATAAAGCTTTGACCGCCAAAACCAGGGTTGACGCTCATAATCAACACCAAGTCACACAGTTCTAGAACATACTCTATCAAATCCAAAGGACTACCGGGGTTAAGAACCACTCCTGCTTTTGCGCCAGCTTCTTTGATTTGTCCCAACGTGCGGTGCAGGTGAGGTGAAGCGTTGTGTTCGCAATGAACATAGATGTGATCTGCCCCTGCTTTCGCAAAATCTTCTACGTATTTTTCTGGCTCTACAATCATCAAGTGGACGTCCAGAGGCTTTTGTGTCACTGGGCGAATCGCCTCCACAATCAGAGGACCTATCGTAATATTAGGTACAAAGCGACCGTCCATTACATCGACATGAATCCAATCTGCGCCAGCCTGATCTACAGCACGTATTTCGTCTCCTAGACGACTAAAATCTGCTGATAGGATGGATGGAGCTATTACAATGGGCTTTTTAGATTGTGTTTGGGTCATGGCTCGTGGGTTTTAAAGCGTCCTCATCTGTCAGTATTGTAACAAAACTTGAGCAAACGCTCATCTATCTGATCCCCACTTTTTCCTTCCTGGGGATTAATTAGTCGTTAGTAGTACTTTCTGACAACAAACAAATGTAGAATTCGGTTTTGTTTATGAATTTACTAGTTAAGGTAGGTAACAAGGAACGCTTAACTGTACTGAGTTGCGTTCACAAATTAAATAGGAATCTTATAACAACTCATGGTTTCTAACTGACTATGGCGAACAAACAAACTTGGATAATTTGGGGATTAGGTGCTTGCTGCTTGAGTGCGCCAGTACTTGCTGCTGTGGAATCTCCTTTTGGCACTAATGGTATTGATGCTCTAAGACTACACCAACTCCCATATAATTTAATCGGCCGCAAGATTGCTATTGGTCAGGTAGAGATTGGGCGTCCAGGTAGGTTTGGGTTGGATAAAGCCGTCTCTAAAAATCGCTCAGTATCTATAGCAGGAGCATTCCTACGCAATGAACTTGCAAAGTCAAATAGCGGTGTTGACCCCCACGCCTACAATGTCGCTAGTATGATGGTCAGTACAGATAAAGCATTTCCTGGAGTAGCTCCAGGAGCACGATTGTACTCATCTGCTGTGGGTTATGGAAAAAGCTTAGGTCAACCACAAGAGTGCTTGTCAGCACAGCACGTAGCACTACAAAATGGGGGAGACATCCGCGCAATTAACTTTAGCTTTGGCGAACCTTTAAACCGTGACCCACGACCTCAGGCTGTTTTAGATGGCAACGCCTTACTCACCTTATGTATTGACTGGTCTAGTCGCATCCACAATAGTCTTTACATAATTGCAGGCAATCAGGGAAAGGGCGGCATTCCCATACCTACAGATAATTATAACGGACTCAACGTAGCTTTTTCATCCCGTCGAGGAGGGATTTATAATAAAGTTGATGTTTCTAATTTGGCGGCTGTTGATGAAGGACTAGTGACGCGGCTTGCTGGAAAAGAGATGAATCTTGGTCCACGTCGTGCTATTGGTATAGTTGCTCCAGGGAATAACATCGGCTTGCGAAATGCAGATGGGAAAAAGAATAAAGTCACGGGGACAAGCTTTGCAGCGCCTCAGGTGACTGCTACAGTTGCTCTGTTGCAGGAGTTTGGTGATAAACAACTGCGCACAAAACAACCCAACTGGAGTATAGAATCTCGCAGACATGAAGTGATGAAAGCAGTACTGCTCAACTCAGCTGATAAAATTCAAGACAGTGGCGACGGTTTGCGCTTAGGAATGACGCGGACGCTCATCGATAAACAAAATAAAGACTGGTTGGCAACTGAAGCATATAAAGACCCAAAAATTCCTTTAGATTCCCAAATGGGAACTGGTCATTTGAACGCGTTTCGCGCTTACCAACAATTTAGCGCTGGTGAATGGAATCCAACGCAAAGTGTACCAGTTCTTGGTTGGGACTATCGCACAGTCAATGCAGAAGCATCTGTAGAATATAAGTTAGCAAAACCCTTAAGGCAGGGGAGTTTTGTTTCTATCACCTTAACTTGGGATAGGTTAGTAGAGCTAAACGACAGGAATAAAAACGGTCAGTTTGACGCAGGAGAATATTTTCGCGATCGCGCCTTAAACAACCTCGACCTTTATCTGGTCAAAGCTGATGATAAAAATGGAAATGCTGACGCTGTCTGTTCCTCAATCAGTGAAGTTGACAGTGTTGAACATATTTTTTGCCCTGTTCCCGCAACAGGTCAGTACAAAATCCGTGTTCAATTTCGCAAGAAAGTTAACGAAGCAACTCAGGCTTACGCTTTAGCTTGGTGGAGTGTACCCGTCAGGTAGGAAATTGGGCCACAAACAGTGGTCAAAAATCAAAGCTAAGAACTAATACTTATTGACTAATTAGCAAAATTCGTAATCAGGAAAAAACCTCAAACTGTACAATCACTGTTGCCAAAACTGTAACGGGTCAGATATTACCTCACACCAGATGCGATAGTCAAAATAAAGACTCTGGCGAGAATGGTGGTAAAATGAAGCATAAATTTAGCAATGCTGGGGAAAATTTCTTACAAAGACGTTATGGAGTTCGTTTAGGCAGACGTTACGTTTTGGCGGCTGCGAGCGTTGTCCTGATGGGTGTTATAGGATGCTCTCAAGTTAATAGTAGCACGAGTGCATTTGCCCAGTCGGGTTCACCTCGCTCAGAATCTCCAGTATCGAAGCCAGCATTAAATCCTGATAGTAAACTTATTACTGCCAACACAAAGTTTGGCTTCAAACTGTTTTCAGAAGTTTTGAAAAACGATAGTGGTAAGAATATTTTTGTTTCACCTTCTAGTGTGGCGATCGCCCTTGCCATGACCTACAATGGCGCGAGTGGCAGCACAAAAGAAGCAATGGCTAAAGCACTGGAGTTTAAGGAGTTGAACTTAGAACAAATTAATTCCTCTAACGTGGTGTTAAAAAAACTATTAGAAAACTCAGATCCAAAGGTGCAGCTGACAATTGCTAATTCGCTTTGGGGAAATAGAAAAGCTAGCTTTCAACCAGATTTTCTGCAACGAAATAGAGATTTTTACACAGCTAAAATTGCCAGTCTTAACTTCACAGATGCAAGTTCTTTGAACGTGATTAATGACTGGGTTAATCAAAAGACAAACGGTAAAATCACTAATATCGTTGAAAAAATACAACCTGACCAAGTTCTATTTCTCGTCAATGCTATCTATTTTAAAGGTAGCTGGACAAATGAATTTGATAAACAGCAAACAGCAGAATATCCTTTTTATCTCCAGTCAGGTGAACAGAAACAACACCCAATGATGTCACAATCAGGTGACTATAGATACTTTGAAAATCAACAATTTCAGGCAGTTAGCTTACCCTATGGAAAAGATGCTAAAATGAGCTTTTATATTTTCTTACCCAAACAAAACTCTAATCTACAAAGTTTTTATCAAAACCTAAATGCAGAGAATTGGGAAAATTGGATGGCTCAGTTTAGCAAACAACAGGGGTCTATTCGCTTACCCCGTTTTAAGATGCACTATGACGTAACGCTGAAAAATCCTCTAACAGCCATAGGTATGGGTGAAGCTTTCAGCGATCAGGCAAATTTTTCTGCGATGGGTAAGGATTTAAAAATAAGCGAAGTCAAGCATAAAACTTTTGTTGAAGTCAATGAGGAAGGTACAGAAGCTGCTGCTGCTACTTCTGTGGAAATCATGCCAGTATCAGCGCTCTTGCCATCAAAAGAGCCATTCCAAATGATTGTTGAGCGTCCCTTCTTCTGTGCGATTCGGGATAATCAAACAGGAAGCATATTGTTTATGGGTTCCATTGTGGAGCCACAGTCTTAGAAGGATTTGCCCCAGGATGATTTGTTTGAGCAGTTGAAGGCGATACTTCAACTGAAACGGGTGCAGCTACCTCAGTAGAATGAGCCTTTGAATCTGCAGTTATACTATCCCCTGCAGTCTCATCATTTTCCGTATTGCTAGATTCTGAACTTCCTTGAGGAAGTACTTCTACATTACTGCCACTAGATACAGAAGAGTAAGGACGTATAGCGCTTAAAACTGTTTTGAGTACAACAGCGCTGGGTACCGCTACGATCACACCCAAAAGTCCACCAATTCTTGCGCCTGTCAAAACTGAAATAAGCACCCAAACAGGGTTTAAACCTGTAAAACTCCCTAAAATTCTCGGAGCAATAAAGTTTTCCAGAATTTGCTGAACAATAAGTGCAGCAGCCAATACCCTTGTGCCCATCCAAAAGTCTTGTAGTGCGACTATCAAAGTCGTTAGAGCAATACCTACAGAACCACCAAATGGTACAAGTGCCATGATACCAATGGTCAAACCAAATAGTAAGCCAAATGGAACTTTCAGCCACAAAAAGATGGGAATCAGGGCTGATGCCATACAGGTGGATGAAATTAACTGACTAATGAAAAAGTTTTGAAAGCTCAGGCGTACTGTATCTGAAAAAGCCTCACGGAATTTAACAGGTAGCCAATATACTAAACTTTCCCACAGTTCATCTCCGTGCTGTAGGAGATAAAAAGTTAATACCATTGTCAAGATAAAGTCAAGCAGGCTGGTGACTGTAACAACAGCCAAATTTAAAACTTGTCCAGCGATCGCCTGCAATTGTCCCTTGACACGGTCGTTAATTTGTGAAACTAAAGCATCAAGGTTGACGGGTAAACCAAAGCTGTCTGCTTTCTCGTTCAGCATCATCAACTGCGATCGCCCAGAATCTATTAACTCTGGTATACGCGCCACCAGTTGCTGAGCCTGAGTCAGAGCAAGCGGGACAAGGGTGACACCCAACGCCAGTAAAACTGACAAAGCGAGTAGAAAGACTAAAATAGCAACCTGCTCTCGCCTAGCACCTTGGCGCTGCATCCAGCTAACTGGGTAGTTTAGCAGAAATGCTAGCACTGACGCCCCGACTAAAATAACAATTAGGGAGTGAAAGTAATGAAAAATTGCGCTAATCGCCCAACCATTAAGCACTAGCAGTGGAGCGAATAGAGTTATTGTCAAGAATCGTGCTACGGGTGTAAGTGTTTCCCACCAGTTTAAGAGCTTGCGTGTCTGCATCTGCCAATTGTTGGATACAACTAAATAAAATTCTTCTATCAACCTTATTATCTCTGACTACACCATTATGATTCATCCCTCTTATTTCGGATTGCACTCAGCAATCATCAAAATTCTTGAATCATCTGACAATTCTCACCATTCTCAAGACTCCCCCACCTCTGGTGGACAGGTGGTTATCTACCTGATTCCGGTCACAGACTTTTTCTCCTCACTATGGACACTCTACCATCATCAGCAAAGCCGGGAACAAGTTCGAGTTACTTATCTGTCAATCACTTTAGTATTTTCCTGGCTTTTGGGTTACTTTTTACTAGCAACTGGGGCGGCAACTTCAAAGTTTTTAATATTGCATCTACAAATCGTTCCTAACTTTCTCACATCTGGGTAGTTTTTGATTAATATCTGGTTAATTGTTCCTTTAGTTAAGAGCAGATTAAAGCGATAGCCACGCCCATGAGTCGTTTTGTCGAAACAGCGCTTGACAAATATCTGTCAGAATTCTTTAGTCATCAAAAGACTTAACAGTGTTTTTACTTAATTTACTAAAAAATATGCATTTTATTATTAACAGGTCTAGTCAAATCTCTTTTGAGATTGTCATACTTCAAATAAAACCTCTCCGGATTTCTGAAAAAATAGGAGAATTACTCCAATAAGTGTTGTGGAGCATACTGAAGTGTAAAATTTATCATTGTTAATCTAAGAGTTAGCTATCATGGGTTAATTTGTCTGTTTCCATAGCAACAGATTCTCCAGATTTTATTCAGATAAGTGTGAGGAGTAGCGTGACTATTCAAAGAACTTCGGCGCAAGACGACTATTCTACAGATACTAGCAACTCAAGTGATAAAAATGCCAACACTGACAAATCTGGACGTTGGCTGTGGTTTTGGGTTGCTATGAGCGGGATTGCAATGGTATCAGCAACAGCAGGAGCACTGTTAGCAGTTTCTTTAACAGGTACTCCTTTAATGCAAGCTTCTTTAAGCCCAGATGAAGCAGCGGTGTTTGATAGCGATCGCATTGCTGGAGATGGACTGAAATTTTCACAATTAACTCGCCCCGTGAATATTTTAATCATGGGGATGAGCGTACTTCCCCCTGATGTGCGAAATCCTCCCGCTCAAACCAAAAATCTGAGATATCTGCCCCAAGTCAACTCTTTTGATGGTCTTGCTGACGTTATGCTCTTGACCAAATTTGATCCAGAGCACAAAAAAGTGATGATGCTTTCTATTCCCAGAGATACTCGGACACAAATAGATGGGCATGGTATAAAAAAAATTAATTCCGCAAATGTGATTGGTGGACCAGCTTTAACCGCCAAAACTGTGAGTAGCTTGTTAGGTGATGTAGGAATTGACCGCTATATGCGGATTAACGTGTTGGGAGTTGCTAAGCTTATTGATGCTTTGGGTGGAGTTACAGTCTACGTACCCAAGGATATGAAATATCAAGATGACTCTCAGCACTTATACATCAATTTAAAGAAAGGAAAACAGCATCTCAATGGCGATCAGGCACTGCAACTTTTGCGCTTCCGACATGATGAAAATGGCGACATTGGTCGGATTCAGCGGCAGCAAATGGTGATGCGAGCACTGATGGATCAATCTGTCAACCCAGCAACCGTAGCTCAATTGCCTAAAGTTCTTAACGTCGTCAAAGAACACATTGATACTAACTTGACACTTGAGGAGCTATTAGCACTAGTTGGTTTTGGGGTAAGAACAAATCGCTCCAATATGCAAATGTTAATGCTACCTGGCCAGTTCGGCCAACAAAAAGGGGGCTACTGGATGCCAGATAGGCAGCGCATTCATAGCATGATGGCTCAGTACTTTGATGTGCAACAAACAGATTCTGTATCTGGTGTAGTAAATCCAAGATCTTTGCGAGTCGCAATTCAAAACAGCACGGGTAACGATAAAGCTAATCTCCAAACATTGATAAAAGCTTTGCAAAAACTTGGCTATACCAACGTTTATGTAGCCAAAAGCTGGGGTGAACCTCTAGAAGAAACTCATATTGTTGCCCAACAAGGAGATGGTAACACGGCCGAATCAATTCGCAACACTTTAGGGTTTGGAGAAGTGCGGGTAGAAAGCACCGGTAATCTTGGTTCTGATATTAGTATCCAAGTGGGTAAGGACTGGTTGCGGCAAACACAAATCAATCAGAACCCTGTTGAACCATAGCTGGAACTAGATAAATTAACACTTCCCCATCTGCATGAATTTGGCTTTGTTCATTTATGCAGAAAATTCAGGGCTTTTGATGTTATCGTGTTAGCTTGAAAATCCAATCCTGTATAATTGGATTTACCACCTCAGGAACTTCATCCTGAGGACAATGTCCAACGCCTTCTAGAGGAAAAAACTTCTGCACTTGCGCAAAATTGGCTAACTCTCTACCTAACTCGACAGGTTCCCACGGATCTACAGTTCCCCACAACATAATCGCGGGACACGACAGTTGAGGTAAAAGATCTTCTGGTAATGGACCTGAGGAATAAGAGGTAAAGGCAAGGAAAACAGCTACAGCCCCCGGATCGCGGGCGGGTGTTGTCAGTATATCTACTAACTCCTCTGTAACTGCTTGTGAATCAGCATAAGCTTGCAAGAGAATTTTCCGCACTGTTTTGGGTTTGGCGACTTGATTGAAAAAGAAGTCACCAATTAATTTGACAGATAGTACACGTTGGAGTATTGGCGCTCCAAAACGGCGATGCCACGGTAAAGTTGCCCGCTTACGATCATGCAACAGTCGTAAGGAACAGTTAAGTAACGCAACTCCCAAGGCGACTTCACTGTAACTCACCGCCGCTTGCATCACCACAATACAGCCGATGGAGTTAGCAACGAAATAAGCTGGCTCACCCACGACCTCACGGCAAAAATCTGCGACTTGCTGTCCCCAAGTTTCAATTGTGTAAGCTATTTTTTCATTTGGCTTTGGTTTAGCGGAAGCACCAAAGCCAATCAAATCAATGGCATAGACACGACAGTGTTCTGCCAGCACAGGGATATTTTTCCGCCAGTGCCACCAAGAAGCACCAAAGCCATGCACGAGGATAACAGCAGGTCCAGTGGTTCCTTGGGTTTGGTAGGAAATGGGAAAACCTTGCCAAATCCACGTTTTTGTTGAAGTAAATGCTGGAGTGGAAGCAGAGGTGGTCATGACAGATGAATAATTAGTACAAGGAGTAAAGATGCACCCGCAGACTACAGGTACGACTGTTTTTATTGTTGCAGTACTTAACAATGATTAGCCCAAGGTGTTAAGCGTTGGGCATGAGAAATATGGTTATAATTCTGCCGATACGCATCAAGGACAAACAAGATGATAACTTTTGACGCTCCCACGGCTACCATATTTTCGCTGAGTGCCTTTGGCACACGCTGCGCGAACGCTCCAATATGGCTCTTCGGGTTCGGCACTTTGCCAATTTCCTGCGGAAACGCTCCGCTAACGACGGGAACCCTCCCCACTCATAGGCTAGAGTTTCCCGACTTGAAGGAAGTGGTGTCCAAAACGGCAAGTGCCTCACATAAAGCCGTAGGATTCTGGTATCTAGTCCCCAATCCCCGTGGATTGAGTTTTCATCCAGTTTGGGGCTGCGCCAAGCAGCCCATTCTCTGAATCAGACATAGCCATTGCAGCTATGTCCCTCTTTAGATCCAAAGAACAAGCAAAACCATCCCACTGCGCTATATTTTTAGCAGCGTTAAGGTCTGCATTATGGTAGTGTCCATGCGGACAATTGAAGTGGTGGCGTTCCCTAATACCCAGAGTTCCACAAGTTGAACAAGACTTTGATGTGTATGGTGCTGGACGCTTAACTAACTTCAACCCTAACATTGCCAACTTGTAGTCTAACTTCATCTCCAGCGAGTAGAATGACCACGAGTGACGAGATTGGGCAGAGTCACCACGCTGTTTTTTAGATTGCTTCATGGTCTTGCGACATCCCTCTAAGTCCTCAACCACCACGTCGGCATTTAAGTACTCAGCAAAACGCACTATCCGACGCGAAACAGTATGGTCTACTGCGTCCATCCAACGACGTTCTTTTTTGTCCCACTTTTTAAGTGCTCGAAATTTCTTAGCCTCTTGTAGTTGCTTACGCCGTTTCTGAAAATAACGACGACGATGCATAACTTTTTTGCCACTAAAAAACTTACCAAATCCATTTTTGGGAGCCACCACCGCAAGGTTGTTCTGTCCTCTATCACAGCCAATCGTGTTAGTTGCATCAACTTGAGGAACTTCCTCGGTCACACAAACATAGACATACCATTTGTTCCGATGCTTAATAATCTTGGCGCTACCTGTTTCAATCGTGCCGTTAAGAATTCCTTCCAAAACTGGTTGCCAGTGCGATGATGCAACTTCAACAGGAACACGCTTTGTTCCTTTGATGGTTGGGAAGCTAACGCTGTATGTAGTTCCCACTTTGTGCAAGACCCAGTTCTGATTATTTACTTCTGGCGGGAATCGCTTGAAAGATTTTGCCTTCTTCCCAGCGTCAGATGTGGTGTGTCGAATAACCTGATTAGACAGCGCGGACATGAGACGAGTTTGAACTTTGGAGGTTGTTAACTTTCGTCTTTCTGGAAGAGGAAGAGTCAACAACCAGTTAGCCAAATCTGTTGCTTCAACAGTCATTTCTTCAAACAACTGCTGCTTTGCTTTATTTAATTGCAGAAACTTTAGCTTAATTGTTCGCGTTACTCGTTTCAAGTCCACTCACCTCCTTGATATGTTGTATTTTACCCATATGGGTAAGACAATAGATCAAGTTAAGAAAAAGTTCTTGTTAGGAAATGACCAGGACTAAAGTCCCTACGCATTCATGAGCGAAAATGCGGTGTCGCATTGGGCAAAGACTCGGAGCCAGTCCTTTGAAGGGCGAGAAGGCTAGACCATCTCCCAGGCAGTGGGTAGTAAACTTTGCCCAATTATCTGTTTATTGCAAGGTCAAGAAATTCATCCCAAAGAGACTGAATGAATTTATACTTATTTAGTAATGAAAAACTAGAGACAGAATGCCACTGTATTGCTATCTTAAATTGGAGGTAATAACAAATTTTTGATCAAGCGCGTAACTTCATGGGAACACATTACCGAAGGGTTTTACTTAAAGTTAGTGGTGAAGCCCTCATGGGCAATTTGGGTTATGGAATTGATCCAGAAGTGGTCAAGGAAATAGCCGAAGAAGTAGCAGAGGTAGTGTCAACAGGCGTTCAGACTGCCATCGTCGTCGGAGGCGGAAATATTTTTCGTGGCGTCAAGGCGGCGTCGGCGGGAATGGATCGAGCAACCGCTGACTACATCGGGATGATTGCTACGGTAATGAATGCCATGACATTACAAGATTCACTAGAACGAATCGGGGTACAGACGCGGGTGCAAACCGCAATCTCTATGCAAGAAGTCGCTGAACCGTATATTCGTCGTCGTGCCATTCGTCACTTAGAAAAAGGGCGGGTGGTTATTTTTGGTGCTGGTTCTGGAAATCCCTTCTTCACCACCGATACCACCGCAGCATTAAGAGCTGCAGAAATAGAAGCTGAAGTGATTTTTAAAGCTACCAAGGTAGATGGCGTTTATGATGCTGATCCTCATATATACCCCGACGCCAAACGTTACAATACCTTGACATATGGACACGTTTTGGCAAAAGATTTACGAGTAATGGACAGTACCGCGATAGCCTTGTGTAAGGAAAACAATATCCCTATTCTTATATTTGACTTAACTGTGCGCGGTAATATCCATCGAGCAGTCATGGGAGAGTCCATCGGCACCCTTGTGGGAGGTTCTTGTGAAATTAGCTGAAGCTGAGAGTACAATGCAAAAAACCGTAGAGTCAACTCAACGGTCTTTTAATACAATTCGTACTGGTCGCGCAAACGCGAGTTTATTGGATAAGATCACCGTAGATTATTACGGTTCGCCAACGCCCTTAAAATCACTGGCAAACATTAGTACGCCAGATTCCACAACAATTCTGATTCAGCCTTACGATCGCAATACCTTAAATTTGATTGAAAAGGCAATTTCTATGTCGGATGTGGGTTTAACCCCCAGCAATGATGGTTCCCTAATTCGGCTCAACATTCCACCTTTGACGAGCGATCGCCGTAAAGAATTAGTCAAAATCGCCGCCAAGTATGCCGAAGAAGGGCGCGTTGCTATTCGCAATATCCGTCGCGATACTGTAGATACAATTCGCAAACTAGAAAAAAGCGCCGAAGTTTCTGAGGATGAGTCACGTGATCAGCAGGACAAACTGCAAAAATTGACAAACAAGTACACTGCCAAAATAGACGAGTTACTCGCAGAAAAAGAAAAAGACATCACAACTGTCTAGAAACAACTAAAGAAAATGCTCATCAGGGAGACGCGGTTATCAACACAAGGGAGACATGACGATAAAGGATACCAAGACAAAGCGACAAACCAAATACGGGGAAATTCTTCCGAAAGATTCCCCCCGTCACAGCGTCTAGTTATCTTCACGTTATCAACAGTGTCACAACGTCTCCTTTTCTTCGTGTATACGCATAAAACAGAAACCGCGTCAGCGCATCTTACAGTTTTTACAGCAGATCAACGAATTCTCATGCATGACCTCAAAACTGTTGGTTGAGGTATAAATTTGCTTTTTGGCAACTGTTATAAATAACTATTATAAATTTTTGATTACCTTATAATAGATTATACAAAACATTTTTGAAAAATTGCCAAAAGGAAAAAAAAGATAAAAAAATTACAAAAAAAATATAAATTCAGAAAAAGCTTAGCAAAAAATTTGTGGAAAGTAAAATGAATGAAATGTATTTTAGTATGTAGATAAAAAAAGAGACGAGTTACTTGTAAGCAAAAAGCAATTGATATTATCAAAAATATTGAAAACTATGTTTTTTCATAAAAAAGATAATCAGAGCAGAGCCATGATCAATAAAAGAAGAAATAATAACAGTAGTTCCATATACTAAGATTGACGTTAAACATAGTTAAGAAAAAAATTGAGGAGTCAGACAAGCACTGTACGATTTTAAAAAGCAAACTATAAAAACAGTTAAGTCTCATCAGGCTGTGTATTGACAGAGTAATAAAAAACAGGGAAGCTAACAAGTTCAGGAGCAAAGACAAAAAGCATATGTACGACTGTATTATCGTCGGTGCAGGACCAGCTGGTGGAACAGCTGCATATCATTTAGCTAAGCGGGGACGCTCAGTCTTAGTTCTGGAAAAAGAAACTCTGCCAAGATATAAACCTTGTGGGGGTGGAGTATCGCCAGCGATCGCTCAATGGTTCGACTTTGACTTTAGCCCTGCAATTTCCATCAAAGCAACCACAATTCGCTGCACCTGGAAAATGGGCGAACCTGTAGAAGCTGAACTAGGAATTCCTGAACCAGTTTGGATGGTGAGGCGCGATGTCTTTGACCATTTCCTGATTCAACAAGCTCAAAAGCAAGGGGCCCAACTCAAAGATAATACGGAAGTCAAAGGCATTGAATTTAAAGGTGACTTTTGGCAAGTCAATACAGCAAATGGATCTGTCAGTGGACGTTACTTAATTGCTGCTGATGGCGCAAAAGGACCAATGGCAAGATTGCTAGGCTTTAAAGAGCGCAAACGCCGTTTAGCAGGAGCTTTAGAAGCAGAAGCCGCAGCCAAAGTGGAGAACGGTCACATTGCTCACTTTGAATTTGGTATGGTCAAAAATGGTTATCTCTGGAACTTCCCCAAAGCGGATGGATATTCTATTGGAATTGGCACATTTGTTGGCGGTGGTGAATCCCAAGATTTCAAGAGCATTTTGAACGAGTACAGCAGCTTGTTTGGTGTAGATCTCAAAATTTGTAAGCAGTATGGACATGCTTTGTGCTTGTGGAATGGTAATCAAAAGCTGCACACAGAAAATGCCGTTTTGGCTGGGGAAACTGCTTGTGTCGTTGATCCCTTCACCGCAGAAGGTATTCGTCCCTCAATTTTTAGCGGGATGAAAGCTGCAGTTGCCATTGACCAAGCTTTGGGTGGTGATATCAACGCTTTGGAAAAATACACAGACACCATCAACGAAGAATGGGGTAGTGATATGGCTTGGGCGCAGAAATTAGCCGGGGCGTTTTACCGTTTTTCTAATATTGGTTATAAGGTGGGTGTTAGGCGTCCATCATCTGTGCAAATTATGGGCAAACTTTTGTGTGGTGAAATGCGTTACAGCGAGGTGACTGGTCGAGCACTCAAGCGCCTTGTTCCGGGTTTTGGTGGGTAGTTGATAGTCATTAGCGATCGCCTCTTAACTTATTTCGCCAATCATCTAAGCAAACGTCTGTAAAAGCAGAACTCATGCGCTTGTTGGTGTCATGGTTACAACATTGCCAACCAACGTAACCGTTTCACCAGCGACTACAATGCCATCCCCATCATGACAACCGTATAGCAATCGTTGTTCGTGGTTGGCATATGCCTGCATACGGGCATAATCCTCTGGTGTATCCTGCACATGCGGTACAAACGCAAAGTCTACTAGATCTAATCCCTGGTAGGTGGTAAGCGGTGCATACGGCGCATCACCACAGAGTCGTGCCGAGGTGATCTCTGGTGTCATCATAATTGCCCCAGCCGAAGTGCCAATTAACACGCCTTGATGTTCAGCATAGTGCTGGAGCCGCTCCATCAAACCGCGTTGTTGCAGCCAGTACAAGAAGTAATAGGTATTACCGCCAGATAAATGAATCGCATCACAGGCGAACAAGGGATCGAGAAGGTCTCTTTTGTATGCCACATCAAGTTCAACGTAGAGCGCGAGTTCGAGACCATACTGCTGATAGTACTGTTGTTTTACCGTAAAGTACTGACGTTTTGGATCGCTTGACGAGGAAATATAGCCAATGCGTGCGGCGCGAGTGCCCAATAGTTGAAGGAGGTACCAATCCACCTGCTGATTTGCTGCGATAACTTGATCGCTGTAGACTACCAATTGTCGCATTTATAAGGGTGGCTGAAACGATAATTTGATTATAAATTCAAAGGAAGAGCACCATGAAAACCCCAAAAGTTTTAATACAGCGAGTAGCGACTTCTGACTTCATCTCTCAAGTAGCGTAAATCTCTCTAAAACGTTTCCCGCTTTAGCAATCATAGTGGTGTAGGGAATTGCTAGCTGCTGTTTGGGTGTACATGTTGGCTTAAATGTCCTGCCTACTGGTGTCACTCCACTGCTAGGCGGTTAGTTGTTATTTTTCTTTTCTGGCGGTAATCCTAACTTTTTACGAAATTCTTGGTCATAAATTGCTTCCTGCCAATTCTTGGCTTGCTTAACTTGTTTTGGTGTTAAATTTTTGGCATCTCTCAGGTCGGTACATCTAATTTCCCTGTCCGATATTTCTAAACAGCCAAGTTGAGCATCTTTAAGGTTGGCACCACTGAGGTCGGCATTACTGAGCTTGGCACCACTGAGGTCGGCACTACTAAAGTTGGCACTACTGAGGAGGACACCACTGAGGTCGGCATAACTGAGGTTGGCACCACTGAGGAAGGCATCATTGAGGTGGGCACCACTGAGGTGGGCACGACTGAGGTAGGCACGACTGAGGACGGCACGACTGAGGTCGGCATTACTGAGCTTGGCACCACTGAGGTCGGCATTAATGAGGACGGCACCACTGAGGTCGGCACCACTGAGGTCAATTTTATTTAGGGATGAGCTAAGCTTTACAAGTTCTTCAAGTGCTTTGATTCTAGGATAACTTTCTTTCTGTCCTTTAGCTTTCTCTACTTCATTATAGAAGTGACTAGTTCTTATATCCCAATAGCCAACATCTGCTAAATAGAATGTTAAAAATATTATTGGAATAAATCCAAAACTAATTAGCCTTATGAGATTATTCCGTCTATTATAAAGACTTTTTTGAATAAACTCGTAAGCTAAAGGAGATAATCTCAACAGAGTACTTTGCTCTTTTTGAAAAACCTGAAATTCATTTAACTGTTTGTCCCCAAGCAGATAATCCTTTGACTTGTTCTTATCTCGCCACTCTATTGCTCCTGTTTCGATTTTACGTTGTTGTATTAAATTCTGTCGATTCTCATTAACCCATTGACGTAAGCGTCCCCATTCACGAATCAGTGCTTCATGAACAACTTCTACTGTTTCTTGTTCTGACTTATCATTACGTCCTGTAACTACTAAACGCGATTCTCCTCCAGCTAAATACGCGATTAATTCCCAATTCTCTTTACCTACTTCTTCCAAAGTTGCGACTCGTCTCGTATCTTCCGTGTCTTCTCCTAACCTCACTAATTGCAGAAAAATACCCTGCGCTTGCTTTTGTTGTGTATCACTAAGTTTGTGGTAAATTAACTCAGCGTGTTTTATTAAAGCTTGTTTAATGCCTCCAATTTCATCGTAGGCCTTATGAGTCAGTTCATTATCGTTCTGCTTTAACCATAATTGAGTTAAGGCAAATTCTAACAACGGCAAGTTCCCTGGCTCTTGCCCCACATCATCCAAAATTCTTTGAGCTAAATGCGTTTGGAGTTGTACATTTAATTTTTGAGCGGGTTGTTCAATGGCTCTTTGTAATTCTTCTCGACTCATTAAACCCAGTGGTTTAAATTGAATTTGCTGTAGTCCATCGCTAAAGGGACGGTACGAAAGAACATAACCGTAAAAATCGGCTCGTAATGTGAAAACCAATGTTATGCTTTTTTGGTTAACAGCTAAGAGTAACGTATCAATGAAGCGCTGTTGTTCTTCCTTATCTTGGTATTGGGTATAAAGTTCCTCAAACTGGTCTACAACCAACAAAAAACGTTTGTTAGGTTTATTCTCTAGAACTTGGGATGCAACTTGATGTAATTTCACTTCACCTTTTTTTAGACTTTCTGCTAACCTACCTACTTGAATGGCTTTTTCAACTTTATTAATATCTGGTTCCAATTGACGCACTAAAGCCAAAGCAAGTTCATCAAAAGGTTGGCTCTTAGGACGAAACGATTCAATCAACCAAATTCCTTCCTCTCGAAGTTTCGGAATTAATCCAGCAAATACAACAGATGATTTTCCACTTCCACTTGCACCTATAACTGCAACCAAGGGTTGCTGGTGAGTCATTTGAAATAACTCCTCAGTAAATGTTTCTCGTCCAAAAAAGAAGGCTGCATCTTTCTCATCAAAAGCAGATAACCCAAGGTATGGGTTAGGGGGAATATCACCTGCAACAAATTCAATATCAGCCGGATGGATTGATGAAACTTTTAGGACTGGAGTTTGGTCTTCTTTTAACCCAACTAATTGAGCACAACCTAATTCATGAGCAAATGGCACTTCATTGCCAGCAGCAAGTGCATCATAGAAAGCAACAGCAAAATTAACTGCTGCTTTATCCCCAATCGTTTTATTCATACCAATGACATATTTGATGTACTGGCTGATGGCTTGGGCTTGTTTTTCTGAGAAGCAAGCGTTCAAAACAACACACTCAACGCCTTTAACCGCAAATAACTTAAACAACTTAGCCAGCGCTTCTTGTTCAATCAACACTGGTTGTCCTGTTTCATCTTCTAGAACAATTCCATCCTCTCCTGTTCCGTGACCGCAGAAGTGAATAATTTGGGGCTGGTACTCTAGAATAGCTCGGTAAAAGTCACGCTGCCGCACAGCCCATTTTTGCACCAATCTAAACCGCTCACGGTTCTTTGCCAGTTGCAAACCAAGGTCTATCTCCCGTACTTCCTCATCAAGTCGTAATCGAGCAGTACTTGTAGGATTTGCTGCTAGTATCAAAATGGTTTTAGACGTGTTATGACTCATAACTTTAATGAGGGGTAAGTGTTGGCTTACACTTTGACTAATCAGTAGCGTATGATTACAGAAAAAACTAGGGTATTGGCTTAGCTTTTGTTTTTTTATAAGTTTAACCAAAGTAGACTTATGCAGTTACCAACTTCTCACTCGGGAGGGGAGTATACTAATCTACCAAGTGAAGTCAAAGCATCCCAGATTTTTTTCAGCAAATATTTACGAAACAAAGAAACTCTGTTATTGTTTGTTTCACCGTGTCATACTAAATCCGCTTTTATAACCCCCTTTTAATCCTGGCGACTGGAAGTCGTGGCTATACAGACAAAGTCCGCCTACGCGGACTAATGGAAAAGGGGGTCATTGACCCGGATTTGGTATCATGACTGATTTTTTCACGCCTCAGCGTCAATGCACAAAATCAAAATAGCGAGAGAATAACCAAAGAACTCCTCCAGTCAGAAGTAAACAAACAACACCCGCTACACCAGCAAGGGGTTTTTTATTCTTACCTGTCACCCAGTCTGAGGCGTTACCTGTGTAATCAATGAGTGCGGCTGTGTCTACTGTGGCGATCGCCCATATCCATCCAGTATGCAATCCCCAAGCTAAGCCTATACTCCCCCCATCCACAAACCGTGCTAGTACCAACACCATCCCCATAAACCAGAGTCCAGGTAACTGTGGGATGGTTTCTTTTTGCTCCCAAACCAAGTGTAGCAAAGCAAAAATCGAGCTAGAAATGAGCGCTGCTACCCAAACAGAACCACCCTTCTCTAGTTCAGTAAACACAAACCCACGAAAAATTAGCTCCTCAATACCACCTACAAATAACGCCACTAACAAAATAGGTAGTAAGATAGGTCGCACAAGCTTAATATTTGACCATTGAAAAGAGCACCATCCTAGCCACGATTGCCATAAAAAAACTAATGTTATACTAAATATTCCTAAAGCTAAACCTACCACCAAAGAATATAAAGTTGAAACATTTCCAATCAAGCCGTAATCTGAGAAAGGTGTATCGGTTAACCAACTAGTTACCCACAAAATCAACGGAGCTAGTAAGTAGAGAGACACTACTAAAGGTAACTTTTGTTCTGGTTGCAAAAGTTGAGAAGGTTGCCATTTGAGGACAAACGCTGTTAAAGCTGCTATGGGTAACCAGCAGGACACCCAAACAATAAAGAAAGCCATCACAACAAACAATACTGGTGCATCTTTTAAGGATGACAGTAAAAAGTTGATTGATGGCTCAGGTAACGATATGAAAGTAGGTAAAAAAACACAGTTGACTTCTTGCATAGTAGAAACATTTTATTTTGGTAAGAGAAAAGCTTTATTAATTTGGAGCAGCTTTCAAGCAGGAATAGCTAGGTTGCGCTTGTTTTCCCACTACCTCAAGTATTGCTCATCTAATCGCTCTTCTTTTTATTGACCAAACCTTTTACTAAAATGAATCATGCATCCAAGAAGTCTAATCGTTTTTTTGTTCAAAAAATTTAAAAATTTGACTTTCGCCGTAAAGACAAGTTGTCCAGCGTTTGCCTTAAACTTGCCTCTACGATCACAAAAGTTTATTCCTCCTCTTCGTCATCGTCTTCAAAATCTTCCTCGTCTTCAAGCTCTTCATCATAGACTTCTTCGTCATCATGCTGGAGTATCTTTTTATCACTATCAACTTGAATTAAGTGAATATGCTTGTAACCCAGCTTAATTTCAAACTCATCACCCGGCTTTAAACCCATTGCTTTGGTATAAGTTGCACCAATCACAATCTGACCGTTTTGATGGACACTAACCCTGTAAGTAGGTTCACGCCCACGACCATCTTTTGGTGCTTCTGGACTTAAGGGAATTCCCCTAGCCGAGAGCAAAGCATCATAAAAGTCGGTGAGATTGACACGAACTTGGTTATTTTTTGTAACGGTGTAATAACCACACTGCTTAGCTCTTTCTCGCCGTGGTAAGGTAGAAAGTTCTTTCACTTTAGCTAGCAGTGTTTTCCCAGTTAATGGTGCAGTTGCGGTTTCAGTCATTATGCTTCAAATATCCTCACTCTCTCCAAACAAATAAACAAATCATCTTCTGCCAGTACTTGGCTTTTTGACATCTGCACAAAGTTGCTTCAGACCTAATACCAGAGGGGTTATTCCTCCATATAGGGTGAGCCACAAGAGTATCTGTTACGATTGACCACAACAGAAGATGGTTGTAGTTGTCACAGGCATTAATTTTCGTAATTTTACGCCATTTCTAACCATCATTTGCCATCTGAAACGAAATAATTCTCTTTTTTGGCACTACTAAAGTGGAGCAACTTTGAACAACTACAAATTGGGGAGACAAAAAGCGATGACACTGCGCCCTTAGGGGTTCCCAAGGGGGGTGCAAAGTGTCCGGGTGAGGATTTTCATCCCGATTTCTCGCCGTTTCGCCGTTGTGTTCTACCACGACCAAACAAGTCGTAGACCCAATAAATTGCAGGCTTTTTACTTTCCTTACTCTGTCTTAATTGACCTTGAGTCGTAGGGTTTTACCCATTTCTACTCAAGAAACATAATTGACAGCATAGTATTTTCTTAAGGTTGCAGCAACATACAACCTTTAACCCTGCTAGTAGAGACCATAAATTTCTTGCCTCCACTTTATTACAAAGAAACAAAGCAGTAACAGTCGCACTTACACGGCGATTAATACTGGTTTTGTTGCCTCATAATTTTATATTAAATAGTAGCATGATTTAATAATAGCAAAATAGGTGTTTCACTTTTAAATCAACTTGCTGATACACTTTTATCGAAATTTTTATGGTTGGGGTGAGTATTGGTGGTCGGGTTTTATAAAAATTCATTTAATTTTGACAAGCCGTTTTAACGAGATGAGTGAGAACAAGCGAGTTTCTTGATCAAGAGGTCAAGATGTTCATTAAGAGCTTTAACAATTCTATATAACCAAAAAATACAGCTTCACGACCAATTGAGCGATTTTTTAACTCAGGGCTTGTTTAACTCGTCTTGACATCAAGATATAGTTAGAATCCAAGGAGCATTAAATTTGGAAATTTTCGCAGCTTACAATGAACTAAAGTCTCAAGAACAGTGTCGCTGTATTTTACTCTCCTTCCTCCAACGCCGAAAGATATAAATTAATTGTCAAGCAGTGAGCATTTTTCTGGTAATCTGGCTATTGACACATCTGGTGTTAAACCCATTGGGTAGTAATACAACTAAAATTTTGATAATTATCCTTAAACTATAATGAGTACCTCTTTAATCATCAGCCTATTAACAGGTAGCTTTTAATTAAGGGCAACAAGAGTATAGCTCACTTATTGGTGAGCTACTCCATAGTGGAAATTATTCCCAAAGATGGGTATAGCAATTTCAAAACTTTGGTTGGTGGTCATGGAAGTTATTTTTAAGATCATACGGCAACAACAAAATTCCTCCCCGATAGTGCAGAATTACCATTTGGATGTTGAAGGGGGGAATACAATCCTAGATTGTCTCAATCTTATTAAGTGGGAGCAAGATGGGACATTGGCATTTCGCAAAAATTGTCGCAACACGATTTGTGGTAGCTGCGCAATGCGAATCAATGGGCGTTCGGCTTTGGCTTGTAAGGAAAATGTTGGTAGTGAAATTGCCAAATTGGAACAAACTGTTATAACAGGAAGTCATACAAATGGCATTCCAGAAATCATCATCGCACCACTAGGCAATATGCCTGTGATCAAAGATTTAGTGGTAGATATGAGCAGTTTTTGGAACAACCTTGAGGCGGTTGCTCCTTATGTGAGTACAGCGGGACGTAACATTCCAGAAAGAGAGTTTTTACAAACACCGCAAGAGCGATCACGGCTTGATGAAACTGGTAATTGTATCATGTGTGGAGCTTGCTATTCTGAATGCAATGCTCGTGAAGTTGACCCAAATTTTGTTGGCCCCCACGCACTGGCTAAAGCTTACCGCATGGTGGCAGACTCTCGTGATCACAAAACCGAAAGTCGTTTAGAAGAATATAACGAAGGAACTAAAGGAGTTTGGGGTTGCACCCGTTGTTTTTACTGTAATTCCGTATGTCCAATGGAAGTCGCCCCATTAGACCAAATCACAAAAATCAAGCAGGAAATTCTTGATCGCAAACAAGCAAGCGACAGCCGTTCAATTCGTCATCGTAAAGTATTGATAGACTTAGTTAAAGAAGGCGGGTGGATTGATGAGCGTCAATTTGGTTTACAAGTCGTCGGGAACTACTTTAAAGACCTCAAAGGGTTGCTCAGTCTTGCTCCCCTTGGATTGCGAATGATAGCCCGAGGTAAGTTTCCTCTTTCGTTTGAACCTTCCGAAGGAACTCAACAAGTGCGATCGCTGATTGAAGCCGTCAAGCAAGAAGAGAAGAAATTACAGGGAGTGAGGGAGTGAGGAAGTGAGAGAGTGAGTGAGGGAGGGAAAATGCCTTCCCTGCTTCCCTCTTTCCCTCCTCATACTCCTCATATCTCTTAACGTGGATCTTGAGGTATATTCAGCGGTTGTCCGGAACGGTTATAAACTAAAATATCCCATTGCCCATTCACACTAGACTCAAAAGCAATCCTATTACCATCAGCACTCATTGTTGGATGACGAACTTCTGCTTGCAGGTTGGCAGTCAAATTTCTTAATTGACGTGTTTCTCTATCATACAGAAAAATAGCTGAGCGGCCCTGTCTACTACCTGCAAACACGATATAACGACCACTTTCAGAAACACCAGGATGAGAAGCGACAGTATCAAAGGAATTTAGACCGGGCAAATCTACCAAACTACCAGTAACTCTGTCAAACATATAAATATCTTGTCTACCCCCTCGGTCACTCGCAAAAACGATATATCTTCTTGAGATTTGGGGATCTAATTCCGAAGCAGAACTATTAAGACTTACTCCGCCTGGATCGTAAGGATAGTTCACTATGCGTGGGTAACCAACACAGCCACTTAACAAACTAGCTGTAACAAATATAGGTAGAAAAATAGAATGTTTCATAGTCATGAGTCATGAGTCGAAGACTTTAGACTTTTACACCATCCCCCTTATGGAGGTGCACCCACCGATGCGCCATTGTCTATATCTAACTCAACATCCGGTCCGCGATCTAAAACTTCAATATCCCACTGACCACGGCTAGCACTTTCAAAGACAACATAACGCCCATTTGGGCTGATACTTGGATTTCTGATCCAGCCACGATAGGTTGGGGTAAGAATTTGCGACTGTTGCGTAGCGCGATCATAAAGCGCCACCACTGGTCTACCTTGGTCACTGGTCATATAAGCAATGTAACGTCCGGTGTAGCTGAGGCTAGGACTTTCGACAATTGTTTGCGGTTGGTTTAAGCGCGGTGTTTGAATAAACTGTTGCTGATCCAAGTCATACACCAGCAGTTGGTGACTACCATTGCGATTAGAGACTAATGCTAAAAAACGACCATTTCCACTCAACGCAGGTTGCTGTTCCGTGTAACGGCTGTTGAGGGAAGTCGGTCCAAGAGGGATATCGCTATAACTACAAGATACAAGCAAACTTACCAATGCAAAACTTAGACCCCAAGGAATTTGCCTTTGGAGCCAAAAACTAGGTGTAATTTTCCTCACCTCAACTTTTTTCGTTACGCTTTCGCGTCTTTCACCTAATCTTATTTATAGATTTATAGATCATCATCAAATTTGGATGAGCTATCTCGATCTTGATCCGAACGCTCAGGACGGTCTAATGGTTTGTATTCTACATACTCACTAGAAATGACATCATCATCTTCACGTCCCCTTTGAGGAGCGGATTCACTGGGCGATCGCCGTTTTCTCGGTCTTGCAGGAACATCCTGATCACGACTTTCTGGACGTACTGTTCCATTACTACCACGACGCGAAGGTCGTCTTTCTTCAGTAGTCGAGCTACCCCACTCATCAACTACTCTATCGGAACCACCCCACTGTTCATCTTCAATCCTTTCTGAAGGGCGCACAGAACGTCCAGAACTCCGGCGACGGGTTTTGTCGTCAGTTTTGTCACTTGATGTTGGTCTTTCACTTCCATTGCGACGTTCTAAACGACGAGGGGTTTCATCTTCGTAGTAATCATCCCGAGATGAACGGTTATCCCTGCTACCGGAAATTCGACCACGCACGGGGCGCTCATCGTAGTCATCATCATAAGGCAGTGGTTCTAATTCAGCGTCTACCTGTGCCTTATACTTCTTGTTATACCTGTAGTTGTCGCTAACTTCTCGTTCATCATCAACAATGGGAGTGTTACGCTTGGCTTGCTGAGTCGCTATACCGCGCAGGCGAATACTTTCCACCGCAAAAAATATAGTTGAGCCTGCCAAAAGCAACTGACCAAATTGTAAAATCGGGTCCAGACGCCAACCTTGGAATATGAGAATGAAGCCGCAGAGTAAGCCCACAGCAGCAAAAAAGATATCCTGGTCACGTGAGAGTTCTGGACGCACAGTGCGGAGAAAATACAGTGCTGCCCCAGCCACAGCCAAGAAAATTCCTAGGATACTGGCTGAGTTTGCCCCAAAATTGACTTGAGCCAGAACACTGGCTGAGTTCAGCCCAAACATTAGCATCGTTGTTTACCTAATATCAAAATCTATGTTAGCGAGTCAGAATTGAAATCTCTACTGTAATTAGACACAATATACTTTAAGGATGTAAATTTGCCACTCGGGCTAAGCGAAGTAACACTTATGCGTCTCTACATTATGACCCAAAGCTAACAAGTCTGTGTCTGTCAACTCAGTAAGCTTAGTATAATTATTTTTTTATAATGAATTGCTAAGAGTTACCAATTGAGCAGTGAACTGGCGGAAAACCAGTTTTAAAACTAGAGGCGTGGTATGCCACGCCCCTACAATACATCTTATGAACGCTGGATTTTATCCTTCTGGCTCACAAAAAGCAATCCTACTGTGGCGGGGACAACAACAATTAATGCACCCCAAAACAGACTCCAAAGGAAATTTGCTAAAGATGGCGTCATAGATTTCAACCTTTTTTTACATACTTTATAACAATTCTAATGGTCTAGTAGACCGTTGAGAAGCCAGTTATCCCAAAGATAAATGATTCAAGTTGTTTAACAGCCTTTGGTTAAAATTAGAGAAAGGCTTTACAAACCTTAAAATCTGCTGATTCAGTTCTTTCCCTTTATTCAAAAAAAGTCAAGCTTAAATCATGACTGGTGCTGACCTTGCCATTTGGATTCTCGGTCCAATATTAGGACTGATGACATTTTTGTTTATTTTCCGGATTATTCTGACTTGGTATCCCCAAGCTGATTTGAATCGTTTGCCTTTTAATCTGGTCGCTTGGCCTACTGAACCTTTTCTAATACCGTTACGAAAGATTGTGGCACCTGTGGGTGGGGTGGACATAACCCCAATTATTTGGGTTGGTATCTTCAGTCTTTTACGGGAAATTCTTCTCGGTCAGCAAGGACTGCTGACCATGCTGTCTCGTGCTTAGTAACAAGGGGTGTAGGGGTGTAAAGGTATAGGCGTATAGAGGAAATGCATTTACGCTTGAGATAGAGAAAATGCATTTTTCTCTTATTCTCTTATTCTCTTATTCTCTTATTCCCCTACACCCTTACCCCCCTACACCCTTAGCTTTGGTCACAAATACTACTGCACTAACGTTTTCATCTCCTGTACGAAACTCGTGTAGACTTGCCCCTGCAAAAACTGTGGGTGTTCCATGATTTTCTGATGAAACCCAATCGTTGTGGGTAATCCCGTGATGGCACATTCTCGCAGTGCTCGTTTCATACGGTTAATAGCAGTGGGACGGTCTGCTCCCCAAACTATTAACTTGCCAATGAGGGAGTCGTAGTAAGGAGGAATTTGGTAATCAGTGTAAACATGGGAATCTATTCTAACTCCTGGACCTCCTGGGGGGAGATAACCACTGATACGTCCGGGGGAGGGACGAAAGTCATGCTCAGGATCTTCGGCATTAATACGACATTCGATCGCATGACCCCGTAAAATAACTTGGTCTTGTGTCAACTTGAGTCTTTCCCCTTGAGCAACACGGATTTGTTCAACAACCAAATCTATCCCAGTAATCATCTCCGTGACAGGATGCTCAACTTGAATCCGGGTGTTCATTTCCATAAAGTAGAATTTGCCGGATTTATCTAAGAGAAACTCAATCGTACCTGCCCCACTGTAGTTGATAAACTGAGCAGCTTTGACGGCAGCTTGTCCCATTTTCTCTCGTAAATCTGGATCTAGAGCTGGACTGGGGGCTTCTTCTAAAAGCTTCTGGTTACGGCGTTGAATTGAGCAATCCCGTTCACCTAAGTGGATGACATTACCATAGTTATCAGCCAAGATTTGAAATTCAATATGACGGGGACGCTCAATAAATTTTTCCAGATATACTCCGGAATTGCCAAATGCAGCTCCGGCTTCGCCTTGGGCTGCTTGGAAAGACTTGACAAATTCGCTTTCAGAATGTACCAAGCGCATACCCCGTCCGCCACCGCCTGCTGTGGCTTTAATCATCACTGGGTAGCCAATTTTTCTGGCGATCGCCAAACCTTCTTCCTCCGACTCTATCAACCCATCACTACCTGGTACTGTGGGTACTCCAGCTTTTAGCATGGTCTCTTTCGCGGTGGATTTATCCCCCATCAGCCGGATAGCTTCCGCAGATGGACCAATGAAAGCAATATGATGGTCAGCACATATTTCTGCAAACCGAGCATTTTCTGCTAAAAAACCATAACCAGGGTGAATAGCGCTGGCATTCCGTATCAATGCCGCTGCAATAATGTTAGGAATGTTCAAATAACTTTTACTGCTAGCAGCTTCGCCAATGCAAACCGCTTCATCAGCAAGTTGGACATGCAGAGCATTACGGTCAACGGTGGAGTGTACCGCAACAGTCGCAATCCCCATTTCTTCACAGGCGCGGAGAATGCGAAGCGCGATTTCTCCTCGATTAGCAATTAATATTTTGTCAAACTTCATCTTTTAGCTTTTGATATCAGTCCTGTAGATTGACATTGTTCTGCCATCAAAATTGAAATTACGCAGAGCCTCATTTCAAATTCTGACTGGAGATTCCCAAAATTCCTTCCAAATATAAGGAAAGATTTCGCTGCTTGCCTCTACGGGTATTAACTAGACTAGCAGCAGCGATGTTGCCGAGTATGAGTTCATTTTCCCGACTTTGGCATAATAAGAGCGTACTGTGCGCTTCATGATGAGTAAGCGCGCTCTTGGTAGGGGAGGACAGTGCCCTTCGGGTAGCATGTGGCGTTTTCAAGGGCAGCCTGGCGACGGGCGTTCCCGGAGGGTAGAACCAATTGCCGAGCAGCTGATCGCGCGATACCTTTAATATCACTTGGAAAGTCATTACTTTTCTGTGCGTCGAGTATATCCATCTGTTGATAGTTGTGAATTCTTGTACTTAATTTTTTGTTACTTGGATATTACTGATGATAAATATTTTTGTTGTGCTATACTATATATCCAGGGAAACCTTGCGGATGTGGCGGAATTGGTATACGCGCACGCTTGAGGTGCGTGTGGCTTTGCCTTGCGAGTTCGAGTCTCGCCATCCGCATATTTTATTATTTAGTGCCAAGTTATGGGTGCCGAAGTGTCAACTTTTGTAAATGGAAGAATGACTTAGCACTCATCAGTCACACTTGATTAGCGATCAGGCTACGAATGTGAGAGTACGTCAATAAGTCTTTACTTGTGCTTTGATAGAAATAAGTGAAGTTTTGTAAAGAACCTTGACTGCTACTTTTAGGCCAACAAACAACTTAACATTACCTATTGGATGGCACCGCCTCAGTGCAACTTGGCAAGGTGGCGAAGAGGTCATTCAACAAAGTTTGCCCCACACTCAGCTAGCACCAGCTTGGCAATTGCTGCTTTTAGGTGATGGTTCTCCAACCAGACACCTACAATTACTAACGGGCGAACCGACAGAGGTAGATGTCATCGATATGTCATTAATTGGCATGGACTTAGATGGTGCACCAGAACTTATTAAAGCTGTCCCAGGACCACGGTTACGGCGACAGGTGTGGCTGCGTACCGCCTCTGGTCAACGATTGGCATATGCTACTTCATGGTGGGAAGCATCTCACGTAGATGAGTATTTGCAAAACCGTTCATTACCGATTTGGGCGAGTTTAGCTCGTCTGCGTACAGAATTGTATCGGGATGTGCAAGGGATTTACTACGGTGACTCAGAAGCTTTGGAGTCAGGTTTTGATGAAACCGGACCTTTTTGGGGTCGCCACTACTTGTTTTGGCACCACGGACAGCCTTTAACGTTAATTTACGAGGTGTTCTCGCCTTACTTGACGAAATATTTGGGATCCACGCAGCTCAGTTCAATCAATGCTGAGATTTAGTTGCAAATTTTGCTGTGTAGCAAAAACTTCTTGTTTTTTGCTACACAATCAGGATTTTCCATCCATCTGTGCTAGCTTCCCTATGCTGCTTTGTTCAACATCAAAGTCCCAGATCCTCTGGAAAGCCCAGCATGATGTTTAAGTTTTGTACAGCTGCTCCTGATGCGCCTTTGCCTAAGTTATCGAGGCGAGCAACTAAGAGCGCTTCGTGGGTTGTATCATTGGCGAAAACGAAAATTTGAACAATATTAGTGCCATTCATTGCCATCGGGTCTAGGAATTTTCCGTCTCGCAGAAGAGTGGAATCTTCAAATGGAGCGATTTGTACAAATTTTTCGCCTTGGTAGTAGTCGGCGATCGCTTGATGGATAACCTCACCAGACGGTGGATGATCCAAAGTCCACAGTGGTAAGGGTACCTGTACTAGCATCCCCTGCTCAAAATCCCCCACTGCTGGTACAAACAGCGGCGGTGATGCTAATCCTGAATACTTACGCATTTCCTTAACGTGCTTGTGCCCAAACTGTGTACTGTAGATACCATAGGGATAGAGCGATGGTGCTCCAGCTTGCTGATCGTGGAAAGCATGATAATCTTTGATAAGATTCTTTCCGCCACCAGAGTATCCTGATACCGCATTAATGGTAATGGGAAAGTGACTCGGGAGGAGTCCCTTGTCTATCAACGGACGGATACAAGCTAAAAATCCTGTAGGGTAACAGCCTGGAACACTAACAAACTGGGCGCTGGCAATTTTCTCTCTTTGTCCCGAACTCAGTTCAGGAAACCCATAAACCCAACCCTCAGCCGTTCGATGGGCAGTACTAGCATCGAGAATTTTAACCTTATCACTGCGGACATTGCTAACAGCTTCGCGGGCTGCATCATCCGGTAGACAAAGAATGGCAACATCGACAGCATTGATCAGTTTCGCTCGCTCAGCTGAATCCCTGCGTCGAGATGCTTCAATATTAACTAACTCGATGTCGTCTCGTTGGCTGAGGCGCGAATAAATTTGTAAGCCTGTGGTTCCTGATTCCCCATCAATGAAAATCTTAGGTTTAGTAATCATGTGCTCAGCATCCTGAACCGTGACAGATATTTTGTCCCACCAATACTTAACTTAATATGTTGTGGATCAACTCATCAATAAAGGAAAGGAAACCTTTTGGTTAATCTTACCAACAAGCAATTATGATGTCACAATAATCAGGATTTTTTCTGGTCAAATTGAGTACTTAGACATGGCTATTTTCCGTTAGCTCAGCGTGTCCATAAATACAAATTGTGCCCCTAGGCATACACGTAGCGGCACTGCAAGAGAATATTAAGTTGACCTCAATGTGCTCGACCCCTCGCCTCAGCGCCCGATTTCGACACCTTCAAGAATGCCGAGTGCGTCGGGGATGAGTACGGCAGCAGAGTAGTAAGCACTTACTAAGTAGGAAATGATCGCCTTTTCGTTGATCCCCATAAACCGCACAGACAAACTGGGTTGGTATTCATCAGGAATACCCGTTTTGTGTAGACCTATCACCCCTTGGTTTTCTTCTCCAACACGGAGTACCAAAATAGAGCTAGTACCCTCCTTGGTGATAGGAATTTTGTTACAAGGAAAAATCGGATAGTTACGCCAAGCAGGTACAATCTTTCCGTTGACCTCGATGCTTGGGGAATAGACTCCAAGACGGTTACACTCTCGGCCAAAAGCAGCGATCGCGCGAGGGTGAGCTAGGAAGAATTTCGACTTCCTCCGCCGAGAGAGCAATTCATCAAAATCATCTGGGGTGGGTGGCCCGGTGCGGGTAAAAATGCGTTGCTTAAGATCAGCATTGTGCAACAACCCGAAATCAGGATTATTTAGCATTTCGTATTCTTGCCGTTCCCGCAACGCTTCGATAGTCAGCCGTAATTGTTGCTCCGTCTGGTTCATGGGTTCGTTGTAGAGGTCAGCAACTCGCGTATTCACCTGTAAAATGGTTTGAGCGACGCTTAATTCATACTCCCGTGGATTCAAGTCGTAATCAACAAATGTCCTGGGTAACTCAGTCTCCTGACTATGACCTGCGGACAGAACGATCTCAGCTTGATTATGCTTATCCTGAGGTTTGCTCAATAGAACTCTAAAGCGATCAACTTGAGTGTGCAACGCTTGCGACTGGTTTATCAGCTCCCGAAACGCCTGTACTGGCAAAGACAAAACTATGCAACGCGTAATCGCTTTGAGGCTAACATCCCAAGTATCTTGAGACAGAACTATAGCTTCGCCACCAAAACAATCGCCGTCAGCTAAGATATCCCGTAAAGCTTCCGCTTCATACTTTCCTGCCTTAAGCTTATTAACTTTACCATAGGCAATTAATAACACCTGGTCGGCTGGTTGACCTTCCTGTACAATGACCTCACCAGGAGCAAATTCTTGTTGCACAAAGCGGTCTGCCAAGGCGTTGAGTACCGAAATATCCTCAAACCCACGCAGTAAAGGTAGCTCACAAAGTGCTTGGGGAATAACCCGTACTTCGGCTCCTGTATTAGTAAAGCTGACCCGTCCATTGCCAACATCATAAGTCAAGCGACGGTTAACCCGATAGGCCCCACCCTTGATTTGTACCCAAGGCAACATCTGTAATAACCACCTGGGGGTAATCCCCTGCATCTGGGGCGGAGTTTTCGTGGTTTTGGCTAGATTCCGGGCCCCTTTCGTGCTTAAGCTCATTTGGGGTTGCCCGTTTTCTTGGTCTAAATCTGGCCTAAGCGAAGCATCTGTCATAACGTTAACGTTTCATGCCACTAAATTTACATTCCTAAGAGAGACCATCGGGGGTAGGGTGACCCCCAATACGGTTCGGTTAGGAAAGTTATCTATTGAGTCAAGTAGGGGAGTGAGTGGAGCACAGGAAGTGGGGGGGGAGTAAAATTAACGTATATCAACTCTTTTTCTCCCCCATCTTCCCCTACCTCCCCTACTTCTCCATCTTCACTCCCTAGCTTTAAGAGCTTATCCGAACCGTATTGGGGTGACCCCTGCCCCTACTTTAAGGAGGGTGTTCGACTATTTAGAGACCAATTTCTACATCTTCAAGGATGCCTAGTGCATCAGGAACGAGAACGGCTGTAGAGTAGTAAGCACTAACCAGGTAAGAAATAACAGCCTTTTCGTTAATATTCATGAAGCGGACAGACAAACTAGGTTGATATTCATCAGGAATGCCAGTTTTATGAAGACCAATCACACCCTGGTTAGCCGCTCCCACACGCATTAACATGATGGAGCTAGTACGCTCTTTTGTAACGGGAATCTTATTGCAAGGATAGATGGGAATACCACGCCAAGACGGAATTGCACTGTTGCCTGCGGGGATAGGATCAGGATAGAGTCCAAGGCGGTTACATTCCCGACCAAAAGCTGCAATTGTGCGGGGATGAGCTAAGAAAAAGCTTGGTTCTTTCCAAACAATAGAGATCAACTCATCAAGATCATCGGGAGTTGGGGGACCACTGCGGGTAAAAATACGTTGTTTGAGATCAGCATTGTGTAATAGTCCGAAATCACGATTGTTAACCATTTCGTGTTCTTGGCGTTCTCGTAATGCTTCGATGGTGAGCCGTAACTGTTCCTCCGTCTGATTCATGGGTTCGTTGTAGAGGTCAGCAACCCGTGTATTGATTTGCAAAATGGTTTGAGCAACGCTTAACTCATATTCCCGTGGATTGAGTTCATAATCTGCAAAAGTCCCAGGTAATACTGCTTCCGCGAGGTGGCCGGAGGTAATATCGATATTAGCTTCCCCCTCTTGGTTTTTGGGTTGGCGCAATTTTGCCCTGAATTGATCCACTTGCGCTTGTAACGCCTCGGACTGGTTAACCAGGTTTTGAAAGGCTGCTTGAGGCAGAAACAAGATGGTGCAACGCGTAAGGGCGGTGAGGGTGACATCCCAAGTATCCTCGGATTCGACTAAAGCGTAGTCGCCAAAATGGTCGCCATCGGCTAATACATCCAAAACAACTTGCTCGTCATACTTGCCTGCGCCAATTTTATTGACTTTACCATGAGCAATCAGCAAGACTTGATCCGCTTGTTGACCTGCTCGGATGATGACATCTCCGGCAGCAAATTCTTGTTGCACAAATTGACTAGCCAAGGCGTTTAAGACCTCAGTATCTTCAAATCCCCGCAACAAAGGTAACTCAGTGAGTTCTTGAGGAATGACCTGTATTTGAGTCCCTGTATTGGTAAAGGTGACTCGTCCATCTCCAACCACATAGGTTAAGCGACGGTTAACCCGATAGGTACCACCCACTGCTTCTACCCAAGGCAGCAGTTTTAAGAGCCACCGTGAGGTAATTCCCTGCATCTGGGGTTGAGTTTTGGTGGTTGTTGCCAAATTACGCGCTGCTTGGGTCTGCAAACTCATTGGCAATTGCTCAATTTGATTTTGTATGGGAGTGTTTGCTGCATCAGTCATGATTAATCTCCATTGGTAATGTTTGTTGACAAGTTATTTGATCGCAATAGGGACTCAGATTGAGTTGAGTTAACCTTTCCTTCCTAAGAGCGATCCAATTTTGGTAGCTGAAGTCCCTAACCCTGTCGGACCACTCAGTAAGTTCTGCACCGCTGGCTGAATATTGGTTTGAGTTGTTTGCTGACCAACACTTGGTCTAATTTGGGTCGCCCCAGTGCCTAATCCTGTTGGACCATTGAGTAACCGCTTTTGTGTCGAGTTATTCCGCAATTCAAATTCCTTATAGCGGTCTACTGCCCTATGCCACTTAAGTACGCCGCACATCCACTGTTCGAGTTTCTTGACGTAACCGTACAGTTTCTCACGGGCACTGGTATCCAGGTCGAAATCCTCACACAAGATAGGGAGTTCAGTCGCAACGATATGTTCAAACTGACGAGCACGAGAGGTCATCAGGTCGTTAACAATTGCGACAGCCTCGGGGATATCGCAGTTAAGGAAATTCTGAACCGCCAGCACACCGTTATTAATCTCGCCCTCAAATTCGATTTCTTTCTGGTAAGAAAAAACATCGTTCGTCAAACAGGCGAAGTCGGCGGCTGAATTATCAATTCCCTGCATGGTTCGGGTGGCGAAGATCTCTGATGGAATCTCGTCCCCTTGGGAAAGTCGAGACAGGCTCATGGTTAGATCGGAGCCAAAGGTCTTACGACGCATCTCCACATAGTCTATGGGGTCTGGAATGCGATTTTGAATCTGGTTCGCTAGTTCCCATAGCCAACTTTCTGTCATACTTTCGATCGCCTGACGAAACAGACGACGAGCATTAGCTGTCATCGGCCCAGCCGTCCGCGCCCAAATATCAGCTAAACCCCGTTCGACTGGATTGGTTGCTTCGGGAATGGAATCTCCATCAAGGGGCATAAACGCTGATAGCCGAGCGTTGAAAATTTTCGCTCCTGCCATGTTGCGGCTATAGCCATACAGTGCAGGGAAGTAGTCATCAGCATAGGTTCCCCAAACGAGCCAACAAGCTGTGATATTCAACTCAGGACTAGATCCATTGGGATGAATATACGCACCGCATAACGCTACGTCTGCCACATCGAATTTATGATCATCCCAGATGTAAATACCTGGCATCCCTGGCAATACGTCCAGCATCCCCATTTGACGCGCCCATTCCTTAGAATGCTGCCGAGCCTCCTCTAGATGAGGATTCAAGCTGGTGGAGAAGGGCATATAAAACTGCGGCAGTTTTATATGCCCTACAGGCTGATAGGGGATATGGGTAAAGCTTTTGAACCGTTTTAGTCCCAAACTATCGTATAAAGCTCCCAGACGAGCCGCCGATGTGCCTAGTCCAGTGGGGCCACCTAAAAGCCAGCTGAGGGTCGAAGATTTGTCTGATGTTTGGTTCATGTAGCGGCTCGATCTCATGTGCCACTCATGACCCCCCGATTGCCAGTCTTGAAGTCCTTTGGCATATAGGACTACTTTTAGACGCTCATCAGGAGTCAGACTATATTCCTCGAACAACCAAGGAAGCTCAGTAACAAAGGTGTTCTCGAACTGTTGCACCCTTGATGTGAGTAAGTCGTTAGTTTGATTCGCCGCCTCTTGGGTACTCACATCGAGGAATCGTTCTAAAACCAGGATACAGTTAGCATTTTCCCCTTCTTCTTCCACTTCTCTTTGGTAAGAGAAGATGTCATTTCGCAGATGTACCCCGTCAGAAAAGGTATCTTTGAGAACACGCATTGGTCGAGTGGGCGCGATCGCAGCCGGAATTTCTGCCCCAACCGCGTGTTCCACTAGGTTAGCTGACCAGGGCGCTCCCCCCACCTTACGGCGCATCTCAATGTACTCAATGGGGTTAGCGACTCGATTTTGACTGATGTTGGCGAGTTCCCACTGAGATTCTTTGAGAAGATTGATGGTACTCTCAGAAAACCGGATTACCCAGTCTTGGGAGGCATTAGGGATGGTGCGATCCCAGAGATCTACTAAACCGCGTTCTACGGCATTGGTGGGTTCTGGCTGCGTTTCTTGGGGCTGCACAGGCATAAATGCTGGCAGTCCATTAAGGTACTTCTTAGCCCCAGCCATATCTTGGCTACGCTTGTAAAGCTCAAGGAAGTGATCATCAAAGAAAAATACCCAAACATACCAGTCAGTTACCAGATTGAGCATGGGTTCATCGGCATCTGGATGGGTATAGGAACACAGCAAGGCATAGTCATGGGCATCAAACTTGCGCTCATCCCAAATTCCATAATCTTCTGATCCCTCTGCCCCACCCAAAATCCCCATTTCATAAGCCCAGGCTTTAGAATGTACCCGTGCCGCTTCCAGGTTTGGGTTCAGTCGTGCCGGCCAAGGCACATAAAAACTCGGCAACTCAAAAGGTTGCTTGCTTGAAGTCATTGTCCATTTAAACCTATCAGTGAAAAATGACAAATTGGACGAATAAATTTCAGTGCGATTCGCTTTTAGACAAGTTATTTTAAGAACACCACACTTTGGGCATCTGCCTGCTAAAGCATCGCTACGATCATTGTCCTATTGGACTTTTGAGTCACTTTATTTTTGATCTTCGACCCTTGCAAATCAGTGCTTACTAGGGTTTGCCTCTAAATTCACCAGAGTTTATCTCTAAGGTAAGATGCATTCGAGTAAAACAATCTCATAGTGAAACAAAAAAAGCAATAGGTAGAGTAAAGCAGTTAAGCAGATAGTTAAATCAAAATTGAAGACATTAAGACAGTTAACTAAATCTCTTCTTTATTACGTAAAAACACATAAATTTGTAAAGAATTGACTATAAAAATACCTTCTTTTTCTGACTAATTCTTTTTAAATCAGACATACTGATTTTAATACTGAGTGACTAAAATATATCAATTTTTTCCGGGTGCGAGATGTGAGTTAAGCAGACAGTTAAGACAGTTAAGACAGTTAAGACAGTTAAGATAGTTATAAAACTTTACATAATTGGTTAGACTTAGAACTTAAGCATTGACAAAGTAGACAAAAAATGCATTTTTGAAAAAATGAAAGTGGTAGGCGATTGCACGGAGCACAGAGGTCAAGGGCGTATCGCTAATCACTAAAAGCCTTGGAAGACAGTAGGACTTACGCAAGCGTCACAATATAAGGTCAACTGGCACATATATTTCAAATTGAGGTAAATGCTCGTAAACATTGATTTATAAACGTTATAGCTAAAATATCTCCGTGTGACAATTTTAAGAAAAATGTCCCAGTTGCGTAAGTCCTGTGTCTTTAATTTTGAACTTTGAATTTTGAATTTTGAATTGTTATCTGGGGTAGGAACACTATGAGAACTACTACCATAGGACTTACGCATGAGTTACTAATGAACTTGACTGTGAGATTGCTTCCTTACGTCGCAACGGGTGCAACTACGTTATTGTTGCGTAAGTCCTGTACCAAACCATTAACTGATTCGTGTGACTTGAACACTTACCTCTATTCTTACTGGCAGAATCATGCGGATGCTGGATGTGTACTTTTGCCGGAGATTATGCCAGGGGTTTGTCGCATGATGGTGTCAATAGATTTTTGCTACCGAACCCAAGGATTTATTTGATAAAATCAAACTGCATATCAATGAAGAAAAAAAAGAAACCGTCTCTGGTACTAACGCTCTCGTTTGCAGGATTCTTAATTTGTGCAGGGAGTGGAGGGTACTGGCTGTTAACTCAGGGAAACTCATCATCTAAAGATTTACTACCAGGTGCGAATATCATTCCCCAAGATGCCCTATTTGCAGTATCTGTGAGCACAGATCCAGGACAATGGGACAAATTACGAGAGTTTGGCACAAAAGAAACTCAAAGCTTACTGGATAAAAATTTAGTGCAGTTGCGCGATCGCTTCTTAACTAGTAATGGTTACGACTTCCAAAAAGATATCAGTCCTTGGGTTGGCGATCAAGTCACAATCGCAGTTCTCGCCCCAAACGCCAGTAAACCAGTGTCAAAGCCGATTGCGACTGATGGAGAAGCAACGACTAATGAGCAGTCGATGGTTATGATTCTGCCAGTCAAAAATCCCGAAAAAGCAAGCAGCATTCTAGCACAACCCAAAGCCGCTAAAGGCGGTAAGTGGATTGACCGCACTTACGAGAATATTGTTATTAAAGAAACTGAAGGGCAAGTAGGAGAAAAATTTTCAACAGCCCTATTGGACAAACGTTTTCTCGTCATCACTGGTAATTCCAAAACCACAGAACGGGCAATTGACGCATATAAACGTCAACAATCCCTAGCGACAAGTCCGGGTTTTGCAGACAATGTGCCAAAAATTTATAATTACCAACCCTTTGGTCAATTCTATGTGAATGTGCCTTACTCTGCTAGAATAGCCGCTAAATCTCCAAACCGCCCTTTGCCTGCTGAAGTTTTGAGTCAACTTCAAAATAACCAAGGTATAGCAGGGACGATGACTTTGGAGTCACAAGGAATTCGCTTAAAGAGTGTTTCTTGGCTAAATCCGACCAGCCCGCGCGTGCTAACGGTGGAAAATAAAGCAGGAAACATGCAAAACCGCTTGCCCACAGAAACCTTAATGATGCTGTCTGGCGGAAACTTACAGCAGTTTTGGACTGATTATGCCTCAACTTCCCAAGCAAATCCCTCTGCACCAGTTATGCCAGAACAACTGCGAAATGGTGTCAAATCCCTCACAAATCTTGATTTAGAGCGAGATTTGCTCTCGTGGATGAGAGGAGAGTTTTCTGTCTCAGTGATTCCAAATACTCCCAAACAAGGTATAGCAGACGATTTTCGTGCTGCTTTGGTTTTCATGGTACAGGCAAGTGATCGCAGCCGTGGTGAAACCGCCCTCAAGCAGCTTGATGAAGTTATGAAAAATCAATACCAGTTCCAGATAAAATACACAACAGTTGATGGTAAACCTGTTGTCAACTGGCTCGGACCTTTTGGAACTTTGACAGCCAGTCATGGTTGGTTAAATGATGATGTCGCTTTCTTGGCGGTTGGTGGATCTGTCACTGATAAAATAGTTCCTAGACCAAATAACACCCTAGGCAGTAGTGGCTCATTCCAGGACACAGTTCCACGACAACCCAATCCTACAAATGGTCAGTTTTTCTTGGATGTAGAACATACGGCGAAAAATTTTCCTCTACCGGTTTTCTTGCCTGAACAACAAACTTTGTTACAAGCAACACGCTCAATAGGAGTGACAAGTGCTGTGAGTGATAGCCGCAGTACTCGCTACGACGTTTTTGTATCACTTAAAAAAGCTGGAAAACCAGATCCTTTACCAAGTCCGGCAAATAAATGATGAATCATTGAAGAAGTAGTCAGAACTCAGAACTCAGAATCAAGATGAAGAAGTAGTAGTAGTAGAATTCAGCATCACTTCTGTTGGGGAATCAACCCCAACCGATTGTAGACAACGCGCTTGTACTCTACTTGGATCCCCATCCCGCCATTCATCATTCATCATTTATAATTCCTACCTGCGTTAAAACAGATAGGATCGTAACAATCGAAATCCATAGCATATTGACTGGGGATAAAGTTAATTATGAATTTGGTTGGACTCCAGAATTGGCTAGACAATGCCTCATTTGCAGTTCTATTTGTGACAATGCTAGTTTATTGGGGCGGGGCGGCTTTTCCAAACTTGCCTACAACTGTTGTAGGTACGGCTGGAATGGCGATCGCTAATTTGTGCATAGCAACCTTACTAGGTGCAAGATGGCTAGAAGCTGGGTATTTTCCTCTGAGTAATTTGTATGAATCTTTATTCTTCTTAACTTGGGGAATAACCACTGTCCATCTGATTGCCGAAAATACAAGTCGCAGCCGCTTAGTAGGAGTTGTGACTGCACCTGTCGCTATGTGTATCACCGCTTTTGCCACTCTCACCTTACCATCGCAAATGCAAGTCGCAGAACCTTTAGTACCTGCGCTGAAATCTAATTGGCTGATGATGCATGTCAGCGTGATGATGTTGAGTTACTCAGCTTTGATGGTGGGTTCACTTGTGGCGATCGCCTTCTTGATTGTCACCAGTGGTAAAGAAATCCAATTACAAGGAAGTTCTGTCGGTACTGGTGGATATCGTAGCAACGGCTATCGCTTGCATAAAGTAACTGATCTAAATGCTCAACCATCGACAGTTGCTGCTGAGAATAACGGAGTCGCGCGTATAGAAAGCAATAACAACGGCAAAACTGCTGTCTTAGATTTAGTCACCGTCACTCAGTCTCAAGCTGTCGCAACAGAACCCCTTTCACCCCAGCGTCTGAGCCTTGCCGAAACTCTAGACAACATCAGCTATCGTATTATTGGATTGGGATTTCCCCTGTTGACTATTGGCATCATTGCTGGTGCTGTTTGGGCTAACGAAGCTTGGGGGTCTTACTGGAGTTGGGATCCGAAGGAAACTTGGGCACTGATTACCTGGTTAGTTTTTGCTGCTTATCTTCACGCTCGCATCACTCGCGGTTGGCAAGGGCGTCGTCCTGCACTTTTAGCTGCGGGTGGCTTTGTTGTTGTTTGGATTTGCTACCTAGGGGTTAATTTGTTAGGTAAGGGTTTGCACTCATACGGTTGGTTTTTGTAATTACCTAACCTCCTACTCCCTCTTCACTTGCAAAGAGGGGGTAGTTAAACCACTGTTGAGAGGGAACATCAAATTTCAAAATGAGTCACTTTATAGCTTGATTGGGCAAAAGTCCTACAAGCTGATGGCGCTATCCTCCTGAAGGGAGCCACCCAAAGGGCGATCGCGTAGTGCCTCCTACTGCCCAACAAAACTTGGCTTGGTTGCCCTAAATCTCTGATTTGGGGAAGCGCTTCAATCACCTAACTTGCTTCCAGAAATCCCTTTACTGTCTCAACAGAAACGCTAACAACAGGGTGATTGAATATTGCTTTTAATGCCTCTGTGCCACCTGCTTTTAGGGCACTAAGGAGCCGCTGCTTGAGAGTTGGATTAGCCTTAATTTCCTCTTTGATAGCCTCAGTTGCTTCGGTCTTTCCACTAATTTGCCATTACCATTTACGCTTGGAATAACTTCAAGTGAAGGAAACTTTAAATCTTTGATAGATTCGTCAAGACTAGCGACATCTTCAAACATTTTTTTGCCCTGAGAAATCAAAGCTCTAATGGGTGTACTGACTTTATAAAAATTATTTTGTAGTTTATTAATAGAATCTGTATGGCTTTTATAGGCACTAATTGTTCGTTCTAGTTCTTGCCTTTTTTGTTCTAGTTCTTGTATTTGTTGAATCTGTTCTGCTTCTCGAAACTGAAGTTGCTTTAATTGCTCTTGCTCTTGTGTTTGTTGAGCTTCTAAATTTTGTTTGCATGCTCTTATATCTTCTAGCTCTTTATTTTTATGTTCAGCTTCTTTCACGGCTGCTTCATAGTTTTCAGTTAATCTAATTTGTTCTGCATTTTTGTAGAACGGTCTAGGGTTAATACCATATATAATTACTGTCTCCAAGTCCTCACGAGCAGACATATATTTTTTAGAAGCAGCAACTATAGCTTTGCTTAAATAAAAAGCAAATGTTGAAGAAATAGCTGCTAAAACAAAAGCTAAGGCAGGAATAAATGGATCGGGAGATTTGGCATTTTGATTACCTACTAATACTGCTTGTAATGTTATAAATACATCTCATGGTAACACTATCCAAAGTATTGGTGAAAATTTCATACCAAACAAAGAGATTTTTATTCTTTGCCCAAGAATCTCTGATTCATCTACTAGCGTAGTTATAGGTAAAGCAGCCGTTATAAGTAAACTAAGTATAGCTTGAATCGGAAATATAAGTATCTTGTCGCTATCTAACAGATCAAGCCTTTTTCCAAAAGAGTAGTCCAATATTGCAAACTGCCCAAAACTCAGACAGCATAAAACAATGAATAACATCCAAAATATAATTCTTTGGCGTTTTTGTTCTTGTTTATACCACTTTTCAAGTTGTTTCCTGGATTTTGGGCTTTCAATGTAATTTTCGTACTGTTCTTCAATCTCTTGTATGTCTGGCTCATTTAGAGTCATGTTTTCTCCTTAATGAAATTGATAATTTTTTTATTTCAATCAGCTATAACTGTTTTAAATCTTTGGGAGTTTCGCAAGCAGGAGATTCAGGACTATCCAAATAAGGTTTTTTGTATTTCGCTTCTATCATTGATTCCAAATCATCTTCAAGAATAACTCCACCCATATCACTTATCTGTGATAATTCTCCAGCTACTTCCTTACTAACTTGTTTACCTTCATTAAAAGCCTCACTTACATTTTTTCTTCCTTTTTCTTTTTCTCTTAACATTTTTTTTAAAATTGGATAGGGTGAGTACTGTCAGCCCTACGATTTTCGCTTGGGAGGCGGCGGTACAAGATTATGAGTTCTCTAACTGTTTTTGTTTTTTCAATAAAAAAGCTAAGAATCACAAAAATATGTGATATAAATCACACTAAGCTATAAAAACACGAGTTATTGCCCGAATGGTGCTAACTCGTGTTTTTATTAAAGGGTAGCGATCGCTCAATACTGTTCAGTAGGATAAATCCTGCTTTTAGCTTTGATCGCCGACCAGAAGGTACGGGGTTTTCAGCATTTTTCTTATAAAGTCACTGAGATTGCGGTTACAATAAGTGGTATCATAATTTGGTTGCAAAAGCTGCTATGGAACGCGAAGCTGTAACAATCCGTTTTCCATCTGATCTACTTGCTAAAGCCAGAAGTCTCAAGGAAGGCAATGAATCTTTGAACGATTTAGTCATTGAAGCTGTAGATCAGGAGGTGCGACGTCGGAGGGGTTGGGCAGCCCATCAACGGATTATTGCTCGCAGCGAGGCAGTTAAAGTGAAAACTGGTATACAATCAGCCTCTACAGAGTTGATCCGTAGCCTCAGAGAGAGCGAGGATCGATATGACTAGAGTCCTGTGCCTTGATACCAGCGTTTGGATACCTTACCTTGTACCAGAGACTTATCAGCTTCAAGCTAGAACCTTAGTCACAGAGGCATTAAGCCTTAACTTGCGCTTGGTGGCCCCAGCATTTACTTGGGCAGAGGTAGGATCTGTGCTGCGAAAGAAAACTCGGATGAAAGTGATCACAACAGAGGAAGCACAGGGTTTTTTTCAAGACTTCTGCGAACTTCCCATTGATTACATAGAAGAGGAAGTCATTCGGGTGAAAGCTTGGGAAATTGCAGAGCGATATGTACTATTTACGTTATATGATGCAGCATTTATAGCTTGCGCTGAAAGTGTTTCTGCCGAGTTTTGGACAGCGGATGCAACACTTGTGAGACAACTCACGCCTCGACCGACCTACCTAAGAGAACTTTCTTGAAATTTAGTGCAAAAACGCAAAGAATTCTTTGCGTTTTTGCGTTTTTGCGTTTTTGTAGAGACTAAACTTTCACATCCAATGTACGCACCAAAAATGCCCACTTATCTGCAATTTCCTCAATGATCTTTGCTGTAGGCTTACCAGCACCATGTCCCGCTTTTGTCTCAATTCTAATCAGTGCTGGCGCATCACCATTGTGAGCAGCTTGCAAAGCAGCAGCAAATTTGAAACTATGGGCAGGAACAACGCGATCGTCATGATCGGCTGTGGTAATCATTGTTGCTGGGTATGCTGTACCTGATTTAAGCTTGTGCAGTGGCGAATAAGCATAAAGTGTTTTGAAATCTTCTTGATTGTCTGGCGAGCCATATTCAGAAGTCCATGCCCAACCAATAGTAAATTTATGGAAGCGCAACATATCCATAACACCCACAGCAGGTAAAGCAGCACCGAATAAATCGGGACGTTGAGTTATGCAAGCACCAACAAGTAATCCGCCGTTACTTCCACCGCCAATTGCTAACTTAGCAGGCTTTGTATAACTGTTGGCAATCAGCCACTCAGCAGCAGCAATAAAGTCATCAAACACATTTTGCTTTTTCGACTTCATACCCGCCTGATGCCATTCTTCCCCATACTCACCGCCACCGCGTAAGTTAGCCAAAGCATACACACCACCCATTTCCATCCATACTAAATTACTGACAGAAAAGTTGGGGCTTAGAGAGACATTGAAACCACCATAACCATAGAGATATATAGGATTATTACCATCTAATTTAATCCCCTTTTTATAAGTAAGAAACATTGGCACTTTTGTACCATCATTGCTTTTATAAAAAACTTGTTTTGTCTCGTAATCTTCGGGGTTAAAAGCTACCTTTGGCTGACGGAAAAGTGTGCTCTTTCCGCTTACCATGTCGTAGCGATAGATGGTTCCTGGTGTGGTAAAGCTGGTGAAACTATAGAAAGTTTCGGTATCATGTCGCTTGCCATGAAAGCCACCGGCTGAACCGAGTCCTGGTAATTTAACCTCACGTATCAATTTGCCTTTTAGGTCAAAAATCTTAATTTGGCTATGAGCATCTTGAAGATAATCAGCAACAAACTGGTTATTAAGTATACTAACCCCTTCTAAAGTTTCTGTCGCTTGAGGGATGATTTCTTTCCAGTTTTCTCGTGCCGGATTCTTAGTATCAATAGCAATGACTCGTCCTCTTGGTGCGTTGAAATCAGTGCGTAAATAGAAGATGTGATCATCATTGTCGATCACACTGAAACTAGACTCAAACTCCTGAATAAGTTCTACAACTTTCGCTTTTGGATTAGTCAAATCTTTGTAGAAAACTAAATTTCTGGGGTCAGATCCTTGCCATACACTAATAATAAGGTAACGTCCATCTTCTGTTACATCACCGTTAAATCCCCATTCTTTCTGGTCTAGACGATTGTAAATCAGTAAGTCTTCTGATTGAGGTGTTCCCAGTTTATGGTAGTAAAGCTTTTGGTAATAATTAACATCTTCTAATTTTGTTTTTTCCTTTGGCTCATCATAGCGACTGTAGAAAAACCCTTTACTATCATTTGTCCAGGATGCACCAGAGAATTTAATCCACTTCAAGTGGTCTTTGAGGTCAATACCTGTTTCAATATCCCTCACTTTCCATTCTTGCCAGTCAGAACCAGCAGTGGATAGACCGTATGCTAAAAAATTACCATCTTCACTAATAGTTGTTCCTGAAAGAGCAACAGTACCATCTTCTGAAAGTGTATTTGGGTCAAGTAAAACTTTTGGTTCAGCGTCGAGAGAAGTTAAGGTGTATAAAACAGACTGGTTTTGCAGTCCGTTATTTTTAAAGTAAAAGTAACGCTTACCCTCTTTGAAAGGAAGACTATATTTTTCGTAATCCCATAATTTGGTGAGACGCTGCTTAATTTTTTCTCTTGCAGGAATTTCCTGAAGATAGCCAAAAGTCACTTTATTTTGTGCTTCTACCCAAGCCTTTGTTTCTACTGAGTCAGGATTTTCTAAGGGACGATAAGGGTCTGCTACTGAAGTACCGTGGTAATCATCAACTTGATTGTTTTTGGGGCTAACTGGATAGCTCAAGTGTTTTTTTTCAGACATATTTCGGTGTGAAGAGGGTAGTTTTACATAGTGTAGGGGTTGGTTCTTAGTTATGCCATTTTGTATTGATGAATGCCAGTCAGTATAAGTTTTGGCAATTGCAATATCAGGAGCTAACAACCACCTACATATAATGATAGTTGTGAGTAAGATGAACAAAAATCGCTGTAGAGTTTTCATCAGTCAACAAGTTTTTCGCCTTTGAGCATCCGGGATGCGGCTTCTAGTAAGACTTCTTCAAGATATGGTTTGGTGAAATAACCGCTTGCACCCATTTGAATTGCCATTTGTCTGTGCTTTTGTGCACCCCGTGAGGTAAGCATAGCAATCGGCAAATGCTTGAGGTTAGGGTTTTTCTGGATGCGAGATAGCAACTCTAAGCCGTCGCACCGAGGCATTTCAATGTCACAAAATACAATATCACAAGGTAGATCACAACGCAGTTTATCCCAGGCTTCTTGACCATCACGCGCCTGTTCTACACGATAACCTGCTTTACTAAATGTCAGTGATAACAATTCCCGTACTGTAATTGAGTCATCCACAATCAGCACTGTGGGGTTCATTTCCACAGCAGCCGTTTCTTGTATACTAGGAGTCTGCTGCTGTTGGCAAAGACTGGCACTACGCTGTTTGGAGGTTCGTCCTTGGAAGATGTCAATAATTTCCATAACATCCGCAATAGGCATAATACGACCATCACCCAGGATCGTCGCACCAGCAACACCAATAGGTTTGGGCAACGGTCCTTCAAATTGCTTAATCACGATTTCTTGCTCATTAAGCACTTGATCTACCTGTAGGGCAAGAAGGACATTTGCCGATCGCACGACAACAACACAAATCATATCGTCCTCCCGATGACCACCATAAATACTACCTCGACTCAGTTGACGATGAACAGTTAAAATTTCTTTGAGTTGTTGCAATGGCAGGAGTGTGTTACGCCAAGGAATGTATTTCTGCCCATCAGAATTTTGTTGGATATTTTTTACAGGAACATCTAAGGTATCTTCCACACCATCCATTGGGAAAGCAATGCGCGCTTTATCAGATATACAGCAAAGGGCTTTGCAAATACTCAGAGTCAGGGGTAGACAAATAGTGAAAGTTGTTCCCCCGCCGAGAGTAGAATGAATATTAATTTTCCCTCGCATTTCGCTCATTCTAGCGAGAACAACATCCAAACCGATACCACGACCTGCTAATTCATCTTCTTTTTCTTTGGTACTAAAACCTGGTTGGAACAGTAAATCGTAAACATGATGTCGAGATAAGCTTTTAGCTTGTTCTGGCGTTATTATGCCAATCTTAATGGCTTTTGCCTTCACCGCTTCTATGTCAATACCTGCGCCATCATCACTGATCGAAATGACAGTTTGATTACCTTGATGGAATGCGCGGACAGTTATAACTCCCACAGGTGGCTTACCAATCGCTTGTCGTATGTCTGGTGTTTCGATACCGTGGGCGATCGCATTGTTCAGTAAATGAGTCAGTGGGGTTTTAAGATGTTCCAGAATCACTTTGTCTATCAAGGTTTCTCGACCTTCGATAACGAGTTGCGCTTGTTTACCACACTTGATAGCGCTTTCGCGCACTCCTCGTTCTAAAGGAGTGGTGACTTCCGCAAATGGTTCCATTCGCGATCGCATTATCCCTTCTTGAAGCTGGTTAGTCACCTGTCGGAACTGTCGCGCGACTCCTTCGGTATCTTCTGTTACAAAATCAATATCACTGGCTGCCTCACGTACCCGCACAATCAGTTCAATCATTTCTTGCGACAGGGTATGAAAAGGACTAAACTGATCCATTTCCAATTTAGTCAAACCTCTGTCTATATCTTTATTGTAATCATCGCTGTGATGACTGCGGTTCGGGTTAACAGATGCATCTAATAGCGATCGTTCGTACAATTCCTGCATTCTCGCCCCGACATTACTCAACTGCTGCATTTGAAGCAGCAAGTTATCTAAAAACTGTCGCAGACGTTGTTGGTCTTGTTCCAACGTGTTGCGATTAACGACTAATTCTCCTACTAAATTACTCAGATCATCCAGATGCTTAACTGGAACTTTTATTAGTTGTTCAAATTTTGTCGTGCGATAGACAAAGGGACGAGGAGGCAAATCTTTCTTGCCTCTATCTGATGTTACCTGGTTTGCTGCTACACCCAATAATTTTCCTTGAGCGGTTCTTTCTTCTGATCTGAGTTCTGCATTGACCTCTGATACTACTTCCTCGCTTAGTAACTCATCTAACTCAGTCAAGTTGCCATTCAAGAAGATATCAATTTCTTGAGTTAATTCATCTTCTGAATCAACTGCTTCTATTCTGAACAAATTTTCCTTGACATCAAGTGCTGAATCTAGCTGTAAAAAATTATCGCCATCCAAATCTGCTTCTGTGTTTATAATCTCTGGCTGTTGGTGTGAGCACTCAGAGTTCACCCTCAAATTAATATCTTGAAGTTCTTGTGTCAAAAAACCATTGTTAACTAACTCTTGCTTATTTTCAGCTTCTAAAGACAATATCGTAAATTCTGGAGCTAATTCTACAGCTTCTGGTTGTTGGGAAAACAAACTCAAATCTATCTGAGATACTATAGATGTACTTTGGGTACCTATAGTCGTGTCAATAGAAGATGATTCTTTGATATTTAATGTTAACTTTTGAAACCAATCATCGTCGCTTTCTGATAAAAACAACAAATCTAGTTGTTGTTCTTCCATGTTCAAATTAAGTTCCGAATCTTCAAACATCAAACTATCTAAGGTAGAAGTTTTGGACTGATTTACTACATCATAAAAAAAGTCTTCAGCAGCGGTAGCCAACAAAATTTCTTCTAACTCACTTGCTACATGCTGTTGATCGGCAGGAGACAAATCGTCATTTTTTCCCTTTAATTCCAGTTCCCAAAACTTATTAAAATTTTCTATTTCAATCTGCGAACTCTTGAGTTCATAAGAAGTTGATTTTTCCCCAGGCAAGCCTATTATATTATCTTCTGCTGTCTTAATAAATAGATCTTCTAAAGTTAAGATTTCGTCTTGATCTGATATTGTTTTTACATTAGTGAACAGAGGATAATCTCTTGCCTCTATTAGTTTTGCTTTTATCGATTCTAATGATAAATCATGAGAGCTACTTTCTTGTTTTTTGGAAAGCTCAATATTGGCAATAGTCTCTGTTTGTCTTTGATTAATTTGTCCTGTGTATAATTGTTGATTTTCATCTAGTAAGAGTTCTAAGAGACTAGTCACTTTATCTTGTATTTTTTCCCCAGTACCAACAAACTGTTCTAATGGAGTTTTTACAATTTCTGCTATATCTTGTGGTGCAAGTTTTTTCTCAAAAGTTAACTCTTCAGTTAAGTGACTCGTTGTCTGATGATCGGATTCTAAATTGTCTTCTAATAAATCATCATAAAACAAAAGAGTATCTTCTTCTGTTTCTATTGCTTGCTGCTGAGTACGAATTGTGCTTTTATCAATTAATTTTTCAAGGACGTTATTAGTTTCTTCGGTGTTGTCATTGCTAACATCTCTTTTTAATTTATCCTCAGCGTTAATCTCTAAAATTTCTTCTTTGTCCCACATTTGGTCTTCTAAACTGTCACCTTCAAAAAAATCAGCCAGGAGATTTAAGTTAGATCTTGTGACTTCTTGTTCTTGGTTCTTCGTATCTGTTGTATGAGTTAAAGGAGGGTTATCATTGCTATTGAATTGCTCAGACAGTTCAGATAAACTAGTAATTCTGTCATGTTGAGCAATGTCCAAAAAGCTTGTATAAGTGGCATTACTTGTTGTTTGTGCTATTTCTTTACTATATTCCAAGTATAAAGTGCTAGAAGATATAACTGGTGGTAATTCTAATAGTTCTGTTCGGCTATCTGACTCACCTGCCAAAATCAGGGGTTTTTCTAACAATTCAGTTGTCTGTTCTACCCTGATGAGTGCCTGCAATTGCTGACTAATTGTTATTTCAGTTTCTTTACCTGCAATAACTAATTCTAAAGCTTGTTTAAGATCTGTAATAACGGTTTTAGCGAGAGTGAGATAGGTATTTTGTGGAAATGCGATCGCACTTCCTGCTGTTCGACACAAACTACACCAGTTAGACCAATTGAATTCTTCACCAAGTTCAGCTAACTCGTCACAACACTTATAAAGGCTTTGCCGTGTTTGCGGTGTTGCAGTTTGTTTAAACAGTTGCAACATTTCCCGTAATATCCGGATAACTTGACTTTGCACAGTTTGTAGGTTTTGCAAACTTTCACTTCTTTGTGGTAGAGTCTGTGGCAAAGTTGCAGGAGAAACTTTTGCTAAGATACTTATATTTTCTGTAAGTTTCTTGCGACTTTCTTCTACTAGTAAGTCCAAATGTTCTTGCAGCCATTTGAAGACCGGTTCAGTTTCTGACATTAGGGTCTGTGCCATTTCATCAGTAAGACCAGAAGGTTCGGTGCAACTTTCTAACAGCGCTTTTAAGGTATCAGATACACCAAGAAACAAAGATTCTAATTTTTGGTCAACTTGAATTGGATGCTGTTTGAGAACCTTAAAATAGTCTTCCAAACGGTGAGCCGTGTGTTGAATGCTACTCATACCAAGCATTGCTGCTCCTCCTTTAATGGAGTGAGCCGCCCGAAAAACTTCGTTAATCATTTCCGGGTTATCAAGGGTACTCTGGAGATTCAGCAAGCCCTTTTCTATCGTATCTAGGTGGTCTTTTGCTTCCTCAATGAAGTAACCCAAAATGCGCTGTTGTTGTTCTGGCAGCATAGTTTTTAATCATTAAGTCATTGGTCAACAGTCAAAAATCAATAGTTAATAGTCTATATTCAAAAGTCAAGACTTATACATTGAACTATAGACTATTAACTAGTTATCTTGTATTTTCAGAGATTTCGACTTGGAAACGTTCAACGGAGGTGATCAGCTCACCAGATACACTCACCAAACTATGTAAAGCACCAGATACTCGTTGTGCTTCTCGTGAAGTGTCTTGCGCTGTTAATTCTACAGATTGCATAACTTCAGCCACAGTACTGAAGGTTTCGGTCTGTTCAACAGTGTCCAAGGTAATCCCACGCACTAAAGCATCGATGCACTTGGCGACTTGAATAATTTTTTCTAGCGATCGCTTGGCTTCTTCTGCCAAGTTCGTACCTTTAATGACCTGTTGTATACCTTCCTCCATCGCAATCATCACAGAGCCTGTTTCGCTCTGAATTTGCATGACTATTTGTTCTATTTCTTTCAACGACTTAGCTGATTTATCTGCTAACTGGCGTACTTCATCCGCCACAATTGCAAAACCTCGTCCGGCAGTTCCAGCGCGTGCCGCTTCAATGCTAGCATTGAGTGCTAACAGATTCGTCCGAGAAGCAATTTGCGAAATCAACGCCACAATCTTGGAAATTTCTTGGCAAGACTCTGCCAGTCGCTTCACTTTTCGGGTTGTTTGCGCCACGGTTTCCCGAATTTCTAAAATCCCTGCCAAAGTATTCTCTACTGCTTGTCCACCTTGAAGAGCAATATCGCTAGCATCACGGGTAACAGCTTCTGCTTGCTGTGCTGCTTGTGCGACACGTTGGATTGAGTCAGTCATAACTTGTACAGAATTCAGCGTCACCGCCAATTCTTGCGCTTGTCGTAGGGCATCCCCAGATAAGGCCCTAGCAAAGGTTTCCGAATTGGTTGCCCCTCTGGTAACTTCGTGCGCAGCGACTTTCACCTGTTGTACCAGATCCCGCAGGTTTTGAATTGTGAAGTTAAAAGCATCAGCGATCGCTCCAAGTACGTCGGCAGTTACCTCAGCTTGCACTGTCAAATCTCCTCTGGCAGCTCCTTCTACATCGTCTAACAGGTGAATCACTTGGCGTTGCAGGTTTTCTCTAGCTTCCTCTTGTTCTTGAGCTTTACGTGTAGCTTCATTAGTAGTCGTTAATATAACACGAGTCATTTGGTTAAAGCCAGCTGCCAGTTGCCCAAGTTCGTCTTTTGAATACACGGTGGCTTGGACATTAAAGTTTCCTTGGCGCACAGCATCAAATTGGGCTTGTAGATCTTTAGCTGTGCGGTAAATTTGCCTCTGGGTGAGACTCCCCATAATACCTGCGCTAGCAAACCCAGCAATTCCAGATGCCAAAGTCATTACCCTACCTGTGTTTTGTACCAACTCCCGTTGTTCAACTGGCGACAACTTCGCATAAACAAAGCTGACTCCAGCAACAACCAGGGCAGAAACAACACCCACTGTACCAGCGACAATCCATTGTTTAGTTTGTAGAGGGGCATTTGCTAATGGAGCAAGAAAACCTTGCTTGACAGAGACTTGAGGTTTTCTGTTCCACAGATCAGCTCGGATAATGACTGGGACTTTTCGTTGCGAACCAGTACTCATAAACACCTCAGAATCACGAGCATCTTGGCTACTACGCAAAGCCCAATCGTCCCTTCCGGGCAGGAGAAAAGCTCCATCACCTTTGAGGGTGCTATCCCAAGTCAAATCGTAATTTTGCTGAGTGAGTGTAGTCTCTGCCTGAGTGGGTTGTGAAGTGTTTTTTTCCACAGATGTTGAAGATATCTGTGGTTCCTCAAAGAGAGAATTTTGTCTGAAGTTGAATCCCGGAATATTCCCTGAATCGTCAAATTGATCAAAGTCCTCTAAAGACTCTATTTTGTCAGCCTTAAAAGTATTTGTATTCTCTGCTTTCGCTTCTTGATGATTCACATTAGATAGTTGCCGTGCTTCTTGTTGAATAACATCAGAAAAGCTATCGCTAAAATTTTCTTTTGAATTGAACGTTGTATCAGATACGATACTATCGTCTGTTGATATATCAAATGGACTACTAATAGGTAGCTCTTCCATGTCGTCTACAGCTTTTTGAAGTTCATTTAAGGAATTTAAATGAAAGCTGCTACTGTTAGTCTTAAAGTTTTGATTCTCTGCCGAATTTTCTAATTCTTGTTTCTTCACTGTTTGAGATTGAGAAGAATCAGGAAAATTATTGTCTTTTTTATCGTGTTTCTCAAAATCTTGAGCATCTAGCTTTTGTTGATATTCTTTTATATTGTCAAGACCATTGCGGGCAAGGCGAATAATTTCTTGGTCATCTGTAAACTTTAAAACTTTTTGGTATTCTATTTTTGCCACATCACACTGCTGCAAAACATAGTATATGTGACCCCGCAGCAAAGATATATTAGGGTCATATGGTAAATGTTGCACCAGTTGATCGATCAGAGTGGCTGCTTGTTTGTAGTTTCCTTGCACGTAAGCTTTATAAGCCTGAACATAGGTCTGCTCATACTCTTTTATACTCACTACCCTTTTGTGCCTCCATTTCATTCTGTCGCTTCATTAAACGACTGAAAAATCTGCGGTGCCCCAACTCGCTGCACTTAAATTGAAAATTCACTCAGGCGCTCATTGAAAAAAGATTCTTTATTTTGTAAGCGCACGCACGAATCAGGCATTGCAAGAGCGTGTCCCAAGGGGACTTACACATAGCATTTTCTCTGGGCATACGCGCTCTTCGTGTCTGTCCGCCCAAGCCAAGTGCCGTAGGCATAGGACATAGGACCTAAGCGAGTTGGGCTAACTGATTTTTTACCCAACCCATAGCGCACTTCGTAAAATTGCTTTGTGATCAAGCAGCCGTAAACACTGATTTTTTTTAGCCCCTAATATCCATTCTCCTTGTAAAAACAGAGCCATTGTATCTGGTACACTCCTCATAGATACCCTTAGCTGCTTTTTATCAAGCCAGTCCATACCGCCGATTTCTTCAACCGCTAAACCGACTATTATATCTTGCTGTTCTATAGCAATCACAGGAATCTGAGAACGATTGGTATTTAAGGTGGTTCCTTGTCCTAGAAATTGACCCAAATCAGCCACCCAAATCACTCGACCTCGTAGATTTAGAGCACCCAAAACCAAGGAAGAAGTATTAGGAATTGGGGTAATTCTATCAGGACTTAGTTCAATTACCTCCCGAATATCACTGGCTAGTAGTGCAAACTCCTGACGCAAGGGTTCACCCTGAGCGGAGCCGAAGGGAATATAAAATCTTAGACATAACTCTTTTTCTGGACTTTTTACTTCTAATTCAGAACGGGACTGCTCTTGTCCACTTCCTCCTAAAAAGTCCGCTTGAGTGATCATTTTGTGTTCATCCTTATCCTCGCAACAGCTGTTTGACTGTTCCAACCAACTCAGTTGGTTGGAAGGGTTTAGCTATATAGGCATCGGCTCCCTGTTTGATACCCCAGTAGCGATCAACTTCTTCACCTTTGGAAGAACATATCACTACCGGAAGATTTTGGGTTTTAGGATTAGACTTTAAGCGACGACAAACTTCATACCCATTCATCCGAGGCATGACTATATCCAAAACGACTAAATCGGGACAAGCAGTTTGAATTGCCTCCAATGCTTCTACTCCATCACTCGCATGGGTTACTGTTAAACCACTCGCTTTTAATAGGTCTGTAATCATCTCCCTCTGTGTAACACTGTCTTCCACTATCAGAACTGTACTCATATGACGCCCATATACCTCCTGATGTAGACGTTTCTGCTTAGAACACTTGCTGATTTCCCTAACCGTCTTTACTGTATAAAATAATTCTATCCCAACCTGTCAAGAGTACCCTATCCGAATCAAAATGCTATCTCAGTTATAAAAAAGTTAGCAATTATACGGCTGTAAAACACAAAACATCAGTACACAATAGAAATAGGTGACAAATTATAACAGGTATTTGTTGTGTGTTCATACAGTATAGACGTAACATGACATGTGTGTATGTGATTCAAACGATAATCGCTATCTTGGATACAAGTGATTAATCATACAAAAATGATGGACGATAAAATTGAAATATTTCAGCCGTGGGATAAAAATAAAAAAAATCGCACAGCCTGCCATTTGGCATACAAAGTAGCGTATCCTTCACGCATAGAACATACCCGAAGGGTGAGACAACCTGCTGCACAAACGTAGGTGTAGGTAACTGCCTCTGGTGTTGGGTTTAACTGTTAAGAGTAACTTTTATGATCCTTTTTTACTTATATACGTAGATAATTGTTCACTGATTTTAGGAGTCTTAAGTACACAAAAGGAATAACAGTGTGCTGTATTTAGCAGAAGTACAAAAGCAGAAAGGCGGTTTACTTGGTGGTGGCAAAACTGAACTAAAACTATTGGCTTGTCAACGAACTGACCAAAGTTGGAGTACAGTTTCTGAAGAAGTGGTTCCTGCTGAGGAAGCTAGCAAATTAAGTGATGGAGTCCTCGTATTGGTTGAAATCAATCCCAAGCGTAAAGTACAACGGATTCAAGAGGCGGGACGTCCGATCGTAAATATTTTGCAGAATTTTTCCCGTCAGGTGGAAAAATGTAAGCTTAGAGAAGAAGAAATTAACCAGTGGAAGCAGTCTCTGACGTTTCAAGCCCAAGAGTTAAATCGGCGTGAAATGGATATGGAAGAGCGTTTGGAACAACTGCAACAAATGGAGGATAAATTTCAGCGCTTGGAGGCGCAACAACAACAACTAGAAGCTTCCCGCCAGGAAATTGAAAAGTTGCAAACGGAGATTTCGTGCAACCGTAAAGAACTCGAAGGAGCATGGGAGCACTTGCGGGGTGAGCAACGTCGCTTGGAAGAGTACAAAACACAGTGTTCGTACTCTGCTGTGTTGGATAATCAGCAAAGTCCAGCACTAAACGAGTTACTTGCTCAAGTGTCTACTAGCCTTGCTTTTACACAAACAGTACGCGAATATCTCAATCATGCCCTGAAAGTGCTCGAAAGGCAGCAGGAAGTTTTAACAAAGAACTCAGGAGTCAGTTGTCAGAACTCAGAAATGTTGAAATAAGCACAGAAAAAAATAATCGAGCATTCTGTACGACTGGCTCTTGAGTCGAGGAGTCTGATTCCCCATTCGTCTGAATGCGAGCCACAAAGTTATATTCATAACTGTTTGAAGTAAATCCACTCACCTTCAACTTGGGCGATCGCACCTCCAGGAAATGGATCAGTCTCCGAACGGTTTGGTGCATTGATTAAAGCAATTAGTTTTTCAATTTGCTCGAAACTAGAAGCACTCTGAATTATTTCTTGTAATACCTGACGCATGACGCGACGCTGTAGCGCCAGTGGCGCTTTCTGTAATACGCCACGGTTCAGCTTTATTGAATATGCCTCATCTGGCGATATCACCATCGCCTCTTGTCGCAACTCTACGGCAGCTTGTTCTAAATATTCTACTTCTGCTTGCAAAATTTCAGCAGTTTGGGCAAGAACTGATTCAACTTTAGGGTTGAAATTTTCTTGCAAATATGGTAATACATTTTGACGGATGCGATTACGGGCAAACTTCAAATCTTGATTTGTTGAATCTTCCCAAACAGGTAGCTGAAAGTCTTGGCAAAATTGCCCAGTTTGCATACGAGTTATTTCTAACAGTGGGCGTATAAGCACGATGCCATTATCCAGCAGTCGTTGCCATGTTAATGCTTGCAAGCCATCAGCACCTGTACCGCGAATTAAGTTGTAAAGTAGAGTTTCAGCGCGATCGCTAGCTGTGTGACCTGTAACAATGCAATGAAATTGGTTTTCCTGGGCGATCGCACTAAAAACTTGATACCGCCAGTTACGTGCAGCAGCTTCGCTTTTTAAAGGTTCGTCTGCTGTTCGTATATAAAATGAAACACCCCAATTTTTTGCCAAGTTTTCTACATGCTTAGCATTTGCTTGGGAGTCGGAACGCCAGCAATGGTCGCAGTGGACAATACTTAGATACCATCCCCATTTTTTTTGTAAATCTAACAGTATTTTGATCAGACACAGGGAATCTTGTCCACCTGAAACTGCAACTAATAGTCGTTGGTTGCGCTCAAAGAGGTGACGAGAGCGGATCGTGCGGTGTAATTTTGCATGGACAGGAGTCCAAGGAGTGCGATCTGCCAATGGATGCAAGCTTCGCTTATCGCTCATTCAGCAATTTAAAGTTCAAAGGAGTAAGGGAAAGGGAAAATGATAACTGCTCACTGTTAACCGTTCGGGTTCGCAGTCGCCTACGGAGGGAAACCCTCCTGCAGCGCTGGCTCACTGCTCACTGATTCAGTCATGGGAGTGACAAACAACTGTCATTGATCCGTCATATTAGCTTGTTAGAGTTATCTCAAGGAAAAATTAAGTTTGCTCCTATCACCACAATTTGTGCTCTCTTGTATGGTAGATAGCAAAGGAGCATTTTTATAGCATATATTTATTCACACCACGCCGTTTATTTTTTCTGTGACCTATCATGCCTTTTTTCCCCAAACTGCGTCCATTCATTTTGATAGTCTTTTTTATAAGCTTCCTCTTAAGTGGAGTGCTCTCAGGAGGCTATTTTAGCAATGCTGCAACACCAAGTGCAGTAACACCTGTGTCTAATGTTGCCCTCACTCAGGGGGTACGTAAAACGGTATTGAAAAATGGTTTAACAGTCTTAACTAAGGAAGTCCACACCGCACCTGTGGTGAGTGTGCAGGTTTGGTATCGAGTTGGTTCGCGCAACGAGAAAGCAGGAGAGAGTGGCATATCTCACCAGCTAGAGCATTTGATGTTCAAAGGAACCACAGATCGTCCAGTACAATTTGGTCGGCTGTTTAGTGCTTTGGGAAGTCAGTCCAATGCTTTTACGAGTTATGACGAGACAGCTTATTTTGGCACAGTGCAACGCGACAAATTAGAAGCCCTAGTCACCTTAGAAGCTGATCGCATGGAAAGCGCTTTAATTGGGGCTGAACAACTGACAAGTGAAAAGCGCGTCGTCATCTCGGAATTACAAGGATACGAAAATTCTCCAAGCTATCGCCTTAATCGGGCTGTGATGCGAGCAGCTTTCCCGAAACGGGCTTATGGTTTACCCGTAGGAGGTACAAAAGCTGATGTACAGCAATTCACAGTGGAGCAGGTACGCAACTACTACAAAACCTACTACAGCCCTGACAATGCCACTCTAGTTATTACGGGAGATTTTGCCACAGAAGCTGTGCTGAAAACTGTCCAAAAAACTTTTGGGAAGTTACCAAATCGGGGGAAACAAGACAGCCAAACTAAGGAAAATTCTTCAAAAACACCTTCTTCTACCTCTACTCCTAAAAAATCACCTTCTTCTACCTCTACTCCTAAAAAAACACCCCCTCCCTCCTCTTCTTCTAGCTCTACTTCTAAAAAATCACCTATCGTCTTAAAAGAACCAGGAAGCGCTGCATTATTGCAAGTCGTTTATCCTCTACCAAATGTTAATCATCCAGACGTACCAGCAATTGATCTGATGGATGTGATTCTCACGGGCGGACGTAGCTCACAGCTTTACCAAACCTTGGTAGAATCAGGCTTGGCAAGCTCGGTGGGTGCAAGTCCTTCAGAACTCATCGAACCAGGTTGGTACGAAATTAATGTCACAGCTGCTGCAGGTCAACCCCCATCAAAAATTGCTCAGGTGTTGCAACAGTCCTTGGCTCAACTGCAACAAAAACAAGTTACCACAGAAGAATTGAACCGAGCAAAGACGCAACTCCAAGCTTCCTTTGTACTTAGTAACCAAGATATCACCTCTCAGGCGACACAGCTAGGATATAACCAAACTGTCGCTGGGGATTATCGTTATGTTGAGGGATATCTTAAAGCAATTGCCAAACTCACAGCAGCAGATATACAGCGAGTAGCGAAAACTTACCTCAATCCTGCTAAACAAACTATCGGCTTCTTTGAACCCACTCTACCAGGTGGTAAGCCAGGGAGTTCCAGTGGTGCTTCTAGTCGCACTGTAGAAAACTTCAGCCCTGGTAAGCCAGTTGATCCAGCAGAACTTGCTAAATACCTCCCTCCTGCAACATCAGCCACTGCTTCGACTCAACAACCGTTACCACAGCAATTCACACTCAAAAATGGCTTGCGCGTTTTGCTGCTACCTGATCACAGTGTCCCCACTGTGAATCTCAGTGGAAAAATTGATGCTGGTGCCGAATTTGATACTAATCAGAAAGCAGGTTTAGCAAGTTTGGTTGCAACCAATTTAATGAATGGAACTCAAACTAAAAATGCTCTAACTCTAGCAAAAACCTTGGAGGATAAGGGAGTCAGCTTGGGATTCGCTGCTAGTCGTGAAGGAGTTGGTATTGGTGGAAATGGGTTGTCTGCTAATATGCCGATATTAATTCAAACTCTGGCAGATGTAGTGCAAAATGCTACCTTCCCAGATAAGCAACTAGAACTTACTCGTCAGCGGGCTTTGATAAGTCTGAAAGTACAACTCGATGATCCTCGCGGATTGGGACGACGGGTATTCCAACAAGCAATTTACCCTGAAAATCATCCCTTTCATAGCTTTCCTACAGAAGAAAGCTTAAAGAGCGTAACTCGTGCTGATGTGCTTCGCTTTTACCAGGAACACTATCGCCCAGATACGACAACGATCGCCCTTGTTGGTGACTTTGACCCTAATCAAGTGAAAGCACAATTCAATAAAGCTTTCGATAAATGGCAAGTTCAGAGTAAGCCACCGACTCTTAATTTACCTGCGGTGTCCTTACCGCAAACAATGAAACAGTTGAGTTCAGTGATTCCCGGTAAGACGGAAGCTGTTACCTACATAGGTTACAATGGTATCGCACGCAAAGATTCTCGTTACTATTCTGCTTTGGTACTCAATCAAATTTTGGGCGGCGATACCTTATCTAGTCGCTTGGGTACAGAGGTGCGCGATCGCCAAGGTTTAACCTACGGTATCTACAGTGGCTTTTCTACAGGTATCAATCCTGGTCCATTCTTAATTCAGATGCAGACCGCTCCAGGAGATGCTCAGAAGGCTATTACCAGCACTCTGGCTTTACTTAAGCAGTTGCGAGACCAAGGAATCACCCAAGCTGAATTGAATACAGCCAAACGCTCAATCACCAATAGCTACCCTGTAGAATTAGCTAATCCTAGTAGCGTAGCGAGCATGATTTTAGATAATGCCGTTTATGGTCTTTCTCAAACAGAAATCCGAGAATTTCCTAAACGAATTCAAGCAGTGACTCCGGTTCAGGTGCAACAGACAATACAAGAACTTATTCATCCAGATAAGCTGGTGATTGTCACGGCTGGACCTGGAGCTTAGGTCAAGTATGTAAGGATCAATATTCAGCAACCCAGTGTCTGAAGACACTGGGTTGCTGATTAACGACTGGTCAAATTTCAAACGAGCGCGGCAGGGTTCGAACCTGCGACCAACGGATTAGAAATCCGTGGCTCTATCCACTGAGCTACGCGCCCAATCCAAATAACTGCCTCGTTGGACAGTCACTTTATACATTATATCTATAAACCTAAGCAAAAGGCAATCTAAAATTATTGCAGATTTCACCTCGGCGAAGCTAAGATCCAAGTCGTCGCAAAAGTGAGTCAATGAACAAACACCAGAAACAAACCAAATGGCATATTGGTTAGTCATAGGCGTGATCGCAGTACCAGTTTTAGGTTGAAACTGACTGGTTCAGTTTTATCAAATCTGTCTTTTGAAGTATTATTCAGCCAAAAAGCTGCTAAAAAAGTGCATTTCTACAGTAAAGTTCTATGAGTAGCGCTAACACCGAGTTACACCATCTCAAAACTATGTTCTCCACTCAAGGCATTGTCTGGGCTATCCTAAGTTAGAGTCTGCTAGCACTTCTACAATTTATGGTGTTTAGTAGTATAATGTCATATTCACTCTTGCTCCGAAAGCCTGCTGAGTGCAATGTTATTGGAACATATATTTTTGAAGCAATAGCTGATCTGGCTGCTGGTGTCTTATGCTTAAGAAATTGGCGCAGTCCACAAATACAAGAGTGGTGATAGTGTTTAGTTAGTCATCAGTATCGTTATGCTTTTATATTTCCTTGGAAAGATATTTGTCAGTTGTACAGAAATAGTGTTGCAAGAAAAACTTATCGTTTCCCTTGCGGTTCTGTTTTTTGTGAGCACTGATTTTTTCCTGGGGTTGGGCATGATGCGCTTTAAATGGGCCACAAGTTGGGTTCGTAACTATCAAAATAGAGAGATATTTAGAGGTATTTTGGGCGTGAAGTGGAGTTTTATTTGGCATGGGCGCTGTTGGAGGAATACGACGCATAATTTATCCGTTCGCGACGTGTCAGTGGAAGAAAAACAGTTTAGAAATTTGTGGTGTCTACCGTGAGAAAACTAACAGAACCAGATAAACACGAAATTCTCAAATTATACCGCGAAACTGCCGAAACAACCTCAACTTTGGCAGAACGCTATGACGTGAGTAACTCGACAATTAGCCGCTTACTCAAAAGTACTCTGCCAGAAGATGAGTATGAATACCTTGTGTCTTTAAAGCGTGCTGCAAGAACCCCTGAAGGAAGGGCACAAGTTAGCTACGACAATCTGCCGGCTTTTAGCAACCAGTCACAGGAAGACGAGAAACAAGAGCAAAAAGCTTTAGAGCCTGAAGTTTCGCAAACTGTCGTTGAGATTGCGCCCCTGCAAGTTCCCCAGACGCCTAAGTCGTCAGAGTCTCCTGCAGCAGCAGTTGTCTTACCGCAAGAAGAACCTGTCGTTGCACAAAACTTGCAGCTTGTGGAAGTTGATGAGCCAACTCATGCTAGCAGACGAGTGAAGCGGCGCTCCTCAGCCGAGACAAAACCAATTTTACCAGTCCGAGCTAAGCAATATGAGCAACCATATGAGCAACCAGTTGCCGAGCAATTGGAACTTCTAGAACAAAAACCCCGAGAAATAAAACCTCCAGAAATAAAACCTCCAGAAATAAAACCTCTAGAAATAAAACCTCTAGAAATCACCACCATTCCTAGTCCGCTTTTGGAAGATACACGTCCAGAGGCTAATGTGATAGCGGAAATGTTTGGCGAAGATTTGCTAGACGAGTCAGATGATTTGGAGGATTTGGATGATGATGATGATGAGGAATATGACGACGAAGACTTTGAACCAGCTCAACCTTTAGTCACAAGACCAAGATCGGGTGAAGCCTTAGTAAGAGTCTTACCATTGTCATCAGCGGCTTTGCCCAAAACTTGCTATTTAGTTATAGATCGTTCCTCAGAATTAATCACTCGTCCACTGCGGGAATTTGGCGACTTGGGACAAATTCCTAGCCTGGAAACTCAACAAAGAACGCTACCAGTATTCGATAACCATCGAGTCGCAAAGCGCTTCTCAACCAAGCGCGATCGCGTGATTAAAATTCCTGATACTAAAATGCTGCACAAGGCTCGTTATCATCTAGAAGCAAAAGGAATCACTCGACTGTTAATAGATGGTCAAGTCTACTCCTTGTCTAATGTTTAATCATTAGCTTGATTTCAAAACAAGCCTCCCACTTTATTCAAAAGTGTTGTACAGCACAGTAGAGACAGATACACACACAATAAGTAATTTCTCTGTTGTTTGTTCGCACGGTTTGGTTCCAGATTCAGGGGAACCCAACGCCAGTCGCTATCCTACAACAAACCTTCTGGTGGGCGTCTAAGCCTGTGAAACTCTCCCGACGACGGCGCTGGTTCCCCAAAACACTCACTGCCTTGTGCATCTGCGGTTTTAAGTAGCCCCAAATCTAATGTGCCAGTTTTCTAAAAGAGAGGTTACTAAACTCATCAAATAATGGCTATAATTCATTGCTATATAATTTAATAATGCTATCTTAATATTACGCACACTAAGTTTTATGAAAAATGGTCTATAAACCCAACAAGTCTCAAGATTTGGAGTCATGGCAGCAAGTCCGTGCACCATACGGTTTAGGTTACCGGATTAAAATTCTCTCACAACTGTTAAGTCGGAAGTTGACTGAGCGGTTGGAGCCGTTTGGACTAACTCCCTTCCACTGGGTAGTGCTTTGCTGTTTATGGGAGGAAGACGGTTTACCAACTTCTAGTATTGGAGACAAACTGCAACAGGTGGGAGGTACGTTAACTGGCGTATTAGACAGAATGGAAGAAAGAGGTTTGATTCGCCGAGAACGTGACTGTCGCGATCGCCGAATCTGGCGTATTTGGCTAACAGATGCAGGCAGAGAACTCGAAACAGTCTTACCAGCTATTGCGGTAGAAATTCGCGAGCAAGCTATGTACGGTATTTCTTACGCTGAGCGAGAACAGTTTTCCCAACTTATGAATCAGGCAATCGAGAATTTATCCTAGAATCAATCATCCATTTGGGTGAGGTGCTTTCTTGGTTGTTTTCTCTATAATATTACGTATTCTAAATAAATATCTATTAAATAAATTTGCCTAAATATTTAGTACTCTAAATATTACACTGGGTAAAAACGATACTGGAGCTTAACTATCATGGAACGCACAAACAACATCAACTCCAACGGACGTAACAAACACAAAACTGCAGTTCTGGAGAAAGAACTCGTTAAAGACACAGAAACTTTGGAAGCTTTAACATCAGAAAATTTTACAAATAAAACTTTACCAGCACAAACAACTCCAGAAGCTGATGTGCATACTCAGGCTGAGACTGAGAACAAGCAAGTCAAACCCCAACCGCCGGAAACACCAAAGAAGAAAAAACCGATAGGTTTGATTTTGACAGCATTGGGTGTGGGTGCTGTAGTTGGTGGAGGTTTTGGTTATCACTGGTGGCAGTATGCTTCCACTCACCAAGAGACAGACAACGCTCAAGTTGCCGGACACTTACACCAAGTCAGTACTCGCATTCCCGGAACCATAAGTCAAGTCTTGGTGAATGATAACCAGGAGGTACAACCAGGACAATTGCTGGTAAAACTTGATCCACGGGATTATCAAAGCAAAGTGCAACAAGCTGATGCGGCGCTACAAAATGCTCGTCGTCAGGCGCAAGCAGCACAAGCAAATATTAACTTAGCCTCAAAAACAACGAATGCAAAGACAGTTCAAGCACAGGGAGATGTTAGCGGTGCTGTTGCAGCGATTTCCACAGCGCAAGCCGCCGTACAGGAAGCACAAGCTGGGATTCCCGCAGCACAAGCTGAGGTAAAACAGGCAGAAGCAGGAATTCCCGCAGCACAAGCCGAAGTTGCCCAAGCAAACGCCAATTTGCAAAAAGCGCAAGCTGATTACAACCGTTACAACACCTTGTCTCAACAAGGAGCAATTCCCCGTCAGCAATTAGATACTGCTAAGTCAGCGTATGATGTGGCTGTAGCACAAAAGGATGCTGCGATTCAAGGAGTTAACCAAGCGCAAGCACGATTAGCCTCCGCCAGAGTTGGCGTCGCAAAAGCACAATCGCAACTAGCGCAAGCACAAGAAGGAGTAGTGAGTGCTCAAGCAAAACTAGCAGCATCCAAAGGTGGACTGCAACAAGCGACTGCAGGTGGAGAACAAACAACAGTCAACCGCAACCAGTATGAAGCAGCCAAAGCAGCCATAGCTCAAGCAGACGCATCCTTGAAAGACGCCCAGTTGCAGTTATCCTACACCAACATTACTGCTCCTGCAGCCGGACGGGTAGGGCGCAAAACGGTGGAAGTTGGCAACCGGGTACAAGCAGGAACACCTTTAATGGCGATCGTCAATGACGAATCTTGGATTGTTGCCAACTTTAAAGAAACTCAGTTGGAAAACATGAAGCCAGGAGAGGAAGTGGAGATTAAAGTTGATGCTTTACCCCATCATCCCTTTAAGGGTCGCGTTGATAGTATTTCGCCAGCTTCCGGCGCACAGTTTGCTCTTTTACCACCAGATAACGCCACAGGAAACTTTACGAAAATTGTGCAACGTGTTCCTGTCAAAATTGTTTTCGATAAACAAAGCATCAAAGGTTATGAATCACGGGTTACACCGGGAATGTCAGCAGAAATCAGTGTAAAAGTCAAGTAGCACGAGAGGATAGGGTACAAGGAAAAATTTGTTCCTAAAACCTCTTCCAAAAGCAATGGTATTCTTTTCCACCTGTAGAGAGGGGTTAGGTATAGTGTCAAATGATATCTATGAAAGGATATTTAATTTGTATAAAGTAACCCTTGAATGAACGCACAAACAACTAGAAAAAGTCCACTGTTACCAGCATTCAGGTCAAGAAACTACCGTTTGTTTTTTGCTGGACAAGGCATTTCCCTTATTGGCTCGTGGATGACGCAACTTGCCACGATTTGGTTAGTTTATCACCTAACCAACAACCCATTTATGTTGGGGGTTGTTGGATTTACCAGTCAAATTCCCAACTTTTTTTTGACTCCCTTAGGTGGGGTATTTGTGGATCGTTTTTCCCGTCATCGTATTCTTATTGGCACGCAAATAATAGCGATGATTCAGTCGTTGGCGCTAGCAGTACTGACTTTTACAGGCATGATTGATATTTGGCACATTATCGCCTTAAGTTTACTGCAAGGATTTAATAATGCCTTTGATGGACCAGCAAGACAAGCATTTGTAATAGAGTTAGTGGAACGCAGAGACGATGTAGCAAATGTCATAGCTATCAACTCAACAATGTTTAATGGTGCGCGCTTGATTGGACCTGCAATTGGTGGTTTACTTATTGCCAGAGTCGGCGCAGGTTACTGTTTTTTAATTGATGGTTTAAGCTACATTGCTGTGATTATCGCTTTGTTAGCGATGAAAATTAAGCCTTGGAAAACTACAGTTACTAATGGCAATACTTTGCAAAATTTGAAAGAAGGGTTTGTGTATGCCTTTAGTTTTCCACCAATTCGAGCAATATTATTATTAATAGCTTTTTTCAGCTTTTTCGGAATGCAATACACCGTTATTGCTCCGATTTTTGCAGAAGAAATCCTCAAAGGTAGTGCAGAAACTCTAGGATTTTTGATGGCTGCGTCGGGAGTCGGAGCATTAGCAAGTGGTATTCATTTAGCGACGCGACAAACAGTTATGGGACTTGGTAAACTGATTGTCTCGGGTCTAGCAATTGCAGGAATTGCTTTGATTGCTTTTTCCTTGTCGCGCTTGCTTCCACTTTCTTTACTGGCAATGTTGTTTGTTGGTTTAGGAGTAATTTTCGTCATTGCCGGTAGTAACACAGTTTTACAAACTATTCTTGAAGAGGAAAAGCGCGGACGGATCCTGAGCTTATACACAATGTCATTTTTAGGAATAATACCCTTTGGGAATTTAGTGGCAGGTGCATTAGCCCATCAAATCGGCGCTCCTTACACTTTAATAATTGATGGTATTGCTTGTATTTTCGCGTCTATCTATTTTGCCAAACAGTTGCCTGAGTTAAGAAAAATGGTACTCGCAATTTATGAGCGAAAGGGTATATTAGCAACTGCGAAACGTTAAAAAATGAAAGGCATGATAAAAGAATTTAGAGTAATACGAATTCTTGGTATCTCAGGTAGCCTTCGGACTGCCTCATCAAACACAGTTCTGCTTCGCGCTGCGACTAGCTTGGCACCAGAGGGGGTTGATATTAACGTGTATGGGGATCTCGGCGATCTGCCGCACTTCAATCCTGATCTTGAGGGTTCTGAACCGCCTTCAGTGATTGACTTTCGTGCCCGACTACATATGTCTGACGGCATATTGATCTCGAGTCCAGAGTACGCTCATGGTGTGCCGGGCGTGTTGAAGAATGCACTCGACTGGGTAGTCGGCAGCGGAGAACTAGTGGGCAAGCCCGTCGCACTGCTCAATGCGTCACCACGAGCGACACATGCACAGGCTTCTCTAAGGGAAACGCTCACGACAATGGATGCGCGCATTGTTACCGAAGCGTCACTGACTGTTCCACTCCCTACTAATAAGATCGATCAGATTGGCATCGTTTCGCATTCGGAAATATCGAGCGTGCTGCACGCAGCCATCGTGGCGTTCGCATACGCGATCAAGACATTCCAAGGCGAAGACAGAGACTAAATACCACAAGACTTTGTACCTAAACTTGTAGCACAAAGATGTCTAAAGATTATGCAGGCGATCGCCTGCCAATCATACCTCACTCTAAATCTGCTAAAGTGATTCCTAATTCCGTTATCTAATTTAATACTTGGAGTACTGCTGTGGCTGAAACAAATGCAGTTGATAACCAAGGGAATCAAGGTTCTACACAATCTTCCTCGAATCAACCGATACCGTTGAGAACCTGGATTGGTGTTACGGCGAGTATGCTAGGCGCATTTATGGCGGTGCTGGATATTCAGATAACCAATTCTTCACTACAAGATATTCAGGCGAGTTTGGCGGCGACTTTAGAAGAAGGTTCTTGGATTTCTACTGCTTATCTTGTGGCGGAAATTGTAGTCATTCCTTTAACCGGATGGTTGTCGCGCGTGTTTTCCCTAAAACGGTATTTGTTAGTTAACACCGCCTTATTTATCTTTTTTTCTGTATGCTGTGCTTGGTCATGGGATCTCAATTCCATGATTGTCTTCCGCGCCTTACAAGGCTTCACCGGAGGGGTTTTAATCCCCACCGCGATGACTGTTGTACTAACAACTTTACCTCCATCCAAGCAAGCAATTGGATTAGCTGCGTTTGCGATTACAGCAGTTTTTGCACCATCAATTGGTCCAACATTAGGAGGTTGGTTAACAGAAAACTTTAGTTGGCACTACAGCTTTTACATAAATGTAGTTCCAGGGTTGTTGATGCTTGCTGGAGTTTGGTATGGAATTAAGCAAGAAAGACCCCAATTGCAATTGCTAAAACAAGGGGACTGGTGGGGAATTATTTCAATGGCAATTGGGTTGGCTTCTTTACAAGTTGTTTTAGAAGAAGGTAGCCGCAAAGATTGGTTTGGTTCAGCGTTAATTGTGCGCTTGAGTATCTTAGCGGTTATTTTCCTAACAATCTTTTTCTGGATTGAATTAACTCGCAAGCAGCCATTTATTAATTTACGACTTGTGCGATCTCGTAACTTTGGTTTAGCAAGTATTGTTAATGTTTCCTTGGGAGTGGGATTGTATGGTTCTATCTATATTTTGCCGCTGTATCTCGCTCAAATTCAAGGATACAATGCCCTGCAAATTGGTCAAGTGCTGATTTGGGCGGGAATTCCCCAATTGTTTATTATTCCCTTTCTTCCAAAAGTGATGCAACGCATTGATGTGCGGTTAATGGTTGCCGTGGGTGTAACTTTGTTTTCTGTAAGTGCATTCATGAATTCCAAGATGACTTATCAAACGGGATATGACCAATTAATTTGGTCGCAACTTGTTCGCGCAATGGGACAACCACTTATCATGGTACCACTGACATCTATTGCAACTGCTGGTTTGAGTCCGAAAGACGCAGGTTCAGCAAGCGGTTTATTTAATATGATGCGTAATCTGGGTGGTTCTCTAGGAATTGCAGCATTAGCGACTCTATTAACAAACAGAGAACAATTTCACTCCAATCGATTAGGTGAATCAGTATCTTTATATAATCCAGCAACTCAAGAGAGAATCAATCAAATGACTCAATATTTTGTCAGTCGTGGTTCTGATTTGAGTACAGCACAGAACCAAGCCATAAAAGCTATTGATAATGTTGTGCGTCGTGAAGCTTTTGTTAACGCTTTTAATGATTGTTTCTATTTTATTGCAATTGCTTTGTTACTGAGTGGTATTGCTATTTTATTCCTAAAAAAAGTCAAGGTTACGGGTGGTGCAGTAGCTCATTAAACCTGACACACAAAAAAGCTTATCTGTCAACTTGATTAAACTTGTTTGTTGAAAATACACCAAGGAATACTTTTTTTTATAAGCGAAGACAGTTCCGCGCACAGGTGGATTTCCGGAATTTGTTTAACGTGGATTACTTTGAGACGGCTATAAGCCCACTGCGGGTTTATCCAGGTGAGTCGTTCACGGTACAGGGAAGAGTTTCATGGGAGTTTTAGCCATGCATAGCAAAGTTAATCCTGCAGGTACTGACACTTAAGCTATATTAGAACGACTGTATCCTCAATGGCTCAAGCTTAATCCTGACTGGGCGATCGCCTGAAGATAACGTACACTCAGAGGATCGCCCATTGAAAAATGTCTTTTGTATCACTCTAACTTGAGAAAAGTTTCTCTTAAATTTTAAATATAATTACGGTTCTTATTTGTTATCTACTTACCTTCGTACTTCTTGAGGATGAATGCAACTTCTCTCAAAGGCAAGATGGATAACCTGAAAAATTGCATGATAATTTTGAGTTAAGGATTTACTTGTGTTCCTGTGCTGTTGTTATCAATAGTATCGGGATTTCCAAGCCTACAATGGGCGTACGACAGGTCGCGATTTAACTGAATATTATTCCATAGGAAGCGCCCACATATTAAATAAGAATCACATAAAGTCTTGCACTCAAGACCAAAAAAGGATAGAAAAAGACCACAACATAAAGCAAGGAAATAAAAAGGAGACAAGTCATGGTAGACGACTTTTTGCGCAAGGCAACGGATTTTTTGGGTGGTCGCTCAAACGAAGATGATCGCGACGTTCGCCCAGCAAGTGAAGATCCCTACGGCGACCCTGCTGACCAGAATTACTACGGTAACGCCATTCCAGCTAGCCAAGACCCTTACGGCGACCCTGCTGACCAGAATTACTACGGTAACGCCATTCCAGCTAGCCAAGACCCCTACGGCGACCCTGCTGACCAGAATTACTACGGTAACGCCATTCCAGCTAGCCAAGACCCCTACGGTGACCCTGCTGACCAGGGCTACGGTCAGTTTGGCGACGTCCGCCCAGCAAGTGAAGACCCCTACGGTGACCCTGCTGACCAGGGCTACGGTCAGTTTGGCGACGTCCGCCCAGCAAGTGAAGACCCTTACGGTGACCCTGCTGATGAAGGTTACCGTTAACGCGGAAATAACAAATTTGCTTTGTAAACCCTAGACAAGTCTAGACATTTGACTTCTTTGTTGATCGGGAGCATGGGAGCGGTTATCCCTCAGAAAGCATTGACGCCAAAGCCCTGCGCGATAGATTAATAGCTCTGCTGATAACCAAAACTAGGAGTGTAAGGGTGTAGGGGAGCGACAAAAACATGCGCTTTTTTTTACACCCTAACCTGGAGCCACTTGGGTTCAAGCCCCTACTAAGTTAATTCCCCCTACACCCCTAGCCCTTAACCCACTACAGCTCTTTTTCTTGATTCCGCCTCTCCCCTTTCGGGGAGAATAAGGGGAGGAGCTTGTTGTTACCGACTCACAGCAGCGAAAATTTCCTGTGCTCGGGTAATATTCTTGCGTACTTGATGCGCACAAGTATGTAAAGCGTCTATTTCTGCATCGGTAAGTTTTAATTCCATTATTTCCTCAATTCCGCTAGAACCTAAGCGACAGGGAACACCAGTAAAAATATCGTTTAAACCGTATTCACCCTGAAGATACGCCGCCACTGGCAACAGACGTGACTGATTTAGCAATATTGATTCCACCATCACGCAGGTAGAAGAGGCAGGAGTATAAAAAGCACTACCTGTCTGCATCAGTTCTACAATTTCTGCACCACCGTTACGGGTACGTTGTACTAATCGCTCAATCGTGGCTGCATCTAGGAGTTCTGTAATCGGAATACCGTTAACAGTAGCATAACGCGGCAAGGGCACCATTAAATCTCCATGACTGCCCAGCACCATTGCTTTAACATCAAGGGAACAAACCCCTAGTTCCATCGCAATAAACGTTTCAAAGCGTGCTGAGTCTAACACACCAGCCATACCCATAATGCGATCACGAGGCAGTCCAGTTGCTTGCCAAGCTAAATAAGTCATCACATCTAAGGGATTTGTGACAACTATGTATATAGCATCAGGAGAATAACTCATTGATTTGTTTGCGGCTTCCATCACAATCTTTGCATTTGTCAAAAGCAAATCATCCCGAGTCATGCCCGGTTTGCGAGGAAAACCTGCTGTAATGACCACGATATCAGAATCAGACGTATCAGCGTAGTCGGTTGTACCGATAATCCGACGATTGTGCAGTTCAATTCCCCTTGCCTCCATCAAATCTAGTGCCAGTCCTCGGGGCATACCCTCAACAACATCAAGCAACACGACATCTGCCAGATTTTTTTCAGCTATGCGTTGGGCTAAGGTACTACCAACTTTACCAGCACCGATGACGGTGACACGGGGTGAATGGCGCTTAATTTGGGAGAAAGGGGAATAGCTCATATTTGCTAATGGTTGAGTGTTATTTAAATTCTTCAAGTTGATCTAGACGTAACCAAATATTTGGAGTTGGCACTTTCCCAAACTTCACAAGGGCATAGTCACCTTTGATATCTACGACTTCACCCTTGGTTTCAAACAGATAGGAAGGAAAACGAGAATCACTAGCTTGTGCTTCTAGACTGTTTTCCAGCTTTTCGCGGACAGCACGAACCATATTTCCTCTTTTTACAGCCATGAGTTTCCCTCGTGATTGTGTAAATTGTTTTCTTCAGGATTGTAGCTCGCAGGAAGCCTTTGTAGAGCCAGGAGTTACCTCCTCCCTATTTGTGTTGGGATATGTCTTTTACATTTTTTGCGTAGATATTCAGTTAGTTTTATGGCTGCTATGTTTAGATTCCTGAAACTTCCTACTGGTAGGAGTTTATTCAAAATCCAAAATTGCAACTGCATATGCACGCGGATGTACGCAGATAGTTTCTAGATAATTTTCTAGAAACTATCTGCCCTCATCTGCGTTTATTCAAAATTCCGAATCTAAAATCAAAATTGTATCAGAATAATACATTAATTTTTATACATTAGTATTTTCAATATTTAGTTGTAACTTTTTAACTTTTTCTTTTGTATTGCTTATCGTTGGCACTGAACACAATAGTGGCTGGAACGCCCAGCTATCCGAGTCCGTTGAATTGCTGTACCACAAACTCGGCAGGGTTCTCCAGCACGGTTGTAAACCCAAGCAACACCACCGTAGTTACCGTTGACTCCCTTGACATTTAGGAAATTACTGAACGTAGTACCACCAGCTTCAATACTGGCTTTTAACACTTGAATGATCGAAGAGTGCAAACGCTCAATTTGCTCTGGTTGCAAATCTGTACATAAAGTTTGTGGTAAAACTCCACTCATAAATAGCGCTTCATCAGCATAGATATTACCTAAACCCGCAATTACTGATTGGTCCAGAAGTGCTGTCTTTATTGCACGGCGGCGGTTTCGCAGCTTAAGCGCTAAATACTCAACACTAAATTCCGGTGAAAAGGGGTCAACTGCTAGTTTTCCCAAGCCTGTAATAATACTTTCCGGTGCAACTGTTGGAGGTACCCACCAGATTTGACCAAAGGTACGCTGATCTACAAAGCGTAATTCGCGTTCATCTCCAAAAAATAATCTGACTCGTGTGTGCTTGTGTAACGGTTCGTCTCGATCTAACCACAGAAGTTGACCTGTCATTCGTAGATGAACCCCCAGCCAGCCAGCTGACAAACCAGAGGAACAAAGGCAGAGTTCGGCAAGCAGATATTTGCCGCGCCGATGCCAAGTTACGATGAAACTCTGTTTGATTCCAATCAAAAACTCTTCTACAGAAAACGGGTGGGCAAGCGTGCGATAAAGCAGCACCTGGACACCCGTAATTTTTTGGTTAAGGGTCAATTGATTCAGACCCCGCCGGACTGTTTCAACCTCAGGCAGTTCAGGCATCTTGTTTGAAAGACACTAATACAAGGGAATAAAGGAGGACAGCATGAGTGATCAGGCAAGGCTATAGAAGAAGAGCCATTGCGAACAAAGTGCTTCGGCTCTCCTTTGTTCACTTGCATTTGGTAGAGGAGATAACAACTGGGGTGCTACTCCTGTTGAGTCAACAAGAAGCAAAGAGCAGGGAGCGGTTGTAGTGGACCAGAGGAATGCAGTTGGGGCAAGATAAGCGCAACTGATTCACTCCTACACCCCGATCTCTGGTCAAACAGATGGGGTGAATGGGGAAGCAACAGAAGTTTTCTTCCTTTGTCACTCCCTTTGCTATTTCCCTTTGTTTTCTGCTTTTGCTTCTTCGTCTTTGGCTTTCTTTGCCTTTGCTTTTGGAGCTTCTACTTCTAATAGTTCTGCCTGAGCAAAGTTATTGGTGTTGATGCCAGCGTAGTTTACTTTCTCAAAACGGACAATGACTGGGTATTTAATACCGCTCTGGTCAACAGACGCCACGGTTCCGACATCTTGATACCAGTAGGATTCCCGGCGGAGAATACGCACTTTAGAACCACGTTGAACCATGAGTTTCTTCCCTTTAAGTTATAAATTGCCAATACACAAGGCTAATTGATTTCACTCTACAACCTGAAGGCCTCACCAAGAAGCTTTGTTAAGTTATTTATCTTGCCAAGGATTCCTTAAGACATTACAGTGGTGATTCTGGGAGAAACTTGTAGGATCAATTTTCGTCCTCTGAGGTAAATAGGGAGGGTAAAAGTTCAAAGGGTGCGGGAAACAGGTGACAGGAAACGCTTACAGAGCATAGCTGATAAAGGTTTTTGACTCGCTCCTACCACTTATTACGTATTCTTTATGATTTTTCTACCACAAAAGTATGAAAAAAACCTTGACAAAGTTCTTGAGATCGCATAATTTCATTGGTCGCAAGCACTTGTTTGGGAGGTTCTTATGCTTTAGTCAAAACAAACACGCTCCCCTCATTACCTCTACCAATACGCAAATTGTCATCTATGTAGGTGATATCCAGCCAGCCTTGCTGTTTATCGCTGTTTAAAGGAAAATCAATTGCGGTGAGTTTTTTCCCAACTTCAATTTGTTCGATCAAACTCTCTGGTGAGGTGTATCCTATTAATCGTTGTAAACCGATAACAGACCGCTCAAATTTCACGTTGACGCGCCGATTTGAAACTGGCTCAAATTTTGCAGCAACGCTGACTATGCCTTCAAAAAAAGGCAAGCCATAAGTTTCAGCTATATTGTAAATGCTGTTAGTTTCTACGCGAATATACTGATAAATTTGACCGAGTTTGTACAATGGGAAATTATCAATATTTAATAGAGCTTTGCTTGTGGTATATATTAATCGCCAGTTGCCATTGAGCAAGTGTGTTGCTTCAACTGGCGAAGATGTAGGATTTAGTTCTTCTACATTTGTAATGGCTATTAATATAGCCTGTTTCTCTTGCTCCGTTGCAAGTAGTCCGCGATTTTTACCAGCAATTGCTTCTAAAAGGGACGCTTTTTTTAGCATTGTTTTTCACCTCAAAAAACATGATTCACTTCAGAAAATATTGATGAACTATGTATAGTGTCATACTGATAAATATTAGGGTTTCACGTTTTCCAGTATCAATCATAAATAAAAAATTTTTTGTCGGATTTTTAAGCTAAGAGTTGAATTAACAAGTAAATAGTGCTGTATCAAGTGATAGACTCTTAGTGTCTAGTTACCTTCCCCTTATATTGTCTTCGTTGATATGCTAAATTCTCCATTGCGTGAAGTACCCCGAAACCAGCGGGCGTCTGTTATTCCATTAAAGCAAGAGTCCTCGCTCTTGGACTGGTTACAATCAAGTGGTCGTCTCATAGCCCGTGATGTTCACGAGGCTGATTTTCAAGACGACGAAGAAGAGATAACAGAGTTTTTGAGTACTGAGGACGGAATTGGCGAATATGACTTTGATGATGACGATGATTCGGCTCCAGATGAGGAGTAAATAATCTGGGCTGAAGGTATATTATTGGCACAACTCGTCCCTATTGTTTAGTTTTGCAAGTGTGGAGTGAAGGGAAGTTTCCGTGGACGCAAAATTATCTCCTAACCAAGGGTTAAACATCATTAATGGCATAGGTCTGGTCTCTATACTGGGTGTAAGTCTGGGTGTATCAGCACTAGTGTTAGATGGAATAGCGAATAGGTTGCCTTGGCAAGGTGTGTCGTTAACCTTGCCGTTTTTGTTCTGTGCACTCGCTTCAGCCGCAGTCGGTTTTTGGGTAGTACCGCTACTACAAGCACTGAAAACCGGACAAATCATCCGTGAGGATGGTCCTGTGGGTCATCTGAAAAAAGCAGGTACACCGACGATGGGGGGCATATTCTTCGTTCCTGTGGCAGTACTCACTGCCTGTGTGTGGTCTAACTTTACAACAGAGGTACTTGCAGTTTCTGCTTTGACCTTAAGCTATGGATTGATTGGCTGGATAGATGACTGGCAAATTCTGCGCCGCAAATCTAATAAAGGTATATCTCCGCGGATGAAACTAGCTTTGCAAATCGGTTTTGCACTAGCGTTCTGTCTGTGGCTCATTTTTACTCAACCTTTTGATATTACGAATATTGCTTTGCCTTTGGGTTTTTCTGTACCCCTAGGATTACTATTTTGGCCCTTAGCGGGCTTTGTACTGGTGGCAGAAAGTAATGCCACTAACCTCACTGACGGTATTGATGGCTTGGCGGCAGGAACGGTGGCGATCGCACTGCTAGCATTGGGTGCCCTTAGCGCCCCCTCCTCAACTGGATTGATGATTTTCTGCGCCTGTATGAGTGGCAGTTGCATAGGGTTTTTGGCTCATAACCGTAACCCAGCCCGTGTTTTTATGGGTGACACTGGCTCTTTGGCTTTAGGAGGCGCTTTAGCAGCAGTGGGCTTACTGACTAACAGTTTAGTAGCACTGTTTATTCTTAGCGGAATCTTCTTTGTGGAAACCCTTTCGGTAATGGCTCAGGTTAGCTACTACAAAGCTACCAAAGGTTCTGATGGCAAAGGCAAGCGTTTGTTCAAGATGGCACCATTGCACCATCATCTGGAACTGTCTGGTTGGTCAGAACTGCAAGTGGTTGCGGTCTTCTACATAATTTGCGCAATTTTGGCTGTCATCAGCTTGACGATTGGTCTGTGATGATGATTGCATAAATTACCGCAATCAAATATAATATCCTCCTCGACTAGAGGGGGTTTTTTTTTCAGTTATCAGTTATCAGTTATCAGTTATCAGTTACCAGTTATCAGTTATCAGTTACCAGTTATCAGTTACCAGTTTTTACTGTTCACTGTTTACTGTTTGAATTGTGTAGCTGCTTCACTAAATGAACAAGTTCCGGCAAAATGAGTTTTTCCATTGCCAGTCTTACTGCATTGGTGGAGCCTGGAAGGGAAAAGATGAGTAGGTGCTTGTACACACCAGCAACAGACCGAGATGTCATCGCTCGCGAACCAATTTCTTGGTAACTTAAAAAGCGGAACAACTCACCAAACCCAGGCAGGGTTTTTTCTAACAATGTTTGAATTGTATCATATGTTGTATCTCTTGGCGCAATCCCTGTACCACCATTTAAAATCACGACATCTAGACTTCGATACTGACTCAGTCGTTCCATTTGCTCTTGAATCTGCACAGGTTCATCCTTGACAATCGCGTAAGCTTCTATGATGTGATTGGCATTGCGAAGTAATTCTTGAATTAGCTGACCACTTTTATCAGTCTGTTTTGAGCGTGTGTCGCTAACAGTTACGATCGCGCAACTTACTGTTATGCCTGGGGTGTCTGGGTGAGGAATGTGCGTCATAAGGAAACTATAGACTTTTTGTCATTGCTCATCTGTGCATTTTGTTGTGTTAGTTGTTAGTTATTGTTTTTTTACTAACCACTAACTTGTAGTCCACTACAGAGAGTATCACACTTAAAGCTCTAGAAGCGCATTCATAATTTAATGTAGATTTTATCAAGAATTTTTAAGATATCTTCAAGAAGAATTGTTCAGTTTGAAGAGTTTGTCTCATTTTTGCAAACACCTGATTAATATAGAGTTTGAATTTTGACATGAATTATTAAAATTGGGGTAATGATAATGTTGGAGAATCATAAACTGTTTACCTCAATAATTATCAATTTCATGAAGAAAAGAAAAGTATGGTTCTTAACCGTCCTGTTTACACCAATACTAATGATTAGTCTGATCACAAGTTCTAGTCATTCTCTCAAAGCAGCCTCATCTTTAGGCAAAGACACCCTCACGATGGTTACTTCTCCAGATTATCCGCCTTATGAGTTTTATGATACTAACAAAGGTGATAGGCAAATTGTTGGTTTTGATGTAGATATAGCCAAAACTGTTGCTCAAGAACTAGGATTTCAACTCAAGATTATGGAATCCGATTTTAATGGACTTATTCCAGCACTTCAAGCAAATCGCGCTGATTTTGCTATGGCTGGGATGACTCCCACTCCAGAACGTAAGAAAAATATTGACTTTTCAATTATTTATTACCAAGCAAAAGATACAATTGTCGCTCCTAAAAATAGCAACAGAAAACAGCCCCAAGATCTGGCTTTTAAAAAAGTTGGAGTACAACTAGGAACTATCCAAGAGCAAAATGCTAAAAAAATTGCTCAAAAAGTTACAGGGATTCAGCTAAAGCAGCTCAATAAAGTAGCGGAAATCATTCAGGAAATTAAATCAGGACGAATTGATGCAGCAATAGTTGAGGATGCTGTTGCTAGGGGATTCGTCCAAGCCAATCCAGAATTGGCTTTTAACGTTATTCCCTCAGAACACAGGAGTGGATCGGCGATCGCTTTTCCTAAAGCTTCCTCTTTTGTAGAACCTTTTAATAAAGTTCTGCAACAAATGAAGGATAAAGGAGAATTAGAAAAATTAGCAACCAAATGGTTTTCCCAAACAACCTCAACCACTACCGTATCTTCATCTCCTTCTAAAGGCGGACTAAATTTAGACTTTTCTAGAATTATCCCAGATATTCCCTTTATCCTCAAAGGCATTCCTCTAACGTTGTTATTTACGCTGTTGTCAGTATTTCTAGGATTAATTTGGGGTACAGTTCTGTCTTTGTGCAAAATTACTGGTATCAAGCCCCTAGTCTGGCTTGCTAACGCCTATACCTCCGTATTTCGAGGCACACCTTTGTTGTTACAGTTAGCTTTAGTTTACTATGCGACACCGCAGCTTACTGGCTATAACATTTCGGCTTTAGAAGCAGGGGTATTAACTTTTACCCTTAACTCTGGGGCTTATATGTCGGAAACTATCCGGGGTGGAATTCAAGCAGTAGATAAAGGACAAGCTGAGGCGGCGATGTCTATGGGTATTCCTTACTCGTTGATGATGTGGGACATAATTTTGCCGCAAGCATTGAAAAATATTCTACCAGCATTAGTAAATGAAACTATTGGATTATTGAAAGACTCGGCTTTGGTATCAACAATTGGTGTAGTGGAAATATTACGCAGTGCTCAAATTGTTGGTGCAAATAAATATATTTACTTTGAGCCTCTGTTGTTCGCGGGGTTAATTTACTATCTTTTAGTTATGGGTATGACTAAGAGTGCATCCGTTTTAGAAAACAGGTTAAGACAAAATGAGTAAACTCATAATTGGTAGAGAATTATTGTGCAAATCCTTGTTACTTCACCCTAGTGGGAACGGCCACGCCTTACGGTGAGTCCAGCGCTGCGGGAGGGTCTCCCTCCGCAGGCGACTGGCGAACCCGGAGGGCTATCGGGTGTGCGCAGAGGACACGCCTTACGGCGTTGGAAACCCTCATCAAGCACTGGTCTCACCAAATCAAACCGGATTCCTATAGTATATTGGGTTGAGCATGGAGATCATTACCAAAAGATTTTTGCTGCGCGAGTTTGTTGAGGAAGATGAGCCTGCATTTATTGCTTACCATGCCGATCCGCAGTATGCGGAGTTTTGTGCGCCAGAAGAGGTAACACCTGAGTATGCACGATCGCTTCTGGGGCTTTTCGGTCAATGGGCAGTCGAACAGCCACGTACCAATTATCAGTTTGCAATCGCTCACCTCCACAACCCCCAGGAAATATTTGGCTGCTGCGGTCTGCGTCGCGAAGGCTATGGTCCTGACAAAGCGGAACTAGGAATCGAACTAGCACCACAGTGCTGGGGCCGTTACGGCTACGCAATTGAGGTTGCTAGGGCGCTGATCGAGTTTGGGTTCCGCGATCTGGGGTTGAAAGAGATTCGAGGAATTTCTGTTAGTGCGAATTCACGGGTGGAACGCTTGGCGCGCCGATATGGGTTTGTAGCAGTTGGGACACGCCCAGGTTCAGCTTGGATGCAAACGCGAGGATGGAGTCAAATCGAATGGCAACTTACACGGGAAACATGGGAGGGTAGCGGACGGACTCTCAAACCCTGACTTTGTTTGGGGAAACTCTGCAGGGAGTGCAGAGTCAGCCACAACATACTTAATTAATTCGCGTTTGAGTTTAAAGCCATTGACATGAGAATTTTTTGTGAACTTGCTTCTGGAACTTCTTCACCAGGGCGTCTTTGAATATAACTACCATCTGGTTGTAATTCCCAAGCTTGGCGGTTATCTGCCAGCATAATTCCTAAGATTTCTTGCAAATCTTTGGCAATGTCTGCATCTAAGATTGGGGTGATAACTTCTACCCGACGATCTAAATTACGTCGCATCCAATCGGCACTACCGATGTAAATTTCCTCCTGCCCATTGTTATGAAAATAAAAAATGCGGGAGTGTTCCAAAAAGCGACCAACAATACTAATCACGCGAATATTTTCACTAATATCTTTTAGTCCAGGGCGTAAACAGCAAATTCCACGCACAATTAAGTCAATTTGCACGCCAGCGCGGGAAGCTTCGTATAAATGGCAGATGATTTGCGGATCTACCAATGAATTCATTTTGGCAACAATCCGCCCAGTCAAGCCATTATGAATATTTTCGATTTCTCGCTGAATCAGAGAAAGAAAGCGATCACGCATCGTGACAGGTGCAACCAAAACTTTTCGGTATGACTTTTGCCGCGAGTATCCTGTTAAGAAATTGAAAACATCTGTAACATCCGCTCCCAACTCTTCATTACAACTAAATAATCCCAAATCTGTATAAAGTCGTGCCGTTTTATGGTTGTAATTACCAGTCCCAATATGTACATAGCGAGCAATACGGTCTTGTTCGCGCCGGACGACCATAACAATTTTACTGTGAGTTTTAAGACCGACTAAACCGTAAACTACGTGAATTCCAACCCTTTCCAACCGCTTCGCCCAGTAGATATTATTCTCTTCATCAAACCGTGCCTTGAGTTCCACCAGTACAGAAACCTGCTTACCATTTTCAGCAGCTGCAATTAAGGCATTTATTATCGGTGAGTCAGAAGAAGTCCGATAAAGAGTCATTTTAATTGCCAGCACATTCGGATCATGGGCAGCATAGACAATAAAGTTCACCACAGAACTTGAAAAGGATTGATAGGGATGGTGTACAAATAAATCCTTTTCTCGAATAACTGTAAAAAAATCTTTTCCTTCTTCTATCTCCCGCATCTCTGGATTTAGATTTGGGTTTCTAATCCTTTGTAAGCGAGGATGTACAACAGCTTGCCACGGTTCGTCTTTGAGTTCTGGGACGGGTAAAGACATGAAGTACATCATATCCTTGAGTCCGATAATACCATCTACTTGGTAAACATCATTTTCTTCTAATTCTAAATCCTCCAACAGTCGTTTTTTGATTGATTCAGGAGTTTGAGAATGTATTTCTAACCGCAAAGCATCTCCACCAACGCGCCGTTTTCGCAGTTCCTGCTCAATAGCCAACAGCAAATCATCGGCTTCATCTTCTTTTAATCCCAAGTCAGCATCACGGGTTATACGGAAGGTGTGATATTCTTGTATACTCATTCCTGGAAAGAGGGACTCTAAGTTATGGGCGATCGCCTGTTCCAAAGGAACCCCTGTCCACACTGCTGGTTTGCCATTATTTTGAATTCCCAAATCTGGCGGTAAAGCCAAAAATCGTGGCAAAACTGTAGGAACTTTGACTCTGGCAAACAATTCTTCTTGTGTTTCTGGGTTTTTGACAACAACAGCCAGATTCAAGCTGAGATTGGAAATGTAGGGAAAAGGATGCCCAGGATCAACAGCAAGAGGAGTCACGACAGGGAAGATTTGCTCTTGGTAGTATTTGTCTAAGTAACTTCTCTGCTTTTGAGTTAAATCTATGTAATCTAAGATGTGTATACCATGCTCGGCAAGTTGAGGTCGTAAGACTTTCTCAAATTGTTCATGCTCTTTGGCGACTAACGGACGCAGCATAGAGCTAATTTCGTCTAACTGTTGTTCTGGCGTGCGAGCATCAGAAGCTAACATGCTAATGTTAGCTTCTACTTGCTGCTTCAGTGCTGCAACGCGCACCATAAAGAATTCATCTAGGTTAGAACTCCATATTGCCAAAAACTTAAGCCGTTCTAGAAGGGGTGTTCGTGAGTCGCAGGCTTCATGTAGCACCCTTTTATTAAACTCTAGCCAGCTTAACTCTCGGTTGAGATAGTATTGAGGGTCGTTGAGATCGATTTGATGAGCGGCCTTCTTTGATTTTGGCATGATGACCACAGAAAGGGAGATGTAGCTTAACACAACTCGGATAGTATACTAAACATAGTAGAGGAAAAAAGCCATCACTTGATCTCAAGGCAAAGACAAAGGGAAATTTGCGGACGGATTGGGAAAGTTGTGTTGCACGATAAAAACACCCAAGTCCAAACGGTTAGACACACGGACGTTGCACTAAGTAGAGATACTTACTGAATTAGTTGAAAACTTTGCGACACTAGTCTAAATTCTAGAGAGCGATCGCTTTTTATTGAAAATTCATTATCAAATGATGCATATTCAAAAAAATGCTGTTACTGAATTGAGGAATGATTTTTAGAATTTTGCTAGTCATTTTCCCTCACCCTTACCTTTACCAAAAAACTATTCATTACCCGAACCTCTCTTAAACATTGCTAGAGAGTAGACTGAAGAATTAACTGAACTAAAATCAAGGAGTGATTGTTGTGACTACATGTCAAGTCCTGTTAGTAGCTTGTTTCAGCACGGCTCTAATGGTATTTAGTATAAGGAAAGCTGCTGCTGTAACTTTCAGTGATGCTCCATTGTTTCAAGATGTTGCTAGCTACACGACAACTATCACAGCTAATAATGATTTAGCCGATATCTACTACCCCAATCCATCAAATTTAAAAACTAGCAATTATTCATTCCCTGTGGCACTTTTATTGCAAGGTGCAAATATTGATAAATCAAATTACTCTAATTACGCTAATTTAGTAGCCCGCTACGGATTTGTGGTAGTTGTACCCAATCACCTCAGAACTTCACCACAAACTGGTAGGATAGGACTATTACCAGAACTCTCACAAATCAATGCTGTTTTGTCACAGATGAAGGTAGATTCGCAAAATCCTACAACGCCAGTGAGTGGTATTGTTGATACGCAAAAATTAGGATTGCTTGGTCATTCTGCGGGAGGCTATGCTGGATTAGCAGCGATCGCAAACGCTTGTCTTCCCTTTTTTTGTGAAGACTCTTTCAATCGACCACAAGAACTGAAAGCAGGAGCGTTTTTTGGTTCTTTTCTACGAAATTTATCAACTCAAGAGTTCGTCCCTATCAACAATTCAGGAATTCCTGTTGCCTTATTACACGGAACGCTTGATAGCATAAATACTATTGAAACAGCAAAGTTAACTTACGAGCAAATTCAAGAGCCGCCCAAATTATTTGTCACCATTGATGGTGCCAACCACTACGGGATTACAAATATCAATGACCCTTCAAAGTCTGGATATGAAAAAAACACACCTACTATACCTCAAGATGTAGCAACTGAAACTATAGCCCGTTGGAGTGGATTGTTTTTACGTGCCAGCATTCTTGGTGACAAAAGCGCTTTTGATTACGTCTATTTTACAGGTGATATGAAAGATGCAAATGTCAGTGTCACCAAACAAATAAAGCCTATTCCAGAAGCACCCTTAACATTGGGAGTGATGGCAATAAGTACCTGGAGTGTGTTATCGCGATTGAAAAAATGGTTATCAATAAAGAGAAGTAGCGAAGTCACCACCGATAGCTGACGACAAAGAAAGCAGGGTTAGCTGAATAATCGCAATGACTTAAATACTCGAAAGGATGCCATTCATTTTGGGAAAGTTGTCTTGCACGATAGGAACACCCAAGTCAAACCGGTTAGACGGACGGACGTTCCACTAAGTAGAGATACTTACTAAATTTGTTGAAAACTTTGCGGCAATAACCTCAATTCTGGAGAGCGATCGCTTTTTTCTTGAAAATTCATCATCAAATGATGCATATGCATATCAAAAAATGAACCACTCTGAAGTACTATGACTTCCAAAAGAGGAATAGTCTAGAGCGATACCACCATTGTCAAAAACCAAAGTAACAAAACCAGTAAACCAACTCGAACAAGTCACACAACCAGAAGCAGCAACAAAACCAGAACCAATCAGAAACATTCCGGTTAATGAGTCTGGCGACAAGTTAAAGCCTTCAGCAATAATTCTGTTTGATGAGTCTCACAACGAGTTGCTGCGCTCCCAGAAAATCTCAGATGATGATGAACCAGATGATGAAGTTGACACCTGGGACAATTTAAGCGTTGCACTTAGACAAGAAATAGGTTGTGAGGCTACTTATTATACAGGAGATGGAACTGGTGAACAGTATCTTACTCAAGAAGACCTGAGTAAGTATAAAGTGTTAGTTCTTGCTGCCCCCAAAAATTCCTTGAGTGACAGTGAGGTAGAAGTAATAACGAACTTTGTACACCAAGGAGGTTCTCTTTTAATAGCGCAGAACTATCAGTCGCTATGGTCTCAAGATCCCCCCACAATAAACTTATTGTTAGAAAAATTTGGACTGCGTACTAAACTGTTATTAACTAAACCACCAAGTGAGGTTTCTGCTGCACAATTTAAACCCCACTACCTGAGTTCAGAAGTTAATCGACTAGTCGTCAAAGAACCAGTCTACTTGGAAACACTCAATGAACTTCCTGGTGTAGTAGCTAATTTACCTCGCACAGGGGAGCATTTTTTGGCAGCTGTTGAAGCTAAGCGAGGTCGTGTAGTAGTCATTGGGGACTTTGTAATTTTTGGAGATGAATATTTTGAGGAAGCTGATAACAAAAAGCTGGTTTTGAACATTTTCCGATGGCTCATCCGCCAAAACTCACTGGAATGTTTTGATTCTCAGTTCGAGACAAAGATAAAGTATGGAAAGACAAGTACTTTTTCCATTTCTTTAAGCAACCCTGATCGAAAACGCTTGGAGCATATTAGCTGCTTGCTAGAGTCTGATGCTGGTGCTACGATTTGTGAACCAGAGCAGCGCATTCGTTCTCTTCCAGGGCGAGGGCGAGCTCAGTTACAATGGACTGTTGAGCCTCAAAAGCTTGGTTTTCAGAGTCTGAGGTTGACCATAGACTTTCCAGAAAAAACAAATTATCCGCCTCTTTTCTTTGACTCAGTTGCCGAGTTTCAATGTGTCCCAGATGCTGAAATTGACCTGATCAACCTTACTCCTCTACAAAAAGCACGTGAAATTGTAGAAACAGGAGTTCCTTTTGAAATGCAAGCAATCGTGAGATGGGCGAATGGTGCCAAGCAAGTACCACTGCAACTCAACCTGAAAAGTTCTCCAGCCCATGTCACAGTTGAACCAGTTGGACAGTTTCAGACAAATCATTGGCGACTAACTGCCCTAGATGAAGGAGATTGGAAGATTCATTTAGAAGTAGCAGAGTTAGAGCAATCCATCACCCGCTTAATTCGTGCCTATCCATCTACTCAAAAACGCATTCATGAAATAGAACGAAATATCATAATTCCATTGACAGCACAAGTTCATCATCAAGTTTCTCAACTGCGTCGCGAGCTAACTTCGCCAATCATTCAGAAAATCCCATTTCGTCTATTAACTCCAGAAGACCAGGTGCGTCTGCTAGAGCCACCTGATGTGAGAGAGTATTTATTAGAAGTTTTACGGGCAGCTCGAAAAGAGGAAGATACAAATCGACCCTTAGTTCAGGAACTGTTACTAAATATTTCTCCTATTTACTCCCCTGTTCACGGCTGCTGCATTCCCTACGATCCAAAGCTGGCTGACCATTTAGTTGAAATCAGAAAGCACTCAGCTTATGAGGAACATTTGGCTTACAACTTAATGGGCATAGACGGTGATGATCGCTATGGTCAGACTTGGTTTAAGCAAAATATCGCGGCGCTGTTACTGCATGAAAAGTACGGTCATGGCTTCTTCTTCTCTCAGACTAAACTTGGCAAGCAACTCGCAATTCTTTATCGTCATGGTTTAGAACCTGGTGCGGATACCAAACAGTTGCGATCGCCCTATCCACGTTCACTCTACAGTTATTACGAATCAGTTATTGATTTGATTTACGATAGCGTAACTATTGTCAACGAAGGTTTTGCCACCTGGCTGGAACAGATAATCCTACCTCGACTCTCAGATCTCATTGGTCAAGCAGCTTACCGACGCAGAGACTTTTTATTCAATCGAGATAGCAGCATGGCTGATTTGGCACAAGAAAGCGAATATTTTCAGAAGTTTCAACCACAACGAGTTTCTAAGTATCGGGAGGGATGTGAGTATCTTGAATTGATCCAAGGTTACTTTGGACCAGATTGGGGTCCTAAGTGTGCGGTTCAGGCAATGATTAAAGCTACTGATGTTGACTTAGGTATAACTGAGTCTGGTGGGCAAGTGCAATTTGGCTTACAAGCAGAGCAGTTAAAGGCGACATTGCTGAATGAGCAGAGTAAAGATGCTCAATCGGATGAGCGCCTGAGAGCAATTCATGACGTTTTACGCGAGCATATAGATGAAATCACGCAAGAGCAAGAAAAATTACAATGTCATCGTAGTTGCTTGCACGGTGACTGCCCAATCAATAGTATAATATATACCAAGTTGGGCTGGTAAAGAAAACAATGACAATTGAGAATGAAGACAATTGGGAACAGACGCGACTTGCGAAGGGAAAATCCAAGAAAGCACCATCACGTAAGAATCAATCTAATACCTCTGACTCACAACCAAATTCAAATGAGCCCGGCGGATCTATCGATAAGTCACTGGATGATAAGAGAAGAAAGCGCGAATGAAATTAAATTCAGTTTAACTTCAATACATGGTGAGTAACAAATGTAGTCTGAAGACTGCTGAGTCACCTATTCTTATATTTCTCAAGCTAATGTCTATAATTTCAGACGTGGTATTTGTAACTAGAGGAGCTAGCTCTTGGCTGACCAAAATCCAGAGGCTGTGCATGAAGCCTTACGCCAAATAAAAAAAATACATTCAGAAATCTCTAGAGCAAGCAACTGTTTATGGGAGGTTTCACAAGCTTTAGATCAACAAGTAAAAGAAAGCCAACCATCAAGTCTAGCTGCTGCGAATTCATCAAGTTCGTCATTAAAATCCAATGTCACACCTTTATCAAGTAATTCAGTAACTACACCCGATACAGATTCAGCAGAGCAATCATCAACTTCATCTGATTCTTCGGCTCCAGATTCACCAGTTCAACCATCAAAGTTAGAACCTACAGCATCACAGAGTAACCCAACAGATTTACCTACTCTCAATCAACCAGTTCAATCATCATCTTCCGATGCTACAACATCGCAATTTAATACAATAAATTCAAACAATAAAAACTTATCCACTCCGTCACAAAGTTCACGTTATAAGAAAACGTCAAAAAGAGATAATAGTAGAAAAATATCTGATGTGTTCCTTTCCTACAACACTAAAGACAGGAAAATGGTTGAAGATATATGGTTTCAGTTAACAAAAAACTGGAGACTTTACTGTTGGTTTGACGAATTGTCTTTAGGTAATTACAGTGTATATGATGAGATTGAAAAACAGGCACAGACAGCTAAGTCAGTAGCTATTTTTCTTGGCAAGCATGGCGTTGGTAATTTTCAAAAGAAGGAAATTAAAGTTTTCTTAGCAGCACAAGATAGGCGTGGATTGCAACGTCCATTAAACATTATTCCAGTTATTCTTCAAGGTGGTGATAAGTCTCAGTTAGGACTCTTTCTTGCAGACTATAAATGGGTAGATTTCAATGACAAAGAATATCTTGAATCTGTAGAGGATTTATTTTGGCGTATTAAAGGAGTCTCTCGTTTTAAACCGCTAAACTCTAGAAACTTAAGTGACGATGAGGAGATTAACAAGAGATATTTAGTGAATTACCAACATTACTAAAGTTATAACGATAATTACTAAATAAGGAAGATTTGCCCAAGACTTAAAAGTACTTATATACATCGGAAATTCTTTACCTGGAGTCAGAGGTTCCAGCTTTAGAAAATTTCCCTTCAATCGCTGCATATTATCTAATGCATTATCATCAAAACCGCACAACAACTCAGTCAAGCGATTGAAATTCCCCCGAAATCGCCTTTCTAGGTATAGGTAATACCCATCCAGCAAGCCTAGTAATATATAGGAAATAATTGCTATAACAAACAAAGATGGAACCTTATTGGTAAAACCAAACCCTACTAAAGCAGTCCAGATAGTTAATCCAACTTGTTTCACAGTGAGCGAATTATTAGCCATACGATTAATGATGGCTTGTAGCATTTCACTTTGCTTTATAAGGTAATCTCGATTATCTTTAATTGAGTTTTGATTGCCTAATGTCATCTCTAAAACTTATAATTTAGTTTTTGCTCAATTAGAGATTACCACTGTTTTTAATATTGCTCATAAATTGTAATATTTTGTATATAAAGAATCTCTCGTAATCTGAAATAACCTATCTGACAAGCTGAATAATCGCAATGACTTAAATACTCGAAAGGATGCCATTCATTTTTACTGATAGATTCATGATAAGTACCGTCCTGTTGAGCAACATCTGGCTCTATACTTGTGACATCAGCATAATACATATAACAAATTTCATTCGTTTGAGTCCCAACAATGTACTTACCTAGCGGTAAAACCTTAACAGAAAAACCTGCTTCTTCATAAACTTCTCTGATTGCTGCTTCTTCTGGCGATTCACCTTCATCGATCGCGCCTGTAATAGGACAAGGAAAAAGTTTCAACTGCCCATCAATTTCTGTATTATCAATACAAAGAGGTTGCTGTCTAATTAAAACTTCGTAATTTTGGGGATTCGTTTCATTTTTTCTCAACAAAAATACTGCAATTGAGTCTTTCCCTTTTCTTTGTAAATAATGAAATCCTTTTGGCGTATTCTTGACAGTAACCCAATCGGTACTGAAAATCGTCTCATCAGTATCCATATACCTAACTCTTTATTTCCGAAACATTTTTTGCCACAACAGCAAGGTTATTGTTGAAATTATAAATCTTACTGTTATTTTTAAGTCGCAAGCATCTATGTTTCAAGCTACTCGTCGCCGTCTTGCCCTATGGTACACTGCTGTGACAGCTGTGTTACTGCTGCTGTTTGCAAGTGGGGTATATTTGTATGTGCGTAGTACCTTGATTGAGCGGATTGATGATACTTTGAATCATGTGGTGGAAGTGGTAGAGCGATCGCTCGTCATTGAGTCAGTTAACTCAGACTTAGGTCACTTCCGTGTAAATGTAGAAGCCAGTTTTCGTGATAATACTGATACGGCAGAAGATGACCGCATTGACCTTGAATGGTTTAGTCCTACTGGTGAATTACTTTGGTCTACTTTCTCACAACCTCTGAATATTCCACTGCACCCCAACCAAATGGGTGAGACTGTTGAAGTTATCAAGAAAGAAGAACAGGAAAACAGAGGGAAAGTTTTCTCCTCATCTTCCTATCTCCCGACTTCTCCACTTTTATTACGACAAGTGACAGAACGGGTGCAAGTTGGTCGGCAAGTCTTAGGATATTTGCGTGTTAGTCATCCGTGGTTTGAAGTCACAAAACCTAGTCGTGAGTTAATTGTTGATTTAGCACTCTCGTTTGGATTGATGCTATTTTCTGTTGCAGCAAGTGGCTGGTTTCTTTCAGGTAAAGCGATGGAACCAGTACATGAATCATATCAACGTCTTAAACAGTTTACCGCGGATGCTTCTCATGAATTAAGAAGTCCAATTACGTTGATTCAAACTAATGTGCAAGTCGCTTTAAGTGAGTTGGAATTATCCGAAGCAGACAGTTCTATTCCATCGCACTATCGGCAACAATTGAAAGTGGTAGAACGACTCACGCAACGCTTGGGCAAGTTAGTCAACGATTTACTGTTTCTCGCAAGACAGGATAGTGGTATCAGCAAAGAAAGTTTTTCTCCCTGTCCTGTTGATGCTTTGTTAATGGAAGTGGTTGAAGAACAGCAACTGTTAGCGACAGAAAAAAAGATTACTTTCTCTCTAGACTTGATTGATCCTCCTGTTTGCGAAACAGATCCCGAATTACTCGACAATTGGTTTACAGTTGTTGGCAACTGGGATCAACTGGTACGGTTATTCACAAATTTGATTGGCAATGCTTTGCAATACACTCCTTCTGGAGGATGCGTAAATCTAGAGCTAGCACGTGTTGAGGCAACAAATCGCGTTTCTGGACTACGTTCCAACTCTACCCACTTGCTCTTTAAAGTGAACGACACTGGTATTGGTATCCCTGCTGAGGCGCTACCCCGTTTATTTGACCGTTTTTACCGGGTAGATCCAGCGCGTACTCACACGGCTAAAAGTATCGCAACACAAAGTGCGACTGGTTCAGGATTGGGGCTGGCGATCGCCCAAGCCATAGTCGAGAACCACCAAGGGCAAATTTATGTAGAAAGTGCTCTAGGGAGTGGGACTACTGTCACCGTTACTTTACCCGTTACTTTTGATTCTTAATAGACAAAGGTTAAGAAATGTTTCTTGTGACAGATGCAGTGAAGTCACTTTACTCAATAAGTTAAAAGTGATGCTTGTGGAATTAAGCAAAAAGTTCTAGCAGTTTGAGATCACTACTTATACAACATTTATAAGTAGTTTTAGAAATTGCTAGATTTTTAGTGTAACAATTCACTTATCGCATCAGCAATTATACAAAAACTGATGTTATCAGGAGGATAAATGACAAATACTCCAGAATCTTTAGATACCAAAAAATCATCTCCTATCGACTCAAAAGATATCCCTTTTTTAGAGAAGATAAAGGTTAAAGCGGGCCTAGAGGACATTTACGACGCTAGGGATTTTACGGAAGTGGTCTTCCGTGTGATGCGTGACCTCATGACCACCGAAGCCGCAGACCGAGTTGCTGAGGAACTACAAGGTAAGCCAGCTGAAATCACTGATGAAAAAGCGCTGCAAAATGATATTGTAGAGCTTTGGAAAGACACAAATCCAATTGTCGGCTTCTTGAGTCGGGTTCGTCCACCTTGGCAAGGTCCTGGAATTTTTAAGATTGATTCTGACCGCTTCTTATTCCGAGTCGCTAATGAAGGTGGATTGTCACGCAATGTAGACCGAGAAGAGGCTGTTAAGGCTGTATTTTCTGCTACTAAAGAAGAATTATCTCCAGAAAGAATTCAAGAGATTGCGAGCTGGTTGCCTGATAGAGTTCTTCAACTTTGGGAAGAAGCTTAACAAATCTTCCTGATTTAGTAGGCTCTGATCGGGCATGGATGACTCGAACCAGAGCCTTAATATATCTATTTATGTAGTACTGGTGGCATAAAACTCTATCTCACCGAGTAAAAGCTTTCATGTCTATAGTTAGAGTACGAAATAATCAATAATTGTTATAGTTTTATTATTAAAATTAAAAAACTTTAAAAAAGCAAGCATAGCCAAGCGACAAGTTAACAGTCTTGTATATGTTGCCTTAAACAAGCAACTAATTGCAACAGTTTTAAGATCATTCAAAGATTTCAATCTTTTACATAGGAGATCAGTATGAACCAGCAATACCAAAAACTCAGTCGATCTACTAAATTTTTAGGAGCTATTTGTGGTGGATTATTGATTGGCTTGCCAGCAATTCCTCAAGCAATGGCTCAGCAATCTGTACTTCAGCAACCCCCGCAACAAACTAACTCCAAAACTAACCCCTGTCCCAGCATTTTCTACCAAGAACCTCACAACAGTAGAGTCTTGGTTCCCCAAGGATGTCCACCCAACGCTCTGACTCGACAACTAGAACAGCAAGGGCGTCTGACTCCAGGGAGTGTTTCTAATCAACCAACACCATCACAAGAACAAATGAGGCAGGGTGTGGGCGGTGAAACACCATACAACAACCGTTCTGATAATAGCTCCGAAAGTTACAGCAGCCAGACACAGTCAACAACAACCAGTACTGGACAAGACACAAATAGCTCATCATCGGAGATTCGTACTTACAGCAGTAATGGGTCAACAGGCAATTATAGCGTCAGGACATCCTCTCAATCTGGCAATAACCCTAGCAGTCAACAAAGACAAAATTCAGTTGTAGTACCCAGTGTATCACAACAAGGCCAAAGCCCGATTGCTCTGGTGACTCCGACCAATGGCAAAGTTTCTGTAAGGCTGAAAAATAACACCAATGCTCGAATCAGCTATCAAGCGATCGGGTACACGGGGCAGCGGACTCTTTCTGGTCGTCAAGAAGTTGTACTGCAAAACCTGCCACTCCCTGTGAGTATCAGCACCATTCGTCAAGATAACGGTTTTGTAAAAGTTACTCCAATATCTACCAAGCCAGGAATGATAGAGCTTTCTTTAAGTGAACAAAGAAATGCTAATGATACTCAGGGTGTAGTGAGAATTCGAGAAGATGGTAAGGTCTTTTTGAATTAGGCTTCTACAATTTTCACTTTCTAAGGCAGCCATTTGCTAAGTAGGCAAATGGCTGCTATATCTTTTTATGAAAGATATTAAACCACGTTTCTAGGCACTTCCAGGTTGAAGAACATTTTCACTTAGGTAGATGGCGCGGATATCTGTTGGCAATTTCTCTTCCATCATACGATAACCTTCTTGAAGAAAATGTACTATCTCGTTTGGGTTGATAGTTTCTCCTTCAGCTTGCAGGTAAGCAGCAATTCTAGTTTCGCTCCAACGAAAGGTTTGAGCCATCAAAACCATTAATCGCAAAATGGGTGGCAATTGGTCTAATGCTTGTTCTACATAACACAATAATGGTGGAGAAGTCGTCTTGATAGAATAATGAATTGCTTCTGTCGGAGGGAGTTGAATATCGTTTATACAGTAAGCTGTCATATTAATCAGCCAATTTTGCATAGTGAGATTATCTTTGGCAAATTGGCTATTGTTTAAATCAAGTCCAATCAGTTCGTAATAAATATGTCGCCAGGTGAGCGCAAAAAGATAATCAGCTTGCACAGGCGATCGCGCAGAATGCCGAATCAAGGTGTAGACTATCGGGTTATAGCGACAAAAAATCGCTGTGAAGTATCTACCTGCATCGGGGTTTTGCTGAACAAGAGTCACCAGTTCGTTGTCAGTGTGATAGAACAGTGACTTTATTAATGGGTGATGAGCTTCCGCGAAATAAGGAATTTGCACCATCCGAATGACTAATTATGAGTGGTAGGAACGCTTTTTGAAAAACTGGAACTTTTGAGCTGCTAGGTGCAAACGCGCTTTGAGCAGAAATTTGCGCGCTTTTTTGATGATTCAATTATCTGCTACATAATTTGGGTTGTGACCGATTGTTTTTATTGTTACATCATACGTATGAACAAGGTACTGGCTGTGTGACTTTTACAGGTATATTTTAAAGCAACCTTCTGTTATGCTTCCCATATTAATAGACTAATCAGACTTGCTGGCTCGTTGAATTTGAGATTTAGGAGTCATATTTTATTGGTCTTGATACACTATAAACATAGACTTAAACTTAAAAGCGAGCGTTTGCGAATCTCTTTATACATTAGCTGATTATTCATGGTTATAGCAGTTAGCATGTCACAGTTCCTGATCGAGCGTTTCATCCTAGGTTCTTTTTTGCCATCCCTGCCGTTAGATAGCCTTTTCTCTACCCAAGGTATCATGGTGATGCTACTAGCAGCCTATGCTGGTGCGATGTGGATGTTTCTTACCAGTGCCCCAAAAGTACATACTGTGATGGTGTCAGATTTGGAGGTGGCACGACAGTTGTATGAAGGACAGCTAGATTTGCCAGCGGCTGAAGTGCCTTTACACTACTATTACAACTACGAGCAAACTTTAGGTGCTACGGGAGTTGATCCGCTTTACCTGTCTAGCACTCCCTCCTTTTCCGGCAGCAGAATGAGCAATGCTAGCGAGGGGCTTTGGTATCAGCTAAAGAAAAATACTCAGCTGCACATTATTATGGGAGCAAGTTTAGGCAATAAAAATCAGCAACGCCACGTTTGCTTTGACCGCGATTGCCTAGAAATGATTTTAATGCGAGTGGAAACACGGGGGTTAAAATTCAAGATTCGCAGCGAGAAGCCATTGAATTTTCTGGTTAAGGACTACGAAGGGCGCATTATTGAAATGGCTGAAGTAGCGAGTTAGTTAGCTAACGTGCAATCGTATTTCACATTCTGCACTTAGTAATCTACCGCATTAATTTTGAAATGCTGCAAGATTCCCGACTTCTGCGAAGTCGGGAATTTGACTATAGTGAACCTGATGACAAAAGAAAACTACTGCTTTGGCGAACCTGCCAACTTCAAAGCTTCCTTGGCTGAAACTCCTTCGGTTTGAGTACCGAAATACCATAAACTAACAGCAGCCTCAACACCAGTGACTGGTTTCTTCGGTTGAAATAGCGTTGTATAGCCAAAGACTCGACGAATATTGGATTTTTCACCACTTTGGAAATCTGCCAGAACAGCCCGTAATGCTTTCGGGTCAATTTTCCCAGCATCTTGAAAACCCCAGGTTTGCTTAAGGGCTTCTAAAGAAGCAGAGGGTAAAGCTTGACGCGTGTCAAGGGGAACTTTCCAAAGAATCAACTGCTCCCGTATTAAAGGTGCATCCGGTTGAAACAATACAGCTGTGGAATCTCCAGATAGAGAACTGGGAATTAATCCGGCCTCAGCTAATCCCTGAATTGCCCGGAAATCAGGATCAGTTTTTGGTACATCCCGAAATGTTGGTTGAGAGCTTTCTGATGCCAAGCGAATCTGCAATGCTTGGTTATTGGCATACATCGCATTGTTAGCAGCAACTAGCCAATGGGCAAATTGCCGATGAGTCACAACTTTAGCTGGTTCAAACTGGTTGGTTGTGGTACTATTGGCCTTAAGCGCATTTGATTCTACATTGAAAACTCCTAATCCTGCCAAATCTTGAATATATTGCCGGAATTCTTGAGGTACTTTGTTCAAATCGCTGAATTCTTGAGATTTGGGTTCAGAACTGGGAGTTGGTGTAGGGTTTTTGTTATCTAACGTAGCATTTGGTTGTGTTGTCGAGTCTTGTGATGGCACCGGACTAACTAACTGTGACTCCCCAGATTGCACAGCATTCTCCGTAGCTTGAGGAGTTGGAGTTGGCTTAGCTTGTGCTGCTTGATTGGATGATGGTGAGTATGAAATGTCTATTTCAGTTGACGTTTGTGGTTGGTTGGGTGCAGCGTTGGTAACTGTTTTCGGTTGAACGGAAACTTTTAGTTGTATATCATTGCGCCGCGCTTCAAAAGAGCTTTTCGGCTCATCTGTGGAAGTCCCTTGCGCAATCTGCCAGTTGTTTGCTTGAAACTGTTGGCGATAATAGCTAGCAATCACATTGCTAGGGTCAGAACTCAGCCAGCGACTCGATACAGTGGGATTTTTATTGCTTGATGGTGTCACCTCTTGTAAGGTGGCATTAGGATACAACGGGATCTCTTTGGGAAAATCACTTGGCAATTGAACTGTCGCCTGAGGGGTTTGTGGTTGTTGGCTACTGCGCACCTCTTGAGCGCTAAAGGTCACTGGGTTATCCTTTAGTTTGGGATCAGCCGCCAAGGACTGCTCAAAATTTTTGGCAGCCCGACTGTTGGCACAGCCTGTCAAACAGGTGAGTAAAACAGCCAAACTCACTAATACAACTGGATGTTTAGAGCGCACCACAAGCAATTACAATTCGAGTGTCAATTCCTACACTAGCAAAAGACTATGGGAAAAACGCACCAACTCAGCATTCATGATAGTTATAACGAAAAATGTCTGATAATTGCAGGCACTGAGTTATCTTGGAGTCATCTGAAAACCTTGGAGAACTTTATCATCAAGCAACATCAGGTGGTTATCAGCAACTACCATTAGTGCTAAGCTGAAAGTAAATCCTCTGTTTACCTCACTCAAGAACAACAGAATAAAGATAGCGCAAACGGCAGCCTCGCAAAAAGGCATCAGGGTAAAGTGTCCGTCCTAGACGGCTTACAAACTTTCCTATGCTGCCAGATTTGGATAGTCTCTATTGAATAAATATAAGCGAATATGGCAATACTTGGAAAACTTCAGTGTTGAACTTTGAACAGAGTTGCCATAAATAACGCTGTTCTTAAGTGTCGAGGTTATAGATAAAGTGGTGTAACGCCTCTGCGGTTTCCTTCAAGTCTTGAGATTTCGTTTCACAAAGGGAATGATGTTGTGGCTTTGGCTATCAGTTGCCTAAGCTTTTGTTGGTGCAGCAACCCGTGTTACACCTCGACTGGTTTACTCAAGAAGATCCTTTTTGCAGAAGGTGATGAATCACAGGAAGCTTCCGGACTGTTGTACTGGTGCTTGAAATAATTTTCGGTCGTCATGCAACAGCCGCAGAAAAACTTTCATTTGAATTTGACTAATGATTTATGAACAGCAATATTGCAACTTAGCTTCAATGGAAAGTCCCTCTCAAAGGAGCAATTTCCATCTCCAAAGGAACCAAAACGATAAAAACAATTGATCTCATTTCAAAAACCTATATAAGTTAGGAGTCTGAAAAATCTAAAATAGATATTAAATAAAAAACACAACGACCTTCCCATCGACAACCGCCAGTTAATTTTTACTTTCTGTAAAGCGTCGTCGGTTTGTTACCAGTGCTGAAACACGATTACATGCAAGTTTCCCAGGATCAGCCTATTTTTTCTGAGGCTCCACTACAGCTGTTACTTTTTGTCGATGGACGACCAAAGTCCAAACAACAAGTACAGCGAATTCGCTCTTACTTAAAAGAGTTGGAAGCCGACTACAATTTTGAACTTCAGATTGTTGATGTTGGTCAACAACCCTATTTAGCGGAACATTTTAAACTGGTAGCAACACCAGCTTTAATCAAAGTTCATCCAGAGCCAAGAGAAATTTTGGCTGGTAGTAATATAACTGGTCAATTAAAAACTTGGTGGCCCCGGTGGCAAGCCGCTATAGATGCCTACTTACAATTAGAGAGTGATTTCCACGAACATGATCACAACGATCGTGTCAAAGAACCCAAGTCCTCTATCGGTTCTGTTGCTGTTTCAGCCGAACTTATGAGACTATCAGATGAAGTCTTTCGCCTCAAACAGGAAACAGAGAAACTCCAAGAGCAAATCCAGTTTAAAGACCGGGTGATAGCTATGTTAGCTCATGACCTCCGCAATCCGCTAACTGCAGCTTCTATGGCCATAGACACCTTACAATCTAATTACAACATAGAAAAAGGTGAATTTGAGCGTCTGACACCAAAAATGACGCTGCATTTGTTCAAGCAAGCCCGTAGCCAAACAAAGACAATAGATCGTATGATTACTGACCTTTTACGGGTAGGTCATGGTAAAGACAGGGAATTTTTTATTCAACCACAAAAGACAGACATCGGTAAACTTTGTCTTGAAGTTTTAGAGGAATTGCGCGATCGCTACACCGCCAAATCCCACAACGTAAACAAAGATATTCCTAAAGATTTACCCAATGTTTATGCAGATCCAGAACGCATACGGCAGGTGCTAATAAACTTGCTGGATAACGCTATCAAATACACACCGGAAGGTGGGAATATCAGTGTTTGTGGACTTCACCGTACTAGCCAGAAAATTCAATTCAGTGTTGGCGATACTGGTCCTGGTATACCTGAAGAAAACCGCGATCGCATCTTTGAAAATCATTACCGCCTAGAGCGTGATCAAGGTAAAGAAGGCTACGGTATTGGTTTGTCTTTATGCCAGCGCATTATTCTAGCGCACTACGGTCAAATATGGGTAGAAACCGCCCCTCATGGTGGAGCATGGTTCCATTTTACCTTACCAGTGTATCCGAATTAACTAAATCTTTCAGACTTTCTTACTCACCTGAGTTTCGATAACTTTACTGCTTTAGCTTCCCCCTGAGCCTCTTCCTCACGGCAGATGTGTAACCAGACAAATTCAAAGACATTATAGATTGAGTCACGAAACTTAAGATAAATTTAATAATTATTCATACTTTGCAAAGTTATGTAAACAAGCTAAATATATTTACTGAATGAATTCGCTTGGTAGTTAAGCAGCACACCCGCTTTACCCTCTCAGATCGGGTTTATGTTGAACTTACCGAGCTATAAACCATTGTGAGCAAGTTAGTTGAGGTTGGAAAGCAATGTGTAGTTCTGGGCAAGATGCGAATCAACTGTGGGCGATCGTACAAGCATCCGTGGCAATTAACTTGCCACTTTCTTTACAAGAGCGTTTACAAGTTATTAACGCAAGCAAATTGAAGAACGTCTGCGGCTGTTGGAATCTGTAGTTGTTAATGCCAACGATGGCATCGTGATTACTGAAGCTGAACCTATTAATTTGCCAGGTTCTCGCATACTCTATATTAACCAAGCCTTTACCCGCACGACTGGTTACAGTTTAGAAGAAGTCTTAGGTAAAACTCCTCGTATTCTACAAGGTCCAAAGACTAACCGAGCAACATTGGACAAAATCCGCAAAACTTTAGAGCAATGGGAAGCAGGGGTTTTCGAGCTGATTAACTACCGCAAGGATGGCTCTGAGTTCTGGGTAGAGATGAGTGTCGTGCCTGTTGCAGATGAGACTGGGTGGTACACACACTGGATTTCAATCCAACGTGATATTACTGAACGCAAGCGAGTAGAAGAAACACTCTCCCAACTCTTACAGCGAGAACAGCAAGCTCATCAAGCAACTGAAGATGCTAGCCGCCTCAAAGATGAGTTTCTTGCTGTTGTCTCCCACGAGTTACGAACGCCACTGAATTCGATGCTCGGATGGGCTAAACTGCTCCGCAATCGTTCTTTTGACGAAGCGACTAAAACTCGTGCCATAGAAACTATCGAGCGTAATGCACAAGCTCAAGCCCAACTGATTGATGACATCTTTGATATTTCTCGAATCATTCGTGGTCAGCTCGAGTTACACTGCTGCCCGGTGAATTTAGTCAGTTTGATCGAGACTACTATCAATGTGGTTCGTCCAGCAGCAGAGGCGAAAGCGATTCAACTTAAGACTGTGCTGAATTCTTCCAAATACGTGATTTCTGGAGATCCAGGCAAGATGCAACAAATTGTTTGGAACTTGCTTTCAAACGCCATCAAGTTCACTCCTCATGGTGGACAGGTTGAAATTTGCTTAGCGGAAGTTGACACCCACCTAGAGCTAAGCGTAAGTGATAATGGTCAAGGCATCAGCCCAGAATTTTTACCACACATATTTGACCGCTTCCGTCAAGCAGATAGTAGCAATACTCGCAAGCAAACTGGACTTGGACTGGGACTAGCAATTGTCCGTAATCTTGTTGAACTTCACGGCGGTACTATCTATGCGACAAGTTTAGGATTAGGTAGCACGTTTACACTCAACCTGCCGTTTTTGAAAACCACAGGAATGGCACAAATCACAAAGAAAACTTGCTCCTCCTCAAACTCCTCTTGCTTGGATGGTATACAAGTCCTAGTCGTTGATGATGAGACAGATGCCCGAGATTTGCTAAGCATCGTATTGGAGGAGGTTGGAGCCAGTGTCACTGCAGTTGGCTCGGTGAGCGAGGCGCTCAATATGATTGAACTTTTTCCACCAGATGTTATAGTCAGTGACATCGGGATGCCAGAAGAAAATGGTTACTCGCTTGTTCAGAAGTTGAGAAACTTAGAAACTAAGATTGGCAAACACATTCCAACTGCTGCTGTTACTGCTTATGCCCGAGCAGAGGATCGTAAGCAAGCACTTTTAGCAGGTTTCGAGATATACCTGCCAAAACCTGTTGAGCCTGCTGAGTTGATTGCAGTCGTTGAGAATCTTACTGGAAGAACTTTACGGTGATTGTAAAACAGCAATAATTTGACTATTTGCCTCAGGAAAAGTGTAGCTTTCTAGTTCATCCAAACTAACCCAACGAATTTCTTCACATTCAATTGGTTGAGGAACACCTGATACATAGCGGCAATGATGTACTATGAGGGTTACGCGCAAGTGCGTATAGGTGTGGTCGATAGTGATTAAATGCTCTCCCACTTCTATTTCTATTGCTAGTTCTTCAGAAATTTCCCGTTTGATACACTCTTCGATACTTTCACCCGCTTCAACTTTACCTCCAGGAAATTCCCACAAACCACCCATCAAACCTTCCGAACGACGGCGATCAATGAGAATTTCTCCCAAGTCATTCCAAATGACAGCAACGCCAATAATTTTATGAGGTAGAACAGCAGTTTCACTCATGTTTGTTTTTAAGAGAGTGCCAGAGGTGGAAGTGGAAAAAATTTATCTATTATTTATATCAAAACTCGGCAAACATTAAGATTGTTTGCCGAGCTTGTATTGTATAATTAATAGCAAGATTTTTTCGTTTTTCAGCACAAGCCGCTAACCAGCATCAGTATGATTAATGTCAGAACCTTGCAGTGCTACTTCAAAATTCATTCTTTGTTCAGCATTACGTAGAAAATAACCGCTGATCATGGCAGAAGCAAGAAGACGACCCAAACTTTCTCTGTTGGTGGTGATGCTGATACCAAAATGTTCAGAAGGTAGGTTACCCAGAAGCCCTACAATATTGCGCTCCATGACTTGAAAAACTTCGGGCGAAGCGGGTTTAGATAACTGGTTAACCGTTTCAGGACTTAATGATTTTACATACTGCCAGAGCAAATCACCAGTTTCTGACTCACTGTTAAAAAATTCTGATTCTGAAACTCGATTGGATGGGTTACTCACGTTATATCTCCTTGACTACTATAACTGCGGTCGATATGACTAGCCCTGTAAATATGTTTCGTCTGTAAGACAACACTTTAGCTTTTTTATATTGCTACTGACTAATCTAACAGTTTGGTTACAGTGTGGGAGTGGGTGTAACCGTACCAAAAGCAACGGATTGTTTCACCTGATTGTTATAGTAGGCAACGCTTAACAGTGAACAGTTAACAGTTAACAGTGAGTAAGCGTGCTTGATGAGGGTTTCCGCTCTCACGGCATCTGGCGTCCCTTGTCCCTTGCGCGTGTCGTCTCCGAACGCGAGTGCGGGCAAGGCAGGGCTATAGAGATACCCGAAGGGTGAACAGTGAACAGGGTTATGGGGAACAAATACTGGTAACTGGTAACTGCTTATTTGTCGTACATGACAGCAAGCAGAAGCTATCTTTTGTCATTTGTCATTGGTGAATGACAAATGACAAATCACTAACTAACTAGCTAGATATTCATTTATATCGGCTTTGATTTTACGCAGTTTAGTTAAGGCTTCCCGCTCAATTTGCCGCACTCGTTCACGGCTAATACTGAGGAGTTGACCGATACTCGCCAGAGTGTGTGCTTGCCCATCATTTAAACCAAAGCGCAGAGATATGACTTCCCTTTGTTGTGGAGTCAGTTCCCCCATGAGACGCTCTAAATCAAATGACAGGGAAGATTGGGCAACAAATTCCTCTGGAGAAACTCCTGGATCCTCCAACATTTCCCCTAGTTCTGTATCGTAGTTATCTCCCAACCGCAAATCCAAAGACAGCGGTACACGCGCCTTTTCCATATATTCTCGGACTTGTCTGGGAGTCAATTCTAATTCTTGAGCTAACTCAGAAGCTGTGGGTGCTCGTCCTAGGTTCTGAGACAGTTGTCGCTGTGCCTTCTTGATTTTATTTAATTTTTCTGTTATGTGGATAGGCAAGCGGATGGTGCGACCTTTTTCAGCGATCGCCCGAGTGATAGCTTGACGAATCCACCAATAAGCATAGGTTGAAAACCTATATCCTTTGGTCGGGTCAAACTTTTCTACACCCCGCTGCATCCCTATGCTACCTTCTTGAATCAAGTCGAGTAAATCTACGTTACGCTTGATGTACTTTTTAGCAACAGACACAACCAGTCGCAAATTAGCTTCTACCATCTTGCGCTTGGCAATTTCACCCTCTGCAATTGCTTCATTCAACTCTTTTAGTTCTAACTCTGTCGCTTTTGCCCACTCTTCTAGAGTCGGTTGACGACTCAACTGAATGGCAAGAGACTCCCTTACTTCCTGCAGAATGCTTGCACGTTGCACCTGTTTGCCATAATGTATTTCCTCTTCATGGGATAAAAGTGGCACACGGCCAATCTCACGCAGGTAAGTCCGCACGAGGTCTGTGGCTGTCTGAGCGGTCTTCATGGCACTACTCTTCGGTATCGACGGGTTTGACAGAACGGTAAGCGGGCTGATAGATGCCTTTTTTGGATGTCCACCCAGTTAGACTGGGAACCCATGCTGTATTTCACGACTTTCGCGCTCCATAAACAAGGGCGGCTAATGGTCTGGAAATTTTATTCCTAATTGCTAGAACTTACAGGTTTTTTCCCCTTTTCTCAAGTATCTACGGTTAGATAGAAGGTAACCAGTGGAACATTATTCTTATTTATTTTTATTAAAAATTGTAACATTTATGAGGAATATTTGACTAGCTCTCAGGCACTCATTTTATAACGGCTGAATGTGATTTTAGCTGAATTTACTTTTGGACATTTTTAAGAAAGCTATTTCATAATTTTATATTAAAAAAGACATTTTTCTAAGAATTATTAACAAAAATCAACAATAACTATAATCATTTTGTGCTGTACAGCCTCGTTTATTTAACGTTGACGTTTTTGCAGTAACGACTATATGAGCCTCTTATGAAAATTTAAGTATTAAAAACAACATTTAAGTCCATCTTCCTTCTGGAGAATAATACGTCACAGATCTACTTGTTAAAGTCTGCAAGCCGTCGATAACATTGGGCGACGTTGAACCTGTTGTGAAGCACTTCAATCAAACCACTTATAAAGTTTAAAAAAATATTACTTTGTTTGATCCGAGGATTGCGAATCAACAGGTTCCTTCATTGTCTCCCACACCCAGGGGACTGGTGTTAGCCGTCAACGCCCTTCGGGCCTAATTGTTGACACTGCGTAGAATCTTGGCAAAAATGGCGTTGTCACTAAAAAACTTTTTCTGAATCACAGCCCAACCGCCATAATCATTAGTTGTTGCCAAAGTTTTGATCTGAGGGTATTTATCAACGAACTCTTTTGCTTGCGCTACACCCGGATCAATTGGTCGGTAACCAGTTTGGGCAAATATTTGTTGAGCTTCAGGGGTGTACAAATATTGAATAAACGCTTTTGCCACTTCACGGGTGCTGTGCTTGTCCACATTTTTATCGACAATCGCAATTGGGTTATCAATCGAGAAATTGACATCGGGAACAACGTATAAAGGTTTGTCGCCATTTAAGGCTTTTAGCTGAATTTCATTTTCGTAACTGATCAAAGCATCCCCTTTGCCCCCCTTGAAAAAAGCATCAGTTGCCTCACGAGCACTTTCAGGCAAGATCGGAACATTTTTATAGACATTAGTGACAAACTCTATTGCCTTAGACTCATCGCCAGAGGCTTTGGTTGCTGCATTCCATAATGCGAGGAAGTTCCAGCGTGCGCTACCAGAAGTTATCGGGTTCGGGGTAATCACACTGACTCCATTTTTTGCTAAGTCTGCCCATGTTTTGATCCCTTTGGGATTGCCTTTACGGGTCACAATTGCTGCTACAGACTTACTGACAATACTGTTGTTAGAAAATTCTTTCTCCCAACCTGGTTGAATCAATCCTGCTGTTTCAATCTTTTGAATATCTGGAGCAAGGGATAAATGTACCACATCAGCTTCTATCCCTCCTTGAATCACCGCAAGAGCTTGAGGGCTAGAAGCGCCATAACTCTGTTTAAAGGTGATATTTTGGTTATGCTCTTTTTTCCAGTTTTCTACAAATTTAGGAATAATCTTATCATGGGCAGCTTTCGTGACAGAAAAAGAAACGAGGTTAAGTTCAATATTTTTCTGTTGAGCAACCAGGCTGGGATGATTTCCAGAATGAGTCCCTCTTGAAGTATTGCTACTACTTGCGGCATAAGCAGTCATCGCCAAGCTCAAGCTGATCCCTACCAAAAAAAGGCACACAAAGCCTTGCAGAGAATGCCCGTTAGACCAACTTTTTATTGATCTATTGCTCCACTGTTTAATTCCTTGCCAGACTTGAACAACGTAAGTCTGAATTTTCTCAATCGAGTACGCCTCTGATTTTTTTGTATATTGCCACTTGCTCATTAAAATTCTCCAATTTAATTACGGCATCTTTTTAGATAAACCGTATTTTAGCGGAATTATAGGTGAATTAAGCAGTGGTTTGACCAGGCATTCATCTTTCTTTAAGTGAACTACTCCGCCCTATTTTCAAGCGAGGGGGGGGAGTTGATGAGATGGGGTCAAATAAACGTCTTTATAAAGGTTTGAACATTCAGTTGACACCAATGCTCTGGTCGAGCACTGCTTTTCGCCTCACTCCCCAAGGATGCTACGGTTTCGCCGTTGTGTATTCTTGGATGACTTTTACATCTAAAGTTGTATTTTGTAAAGAACGGATAGCAGCGACAATTGCTTTTGCTCCAGCAATTGTGGTAGTAATGGGAATTTTGTAAGCCAAGGCTGTGCGACGAATGAGTCTACCATCACTTTGGGCTTCTTCCCCAGAGGGCGTGTTGATAATCAATTGAACTCTATGGTTCTTAATTGCATCTAACACGTGAGGACGACCTTCATGCAGTTTTAGCACCAACTCTACATCTAAACCATGCTCCTGGAGAACACGACGTGTACCATCTGTGGCCATCACAGCAAAGCCCAAACTGATAAATTCTTTAACAAGTGGAACTGCAGCCGCTTTATCGCGATCGTTCATGGAGAAGAATACTGTACCACTTAAGGGAAAACGCTCTCCAGCGCCCAATGCTGCTTTGGCAAAGGCGCGTCCAAAATCGTTGTCAATACCCATCACCTCACCAGTAGAGCGCATCTCTGGTCCTAAAATGATATCAGTACCAGGAAATTTATTAAATGGTAAAACGGCTTCTTTAACGGCAATGTGGTCTGGAATAACTTCTTGGGTAAAGTTTAGCTCCTCTAATGTTTTACCCGACATAATTAAGGATGCCAGTTTTGCCAGTGGCACACCAGTTGCTTTAGACACAAATGGTACCGTGCGAGAAGCACGAGGGTTGGCTTCTAGAATATAAACCTGGGGTGAATAACCTTGCGTACCAACAACAGCAAACTGAATATTCATCAACCCGACAACATTGAGTGCCCTTGCCAACTGCACAGTCCAACTACGGATTTTTTCTAAAACGATCGCTGGTAAAGAAATCGAAGGTATCGTGCAGGCAGAATCCCCAGAATGAATTCCTGCTTGTTCGATGTGTTCCATTATACCACCAATCACGACGCGTCCGGTGTGATCGGCGATCGCATCCACATCCACTTCAATCGCATTTTCCAAAAACTTATCAATGAGAATTGGATGTTCTGGTTCCACCTGCACGGCATAAGTCATGTAACGTTCTAGTTCAGGATCGGAGTAGACAATTTCCATTGCCCTTCCCCCCAACACATAACTAGGACGCACCACCACTGGATAACCAATGCGTTGGGCAACAACCAAAGCATCTTCGTAGGTACGAGCAATACCATTCGGCGGTTGGGTAATATTCAATTCTTGAAGAATTTTCTCAAACCGCTCTCGGTCTTCTGCTGCGTCGATGGAGTCGGGAGGAGTCCCCCAAATTCGAGTATGAGTGCTGATCGCTTTTTGGAGAGGAACGGACAGTTTTAACGGAGTTTGCCCACCAAACTGGACAATGATTCCAACTGGGTTTTCGGCTTCGATGATATTGAGGACGTCTTCTTTTGTCAGCGGCTCAAAGTAGAGGCGATCACTCGTATCATAATCAGTCGAAACTGTCTCCGGGTTGGAGTTAACCATAATTGTCTCATATCCCGCGTCTTTTAAAGCAAAAGCAGCGTGACAACAACAGTAATCGAACTCGATACCTTGCCCAATCCGGTTAGGGCCACCTCCCAAAATCATCACCTTGGGTTTATCCGTGGGCAGAATCTCCGTTTCTTCTTCGTAAGTCGAATAGTGATAAGGAGTAAATGCCTCAAATTCCGCAGCACAGGTATCTACCGTTTTGTAAACTGGAATCACACCCAGTTGTTTGCGATATTGCCGGACTTCATCTTCTGTGGTTTTGGTGGCGTAGGCAATTTGGCGATCGCTATATCCCTTCCGCTTTACTTCATACAGTTGGTCTTTTGTCAATTGCTGCAATGGTGTCCGCTTCAAAAACTTTTCCACCTCCAGCAGTTCCTGCATCTTATCCAAGAACCACGGGTCAATACCCGTTAACTCGTAGACTTCCTCAGTCGTCATTCCTGTAAGTAAGGCATGACGCACAGCAAATATACGCTCAGGGTTTGGTGTCCGCAGTTGGGCGCGAATTTGGTCACCGCTGGGTAATTTTTCTCTTTTGTCACAACCCCATCCAGCGCGTCCAGTTTCTAGGGAACGCAATGCCTTTTGGAAGGACTCGTTGAAAGTCCGCCCGATCGCCATCGCTTCTCCTACCGACTTCATTTGTGTTGTCAGCACTTCTTCCGCACCGGGGAACTTTTCAAAAGCGAAGCGGGGAATTTTTGTGACTACATAATCAATCGTCGGCTCAAAAGATGCTGGAGTTTTTTTGGTGATATCATTTTTAATTTCATCGAGCGTGTAACCAACCGCAAGCTTCGCCGCCATCTTGGCGATGGGGAAACCTGTGGCTTTGGAAGCTAAAGCCGAAGAACGAGAGACACGAGGGTTCATTTCAATGACAATCACATCTCCATCGACGGGATTAACGGCAAACTGGATGTTGGAACCTCCAGTTTCCACGCCAATCTCGCGGATAATTTTAATTGCCATATCCCGCAGTCGTTGGTACTCTTTATCGGTAAGGGTTTGAGCAGGGGCGACGGTGATAGAGTCTCCGGTGTGGATACCCATCGGGTCAAGGTTTTCGATGGAACAGATAATCACAACGTTATCTGCTAAGTCGCGCATTACCTCTAGTTCAAATTCTTTCCAGCCGAGGAGAGATTGGTCGATGAGAATTTGTGAGACGGGACTGGCGTCTATACCTGCTTGCGCCATTTCTGCAAATTCTTCTTCGTTGTAAGCAATACCGCCTCCGGTACCACCCATTGTGAAAGCCGGACGGATGATCAGGGGATAACTGCCAATTTGTTTGGCGATCGCCTTGGATTCTTCCAGAGATGAAGCTGTCCCACTAGGACACATCTTCACTCCGATCTTTGTCATTGCTTCGTTAAAAAGTTTCCTGTCTTCGGCTTTCTCGATTGCTGGTAGTTTAGCGCCAATTAACTCAACACTGTATTTCTCCAGGACTCCACTTTTGGCCAAACTTACGGCAATATTCAAGGCAGTTTGCCCGCCCATCGTTGGTAGTAAGGCGTCTGGACGTTCTTTTGCGATGACTTTTTCAACCAATTCCGGTGTCAGCGGTTCGATGTAGGTACGATTAGCTGTTTCCGGGTCAGTCATAATTGTGGCAGGATTCGAGTTGACCAGCACCACTTCATAACCTTCTTCTCGCAGGGCCTTACAAGCTTGGGTGCCAGAATAGTCAAACTCGCAGGCTTGTCCAATCACGATTGGACCAGATCCGAGTAGCAGAATCTTTCTGATATCGTCACGACGGGGCATAGTTCTTGGTTTGGAGTAAAAAAATATAAATCCTGATTATTTTAAGGGTCTTCACCCATGACTTACTTTGTTTATTATCAACTTTTGTTAGTTCTTTTATAGACCGGGAGGTAAAGGGCAGGTTATAGGTTACAGGTTTTTCTTTAGGTCCTATCCGTGTCTGGTGTTTTTTATTCCCCTTTCTTTAGAAGTTTTATTTTATTCATCATCAGGGATCTCAATATTGTTTGCAACTATTTTTCATTTAGGATAAATATATTTCTCAACAATCCAATAATCAATTTTGACCAACATTTGAACGAGAAATTTAGTTTTTTCTTCAGGCTTTAAAAAAAAAGAATGACTAACTATTTTTTCTAACAACCCTAAAGGTTAAAGATTATATTTTTTTGTTGACTTACATGAAAAATGGCAGAGAGATAAACAATCCTTCTCTCTGCCATTTCTTATAGTTGTTTAAGAACCAGTGCTTACAGCTTTTTTCTAGTCTAGTTAAACCACTCTCTATTTCTGAGAGTGTGAGTCGAGTCTGTTAGTTTGAAGCAGGTTGAACAAATCCCAAAGTTAAACTATCCTTGGCAAGGAAGTGACCCAAGTGATAAGCTCTTTCTTCTGTTTTCAACAGGATTTTTTCGTATAAATAGCGGGTAGCGCGGTCGCCCAAACTCTCTGCCTGTGCTGCTTGGCGACGAATCACGCCAAGAATTGCTTGTTCTGCCTTCAGGTCATTTTCTACCATCTGACGGGAAGAATATACGCCATCAGGTTCTTGCTCAAAGCAACATAATTCTGCCAATTTGCGTAAGTTAGCAACAGGTACTCCACCTAGTCCATCCAAGCGTTCTCCAATGTCATGAACATGTTCTTGGACTTGATCATAACCTTCGTTAAAAAACTCATGCAGAGAGTAGAACTCTGCACCTTCAACGACAAAATGATGCTTTTGGTACTGTAAGTAAAGTGCCTGGAAACTAGCTAATACAACATTAAATCCTTCACAGACTGGCTCGGTTACACTTTTGTCCAAAAGGATAGGGTTGTCATATACTTGACCAAAATTTCGTAACAAAGTTTGCGTTTCAGACATTGTGCTTCTCCTAGCTTCTGGTAGATATAGTTGCTAACTTCTTAGTCTCTACATCTTAGCATCGAAAAAATGATAAAAAGCTCGATCTATATCACGATTTTTTGACCTTTTTGTGAAAAAAAAGCGACAACTTTCATTCCTTTTGAGAGATTTTCACACAAATCTTGCAAAAAGTTATAAATACTATTGACAAGCTTTTGTAAATATGTATGTATAAAAGTTGAACATAATATAGTTTAAAAATCTTTATTACTCTAATTTTTTTTCCAAAATTACTGAGAAAACTTTGCACTTAAGTTATTCTTATGTAAGAGGCTAAACACACGTCACCATAAAACGGGTTCGGAATGGGGTTAAAAGACAATTAATTTCCCTGTTTTGGCATACATTTGATTTCCGAACCCTAATTAATGATGAGTTGTGCTCAGTTCCGATTGAAAAAAATCATGGGAGTCAAGGGGCACACTTACTGCAAAGCTATTGCACTTTTAGGGGGATTGTTTTGAAACCGTCAATTGTAGAACCGCAAGTAAAATACACTGTTGAGTTAAACTGGGCAGATAGGTGGCAAATATATCGACGCTTGCAGGAACTAGACATTCCTTGTTGGTGTCAAACGAACCAGCCGTTAACAGTTGAAATTAGCAATCCTACAGCAGCCATACAACTTTGGAGTGTTGTGCAGCAATTTACAATTTGCCGCGAAGACTCAATTAGGAATCTCAAGAAATGTTGGCAATATCGCAGTTAATGCTTAGTGTTGCCACAACACAAGTTAATAATTGGTCAAAAAAATGAGTAAATCCTACAAAACCGACGTTTCAGAATTCTGCCTTGAGGGAAAGTTTCTCGATTTCGTCATCAAAGATGGTTATAAGCTCAAAGGCTTACGACTGGAAACTACTGAGGGGGAATGCTACATCAAACTGGCTAAACATTTACGCGCTGCTTTTGACTTACGGTTACCACCAGGTACACGGTTGCAAGTTACCGGCGAGAAAAAGTTTGACTCGAAAACCGGAGAAGTAAAATTAAAAGCACAGCAAGTGATGGCGGCTCGTACTCTTGATAAAGATGGGGAGATTGGGAGATTGGCAGATGCTGACAAAGGAGTCACCGCATCACCCAATCAGCCCATCACCCCAGCCATTAATAACGCCAAGCCCAAAAAAGCTACTATATTGATCTGTCAAAAGTCTGATTGCATCAAACGCGGTGGGAAAGAGGTTTGTCAAGCTTTGGAAGCGGCTTTGAGTGCTCGTGGTTTGGAATCAGAAGTCACAATAAAAGGAACTGGCTGCATGAAAGACTGCAAAGCAGGACCAAACTTAGTCATGCCAGATAAAACTCGCTACAGCCGGATAAAAGCTGCACAAGTCCCTGCACTTATGGATAAATATTTTGCTGCTAACAGCACCAATGGCAGGCGGGATAACGGAAGTGAAGTTACTACGTCTATAGAAGACTGAGGTGTAATAGCACTTGTGTCACTATTTTTTAATGGGAAGATCTACTAAGAATTTTATTACTGTTTTTGTTCAAATTTTGACTTGTTATTTTTTGCAGTCAACACTTATCAGTTATCAAACAACTGATGACTGATAAATAATCATTTCAGTTTTTTTGATCTCAAGTACTCCGGTTGAGAAAGCGATCCATGCAGCGTTCCGCTAAAGCAGCGATGGTGAACGAGGGGTTAGTGCAGGCTGTCGAGCCTGGGATGAGCGAGCCATCAACAACAAATAAGTTACGATACCCCTGAACCTGCCCATAAGTGTTGCATACAGCACCTATTGTTGCACCGCCAAGGGGGTGAGCTGTAGAACTAAAGTCAAGCGGTTGAGCCAGAGTCGTACTATTAGCTTGGTTCAGCAGTTGGTAGGTATACTCAACAGCTTGAGCATTTTTCTGATTATTAGCTGAGTTGCTAGGCCAAAACAAATCAGCTGACTGGGTAGAAGTATTGTAAGTGAGATACCCCTCCGGTTTGGCAATTGCCAGACCAACAGAACTAATGACACCTTCTGGGACAATGGGAAAGGTGAGTTGCTCAGTGACTACCGGGGCAATTGGATTGTCTAGGTGCTCAATAACTGTCGCTGCTGGACCTCCCTGTGTAGGATTAGTCCGACCATTCGTAATGACAGCGCCCACTCCATCGCCATTAGTCCCCCAGAACTTCCCTACCTGATTGTTCAAGCGACGCAATGTAGCATTTGCTTGAGCACGCAGCAGAAGTTCAGTGGTTCCAATCGAACCAGCTGCCAAAAACAAATAACGACAAACAAAAGACTTTTGGGCAATCACAGTCCCTTGTTCATTGATTTGATTGCAGACTATTCGGAAACGCTCTTTATCAGATTCCTCTATCGCAGTGACCACATGTAGGGGTCGAATTTCGACTTTTCCAGTCGCCTCAGCCATGCTCAAGTAGTTGCGGTCTAAGCTGTTTTTCGCACCACTGTTGATACCGTAGTACACTTGACCTGTGATGGCGGAAGGAACCTTTTGACCTGCGATTTCCTGCCGCACGATGTCCCAATCAACAGCCATGTCAAGCTTGCGAGCTTTTAGACCTGCTTTTGCTGCTTGCTCCAGAAAAATCCGGCTTGACAAATAGTAGTTAGTCTGTAGAACGTCGTCTGGTATTTGAGAAGGCTTGAGGATAGAACGTACTCGCGGATAATAAACCCGATCAAGTTCTTCGTAGTTGATGGTGCGTGGGAAGACTTGATAGAAAAGTTCTTGAGTCGGCTGATAAGTCACCCCATTGTAAACAAGCGAACCGCCTCCAACGCCTGCTCCCCGATAGGCAATTATCCCATTACCTCTTTTGATATCAAGGACGCCAGTATACACGTCAATGGGAACCTGGTCAAATACTACCGTAGTGGGACTCAGCCAAGTAGAACGACCATCTGGTTTCTGGTATGTGGAGAAAGTATCACCAGCGTCGGTGATTTGCCATCGTCGCCCCCGCTCCAGTACAATTGTTTCAATTCCTGCCTGACCAAGGCGCAGTGATGCGACAGCTCCACCAAAACCACTACCGATAACTATTGCTTCAATATAATCTTCTTTAGTACGAACAGCAGAAGCACGAACGGCAGACACACCCACACTCGCCGCAGCCGCAAGCGAACCCTGAAGGAATTGACGACGCTTCAGCACCCGAGACATACTTAATCTCCTACAATTTTCAAAAATAAATTTTTTTATGGCATGAAATTTAGATTACCTATTCAAATTAGGTATATTCAGTTTTTACACTCGTTACAATCAGTTGGTTGCCAAATTGCCAAGATTTTGACAAAAAAGGCGTAGGATGCTGAAAAGCCCGTATCACATCTCCTCAGGATGTCATACAGGCTATTTTCAACAAAAAACAACAATCCAATTTGGCAGATAACTACATTGATTCCAAACGCTGACGTAATTTACTACTAAGGGCATCAATCACAGTCACGACTACCGACAGTATCAGAATCATAGTCGTTGCCTTAGTGTACTCAAAGCCATCTATATAACTTTTTAGTTCAAAACCAAAGCCACCAGCACCAACAGCACCAAGAACTGAGGCAGCACGGATATTGTACTCAAACATCCACAAGGTGTAGCCCAATACTAAGGGCAATACTTGAGGCAAGATACCATATTGAGCAATTTGTATGCGAGATGCACCTGCGACTTGCAAAGATTCAATTGAACGAGGGTCAACCGCTTCAATAGCTTGCTGATAGAATTTTCCTAGGTAGCCAATTGTGTAAATACTTAAAGCTAATGTACCTGCGAAAGGACCGAGTCCAGTTGCTGCGACAAATAATAATCCAAGAATAATCGAAGGGACAGAACGGACAGCATTTTGCAAAAAATTTGCTAACCATTGCAGCCAAATAGGGGCGACATTACGGGCGCTTGCGATCGCAATCGGTAGAGAAAGCATTGCCCCAAGAGTTGTTCCAATCACAGACATCTGCACGGTTTCTACAAGTGCTTTGACTGTTTTGTTGAAAATATCCCAACTTGTATTTGGGGGAAACAAGCGTGACACAAAATCAATGATGTTGAACAAACTCTGCTTTAAGAGTCCAAAATCAACTTTCAAACCTTGCAACGCCCAACCATAAACCAAAACAACAACGCACAGGATGAGTAGGCGACTCACCCAAGAAAAGCGTTTCCAAACATGAGAAAAATTTTTCATGACTAAAACAGAATTCGCCTACTATGTGCGATCAACTCGACTATACCTGAGCAAATTGAGCTTGCAAGTTATCGCAACACCCATCGTAAGTAACACGTCCAGCATTCAAGACAATTGCTCGCTGGGCGTACTCAGTTGCGATACTCAAATCGTGTAAAACTGTGACAATTGTCATACCTTGCTGTGAGTGCAGCATTGACAAAGTATCCATTACCTGCTTAGATGCTTTGATATCCAATCCTGTAATGGGTTCATCTGCAAGCAGAATTTGGGGAGATTGGATTAAAGCGCGGGCGATCGCCACCCGTTGTTGCTGTCCACCGCTAAGTTGACCTGTTTTTTGATAAGCTTGCTCCCTTAAGCCCAACTGTTCCAACAGTTCCAATGCTTGACGACGGTCATTTTTAGGAAACCCAAACAGCGTTTGCCAAGTTGTCCTAGTACCCAGGCGTCCACAAAGCACATTTTCAATTGCTGATAACTGACGAATCAATCCGCCACCCTGAAATAACATAGCAACATCTCGTCGAAGACTAGGCAGCGTACGTGGAGTTAATGGTGTATCGTTGATGTGAATTGCTCCTCGCAAGATTGGTACTAACCCAACTAAAGAACGTAAAAGCGTAGACTTCCCCGCGCCATTGAGTCCCAGCAATACAACAAACTCACCACGATAAATCTGGCAATTAATCTGGTTAAGAATAGGACGATTCAAAGCTGCGGAATAAGCAGTTTCTACGTCCTGACACAAAATCACCGGTTGAGTCATAAGCTATTGGTTGGAGAGTGGGAAGTACACCTCACCCCGCCCTGACGGGCACCCCTCTCCTTATTAAGGAGAGGGGATGGGGGTAAAATTATTGAATAGCTTAGTATATCAAAGTACATATTACTCATCCCTCACGCCCTCTCTCGTTTATTACGGTTCCATTCCTGCATTCTTGAGGGCTTCACGAACTGGTCCTAAGTGTTTGTCATGGTCAACTTTCACCAATTCTGTGGAGTTATACAAGCCGCGCAGTATCTCGTTGTTTTGTGGCTCATTTAATTTCAGCAAGGCGTTGATAATTCGTTCGCGCATGGGAGCAGGAACGTCATCATCAATGGCTACACCGTGTGCTGGAACACCAGGAATTTTATACAGAACTCGTAACCGACTTTTTTCCGCGTCGGAAATATACGGGCTACCAAAAGCATATTCTGACACAGCAGCCGCATCTGCTTGACCTTGCACAACTGCTTTTAGGGCTTTACTGTAATCGCCACCGTAAACAACTTGACTGAAGAAGCCGTCTAGGCGATCGCGATTTTCCACAAGTTTCTGTTTAACCAACTCACCCACAGGGAAGATAAATCCAGAACCAGAAGTTGGCGAAGTAAATGCCATTTTTTTACTCCGCAACTGTTCCAAGGTCGCTTTAGATGTGCCTAGAGTTTTGAGCGAGCTATCTTTGGGGACAACTATGATTGAATTATAAGTGTATTTTCCAGAGTAATTCGGACGAACCTCAGCTAAGTACAAGCGTGCGTTTGCGAGTTCCTCAGCTTTCAAAGCTGGACGACTACTTAAGAAAGCGACGTCAGCGCTATTTGCTCTCAAGGCTTCTACTGCAGCTGTATCATCACCGACTTTTGCCTGAACTGGCATTTTTAGTTCTTTTGACAAGAACTCTGCAACTTTATCTGCTTTACTTTGCAAGTCTGGTGCATCTTTACGAGTAGGAAAGATAACTGTTAAAGTTTTTTGCTGTCCTTGAGCAACTAAAGTTGAATCTTTCTGATTTCGCGTTGAGTTAGGAACGGCTTGCATACCTCCACAGCTACCAGCAACCAAACCTGTAAGCACCACAAATGCAGCGCCAGCACTCAAAAAGCCTTTTTTCCTCACATTCATTTCCCACCCTCGATAGAAATCTTTCTTAATAGTTTTGCTAAAGTCTTTTAACAAGCTAATTCTTAAAAAAGAATATTATTAAGATTCCAGCTTTTCGGGGCAAAAGTCAATCAGTGGTGAGTGTTTTGATTGTAAAAAAACTTGAAATCACAACTTTAACCCGAGTTCCAAAGATGATTCAATTAGGAATGACGCACAAGTTACGAAAAAACAAGAGTGTGAGATTGCTTCCTTACGTCGCAATGACACAACTACGTTATTTTCGCGTAAGTCCTGTCAACTAAATAAATTTATCTGTTGAAGCAGTGCGTGCTGCTTATCTGATGATAATTTGGTTGCCAAACTGCAAAAAATATGTATCATACTCCCAGAATGCACAAAAGCCAGTATCACATCCTCAGCAGATGTAATACTGGCTATTTACAACGAGAAGCAACTATTTTTCTAAACTTTCTGTATTCCTGGACGACCGTTTTCAACTACAAATGAAGCACGCTTACTGATTGTGCCAGATTGGGTTGTCACGTTTGATAAAACTAAAAAATCAGTTTGCCAGGTTTCTGGAGTTATCACACAGCGAACATATCCCCGTTGACCGTTATAAAATTTAATGTGGGGGTTATCTGGCAAATACGCTTCAACTGTAGGACTTGAGTCTGCCCCATCTCCACCAGAAGTAATTGAGGTACAAACAAATTCACTGCCAACCGTAGCGGATTCTGGTTTATTAAAGTCAGCTTTGAGATCCATTGCCCAGTTGGAATGTACATCGCCTGTCAAGACAACAGGATTGGAAGGTTTGCGCTGTTCTAGGAAACTCATTAGGCGATCGCGCGAAGCCAAATATCCATCCCACTTATCCATACTGAAGGTTGCGCCTTCCCCAGGCGTGAAGTCTCTTTGAGCAACGATAACCTGCTGTGCCAGAACATTCCAACGAGCCGTAGAGCGATCTAAACCTTTGTATAGCCATTCTTCTTGACGTTTACCAGTAATCGTTGCATTAGGATCGAAATTTTCTGGGCAACGTTCCTTGGTACCATCTCCACAGGGTTGGTCTGTGCGATATTGACGGGTATCTAGCACATGGAAAGTCGCCAAATTTCCGAAGGAAAGCCGACGGAAAATTTGCATATCTGGTCCTTCTGGTTTTGAGAAGGGTCGTAATGGCATATGCTCGTAGTAAGCTTGATAAGCAGCTGCCCGTCGTTGTAAGAAAACTTGGGGGTCTTGATCCGGTTCATTATCGACTTCTGAGGTAGCATTAGCGTAGTTGTTTTCCACCTCATGATCATCCCAAGTCACAATCCAGGGAAATGCTGCATGAGTTGCTTGCAAATTTGAATCAGTTTTGTAAAGGGCGTGACGGTTACGATAATCATCTAGAGTGAAAATTTCCGGACCATTGTGTTGTCTAGGACGATCTGGTGTGATTCCTCCCTCATAAATGTAGTCACCTGTATGCACTATCAGGCTTAGATCTTCCTGCGCCAAATATTTGTATGCTGTGAAGTACCCTTGCTCATAGTGCTGACAGGAAACAAATGCAAAGGCAAATTTACTTAAGTCACTACCTGGTTGAGGTGCTGTACGAGTGCGACCAATTGGACTTTCTTCTGTACCTGAAGTGAAGCGATACCAGTACCACGTATTGGGTTTGAGCTTATTTACAATCACTCTGACTGAGTGAGCTAATTCTGGGATGGCAATCTCAGTGCCTTTTGCTACTATATTTTTCATGTTGGGATCAGTTGCGACTTCCCAACGAATTGGCACATTCACAGATGGCATTCCACCGCCTTGTAAAGGATTGGGAGCCAGACGAGTCCAAAGCACCACGCTATTAGGATAGGGTTCACCTGACGCTACACCCAGCGTGAAAGGATAACTGGAAAATGGGACTTGGGCGATGGCTCGTTGATTGAATTGGTTAGCGATCGCCAAACCAGACAATACCCCAGCCCCAATAATTAAGTTCCGTCGCTTGATTCGGCTATACAAAAACCGCTCAAAATTCTGGTCATCTAACATCTTTTTCCCCTGAGTAACTCACAAATCAAGGCAGAGGAACAGATGATCCAAAGCATCCAGGGTAAGAATTAACAAACCACTAAACCAATATTTCAATCGTCGATGTCACACTCTTTTACAGCGAGCGCCTTTTTTGTGCCTAAATCAACCCGTCGAACTCACGTTAATTCAAAGAACACCAGACGATCAAATTTTCCTGCTGCTTTAAGGTATCAACTGTTGCAAAGCCCGAGTTTAATTTACCAGTCAGACGTTAATTCCTAGCAAAGGAACAGTTAAGGCTGTTTGATTGAGCAAAATTCAGGGTGTAGGGGTGTCGGGTTCAACTAAAGATTTCTATCTTCGTAGCACCTTGTCGTAAAACTTGCCAATTGTTTCCAGTCCATTTCACAACAGTCGAAGGAACACCATCTCCGTGTACCTCGTCTTTTAATTCTGTCGCCGCCAAAGTCAAAACATCAGGAAACTGTGCCGAAATTTCTGCCATTGTTTGTAAAGGAGGTTGACCTGATAAATTGGCGCTGGTGGTTACAAGAGGACCTGTTTGCGCCAAGATAGTCTGGGCAATTCTACAATTAGGCACTCGAATTCCAATTGTCCTGTCAGGAGTAAGCTTATCCTTGTGAGGATCGCAATCTCCATCAGAAATAGAAATTATTTCTTGTGGTACTCGCTTGGAGGCAGGTAACACCAAAGTCAGTGTTCCTGGCCAATATTTCTTGGCAACTCCGTGCCAAATTTCATACTCTTGGTCACTACCCGTGGTGAAAGACCAGATTTCTTCAGCAGTCGCTGCCATTAAGATTAAGGGTTTATCTCGACTGCGCTGCTTAGCTGCGTAAATTAACTCTCCTTGTTCGGGTATTGCTGCCAATGCCGGAACAGTATCTGTAGGAAAGCTCACCAATTTACCAGCACGTGCGCCTAAGATAAGGGTGTCTAAAGAAACTTGCATGAACAAAACTCAGAATTGCGAACCCAGAACTCAGAATTTAGTGAGCACTCACGACAGTGGACAGTGATCGATTCACTGTTTAGTGTCGTGAGTTCTGAGTTCTTTGTTTGTGATGTTAGCTCTTTCTATATGCCAGAGCAAAGCGCTCAATGCCAGCTAAATCTTTATGAATCTGAATGTTACAGTAACTCCCTTGATTGTGCAACATTTCTCCCACAGCATCTGCCTGTCCTTTCATCATCTCAATCAACCAAACCCCACCAGAGCGTAAATAGGTGGAAGAAATTTCTACCAAATGGCGGATGCAATCTAAACCATCTATGCCACCGTCTAAAGCTAGATGTGGTTCATGCTTAACAACTTCAAGCTGTAGGGTAGGTATGATGTTAGTGGGAATATAGGGCGGGTTAGATATCATTCCGCTGAATTGACCTTTAAGCGATGCTAAAGGTTGCCACCAAGAACCTTGGTAAAATTGAATACGCTCCCCAAAACCTAAATTTTGAGCGTTTGCCTTTGCAACCACTAGCGCCTCATGACTGTAGTCAACAGCGTGAATGATTGCTGTGGTGAAAACGTCTGCTAATCCAATGGCGATCGCCCCACTACCAGTTCCCAAATCAGCCCAGTGTCCTTGCTCTAAAGACGGTGTCACCTTACTGTTTCTAGCAGCAGCGACAGCTAAATCTATCAAGTACTCTGTTTCTGGTCTGGGAATCAAAACCGCTTTTGACACAGCGATTTTATACTTTCGCCAAGGAGTTGCTCCTGCAACATATTGTACTGGCAAGTGTTCATTTAAGCGCTGCTCCCAGAGTTTGTCTAAATCCTCTAAAGATAATTTCAAAGGAATCTCAGCCTGGTTTTTGTATGATTCCAAGCGTAATGCCAAGCGGTCTAATCCAGCGACTTCTTGTAGTAACCAATCGACTTCAGTAGGTAAAATAGCAGTGGCGTTGGCAGCTTGAATCGCCACGTTACGCCACTGCCAAAGTTGTAAACCAGTTACTGATAACTGCTTATCTGCCATGCCTTTATACTATCAGGCATAAGTTTATTTCTTTTTGGCAGGGGGGTTTTGACTTGCACCACCACCTCGCTTGCTAACGACATACTGCATGCTCTCGGTAGATGGTACTATGGCGACTTGGCTGAGCCAAGTGTCATTTTTCTCTTTCAAAGTTTTTATGACTCCCTCTATATCCACAACCTGAATATCAGCCTTGGGAACTTGTTGCTTGACCTGGCTTAATAAATTTTGGGCGTCTTTTTGACTCAAGAACAAAGGAATAACTTCCTTATTGTCAGTCTTCCGTTTGACGGATACATATCCTTTATCTGGAGATCTAACAATAAAAACAGGCACACTTGGGAACTGCTTAACTTCTTTACCGCTTTGGCGCAGCAATGTTACTGCTCCTTCTAGATCTTGTTTTCCAGGATTAAAAGCAAACACTAGGTTGTTTGGTTTCTTGGCATTTTCTTGAAGTTTCTGATAAATCATCCCCAAAGGTACTGGCGTCACTTGCAGGCTTTTTAACATATCTGCCATTTTTGGATCTTTACCTTTGACATTCCGCAGTTCGTTAATAAAAGCCTGAGCTTCCTGCCCACTCATAAAAACGTCTGTCACCGTAGCTTGTTTATTTTGAGCGTTTTGCGCATTTGCGGCATTGTTAGGCACTGTACGAGTGAGAGGCACACCCTGGTTGTTAGTAATCAAAAAGACTGGTACTGGATCTAATTTTTCTTTAATTTGTTGTTCTGTCAATGCGATTACTGGAAGATTTCCGCTAAAAACAGTTGTTAGCAGAGTACTCCCAACTAAAGTCAATGTTGTGCCCCAGCGAACTAATAAATTCATAACTACTCCTCGCATCAATTTCTCTAAAATCAAGTCTGACAATATAGTTGGATTTGCACAGTATTAACCAGTTCTAGATATATTACCTTCTTTGCTCATTAACTGTGCTGTTTTCGGTATTTCAATTTCGCCCTACTAAACAATTGCGCTCGAACGGTAGATGATTGCTGTAATTAACAAAGGCGAAAAATGTGCTTTTTACTTCAAGGGTGTCTTCTGCCATTCTATTGGCTTTTTCAGCTATGGTTGACGACAAGAAATATAAGATCGTTCCTTCTAGATTTGCCGCAAAATGTCTCAAGCTTTACAGATTTCCTTTCTTGTGGGTTTATTCAATGCTTGGAATTTATTTTGGCTAATAGAAAATAAGAAATAGCAAAGCAACATGACTATTGCTTCCGGGAAAATATGCAATTTCAGTGTACATTGTCTGACAAATCAAACAAATAGTTGTAGCACAATCCAGTTTTGACTTTTTGATTTAATTTTTTGATGGTATATCCAAAAAATAATGTAAGTCATTTATGTATGCTTGAGTCATTTGCACGCTCAACCTAAGATAACAGAATTTGAACTGATATCGTGTTTGCTTGCGCTAATTGGTTGCACTATATAAATAAACCCTAGACCTGTATTCTGATCTAGGGTTTACTATTCATCTATAAGATCGGGATGACAGGATTTGAACCTGCGGCATCCTGCTCCCAAAGCAGGCGCGCTACCAAGCTGCGCTACATCCCGATTAATTTGTTATTCTAACTTAGTTGTTGCTTTTTGGCGACAATCAATAGCTTCTTTTAGATTTTACTTGATTATGTTGCCAAATGTTCACCCACATCATACCATGCTTTTTTGCTTTTTGTAAACTGTTGCGTTCCCTATACATAGACTTATAACAGTAATGTCTCTGTTAAAAATTAATGAGGGTACCAAAACATACCTTTGATGCCTTCTGGATCGGACATAAACCCCAAACCCCGATAAAAATCTAAGACATGGGGGTCAGCAAATAGAGTCACATTACTAATTTCTTCGCTCCTGAGTTTTTTGAGTACATATTTCATAAGTGCCTTTCCCAGTCCTTTTGCTTGAAAGTCTGGGTGAACTACCACATCCCAAATTGTGGCATTAAAGGCATGATCTGACGTCGCACGGGCAAAACCAATAAGTCGCCTTTTGTTTCCTCGCACTTGCCACATAGAAGCGACAAGAAAACTATGCTCTATAGCTTTTTTTACCTTTCGTAAAGGACGACGCGACCAACCGACGGAATCGCATAGTTCCTCTAGTTCATACAGGTCGAGATCTCGCTCCGTACTAAAAACTATGCGAGTTTCCTGCTGATGAACTTCGCCAACACCATTCAAGTCTGAGTTACCTACAGTTTCAACTGCATACTCTTCTGAGGGTGTTGTCCTAGTTGTTGAGTTAGCTTCTGATGTACTAAACCAAGTTTTCCAAAAACCCATGCCAACGTGGTTCAGGTAGTATATACGAGGTGGTTTTGACAGATAAGAGTGCTGATTCACTTGTGATTCAACTATCTACGTTGTATTCCGCAACACATACAGTTGTTTTGTCTGTTGGCGGAATTTTCCGATGACAGTAGTCATCAAGGGTGCATCTTACACTAGTCTTTTTCAACTTTAGCATTTTGTTGTGGAGCTAAGAAGAAATTAGCTAAAACGGAAACATTTAAGAATAAATTGTGTATGACACCAGAATTCATGTGCCTCCATTTTCCAATCTCCTTATCTTGCCAACTCCCGAACTGAACGGGGTACGATAGAAATATGGCAACCATCGAAATCTTGGGCGTTCCACACGCATACGAACTCACAGCTCCTACGAACTACCCCGACACTTTAGTTTTTATCCACGGATGGCTCAATAGCCGTGGATACTGGCAACCTGTAATTTCTCGGTTGTCAGATGATTTTCAGTGTCTGTCTTATGATTTAAGAGGTTTTGGGGAGTCGCAACAGAAATTAAAAACTGATTTTAGTCAAGAACAAAATTATTTCAGCCAAAGTACTAAATCTAGTCGTGCAGTTGTTGATTCCTTTGATTCTGTGTATACTCCAGCTGCCTACACTCAAGATTTAGCAGATATTCTCAAACAGCTAAATGTCAAGAGTGCTTGGTTGATTGGTCATTCTTTGGGAGGCACGATCGCCCTTTGGGGTGCTGCCCATATGCCGGAATGTGTCAAAGGAGTTATTTGTATTAACTCTGGTGGTGGGATTTACCTCAAGGAAGCTTTTGAGCAGTTTCGTTCAGCCGGTCAGCGGTTTTTACAAGTTCGCCCTAAATGGCTTGGGCAATTGCCCCTGATTGATTTACTGTTTACTAGAGCGAGTGTAGCACGTCCTTTGGAGCGTAATTGGGCACGGCAGCGAGTGATTGATTTTGTTGTTGCCGACCCAGAAGCTGCTTTGGGAGCGTTGCTAGATTCTACAACAGAGGAAGAAATTAACTGTTTGCCACAGTTGGTTGCTCAACTTAAGCAACCAATTTATTTTTTAGCTGGTGCGGAAGACAAGGTTATGGAACCTAAGTATGTCCGTCATTTAGCTAGCTTTCACCCTCTTTTTTCTTACTGTGGTGACAATGTGATCGAAATTCCTGACTGCGGACACTTAGCAATGTTGGAACAGCCGGATGCAGTTGCTACTCATATTCGCTCTGTTGTCAAGAATCAATCGTCAGTCGTCAATTGTTAATAGAGTCACTGAATTTTGGATTTTGGATTTGAAATTTTAGATTGACAAGGCAGCTTTCGGGTTGTTGCTTCTTACCCGTTCGCGTAGCGTCTTTGGAGGAAATAAGCTGCCGCTGACTTTGCGTCGGCTTGAAACCCTTTTTTAGAATCTAGATTTTAATCCAAAATCCGTCAATTAAAGAAAAGCCGATTAAAGAATTGAAAACCAAGATCTGGAAGAATTTAAGCCTCTAGTCCCACGGCTCAACTCAATCTTCTAATCTAAAATTTAAAATCTAAAATCCAAAATTCGGGAATCCAAAATCTAAAATCTAAAATTGTCTCGGTCAAGTTAAAGATTATCTGTACCAATTTGATACAACTCCATAACTTGGCTCAGCGCTAACCTAGAGTGAACGCCTAAGGTCAGAGGCGAAGTATGACCTCTGTTGAGGTGGTCAGCAGCAGTACAACCAATCATAGCGGCATTATCAGTACAAAATTTTAGGGGAGGGAATAGCACGCGTAGGTTATGAGTTTGTGCTGCTTGTTGTAAATGTTGTCTTAACCCACTGTTGGCTGCTACGCCTCCACCAACAGCAATGGTGGAAAGACCATAATCTGTAGCACAAGTTATTGCCCTTTTGGTGAGGGAGCGTGCTACAGTTTCCTGAAAACTAGCCGCCACATCTTTTGTTGGTAAAGACTGTCCATCTTTCTCAAATTGCTGTACCAACCGCAACACTGCTGTTTTTAACCCACTAAAACTCGCATCATACCGATGATATCCACCTTCTGGTAGAGAAATTTTCCCCTCTGGTAATGTAAAAGCTTGCGGATTTCCCTGGTTTGCTAGCTTGTCAATTACGGGTCCGCCAGGATATCCCAAATGTAACAAACGTGCTACTTTATCAAACGCTTCACCCGCAGCATCATCACGAGTTTCTCCTAGGGTTTCATACACACCACAATCTTTGACGTGAATCAAGCTTGTATGACCACCAGAAACTAGTAAGCTAAGAAAAGGAGGCTCTAAGGTTGGCTCACTTAAATAAGTTGCATAAATGTGACCTTCGAGATGATGAACACCCAAAAATGGCTTGTTATGTACCATTGCTAAGGTTTTGGCGGCAGTTAACCCGACCAATAACGCCCCAACCAACCCAGGAGCACAAGTTGCGGCGATACCATCAATTTTGCCCCAATCTACTTCTGCTTGTTCCAGGGCAAGGGCTATCGCCCCATTTATCGTTTCTAGATGCTGCCGGGACGCGACTTCCGGTACAACTCCACCATACTGCTGATGAACTGGAATTTGCGAAGCAATAATACTACTACAAACTTGACGATTATTTACAATTGCCACGGCAGTTTCATCACAGCTCGTTTCTATTGCTAAAACAGTTGCCATTGCTACAATAAAATGGTAAGTACAAAGGAGCTATTCAGCTACAGGTGTTTCTCTTGCACAAAAGGCAGCAGGTTACTGAGTGCCCGGTTGTGAGTAAAATTATAGAAAAATTTTACTTATAACTGACTTGTGAACTCAGAACTTCATAAGAACTGGTTTGAGAAGCTTTAACTTTTATTTACTTCAACTTTACTCGGTTCACGCGCAAGAGTATCATGACATCCTAGTTCTACAAATCAAGATTGTACAAGCCGCTTCGTTTTGTACAAAAAACTTTTTGTTTCGTAATAAAAGGAAACAATTCCATGCGTCGCTTGTTTGCTTTAGTTCTAGCTATTTGTGTTTGGTTCAACTTTTCCCCACCAGCTTTAGCGCTTGGGGAGAATCTTGTACCATGTGCTGAATCTCCAAGCTTTCAGGAGAGAGCAGCATCTGCCCGGAATACAACAGCTGACCCCGAATCTGGGAAAAAGCGGTTTGAGCGCTATTCTCAAGCGCTGTGCGGACCAGAAGGTTTACCTCATCTCATAGTAGATGGTCGCTTAGATCGCGCTGGTGACTTTCTGATTCCTAGCATTCTTTTTCTTTACATCGCTGGTTGGATTGGCTGGGTAGGTCGTACCTACCTACAGGTCATTAAAAAACAAGGGGGCGATGTTGAACAAAAAGAAATTCAGATTGATGTTGCTCTAGCGCTTCCAATTATGGCATCAGGCTTTGCTTGGCCAGCAGCAGCAGTACAACAACTACTGTCTGGTCAACTCACAGCCAAAGATGAAGAAGTTCCTATTTCGCCGCGTTAATTCAACATCACTCATTCACACATTTTGGAGTATAGATTCATGAACCAAAATCATTTTGTGAAGTTTCTTTCCACAGCACCAGTGATCACTACCATATGGTTGTTCATCACTGCTGGCATTTTGATTGAATTTAATCGGTTTTTCCCTGATTTACTTTTCCATCCCATGCCGTAAATTACGGAGAAAACTGCCAATACTTTATTGAGAGGCACACAGAACATATGCAAGCAGTAGATGCGTCAAAAAATCTTGCCAGCGATCCTAGAAATCGCGAAGTTGTTTTCCCTGAATGGCGCGATCCACAACGGGGCAACTTGGAAACACCGGTTAATTCTTCTCCCTTAATCAAGTGGTTCATCAGTAATTTGCCCGCCTATCGTCCAGGGCTAACTCCTTTCAGGAGAGGACTAGAAGTTGGGATGGCTCATGGTTACTGGGTTTTTGGTCCATTCGCCAAACTCGGTCCCCTGCGCGATACGCCTAATGCCAACTTAGCGGGATTACTGTCAACCTTGGGCTTCGTAGTCCTTATGACTGGAGTCATATCTCTATATGCAGCTAGCAATCCCCCTGAACCAAGCGTGACTGTGACTGCACCCAATCCTCCAAATGCTTTTAAATCTGGTGAAGGTTGGAATGGCTTTGCCAGTGCTTTCTTAATCGGTGGTATTGGTGGTGCAGTAGTCGCTTACTTTTTAACTAGTAATCTCAGTCTGATTCAAGGTTTGTTTGGCTAATAAGTGTTCTGAGGCATGAGGTCATAATACCTCTATCAAAAAGCCGCCAGACAGATTACAAAAGATAAAGGACGCAAGGAAAAGGTTTACGTAACTTTTTCTTGCGTCCTTTAGTTGTGACTTTACCTCCAACAGCGTCAACCCCCTAAGCCCTTCGGGCACGCTACGCGAACGGGGGAATTCAAAATTCAAAATTCAAAGTTCAAAATTAAGAACTCTACGGACGCCAGGTGCTACCCTATGGCTGACGCCACGCCTTACGGCTATCGGGAAGCCGCCCTCCGGGCGTCTACAAGTCGGGGAAGCCGAACGCCAGATACCTCTAGGCGACTGCGTAAGCGCAAGCGCACGAATCGAGCGTTCGCGCAGCGTCTCCGTAGGAGATACGCGTAAGCGTGTCCCTTTGGGACTTACAAAGTAGCGTCTGGGCAGGAGATGAAGGGCACTGGCTCCCCAATGCACTGGCTCATAAATCCGGGGGCTTGAGTCATGTTGCTGCGCATTTTTTATACCTCTATTCATAAAATTAAGGGGCTTGAAACCCTTGCTCAAATTCAAATGTCATTCCAAAATTCAAAGAATTTAAAAATTTTCAATTCAAAATTTCTTGATTATTTTTGAATTTTGAATTTTGAATTTGAGCGTTCGCCCTTGGCGTGCGCCTCTGGCGCTCAGCGAGGGTCATAGGAGGGTTTTACCAACGAGTGTTAACTCAGTATGGCTGCTTCTATGGAATTGAGAGCGCTTTCAAAATCGTCATTAACAATTTGAATATCAAACTCATCAGCAGCATTTATTTCTTCTTGAGCACAGCGCAGACGACGGGCGATCGCCTCATCTGAATCCTGTGCCCGACCACGTATTCGTTTTTCTAATTCACTCATAGAAGGCGGCAAAATGAAAATACTCAGGGCGCTAGGATAACAAGTGTGAATTTGTCGTGCTCCTTTTAGCTCAATTTCTAGCACAACCCTTTTGCCAGAGCGAATTTGGTTCATTACGGCTTCTCGCGGAGTGCCGTAATAATTACCAGCAAATTCTGCCCACTCCAATAATTCGCCAGCAGCAACCAATTCTTCAAACTCTCTACGGCTGACAAAATAATAATCTTTGCCGTTCGTTTCCCCTGGACGAGGAGAACGAGTCGTCACCGATACAGAATAATGCAGTTGGGGATGACGCTGTAAGAGCGATCGCATTAAAGTGCCTTTGCCAACTCCACTTGGACCAGTCAAGATAATTAGCTTGCCTGTTGGCGGGCATTCTTTAGTAGTAGCACCACTTTTAGTGCTGATAACTTGCATCATCCGTTTAACCTGTGAATTAATTAGTAGATACTATTCATTGGCCATGAGTCTGACGACTCCTGACTAACGAAATTTTGTAGCCTAGGTGACATAAAACCACTGTTATTCACATGGTACTGCTGGTATGGCGCAAATAGGCGTGGGACTATAGATTTAACCTTTGCTCAATTATCTACAGCTTGATGGTGATCACGTGTGATCACAAAGCGATTCGCTACCGTTTCCGGTTGAATCGCCGAAAGAATAACGTGACTGGAATCAGTGATGATAACAGCCCTAGTACGACGACCGTAAGTTGCGTCGATCAGTTGACCGCGATCACGCGCATCAGTGATGATCCGCTTAATCGGGGCAGACTCTGGACTGACAATGGCAACTACTCGGTTGGCAGACACGATGTTGCCAAAGCCGATGTTGATTAACTGAATGTCCATAAAAAAACTGACGCTAAACGCGGTGAGAGAAGCTTTTAAAGAACTATTCTTTATGTTATCTACAAAAAATAGGAGTTACAACGCTTATACTTACGTCAGTCTTCGTTTTTAAGTTCATTAATCCCTTTTTTAGCTATTTCTGAGCCAAGAATACTAAAAATCTACCTAAAGGAATAGGCTCATATAGGAATCCGGTTTGATTTGGTCAGACCAGTGCTTGATGAGGGTTTCCCGACAGAGGCATCTGGTGAGACAGCGCTATGCAGTCCTTGTCTCCCGACAGAGGCGATTGCGTAAGAGTAAGCGCAAGCGCACGAATCGAGCGTTCGCGCAGCGTCTCCGTAGGAGATACACGTAAGCGTGTCCCTTTGGCACTTACAAAGTAGCGTCTGGGCAGGAGATACCCGATAGCCCTCCGGGAACGCCCGTCGCCTGCACAGGAGCCAGTACTTGATGAGGGTCTCCCTCATTCTGGCGTTGGAGACCCTACCAAGAGCGCGCTTACTCACCCTAAGGCGTGGCGGAGCGCCATAGGACGTTCGCCGTAAGGCGTGCGCTCTGCGCACACCCGAAGGATCACAGAGTAGAGATCCGTAACACGGAACTGTACCTAGTTTTACAAAAATCAAATAGGAATTTTATATGAATTCAAAAAATAATTGCAATTTTTGTATTTTAGCTACAATGCATTAACCCAACGCTACAACGCTTGTAAAAGTTGGGTTGGGTTTTGCATTGTTCTAGCCAATCTACGCATCTATGTATTTGGAAATCATTTCTGAACTCATAGAAAATCACCTGCTAGCTATTGTTTGTGCAGTGCAACTCGAAATCACAAAGCCGTAGACAATTTTAGAATGTTAAGTTTATCAACTCAAAACTTTGAAGGAGGAGTGTATCTTTTCAAAAATAGGTATGTAGTTTGAATTGTTCCTTGTGTAAAAAGTAGTAATACAAGCGGTATTGTTGTCTTTATAAGGTAATAAAGTAATCATTGTTTCTGTTTCTCTACCAGAATACCACATTCTCATACCATTTTTACCATCCACATTAATTTTTTCCTTTTTAACTAGCCTTTCTCCATTTTCTTCAGAATAGCTGAGGTTTTCAGTGAAAGTTTTTTGAATTTTTTCGGAAATAATTTGAACATCAGTTTTAATAAAATTTTGGGTAATTATTCCTCCACCTCTTATTGCCATTTTTAGATTTGTAATATAAGCTAATTCACTACAGCTTCTTGTCAAAAACCACCCGAGTGGATAAGAAATAGAATATACTTTGTTTTCTACATAGGTTTGAAAATTTGTGAAAACTGAATTAATTTGAGACGCTATAACAGTAGAAGGCTTAAGTTTTCTGATTATCTGTTGATCAGTAGAGAGTGATTGCCCTATCGTCATTTGAGAATATGGCGTATCAAGATGCTGCTTGAGCTTTGTAGTAGCTAAAGTTTGATTAGCGAAAGTCTGAACACTGACAAGTGTAACTGTGAGCAGAAAAGTGTCTACCCATTTAACTAGTCTCATAATTTTTTATCCTCAATCTTTAATTTGAAAAAAAGTAAGAATTGGTGCTCAGATTGAATATTTGATTTTAATCATCAAAGCTATTGCGTTTGCAAAATTCTAATTTGATTGATTTTCTTCTTGAAGAGGTTGGCGAAAAGCAAGCAAATAGTTATTTCTACAAAGTTGAAATAACACAATGATGACAAGTAAACGGGTATCACTTGTAAATGACACTCTCATCTCAATGCATCTATAGCAATCCATGCGGGAGTTGTGAAATTACTCGTTGAAGTAAAGAACGCTTAACGCTTAAGAAGAATGTACAAATGTACTTTGTTTTTAAGCGCAGAGCGCAGGCACTTTCACAAAAATGAGAACTGCTATATATGATTTTTACTTTGTTATCAATGAATAAAAAAGTAGAAAATATAACAAAAATTAGGATAAATTAAAGAGCGTACTAATCACAGGATTTTTGTCCATCAAGTGATAAAACTATACCATTGTTGTTAAACATGGTTTTTGGAGATTTCAGAGGTGTAAAACTCAAGAGACGCAACGTAATATGGGAGCATGCCAATTTTGTAAAAAAAGAAGGGTATGGTGTGCATCTTGCTCCCTACTTTATTACCAAAAGGGGGCAAGATGGCTCCACTACAAAATCAAATTACTTTATACATTTAGGATGCTCACCATAAGATTGCATTAGTTATTATTCTTGTAAATTATCGGATCAGCAACCGTTCTGAACTCTCTGTTTGGGTTATAAAAAATCCCCCGCAAGCTAAAGCCAAACGGAGGAAAAACGACACATTCTTTGTAAAAATGGAAATAATGCGACTAACCAATAAGTTCCTTGACTTTATTGATGATGCCTTCAGGGTCAATTCCTTGATAGGGGTACTGTTCCCATAAACCACCACATCCCTCTTTGTGAGTTCCTAAGTGAGCAAATTTTGGTGTCAGTCCCCGTTCAAGTAACCAACTACCAAAGCGGCTACCCAATCCTGTGCGGCGGTTGAAAGATTCAACAACCAATACAAATGGGGCTTTACCAACTTTTGCCAGCATTTGTTCATCAATAACGTTGAGTGTTGGCTTATTAATTAAGCCGACATCAATTCCTTGCTGTTTGAGACGTTCCACGGCGTCAACTGCGCGGTATAGTGCTTCACCAAAGCTGATGATATAACCAGCAGTTCCTTCACGCACAACTTCATCTTTACCGGGAGTAAAGGTGTAGCCTTCGCCGTGTAAGTCTTTGCCATTGGCATCGAGAATGTTCGGCGTTTTAGACCGGGTGGAGAAAATAAATCTGAGTCCCTGCTCAAAAAATACTGCTTCAACACAAGCTTTCATTTGAGCTGCGTCAGCGGGGAAATACAGTCGCGTTTCGTAGCCGTCATCTAAGCCATTATCGGCAAAGAAATTGTTTAAACCGAAGTGACAGGTATTATCCGCCATGTCATCTATGCCAGAGTGAGAGAAGTGACATAGGACGTTGGAATAGTTCAGCCGCGCCATTGTAATTTCGGAAACGCACATCTCTAGAAATGCGCTGAAGGTGCCGAAAATACCCTGCTTACCTTTTTCCATACCGAAACCAGCAGCGGCCGAGAAATTTCCTCGCTCCATAATGCCAGAACTCACGAAGATTTCTGGGTGAGCGTCGTGAATCTTGTTCAGTCCACAGGAGCCTTCGAGGTCACTATCGATACACATGACCTTTTCTTTACGCTCGGTTTCACTCAAGCGATCAAGGACGGACACCACAGCTTCGCCAAACACGGTGCGGTTGGAACCCAACTTATCGCCAGAACCGATGAAGGTATAACTGTTCTTGGGTTTTTGAATACTTTTGAGGTATCTAACGGCTTCAGTTAGTCCGCGCTTTTCCAAGTAGGCGATCGCCTTATCCGCTGGAATCACATCATGACCATGAGTCGAACCTTCGATACCTTCAATTCCCACAGCCATCTTGCGCTTGTTGACCAAAGCTACTGGTCCATCACTCGTCACTGCTTGACAGATACGACGATACAAATCATCCAAATCTTCGCCGTCTCCTTCATTGACGCTGAGTCCGTGACCAGCAAGTGTCTTAGCGACACTAAATCCTGGTAAGTATTCCGAAGGATGTCCGGCGATTGTGACATCATTATCATCGATAATGAGCTTGACATTAAGATTCTTGGCAACTGCTAAACGTGCTGCTTCCGCATCGTTACCTTCCTGTTGGGAACCGTCAGAGCCGAGACACAAAACCACCTTATTCGGATTTGCCAGTGCGACACCATTGATGTAAGGCCAAATGTGTCCCAGGCGTCCGGAACTAAACTTTACTCCAGGAGTCAAGCCGAGTTCGGGGTGTCCAGGTAGTTTTGCACCAGCTTGGCGGTAATGAACAAGTTGTTCAGCACTTAACTCACCATGCAACACAGCCATAAGGTACTGGGTAGCAACGCGGTGTCCAGCTTCATCAAAGAAAATTGGTACGAATTTATCTGGTGCCCCCCGGAATAAGGCATCGAGGATAACGACTTCTGGTACTGTATCGTAAGGACCGCCAGTGTGACCGCCTACACCGCTAGCAGCTCCTGTGGCTGTAAAGAAAACAATTGCATCACGACAGAGTTGAATATTGGCTTTGAGTGTCTCCCGTTCCTCATCGCTCAGAGTTGGATTGGCAGGGTTCAGTGCTATTTGCTTATAAGCACTAAGGTTTATAGGAAAGCTAGCTGTAGCAACAGTCATGGTTGATATTCCTGTATGTAGATGAATGACACCAACAGAACCGTCTTCTTCGACGGTACACTGCAACGGTAAACTATATTGTTATGGTTGATTGCAACAAACACTTTGTGAACACTTTTGAATGGTAGGAAACGCTGCGGTTCTCCAAATAAATTAACAAGTTCTTTTTAAGTATAAATGCTTATCATAGTTTCAGAACAAGAAAAATAAAGAAAATAAAAAATTTTTACGCTATACAGCCAAGTAGGACATGACAAATGTTGAGAGCGAAATATGCACGCTTTTGAACTTCAGTCAATTAGACTGGAGAAGTGAATTAAAAATTTATGATAAAGATTTTTGCTCATAAAGATAAAAGCTTCATGAAGTTAGAAATAAGTTGACATTTTCGGTAGAAAAAGGTGCAAATAATATTTAAGGTGCATACTTTCAAAAAACAACTTCAGCTTTTAAAGCTTCATCAGAGTAAGAGCAAAGAGTGTTAAAAGTTCTTTGACAGTATCAAGCGAGAAAATTAAAAAACTTGCTTGCCCAGAGTAAATCGACTGAATAACGGGTGTCTACCAAAAGCTAAGCAACTCATGCTTCTTGATCGCTGAAATACTAATGCAACGTACAGGTGCTTAGTGTTGTGTAAGTCAAGTATCTGCAGCAAACCCGTAATCACAAGAATTTACTATGTACAGCCAAATGCTTCAGGCTTTCACTAAAAATACCCCAATGTTGAGTGAGTCTCAACTAGTAAAGGTTCCTTTGCTGATTAAAGGCATGACACCAAAAGCCGAGATGATTGTCTTGAACACTACACACAATAAAAACCGACAAGTTGCTAAAGTGTTCATTCCACATTTCAATCTTTCTGGTGTCTCTATTTCCCATCAACAACTAACAACTCAGCAATCAGGGACAGCGAAATTCAACAAACAAATCTGAAATAAAAACCACTCTGCCTTTTAAACCAGTGAACAGTGAACAGTGAACAGTGACCAGTACCGGCCGCAGTGAGTCCAGTGCGAATGACGGTGAGGGGGTCGCAGTCTTGGCGGTTCCCGTCGATTGCGAACCCCCGAACCCGGAGGGCTTTCCCGACAGAGGCATCTGGCGTATGCGCAAAGCGCACGCCCAGAGGTCTAAAGCGCAGCGGAACCGGAGGTTCTCCCCGAAGGGTGAACAAGGGGTGGACTCGTCCGTTTCCTGCCTGATAACTGATAACTGGTAACTGGTAACTGGTAACTGATAACTGTTAACAAGAATAGGCAAGAGTTTCAACATCAGATGCAAGTACCAGACTCTATGGTACCTCTGTTCGTGCTAAGGGTGACTAGATTTGCCCTTGAGCAAAGCTTGGTATGAGTTAACTAGAGTCAACAGCGCAACTATCGGTGATGACATAATCAGCGCGTCTATATCAGATCTAACTCATATGATCATGCCTATCAGGTCACAAGAATTCAGAATTCAAAATTATAAATTCAAAATTAATACCCCTTAGCTAAAGCCAGGGGTTTGAAATAAGGATGCGGCGTTTTTTGTTTTCCATGTCTAAAGACAGGGGCTTGCATCCTGAATGAATCAATTCAAAATTGTTTCTTGATTTTTGAACTTTGAATTTTGAATTTTGAATTTTGAATTCAAACTATGGTTACGTTGTTCGTGCGTAAGTCCTGATTTGGTCAAGACAAACAACAAACGAGGATTGATGAAACATGAGTACTATTAACGTGACGTCTAATGCTGACAATGGTGCTGGTTCTCTTAGAGAGGCGATCGCCCAAGCAAAATCAGATGATACCATTCAATTTGGCTCTAACCTCGCCAATCAAACAATTAACCTTACCTCAGGTGAACTCACAGTAGACAAAAACCTGACAGTTGATGGTGCAAGTACTACTGGTCTAACCATTAGTGGTAATAATGCCAGCCGAATTTTCGATGTCACAACACCAGGCTCAAGTTTTACGTTGCGAAATTTGACCCTTGTCAATGGAAAATCCAGTGGTGAAGGTGAAAATGGTGCCGGAGGTGCAATTCGGACAATCAGTAGTGATAAACTGACCACTCTTAACGTAGAGAATAGCAAATTTATAAATAACGCCTCTTCAGGAAATGGAGGAGGTGCAATTTGGGCAGGGTTTAATACAGCCAACACCATCACTAACAGTCTGTTTGAGGGTAACGATGGTACTGCTGGTAAAAGCGAACGCGGTGGTGGAGCGATCGCAGTTAATACTAACAGTACTCTCACGGTCAAAAATAGTGAGTTCGATAATAACAAGGGAACTAATGGCGGTGCAATCAATACTGTATTGAGCACACTCACAGTAGAAGACTCTACTTTCCGCAATAATGACTCAACCGCTGGAGGTCCGATTGGTCCCAATACCATAGGTTACGGTGGAGCCATCTATACTGATGGAGCGAATGCCTCTGGACCAAATTTCGATCATGGTTCTGTAGGGGGCACAATTACTATTCGCAACAGCAAATTTGAGGGTAACAAAGCTGCTGGACAAGGGGGAGGACTCTTTCTGTATGCTTATCCTCCAGACAAGATCATCGTTGACAATTCCACAATCACTAAAAATGAGGTCGTTGCGGATAGTCAAGGTGATTCACTCGGCGGTGGTTTGCGAATTGGTAATGGTGAGTTTACTATCAACAACACTACTTTCACAGATAATCGGGCACTGAACCAAGGTGGTGGTTTGTGGGTAGGAGAACAATCACCAGGTACCATCACCAAGAGTACGTTCTCTGGTAATCGAGCCGAGAGTACTGACGGCAAAAATGGTCTTGGTGGAGCGATCGCTTTAGCTAATAACTCTAATCCCGTCACTATCGATGGTACGACTGTTGCTAACAACTACGCTGGGTGGCAAGGTGGAGGCATTTTTGGAGGAGGTTCGTCCACTACTCTTACAAATTCAACCTTTGCAAATAACGTTGCTTACAATGGCGGCAACAATTGGAACATCAAGAATCAAGCGACTGATCAACTCAGCGATGGTGGGGGAAATACTCAATGGCCAGCTAAGAACTCGAATGACCCCACTGACATCAATGTCACAGCATCTATTAATATTGCACAGCCTGACTTGAGTAATTTGCAGAACACTGGCCAAAACGTAACTAATTCTCTGACTGAGAATAATTCTAATCTGGGTACAGCTATTACCCCAGCAGCAGTGAGTGACTATAGCTCAAGTAAAGGCACTTCTGTAGACGCCATAAGCAATAGTCCCAACAATAATCCTAATGATAACCTTACCCCTGTGGCTGTTAATGGAAATAGCTCTAGCAATGCTTCGGATGGTAGTCTTACTCAAGTACCCGGTAACGATAGCTCCAGCAGCAATAGCCCTATATTCACTGAGGCTGGTAACAGTTTACTGTGTGGTAATCTTACTAAGGGTGATTATTTCTACAGTGGTCTTAGCCAGGACACTCTCATACAAGGCAAGGCTATTGACAACTCTGTCCTCACTCCTAGCCAAAGCTCTGAATTAAATTCTCAGTTGAACTCTGGACAAGACTATGTCAGCTTATTGGACACTCTGACTCCGAGTCATTTTTCAAGCAGCCAGCCTGGTCAAGATAGCTCGAATGTGGACAACATTCAGCCTCGGTCACTGGCGAATTTGGACAAAGTCAATACTCCAACGCTTAGTAGTAATCCCCAATTTTTCTCTGGACAAAGTTACTCTACTTCAACTCTGTAAGGTTATCGCATAACAAAACATGGTGGGTTAATCACTGACTATGAAGCCTAAAACACCGATAATGGATTCCAAGATCCAGCAACGCATATCAGTGCAACGCCCACACCGCGTCACACGTTATAGGCTTGCACGGCTTGTCCTGCTGGGAGTGATGACTTTTGTCCTGTCCGGCGTGCCGCCAATCATGGCGGCACAGAGCAAGCCGACTTCAAAAGCCGATTTATCGCCCGTTATGTTGGCTAGCAACACGACAAGCGAAACACGCGACCCCGCCTATTGGCCATTTGATGCACGCAGCCCGTGGAATATGCCAATCGGCTCTGAGGCGCAGTTCGAGCCGGTGAGTTCCTCCGAGTGGACGACGCAAGCGTTAAAGTACGGTCTCCAGATCAATACAACAGACTGGTCTATCCCGATCTTTATGGCTGATGCATCTGATCCGATGCGCAGCATTTATAGCACCGACTACGACAAACTTGCTTTCGAGATGCATGTGCCAGACGCCGCTGTACCGGATTCTAACGAGGACGGTCATTTGCACATCATCGACGAAACCCACAATTTTGTCATAGAGATGCTCTGGGCAAAGAGGCGGGCTGACGGCAACCTTGAAGCACCGTACCCCAACAAAATAGACTTGAAGGGTCCTGGAGTCTTTGACACCTACCACGGCTCATGTGCCTACGGTGGATCGTGTACAGCTGGGCTGATCCGCAAGGGGGAACTCCACAACGGGATTCGACACGCACTGCGAATCTCGATCACACCTGCTGTCTTAAATAAGAACACCCCTAGTGGAAAGCCTTATGTATGGCCTGCAAACTGGGCTGACGACGACGGCAATGGCAGCAGCTATACTGGGACGGGAAATGTGTACATGGGTTCGTTGTTGGCAATTCCGCCAAACGTAGACATCCAGGCTATTGTCGGACCACCGGGCACACCGATCTACGAGCTGGCTCGCGCCCTCCAAGACTACGGTGCCTATGTAGTGGATCGGGGTCACCTTAACCTGTACGGTGAACCCTCAGCAGACGAAGAGGTGAAACAGCTTTCATGGGAAGGTCTGCAAGCACTGCCAAAGTTCCTTCAGGTGGTAGCGAACAATGCTTCAGAGCGTGTTGGTGGTGGCGGGACACCTCGTCGTCCACTGGCTCCTTCGTTTTAAGTCGTTGATCGTGCACAGTCCTAGGCAAATAGACACTTTTGTTTTGCTTTTTTCTCGTGCTTTCTAGCTGATTCCTAAATAACGTGAACAACAAGATTCCCGACTTCTTAAAGAAGTCGGGAATCTGAACATGCCCAATTTTCACAAATCAAAAATGATACCTGTACCCGTTGCAATATCCAGAATTTTTTGTCCACTTTGGAGTTTGGCCAGTTGAATTAGGCGATTCCTAGCCCCTAAGAGGGACCGCACTCAAAGGACAAAGAGCTAGGCTTAACGCCAATAGAAGCGTAAAATCTGCCTTGGTCGTAATGAGTTCGAGAATTGAAGTCAGCAAATAGTTGCTGTTTATAATTTTTCTTTTCTAGTTACTGTTTGTTAACACCATGTCAATATTTCTCGTGCAGGATGTTATTGACATTCTCAGTGTTCGCCAAATGCACATTACCAGGGGGATGAACCATAATGGCAATACACGGTGAGGAGGCGTTTGCTTGTTTTGCAAATTCAAAAGCGATGCCAAGCTTTGCATCATCATATATGGTCGGGTTTCCATCTACCTGATGCGCGTTGGGGAAGCGGCGGAAGATTTGCACTCTGGTACTCGCAGTTGAGATCCCCTCATGCGTATGATACCAAGGAGATGTAACTCGAATAACATCAATACTAGAGCCAGAAAGCGGCTGGACGTTCAGTGCACCGTTGCTAACTGTATGAATGAACAGCGTATCAGTCCGACTTTTGTTTTTTGAAACCCAGACCCCTCGGAACTGTGACATACCCACATCTACAGCATCTGGTTTGGGGAGTTTGTTGAGGTAGAAATTACCATTGCTACCGAGGTGTGTCTGCCCGATACTTTGACCGGGAATGATCAGATTGGAAGCGGCTTGTGCTGCCACGGGCGGCAGCGCTGCTATAGCCAATGCAACACCAAGACCGAAAACAGCTAATGCCTGTCTCATATTTTCAGATCGCGTCAAGTTGATTATAATTTCTTCACTAGCGAAAAAGTGAATTACGGATTTGTGTGGATAACAAATGGCAGGGGTACAGGGAACTTTAGTTTTCAAAAGTTCCTTGTACCCCTTGTAAGAACTGCAAGAACTGCATCCCTCGGGGTGGAGTGAAACGAGAATTATGGGCAAGCCTAAATTCAACCCTTCACACAAACAACTTGCTTGAGTGTTGCCACAACCTCAACCAAATCTGCTTGATTATTCATCACCTCATCTATCGGCTTGTAAGCACTGGGAATTTCATCCAAAACGCCTGTATCTTTACGACACTCTACACCTTTTGTTTGCTCAATCAAATCATCAAGCGTGTAGGTATTTTTTGCTTTATTTCTTGATAGCAAACGTCCGGCACCGTGGGAACAACTGCAAAAACTGTTGGCAGAACCCTTACCCTTAACGATGTAAGATTTAGTCCCCATCGAACCGGGGATAATGCCATAGTCTTCTTCTGTTGCCCGAACTGCACCTTTGCGAGTCACGTAGACATCCTCACCAAAATGGACTTCTTTTTCAGCGTAGTTGTGATGGCAGTTCACTTCTAGTAAAGGCTTAGTCGCTTTACCACCCGCTAGATGCTTTTCGACGATGCGCTTAAAACGCCCCATCATCACCTCACGGTTGAAACGCGCATAATTCTGCGCCCACTGCAAATCATGCCAGTATGCTTTAAATTCTGGCGTACCAGCAACGAAATGAGCTAAATCGGGGTCAGGTAATTTATTACCCGCCATTTTTGCTAATTCTTTAGCTGTATTAATGTGGCACTGCGCTAGATTATTCCCGATATGGCGGGAACCGGAATGCAACATCAGCCAAACTTGGTTCTCTGTATCGAGGCAAACTTCTATGAAGTGATTGCCTCCACCGAGAGAACCCATTTGTTTCATCGCTTTACCTTGCAAATTTTGAACACCTTGATGCAAGTCTTGGAAATCACGCCAGCGTTGCCAATTGGTGACACTTTTTTCAACGTCTTTATTTTCGTTGAAACCTGTAGGAATTTCTGCTTCAAGATCCAAGCGAATTTTCTTTAGCTTGCCTTCCAGTTGATCACCGTTAAATGGTGTTTTAATAGCACACATTCCGCAGTTATGAACGAAGACACCAGCTTCCAAGGCAAAATTATGATACTCCGGTACTGTTAGGCAATAAACATCCTCTGTATAGTCTAAAGGCAGTACAGCTACAACTTTGTGATTGCACTGGTGTTCTTTTTTTCGGTGGTTATGAAGTCCAATTGGTGTTTTGACTTCTGCATCACACATGTCACAGGTGTAGAATCTATTTGCAATTTCCTTGGATTTTGCTCTGCCTTTTTCACTTTGATTGTAAGCGACCAAGTGTTGTTTTCCACGTTCACCATTGCCAGCAACCGCTTGTCTAAAGTGTTCTGGTTGTTGCTGCATATATTGAAGAATATTTTGAGTTCCTCGGGCTGCGTAGTACTCATACCCTTCTGGAGTTTGAGCTTTTCTGGCAAGTGCAGTTACTCGCTTTTGTTCAAATTCTGGAGATTGCCAATGTTGGTTACGTTCAACTAAGTTACGGTGATAAGCAGAATGGTCATTATTACCCATAAACTCCAAGTTTTCTGGTCGATTGTCAGATTCATTGAAGTTGCGATGATGAATAACAGTTCTTTGCTCTTCAAATTTGGGAACCTTGCCTAATAAGCCTGATCTGGCAACAATCCAGTGTGCTTTTTGCCACCTACCTGAATAAGGTTGAGCGATTAAGGTATAGCCATCTTTGTCAACTTTAGAGTAGAACGGCATGAGGGATATCCCAGATTGAAGATTTTGAGCTTCCTTATACGTTCCATCCCGCAGCATGAATTGGTGATCAGGGGTGCAAATAATCTCTTCACCGTTATCCAGAATCACTTTTATCACAGAAGCATTACGTCTAGTCAACTTAGCAGTTGCCTTAGCTGCTACGACTTTTCCGGTAGAGGTGCAGGCATAAACAATAAACTCTTCGTTGCAATCAGCTAAGTTTTTAATTGGATATGATTTACCATCAAGCAAAGGAATCAGAGTATCGCCCACAAAGCAACCGATATCCACGCCGACTGCAGCAGGAATAATTGCTTCTTTTGTCGCAATGACAGAACCAACTAAGGCACCTTTACCCAAATGGACATCTGGCATTAAAGCTACATGTTTAAAAACAAATGGTAGTGATGCTACATTCTTTGCCATCTTGGTTTCTTCTGAAGCCAAAGGGTGATTTGCCCAAGAGAGAATGGGTGATGGTGTTGAAAGTTTTAACTCTTCGTAAGCCATAATTATTTAGAATTTTCAATTTAAAATTTCGGATTCTAGGGGCAGTTTCACTGCAATTTTAATTTTGCACAGTATTTCATTTTTTTTCCTACTTACAAATAGACATGTGTTAGTTAAATGGATAATGCCCACCACAACCAGATAACGATGGGCATTACCTAAGTGCCACTCCCAGCAAGTAGCTGGCTTTGTATTATTTATATAATACATTATGTATTAACTAGATAACGAGTACTTCTTGTAAAAAATATATTAAAATTTGTAAATAAAATGACAATAAATTAAAAAAACCGACAGCTTAAACACAATCTTATGACAGTTCGTCAAGATACAATTTGGGAACGTTTTCTATCCCCTGTAGTACGTTTGCTTATTGATGAGGAAGGGTTACGGCGTTACTTTGAAAGCGTTGATTGGGAAAAAGAAAGCAGCCGCTTTCGACGCGCTGATGTCACAGTACCGGCATACTACAGCAGCCAAAATTTTCATGGAATTAAGGATGGATATCTCAAGCCAGGTGCGGCGGTGAGCTACGATCCTATTACCCAATATGTTCTCCCGCCTACTGAAACTATAGTGCGTCAGGCAATAATCGATTCGATCAAAGTACAGCCGCGACGTATTCTTGACTTGGGCTGTGGAACAGGTTCCACAACTTTGATGTTAAAGCAGGCTTTCCCTCAGGCAGAAGTCATCGGCTTAGATTTATCGCCTTATATGTTGGTGCGTGCTTCTCACAAAGCTGAAAAGACTGGTTTAGACATTAACTGGCGACATGGGGACGCACAGAAGACGGGTTTCCCTGATGCTTCTTTCGACTTGGTTACAGCTTCTTTGTTATTCCACGAAACGCCAACAACAGTAGCTGTGGCAATTTTACAAGAGTGTTTCCGCTTGCTGGTAACTGGTGGACAAGTGCTGATTTTGGATGGAAATCAAAACACTTTGCGTCAATTAGATTGGTTGAATAATGTGTTTGAAGAGCCGTATATTCGTGAATATGCTGCTGGGAGTGTGGATGCGTGGATGGGGGAAGCAGGATTTCAAGCAGTGCAAACCCAGGATGTATGGTGGATAAATCAAGTTACAAGTGGAGTGAAACCAATTTTATCTGAAGATGGTACTGTACGAACAGATGTACGACGTTACACTTCTGTACAAAGAGACGACACAGTGGATAATGAAGATTTACAGGGTTTTCCATCTCCAGCTTTTGATACAATGCCATGAGTTTAAAGGCAGTTTTATTTGATTTTAATGGTGTCATCATTAATGATGAGTCAATCCACGAGCAACTGACAGAGCAAATTCTACTTGAGGAGAACCTCATTCTTAAGCCACGTGAGTATCGGAAAGTTTGCTTAGGACGTAACGATCGCAGTTGTTTAAAAGATTTGCTTGCTAATCGTGGTCGTGTGCTAAGTGATACTGAATTAACTAAGTTGTTCAATTCTAAAGCAAAAGGGTATGCTTTGGAACTGGAAAAAATAGAAGAGCTGCCTTTGTATCCTGGTTTAAATGACTTCATATCTCAAGTGTCTTCTCGCAATCTCAAACTCGGGATAGTCAGTGGTGCTATCCGCAAAGAAATAGAACTGGTACTTGAGCGTGCTAAACTAGCTGAACATTTCAAAGTTATTGTCGTAGGTGATGACGTTACCACCACTAAACCAGAACCTGATGGTTATTTGTTGGCTGTGGAACGCCTGAACCAGGAATATCCTGATTTGAATCTTCAACCACAAGAGTGTTTAGCCATAGAAGATACTCCTGCTGGTATCCAAGCTGCAAAACGAGCAGGTATGCAAGTGGTTGGTGTGGCGAATACTTACCCTTTCCATATGCTTCAGCGTTGCTGCAACTGGACGGTAGATGATCTGACTGACTTGGAATTGGAACGAGTGCAGGAAGTTTATTCTCAAAAAGAATTGCAAAGTACTACAGGCGCATGATAGGACAGAAAGTTTATTGTTTGAGACGGGGAAAATTAGCTCAGCATTCTCCATTTGTCTGACTAATTTGCTTTGCCAACCAAAGCCGGAAGTGAGAATGGTAGAAGCTGTAACGGGTTTCTTTACCGATGCGGTGCTGCTGTAGGAACTCAAACCAATTTTCAAGAATTTCTTCTACATCATATTCATCTTCGGCGATACGCGCAGCGTCAAGCCTCTGGCTTATCGCCTGACTAATCCCTTTTGCTGAAATTTCTCCAGTTTCCGGACAAGTGAGGACACCCAGCACTTTCAAAACCAAATCAGATAAACCCTCACTTTTCATTTTCTGCCAATGCTGCTGGTAATATGCCTCTAAACCTGGGGGAATGCAATCAAATTGGTAGGGTTGGGAGTAGAAACCCTCAGCAATGGCATTCAAAATATGGTGCAGGTACATAAAATTATTTTCGCTTGCCGTGGTGAGGCGAGAAACGAATTTTGATCTGTTTTCCAAGTCCTCCTCTGTGAGGGGAGATGAGGTCTCTTTATTAGGGAAGAGGTAATGGTTTGCTTGAATATACGCTTGCACATCTTCGCGGTTTTCTTCTGGATACTCCGATAAATCAAGTATTTGTGAAGGTGCTTCTATTAACAAACCAGATTTTTCTCTTTTGAAGGGACGGCGAGTGAGAAGAAAATAGACTCTATCCGGCAGATATCTGGGAAGATAAAACAGATTTGTACCTGGGGGTTGGCTGTTAGGGTCAATCGCGTCTAAGGCATCAATAGCAATTATCAGCCGTTGTGATGGTTCTAGCTTGTCGCTGATTTTTTGCAGCAGGAGTGAGAGAAACCAACTTCCCTGTGTGGCGTTGTCGGGTAAAACATCCACGTCTGTAGAGGATGAAGAATATTGTGCGCCTACGTCCGGGTAATGATGAATTAATTGAGTGCAGATGTTTCTGAGAAATTCCTCAGCCCTACTTTTACCGACGATTTGGGCATTGTAATAAATAACGTGGTAATTTTCCGTCACGTACTTGGCAACTATACCACTTTTACCGCTACCAGGAACACCAACAATGGTGAAGTAACCGCGCTTGTGACGGTGGAGAAATTCGGTGATGGCGGTGAAGATAAATTCACGACCGATAAAATTTTGGCTTTTTTCGAGAATGATTTGTTGAAACTCGGTTGGGTAGGAGGTGGAATTGATGAGGGTTTGGGAAGGTGGGGTTTTCATGGTTTCGCCTCAATGCCTTTTAGGCGGAGGAAATGCAAGCGTCCGGATTCTTCACCTGCTACGATTGTTACGCCATCAGATGCAACAGCGCAGCATTTGATTTCACTTTCTCCTGTGAAAGAGGCAATTATTTCTCCAGATTCCAGATTCCAAACTTGGAGAGTTTTGTCAAGTGATGTAGAAACGACCTGTTTGCCACATGGTGTAACTGTTACAGTACTTATCGATTTATTATGACCTCTAAAATTGAAAATTTCTTTTCTATTTTCCAAATCCCAAACTTTGATAGTTTTATCATCAGAACCAGAAATTATCGATTTATCATCAGGTGTGACAGCCAGAGTATTTACCGAAGCGCTATGACCAGTAAGAGTGAAACATTCCTTCTCAGTTTCTAGATTCCAAACTTTGAGAGTTTTGTCCTCCGAGGCAGAAACCAAGTACTTACCATTTAAGGTGATGGCTACAGCAGTTACCGACTCACTATGACCTCTAAGAGTAAAGATTTGTTTTTTATTTTTAATATTCCAAATTTTTATACTTTTGTCTTTACAACCAGTAACTATTCTTTTCCCGTCTGTAGTTACTGTTAAAGATATTACTTCACTACTTTCTATTAAGAGTAGAATTATTTTTCCTATTAAATATAAAAATAAACCTACCAACATTAACGTAAAATAGTGATAAAATAACATGTATACAAGAATAATTAATATACCTTCATCTATAAATTTAAAAAAAACAAATAACTTTACTACAATCAAGGAAAAAACAACATCAAATCTTCTAAATAAGGTTGTCCTAAAAAGAGGTTTTTGTGATTGTCTTAGATCGATAACGTTAAGGTTTTTGTCCTCAGAATAGGTAATTAAGCTATTTCCATCCGTGGTTAAGGTAATAGCTTTAATTGCACTATTTTTGGATAAAAGGTATGACTGTTTTCCGTCTAAATTCCATAATTTGAGTGTACCGTCAAGTGAACCAGAAATTACGTTTTTACCATCTCTGGTGACAGTAACTGCATTCACTGAGTTATCATGATTCTTGAATGTAAACTTTTCTTCCCCAAACTGCAAATACCAGACCTTGAGTGTACCGTCAAATGAACCAGAAATCACGTATTTGCTATCAGTACTTACAGTGACTGCATTCACCGAGTAACTATGACCATTAAGGGTAAACTTTTCTTTACCAGACTGCAAATCCCAGACTTTGAGTGTTTTGTCACTGGAAGCAGAAATTACGTATTTGTTATCACTAGTGACGGTGACTGCATTCACTGAGTAACTATGACTATTAAGGGTAAACTTTTCTTCCCCAGACTGCAAATCCCAGACTTTGAGTGTTTTGTCACTGGAAGCAGAAATCACGTATTTGTTATCACTAGTGATAGTGACTGCATTGACCGAGTCAAAATAACCACTGGTAGTGAACTTTTCTTCCCCAGACTCTAAATTCCAGACTTTGAGTATACCGAATCTGGAACCGTAACTGGAACCGAAAATCAAGTATTTGCCATCACTTGTGACGGCCACTGCTTTAACCGATAAATTCTGACTGCTGAGGGTAAATTTTTCTTTACCAGACTGCAAATCCCAGACTTTGAGTGTTTTGTCAGTGGAACCAGAAATCACGTATTTGCCACGCAGTGTAACTGCAATGGCATTTACAGAGTCACTATGACCGCTAAGGGTAAATTTTTCTTTACCAGACTGCAAATCCCAGACTTTGAGTGTTTTGTCACTGGAAGCAGAAATCACGTATTGACAATCTGGTGTGACGGCGACTGCATCCACCGACCCTACATGACCACTCAAGGTAAACTTTTTTTTCCCAGACTGCAAATCCCAGACTTTGAGTGTTTTGTCACTGGAAGCAGAAATCACGTATTTGCAATCTGGTGTGACGGCGACTGCATTAACCGAGTGACTATGACCGGTGAGGGTGCGAACTAACGCGCCACCAGGAGGAGTTAAGCTAGCTGTCAGGGGACGCAACCAAGGGATTTTGATTTGCGATATTTGTTGCTGCAACCCTTGAATTTCTGGCGCATCAAAGTGCAGCAAACGCCCGGACAATTGCCCTGCTAGTTGGTTTGTATCTTGAATTAAAATATGTGCTGAGAGTCGCAACGCCCCTTGAATTAATTTCAGCGCTTTTACAGTTTGGGCATCGTATTCTGGGTGAGTTGATAATTCTGGATCATCCATCAAATTATAATCTTCAATCAGCACATACACGCCAAATGGAGGATGATTAATTTTTGCTTCTATAAAGTCAAAATCACTCAACAAACGGCATAATTTATTAAGTTGACGACCTTCTAACCACAAACGTGGAACTTCACCCAAGAAATGTTCTCTTTCTTCCGACGACTTTTCTGTTAACCAGGCGCGAAGATTATTCATAGCCAAAAAGTCCTTCTGTCATATTATCGGCAACTTCAGCGCTGACATCTGGTAGATTCACTCCCGCCGCCTGCACAATATCCTGGCGATGCAAAAAATCTCGGAAACTTTCGTGATAAAACCTGTAACGCGGTGGTTGATAATTTTCCTGCTTCTGCAAAAACTGCGCCCACCCATTAAGAACTTCCTGCACACTCAACTCATTCTGCTTAGAATATTTCGCAATGATTTCACGGGAAGCAGCGCTACGTAGCGCACACATAACATAAATAATCTTGATTTTATTTTTGGGTAAAGGCTTGGTTGTCATGCCCATGAGTTGCCAGTGGTTTTCATAATATCCTTGTAAACCTACAGGTAATTCATCCAGAGGTTTATTATTGTAAAAACCATCAGCGATCGCTGGCAACACATAGCGCAAATACATAAAATTATTTTCGCTTTTTGTCGCCACCTCCTCCACAAACTCGGTAGTAGAGAGATGATTTTGCTTTTTAATCCACTGACTCAAACCCTGTTTATATTCTGGATGATTAAGCAATAGCCAAATATATTCTTTCACATCTTGGCTACTTCTATCGGCGTAGTCTCTTAAGTCCAATTCCTTAGTAGAAACGCTGGGTGAAACATTCAACCTTTTCTCATTTTGGTTATAAGGTCGTCTTGTCAGTAGAAAGTAAACGTTTTCTGGAAGAATAGTAGGTAAATATAAAAGATTTCCGGTCGATTCTTGGTCAACTTCATCGAGTGCATCAACAACAATCACCAAGCGATCGCCAACACCAATTCTTTCGCCAGCTTTGGTGAGCAAAGTTGATAAATCAGCATCTGCCGCATCCTGTAACTGATAACGATTCATCAATTGATCGCGAATTTTTTTCAGGAACAATTCCGGGCGATTCATGCCCTCAGCGCGAATATTGAAAAAGCAAATCGCTTCTGGGTTATCTAATACGTACTTGGCGGCGATCGCACTTTTCCCCATACCTGCATCACCCACAACAGTGAAGTAGCCGTTGGGGTTATTGCTGAAAAACTCTTCAATAGCATCAAAGACAAATTTTCTACCACGAAATGACTCTGTTTTGTCTTTGATTAATCGTTCAAATTCTGGCGGTATTTGCTGCGGATTCCAATCTTTAGGATCAACGATATCAGTTGGTTTAATATCTAAAACTTTGGCTATACTTTCAACTTGCCTTCTTTCAACTCCATTCAGGTAGTCTTTTGTACCTAATAAACGTTTAATTGTGTCCTGAGAAACTTTTGCTTTTTCTGCAAGCTTCTCTATAGTCAAACCCGCTTCTTTGTAAGCATTTCTGAGTCTAATTTTGCCTTCTTCGCTAGATTGAACCTTATCCGATTGCAGCATAGATAAAACAGATTGATGAATCCAGGCATTTAATAATGTGATAGCTCAGATATTGCACTTGCTTTCTCGTCCGCCTAGAAATTCATTTCTCGGCTCAAAGGTCAAGTAAGCTAAAGCTCACTGAATATATATTTCAGTCCGTTTTAACGGACTTTGGCTATGAGCCTTGAAATTTATTTCAAGGCGTACTCACCAGTGAGATACAAGATCTAAGATAACTAATCTTTAATTTACCTGTGTAGGGCAGTTAGGTTTTATTCACTTGCCCCATCTGCCCCAAAACATAGGGCAAATCATAATTCTACACTCAACCTATCTGCTCTCGAATTTGAATTGTTGCCTCTACATAATACGAATATGCAAGTTTAAAAAACCTTGCGCTTACCAGTCAATCAACACACAACACATACCACAAAAGGCAACAACTCATGAACTTCAATATTTCTTCTTCACAACCACAACCCAACAATAATGAAGCTGCACAAGAGATGAAAAAAAATATAATTCAAGAGTTACTACGCCAAGCACGTCTCACCTTCAACCTTGCTTTAGGCGTAACCGCAGCATCTGCGATGATGACATTATCTGGTGTGGGGCTTGTCTACTTAAATAAAGTACCAGAAGCCAGCCTGACTACAGCAGCAGGAATTCTTGGCAGTATTGGTAGTGTTCAGTTTGCCAAAGATGCCAAAGAAGAACTGTGCGAGATGGTAGACAAGTTAGAGGAATAATCTTAGAAGTTGAATGAGTTCTTTGAGGCGGTGATACCGCCCCGAAGCCACCAATACCGGACGAAAAACGTGGGGAAGAGTGGCTTCCCCATTCCTTTACCGCCTCTGTCTATCTTCTTGAGGGCTAGAAATGACATCTGGTAAAGGACGTTTGGCAATGTAAAGCCAAGCTAACCCAGCTAAACCGAAGATTATTCCCAATAAACTCACAACTTGTGCTATTCGTAAAGGCCCAAGCATCAAACTATCCGTCCGCAGACCTTCTATCCACAGGCGTCCTAAGCTGTAAGCTGCCAAGTAAACTAGAGACAGCGTACCTGTTTTCAAAGCTGGTTTACCTGACAAACTTCTAAAAAATAAAGTGATCAGCAAGGCGAAGACCATAAGATCCCACAAAGATTCATAAAGAAAAGTGGGATGGAAAAACTCAAAATTAGCCAGTTCTGGGGGACGGTGTTCTGGTGGAATATGTAGCTTCCAAGGTACATTTGTCGGACTGCCAAATGCCTCAGAGTTGAAGAAATTGCCCCAACGTCCTATTGCTTGACCTAAAATCAGCGAAGGAGACACCAAGTCAGCCAATTGCCAGAAAGAAATCTGTTTTAATCTGGCGAATATTAATGCTGCGGTAACACCACCGATAATTGCTCCATGAATTGCTATGCCTCCCTGCCAAATAGCAATAATCCGTTCTGGGTGCTGGGCATATTCTGACCATTGAAACAAAACGTAATATATCCGTGCTGCTGGAATTGCCCCAATCACCAGCCAAATTGATAAATCGCTAATTAAATCTGGATTAACGTTACGGTGCTTAGCCAGTTTTTGGGAAAGCCAAACGCCAATCAATACTGCTGTCGCAATCAATAAGCCATACCAACGGATTGTTAATGGTCCTATTTTCACCAGAATTGGTCCTGGAGAAGAAAATTGAAATGCCAAGGGCAAGGTGGAAATATCCAGTGCCATGTAAAAGTACCTAGAAGACTAAAAAAAGGTAATGTAGATTTAAGTTGTGCTTGTTAACAGCGCCTTACGGGCAGCGATTGCAACCGGTTACGGATGAAAGAAACACTCTTAACAGGGAACACGGGAACGACAGTCAAAAATTGTTGCAAAAGCCAAACTATTGATTTTAGATCGCTGTGAGTAGAAAAGGCAGTAGAGGTAGTGTATTTATCCAGAATTTTATTTTGAAAGTAGATAAATAAAACTATGGCAGTAAGTGTGCTAAAGCTTAAAAAGATTAACATATTGAATTTCTAACTGAGAACTTGTACTTTGTTACAAATCACGATTGGTTAGATATAATCACCTAAACAACTGTGAGGCATCTGTGATCATGATTGCCATTTATCCAGGAAGTTTCGATCCTGTTACCTTAGGACATCTTGACATTATCCAACGCGGCAGTCGTTTGTTTGCTCAAGTGATTGTCGCGGTATTGCGGAATCCAAACAAAACTCCGCTGTTTACAGTGGAAAGACGGCTAGAACAGATTCGTCTGTGTACAAAACATCTCACGAATGTGGAGGTAGACGCTTTTGCCGGTTTGACTGTAAAGTATGCCCAAATGCATGGTGCACAAGTGCTATTGCGCGGTTTACGAGCAATTTCTGACTTTGAGGTAGAACTTCAGATGGCTCACACAAATAAAACCCTTTCTCATGATATAGAAACCGTTTTCTTAGCAACGTCAAATGAATATAGTTTTTTAAGTAGTAGTGTGGTGAAAGAGATTGCTAAGTTTGGTGGCTCTGTTGATCATCTTGTCCCCCCGCACGTTGCTTTAGATATTTACCAATGCTACGCCCAAAACCATCCCGTATCGAACTAAATCAAAACGGAAGCACTCCTCCTCCGCAAGAGTATCCTGCTGGAATATCCGATAATCCAGATGCTACACGAACAACAAGTGTAGATATACAGATGGAACTCAACCGCTTGGAGGAGATGATTCTTGCTGGTTTCAACATTCCACTGACGCGACGCACGATAGTAGATGAAGACAAGCTGCTTGATCAGCTTGATGAAATACGGCTTTCTTTACCTGAAGTTTTTCAGGAAGCAGCAACAATTATCCAACAAAAGGAAGATATTCTCCTGGAAGCAGAAGAATATGGACAACAAATTGTTGATGCAGCGCAAGCCAAGCGATCGCAAATCTTGGATGAAAGCGACATTATCATACAAGCAGAACGGGAAGCCGCTGAACTGCGGCGACAAGTTCAACAAGAATGTGAGCAGATGATGCAAGACACTCTTGAAGAAATTGACCGCAAACGACGCGCCTGTCAGCAAGAAATAGAGGAAATGCGGCATCAAGCTGTTGCAGAAGCAGAAGCAGTTGAACAAGGTGCTGATGACTACGCTGACGGTGTACTAGAAAATATTGAGCAGAATCTTCAGGATATGTTGCGAATCATCCGTAACGGACGTCAACAACTACTACCAGAAGCTTCTAGTGAAGATAATTCTCAATTTCCTAAAAAAAAATAATTCTAAATTATAGTTTCTTGATCTCTCAGCTTTCCACGGTTCAAAAGCCAACTGTGCCATATTCTCAGGATGAGCAGACTATGACTACCGACGACTAATATAAAGTTTATTTATTACCATAAACAGACACTTCTGTCAAAGCAAATTATGGAAGCTAGTAGGTTGGGGAGCCACCGCCGGGGTGAGGCAGCGCGGTCTTGGGGAGGCAGTGCGTTGCCCAGAGCAGCGCCTTGCGGTGAATCCAGCGCTGCAGAGAGAAGTGCCTTGCGCGGGTTCCCCGCGTTGTGGCAACTTCGGAGCGGGTTTACCGCCGTAGGCGACGGGCGTTCCCGGAGGGAGCCAGTCCTTGATGAGGGTTTCCCGACAGAGGGATCTGGCGTTGGGGTTCCCCCAAAGTCTGTCGGGGGAAGCAACCCAAGCGACGAGCTTTGACCGTTGTGGCGACTGGCTGTCGGGTTCCCAAGGCAGCTTATGTTCCTGGGCTTCCCCCCAAAACGTGCCGCCCCGTTGTAGCACCTGCCGTGGTTTCCCCCATGAGGTACTGCCGAAAGGGTTCCCCGGCTTGAGGCGAGTGGCGTTTGACGCTGCGCTTACCTGAGATCTTGCACAATTCTCACACCTTGCATTCTCGTCCGCCTGGGATTGAAATCCCAGTCTCATAGCAAAAGTCGTCTAAAGACGACTGCATAAGCTTTGAAGTCTACTAAAGTAGACTTGGGCTGTGAGCCTCGGAATTAATTCCGAGGCGGTCAAAATGGGCTAACTCTTAACTTGCACATTTTAGAACGGTTATACAATAAGGCTTTGAGAAACATCAAAAATCGTATACTTAAGTACCTAAGTCAATTGAGAGGAACTAAAACCGCGTTATTTGATTAGCAACGACTTCAACCTGTGTACCCGCTGGCAAATACCAAACGTTACTTTTTTGAATCATCTCGTTGATTGCTTGTTGGTTGCGCTGGTTCAGTTGGGGTACCAGGGCATTCATACCGCCTTCTAAAACTGCAGCAGGGATGTTTCTTTGTTGTTCGGTTTCACTAAAAGAGGGACAACTAAACGCAAAATTACTAGTATTAATAGGATTATTCCTATAATATTCCAGACACGCCTCATCCCTTTTAATCCTTGTCTCAGGACGGTTAAGTACCTCACCGATTTTCCCAGCACCCCCCAAGGCAAATATAAATGTATCCATACCTGAGATCTTTCCAGATTTATCAGGATATTTCTTGGCAAGTAAAGGTCTTCCGCCAGGTGCACGAACTTTCATTGCACTTTGACTTAGGCGAGTTTCTGTGAGATTACTTTTATTTTGAGAAATAACTGAAACGACTGTTAGGTTAAACATTCCGGTTTCAGAAACTTGGTCAAGTTGAGCTAATAATTCAGTATTTGCAGGTAGTGCGATCGCCCCATCTATAGACTTCAATGGTTGCTGCAGACGCACGACAAATTGACTATCATTCTTATTATTATTGTTATTACTATTACTACTATAATTACTATTACTTCCTATTCTATTTGCTTCTCCAAATATAGCCGTTGCTAACACAGCTTTGGCACTAGTACCCACTGCAATAGATTTACCAGTATACTGAGTAGTTTGGTTTGTTGTTTCTGGTGTCTGTTGAGGATTTGCTGTTGTATTTGTCCTATTTGGAACTGGTAAAGTTTGTACATTATCTCTACCCCTGGAATTTAATTCAGAACCCAAAGTAGATGGAGGGGAATTTGCTACTCTTGGTAAGTTTGGTGTTGGAGTGGGAGTGGGAGTGGCTGTTGGAGTGGGAGTGGGTATTGATAAAGCGAAGGGAATTTGTGCTAACTCCGATGGGTTTAATCCTGGAATTGATAACTCAAAGGATGGAGATATTGAAGGTTTAGCTGTTGGTTGAGGAGGCTGAGGACGCACAGTAGGCTGAGTAGGTTGAGGAGGCTGAGTATAAGTTGGTTTTGGCTGCTGTGCTACAACACGTTGAGGAACTCTGACAATTCGTTCGACAACACGAGGTACGTAAACAGTCTGTGCTGGTGTGGGTACTCTTTGAACTACCACCCGCGTGACAGTTTGTGGTCTAATTCTTGGTTGTGCTGGAGTTGGTTTTGGCTGAGTTTGAGTAGGTCTTACAGTTTTTAACTGAAGCTGTGCTAATTTTACAGCTTTTGCTTGTTCAGCTAATGCTAGTTTTGTTTTTAAGATCTCAATTTCTTGTTGCGGTTTTAATTGCTCTATTTTGTTCGATTCATTCTCTTTACGAGTTATTTGTGGAAAATTCTTCGGCGTTTGTTTGTTTGTTCCACTCATAAGTTGAGTGAGAAACGCACCTGCTACCAAAGCCACACTTAGGGTAGCAGCACCCACCACACCTACCTTGGCAAAAGGGTTAGATGACAATGCTTGTTTTGTTTTCTGTGACGATGGATGAGAAGGTGGTGGTTCGTCAGGATTAGTACTTGGAGTCTCTGAAGGACTGCTTTCTGGATGAGATGGAGGAAACTGTTCTTCTAAACCAACTAAATTAGCCATCCGTTGATGCCAATCTGATGGTTGTACTTCATGCGAAGGATGATTGTTAGATTCAGGCTGTGAATTATTATGGTTGTTATGATTATTATGACCGTTATGATTTTTATGATTGTTATTGTTAGAATTATTAGAATTATGAGAGTTCGGTAAGTTGTTCATTGGTGTCTTTCCTTTCGCTAGGGGCATTTTTTTTGTTGAATGTCACAAATATTCGCAATTTCTAACCTCGCTTCATTAAGACGGTATATTGCTGAGTATAAAGGATTTTCTACATTCGGGATAGAAATGGCTTGTGTATCTAACGCCCGAATCAATATTTTCTTATTAAAAGGAATTGCCTCCCCGTCTTTGCTATTATAACCCGCGAAAATCAAGCGATTCGCAACGATTTCTAATTGCCATTGACCATCTGCTATTTTTTCGGGTTGAGAAATTCTGCGAATCAATAATAAGCTTTCTGCATTTCCACCAGGATTGGCTAAAACACCTTTAGGAATTCCTTGTGTCGTTTCCACTTCAAATTTTCGCCTCATATCACCAGATAAAAGTTCGGAAGTTGCTTGCCAAACTATTTGCGGTGGTTGTTTGTCTGACCAAGTAAACATCATGGTCATTGTTTCACCAACAAAACGCCGAATCGTTTCTGGATTGCGTTCTAAATTTTCTTGGGAACCTATTGTTATGGCACGACCATCAACAAGTTGCACTAAACTTTGTGGTAATTGACCACTCAGCCTTTTGAGCATAGACTGGTGAAACATCAGCAACAATATAGTTAACACATTCAACCCAAATGTTGCGACAACGAACACAGGCAGAAAATTATTTTTCTTATTTGTTTGATTAAATAGCATTCTCTTGTTCTACCTATCGTGTAAAGCTACCAGAATTAAGAACATCTCCACAGCGTTGAGACTGACTTTTTGACGAAGAATCATAGCCATTGGTTAGACAGAAATCACTCACTTCGTAAATTTCTAACTTTTGGGCGCGGACACTATAGACAGCTTTCTGCAATGGAGTCAGACCGTTTGATAGAGGATGTCCATAAGAATCTACAGTTCTTACTAAAAAATCCTTATTAAAAGGAGTTAATAACTTTTTATTGTCAGTACGTCTCACCTGCACAATATTAGCAACCATACCAACTCGCCATTGACCTGGCGCGATTTTTTCAGGAGGATAAACCCGTTGGATAACTAACTGTCCTGTTAAAGCTTGCTTATTGTTTTGAGAAAAAATTTCTAGCGGTGTCATATCCGCAATTTGTGCCAAAAAACCTCCACGAAAATCTTCGGAAAGTGCAAAACTCGCTACCCAACTACTGGTCGAAACTTTTTTTGTCAAACCTTGTAAAGTCTTAACAGGTATTCCAGCATCAGTTTTAGGGTTAGTTGCTTCTTCAACAGTTGCTGCTGGAAGTGTTCCAGACCAGTTGAACGTAGCCGCCATTGTTTTAGCAACAAATTGGCGAATGACTTCCGGTTCTCGTTCGAGAGTGTCAGTTTGAGAAACTACTTTACCATCAACAAGTTGGACAAACGTCAGAGGTTTTTTATGAATGAGACCGTAGATACGTAAACCTTCAAATAATAAGAAAATTGCTGCCAATAAATGTAAACTGAAGGTAAAAATAGCAAATAGCGTTAAAAGATTGACAGAGGACTTCTTTTCTTGTAATAACTTGGTCATAATGCTAGTTACCTAGTGGTTATTTCATTCTTCTAGCCCCATAGCCCACCCGGAAATGAATTTCCCGGCTCATAATTCAAGTCCCAATACGGTTCGATTAGCTTGTTTATCTGAAGGGAGATCCCCCCAACCCCCCTTACAAAAGGGGGCTCTTTTACCTATTTATCCCCTTTTTAAGGGGGTCGCCGCAAGCGGGGGGATCTTATCCGAACCGAACTTTTCTAAACTTTTTCCTGTACCCATACAGCAGTATTGCTGATGCCGTTGAAAACGGCAAATCCTCCAGCAGCAGCCAAAGCTAAAGACATAATCGGTGCGAGAACTCCTAACAGAATCAAAAACCACATTAAGTCTGGATCAGCATTGAGATTTTGCGCAGGACCATTCACAATCACTGCGGCTGATATTACAGCAACAATATTGAAAGAAATCTTGGCAATACCCATAGACAGTAATCCCGTAAGCCATGCAAAAATTGGTTTACCAGCGACTGGTAACAAAGACCCTCCTACTGCTACAGGTCCTAAAGCTGCTATCAGTAACATTGCCACTTCTATTAAGTTTTGAAAAGCAGACTGTAAGGAAACTAAAAGATTTTTGATAATTGTTTGAGTTGTGGAACCCAACAGAGAGTTAAAACTGAATTCTGCTACATTACCAGGGGTGACCACTATCTGACTAACTTTCAGATCAAGTCTGTCTATCCAAGGTTGGAGACCGTATGTATTTCTGTACTGTTGCAAGAGGACATCTATTTTTTCCTTTGCTTTAATCAAACAATTAATTTGTTGTTGACCTGTCAGAGACTGACAAGGACGCAATAAACCACCAACAACTTCTTCAGCAACAGTCATATTCAGTGCTTGCTGATAAGTTTGATTGACATCAGCTGCTTCTACAACTTGCTGATTGATTGTGTTGAGAAAATCTCTTAATCCCAGTGTCAAATTAGACAGTGCAGTGCCATTGCCCGGATTAGCGAGTAAGATGACTACTATAAAAGGCCAAATCAAAGCAGATAAAGGACGAGAATATTCATTATTCAGGACATCTCTAATCCATTGCGCCATGAAGAAAAGCAAGGTTCCCACGGCAAAGAAAATACCTAAATTGGTGAGTGCACCGTATAAGTTATTATTCGTGTTATTTTGTAATAAATCAATCCATTGTTTATCCCAACCTTCAGCAATAGTTTGTGCAGTCACGACACCATTTGTTAAAACATTACTGGTGTCCAGTTGAGAAAAAAGATAGAGATGAGAAAGCCACATTTTTTCACCATCACTTGAGCTTGATTTATTCTATGGTGTTGTCAAGGGGGAAGGGATATTCTCTGAGGAAGGAGGATTAGTTTCTGTAGGAGAAGGATTAGTTTCTGAAGCAGGAGGATTACTTTCTGAACCAAGATTAGTTTGTAAAGGAAGAGGATTACCGCTTTTTCTAAACAAATCTGTTTGAGAAGTGACTCGCAAAAGTCGTGCGACTTCTGCTGATGTACCCACTCTTCTGGCACGATTCGCCTCATTCATTTGCTGGGAGATATCTGCTAAATTCAAGTTGGAATATTGGATATCATTACGTAGTTGGATTGTATTTCCTAGGGTTTCACCCATCATTTTGGATTGGTCTGCTTGAAGTCTGAAATTTTGAAATGACACGTTTAATAAGCTTTTCGTTACCACACAGGTGGGATCCTGCCCCATCGTTATCCCCTGACTATTAGTGGAGATGCAGTTTTCTCCTTGTGCGTTACTGTTTGCCTGCTGAGCGTTTCGAGTCAATTCATTGACTCTTTTAACAGCATTCTCAGTATCCTGTAACTTACCTTTCAAACGAGTTTGTCCATCTCTCCCGAAAACACCTTCTACTGCACCACGGGTAATATATCGATTAATTTCACTACTCACCTCTTTACCATATACTGCTGGATTATTCTCAAACTTATCCGAAACAGAGTACTGAGTAATCTGGTCACGAGTATACTGACTAGCATAATTAGGATTAGGAAGATTGAGATCACCTGATGAACTTGTGATTGCTGATTGTGTCTGAAGTTCTACAGGGTTTAAAGTCTCGGAAATATTGTTTGTAATATAATTTGTAAAATCAGTTGTGTACAATTGAAAATCAGTCCAAACGGTTCCCAATTCTGCTATGGCTGGTAAGGTTCCTAAAAATGCCACGGCAAAAAAAGAAGTCATGATGATTTGAGGTTTGGCAATTTTTTTGAGCATCATATTAGCTTCAGTTTAATGACTTGCTATTCTCTTGGTGGATGTTTGAGAAGTGTTTTTCTGTCATTATGAGTGGGGGTAAGCGGAACGCATTGGTGTTGATTTAACGTTGAATTTTTTATGCCGCGTTGGTTTGACCTCACCCTGCCCTGTGGGGCATCCCTCTCCTTATTAAGGAGAGGGAAAGATTTTAGTGCAGTCGGCAGAGTGTGGAAGACATTGGTGTGAATTTAAGGTTCAAAGGTTTATCCGACGTTGGTTTGACCTCACCCTGCCCTGTGGGGCATCCCTCTCCTTATTAAGGAGAGGGAAAGATTTTAGCGCAGTCGGCAGAGTGTGGAACGCAGTGGTGTGAATTTAAGTTCAAAGGTTTATCCGACGTTGGTTTGACCTCACCCTGCCCTGTGGGGCATCCCTCTCCTTAGCAAGGAGAGGGAAAGATTTTAGCGTCACCTCAATAACCACGAATTGATCCGATCAGTTGACGCGCAAAATGAGAAACCGCCTCAAATTTATCTCCATATCGTTGCATTGCTTGATTACGTGCAGCTTGTTCATCAGGATTATTCGCCACGACAGCTAACTGTTCGTAGCCTGGGTAATAACGACAGTAAGTATAAACGCCATTATCATCAAGCAGCCATTGACTATAAATATCTTCTTTACGAGGGAAAAAACCTTCTGACGCATTGCGCGCAATAATTTCGCGAGGATATTTCAAGATTTCTACGAAACTATCAACAGCAACCGGTTGAATCCGACCAATTAATCTTGTTGATAAGTTTTGCAGAATCTTAGAAGAAGCTTTAGATTTGGCGATTGTATCAGGATCTTGTCCTGATAAAATAACTCTTACCCCTGCTTTTGCTCCGTTCGCGCAAAGTCTACCTACCAAATCAGAAATTTGGTCGAATTCAAACAGAATTGGTGCTTCATCAATAAAGAATATCGAGGCGGGACTACTCAAAGCACGTCGCAGTGCTGCGGAATAAGCACTTAAAGACAGCAATGCTGCATCTTCGTTATCTGATAAGTTTCTCAATGCAAAAACTAACAATTGAGCATCAGTTGGAAAACTCGAAGGTGCAGAAACAGCTTGTCCGACTCGACTTTCCACCCAGAAGCGCAAACGGAGATTGATAACTTCGAGTGCATCATCAATTCTGCCACCTATAGTATTCAGGTTAAGATGATCCCGTGAACAAAAGATGATGAAATCTCTTAAAGTTGGAGTTTTTTGCCACGCTTCAGTCCCAAATCCTTCTAATATCGCTGCATGATAGCGCTTTTGAATTCCCTCGTCGGCGAAGAAGGTATTTAAGGCTAAATTCAGAAGCGATCGCACTGTTTGCGCCAGCAGTTGATTACCAGTGGATGAACCCAGTACCATTGTCATCAACGCCGACTCAAGAAACGCGGCGTAGTCTTGAAAGCGTTCTCGCTGTTCTTCTTCATTCAAGAACCGCAAGTCTGGCTGTTCAAACAAATTATTGGATTGTTTGGAAATATCAAAATAAGCTCCTTTCTCTCCAACAAATTCTGTATAGTCGGTGAAGGTAGACGTACCATCTGGTTTCGGAAAGTCCAAGGCTACGACAGGCATATTATGTGCCAAAGCCTGGGTTAAAATTCCTGACACCAATACCGATTTACCCGCGCGAGTTGTGGCAAATAACGCTAAATTTTTGTGCTGCTTAAATAAATCTAAATGAAGTGGTGTACCTCCTTCGTCAGCGATTAATTCAAAACCTGTGCGATCGCCTGCCCTCGTCGTCACTAAAGGTATCAATCCCCACACTTCGTTTGTGAGATACAATTGACGACGGTTGAAGGGTTTTGCTAACAGTATGTCCCAAACAATTGGCAATGTTTGCAGCCAAATTCTCCAAGCATATTCAGTTTCTCGAATAACTTGTGCTGGACGTTGAAAACAGTTTTCTATATACCTGCACGCTTCATCCAATTTGTCTCGGCTTTGGCGATGAACGAGAATAGCAATCCCTGTATAAATTGGCAACGCACCTTCATAAATTTGTTCTTGCGCCGCCACAGATTTTCTCAATTTTAATTGTGCGCCTACATCAATCGTATTACCTTTTTCTTGTGCTACTTTTGAGGTGACATTCGACTGCTTCAGCACCCGTTGTAATGTCGTTTTGACTATCGCCGGGTTCGCTGCAGTTAACTCACAAAAAATCTCCGTATCTACAATTGCATCCCTCGCAACCAGTTCCCATAAATAACGCAGTTGCGATGCTTTATTCAGCCATCCTCCCGGTTTTTCTAGAAACGTCATCACGCCAACATAGCGATTTTTAATATTCACCCATTCACGGTCAGCAACAGGTACATTTGACTCCATCAATAATGTGGTGCTATGGATATTTTCTAATAGTAATTTGCTGCTAGATAAATCAGAATAAATTTCTTCATGCAGTCCCTTTTCATCCAAAACCAATAATTGGGGAATATCTATCGGTTCAGTAGTATTAAATCGTCGCCAAGCTTCCTGCCATAAGTCTTTCGCAGTCAAGGCTTTAATATCCAAACCCCATTTATTAGATAAAATCTGTTCCCAACGCCGAAATCCTTCAGTATAAGCATTAGAAATCAAAGTTTCTAATCGTTGGTTTTCTCTTTCTGCTGCTTCACCTTTAAATGATAACCACCAAGACTCAGCCCTTGCCAAAAACTTCTCAATCCAATCATCAGCAGCAGAAGCATCTGGTTCTACAGTATATGTTACATACACCCGCAGAAATTTTGGTTTTCGGATACCAGCGCGAGTCAGTTGTTGTGTTCTGGCTCTTTCAGAGGTCAACAAGTACTGTATACTAGGCGATTGAGTTTTCTGTACAAGAGATGCAAGCTCTTGTTGGCGTTTTTTATCTGTAGAAAAAGACCCCAAATGAAAAGTCACTCTTTCTTCTGGTGGAAGGTCTTTTAAACCAGCTTCTATATTGTTACAAATTGTATCTATTTGCTCTGTTCTTAAAGTGGTATGAATGCCTCTGCATTCAAATCCAAAAACAAAGCAAAATCTATCCCTTTGGCTACCTTTGGTCAAAATGTAAGCACCAACATCTCTGCCATCAACTGCAATACGCAGCATGGTGGCAAGATTTAAAGCATCTTCAAAAGGTGTTAGTCTATTTTCTTGACCTGCGATCCCTACGCTTTGTTTTCCTATTTTTTCTTTCATAGTGGAATTCTAGAAAACTTTTATAACGAGCAGTACCTCTTGTCCAGGTCGGAACACCGATAAATTTGCTCAAAAATCGCCAACTTCTACCACCTGTTAATATCCACCAAGTTGCTATTCCCCACCCTGCAATTAAAACTGTCCACAACCATTTCTGCCATTCATCTGAAAAGACACCTCCAAAGATGCCATTCACAATCATGTAGGAAACTAGAGCTATAATGGTCCAAGGAAAAATTTGGTCAGCAGGAATTGGTCCTAAGGAAGGTTGGGTTCCTAAAATTTGGTTGACAGGTCGAAATTCTTTATCTCGCTCATCAGCCATAACAAATTCCTGAGTTAATCATTGACTACCAACGATAAAGCTTGTCAACACATCAGCAACAGTTACAGCAATCACTACCAACAACGGTGTTCTAGCAACGACTTGCCAATCTTCGTCTTTGCGAACGGCGTTAATCACACCAATCAGAGCAACAGCAATGTAGAGTAAGTAAAGTGCTCTTAAAACATTAAACACCAAACTTACTGCGGCAGCTGCACCGCTTTGTTGGGAACCTTGGGTTAAATTATTTTTGAAAAATGTTTCTGCTTTTCCGAAAAATTGAGCTGCTGCTGGATCACTAAAGTAGTCTATCCAAAAGAAACTGAGTATTGCTGAAAATACGAGAGTTTGCAGTAATATGAGCCAAGGTTTCGGTAGAGCGATCGCTTGTCCTATTCCCTGAATAAATGCTACTGCGATCGCGCCCACAAGCAAGCAAAGTAGCAGACTCGGGCTTTGAGAGCAAATCACACTTAAAAAGACAGCAAAAGCTAGCAACAAGGGCACAGATGCCAACACATGAGTGAATCGGTGTTTGAGTTGATACGGTACTTTTAGCTGAGTAGATCTTAGAGGCATGGACTAACTTTCCTAACTTCTTTAACACAAACCACTTGTAGATAGTAGTTCATCTATAACTCTTTGTTGATAATTTATCATTACAATTTCAGAAATACCTTAGTTTCGCCATTATTTATTGGACACCTGTTCATTGCAAGTGCTGTATTATACACGACACAAAAGCAAATGATCAATGGCTAATATAACACACTTAAGAAGAATCTTGTGTTGATAGATACGAATTCGGTTTTTCAAGCTAATATCAAAGTCACAAATAGAGTTTCAATTCATAATAAAAAATTACCAAAAAAAATTATAAATTCACAACTTAATTCATCAAAGAATCTTTTTTCTAATTCCCAATAATTCAAACCAGTCTTATTAGTTTTTTGATAATCAATCAGAAAATAAACTGTTATTAACTAATGCATTACCTGGTCTTAACTTATAAATTATACATTCTCGTATATGCTCATGTTGTGTGGATTTCGTTCTAAGCTTTTTTAAAGCAGATTTCGTATCCACTGGATATTTGTTTTTTAATCTAGGCGAAACCAATGAAACCTTCGCCTAGAATTTTGCTGGAAATGATTAGGCTTTATTGTCATTGGTTTGTCTTGTTAAGACAACTCCTTAAAGAAGTAGAGACTGCACTGAAAAGGAAAATCTTATGTCTAAATTGAATCGCAGACAAGTACTTATATTTTTTGCTGGGGCAGCTGGTGCTGTACTGGCAGATCAAGTTTTAGGTGGTACTGTCGATGCAAGAGAAGTAAAATTCGGACCTCTAGGTTTTACACCTGTACGCTTACCACATCCTCTGCCAATTTACAAGGAACAGAAGAACTACTTACCCACACAAATCGGACAGGGTAAAACTCTTGAAGCTTCTGCTGATGTAAAGTTAGCTAGCTACAACGTCGTTGATGACGTTGTTGTCGCCCCAGAGTATGAGCGGTACGTAATTGTTGGTTGGGGCGATCGCGTTTTCCCAAACCCCGAAGAGTATTTCGGCTACAACAACGACTACACTGGCTTCGTTCCTGTTGGTAGAGGTAAAGCAGGCGATGGTTATTTGTGGGTGAATCATGAATACGTCAGCTACCCCATTTCTGGTTTAGCACCAGAGACACCTACAAATCTCAGGGAAAATCCTGGTGTCTTTGCTCAGGTGATAGGGCGCAGTTTACCTACCACCAGAAATGCTGAAGTTGATGGAGAATTTTTATACAACATCGGCGGTTCTATTGTCCGCATTTCTCGCCGTGGCAATGCTAATGGTCGTTTCTATGTTGTTAAAGATCCCAAGAATCGTCGTGTTCATGGTCTTTCTGGCTTAGGAATCAACAAAGAACGTAAAGATGGCTATGAGAAAGTCACCTCTTGGGGAGGTTTGAGTTACCAACAAGGTGACGACAAGTATCTGATTGGAACAGGACCTGCTGCGAAGGAAGTTTTTCCTCTGAGTTCTGATGGACTGGGTGAAAAAATCATTGGTACAGGGTATAACTGTTCTGGTGGTACAACACCTTGGGGTACAATCCTGTCCGGAGAAGAAAACTTCCAAGGAAGTGAAGAATTTTTCGTTGGTGTTACAGAGTCAGTTAAACCTGATGGCACCCAGACAGGCTATACAAAAGGTACCGTTGGTGAAACCTTCGGTTTGGTAGGAGAAAAATACGGATGGATTGTAGAAGTTGATCTTGCAGATCCAAATAACCGTCCACGTAAGCATACCTGGTTAGGTCGCTTCCGTCACGAAAACGTTGGTGTACGTGCTGAAGCTGGGAACAAGTTAGTCGCCTACCTCGGAGACGACAGACGCGGCGGACACACCTGGAAATTTGTCAGCAATGGTACGATTTCCTCATTAGAAGATAAGAGCAATAGCCAGTTGTGGGAAAACGGTACTCTTTACGTTGCTCGTTTGAATCCAGACGGTACTGGCGAGTGGATCGCTTTAAACCTACAGACTCCCACCAATCCGATCGCCCCATCAGTGATATCTTCTGTAGAATACGACGCTTTAGGCTCAGCACAAAGAGATGGACTGCTGAAACTACCCAGACGTAAAGGTATTGCTGAGCAAACAGCTGATGGTGGTGCTTTTAACTGCGATCGCAAAAACGAAGCAACAGCCCTCAGCGATTATCAAAACAAAAAGCTTTCCGACTTCTACACCACTCAAGGTGCTGTTCTTGCTGACGCCTTCTTAGCTGCGAACTTAGCTGGAGGAACCCCCACAGCACGTCCCGAAGACTTAGAAGTACATCCACGTACCAAAGAAGTCTTTATTGCTTACACCGACGGCGCACCTGGAAGCGACGGTTACCCCGATTCGCGCATCTTCCAAGTTGCCAAGTTAAGCGCTGCACCTAATGCAACCCAACAATCTGGTGGACTCTACAAGATTATTGAAAATAGTCCAGACGGTACAGGTACAACCTTCCGCTGGGAGAGATTCGCCCAAGGTGGGGAAGCTGGTTCTGAGTATGGCGCTGGTTTTGCCAATGTGGATAACCTCGTGATTGACGAACGGGGAAATGTCTGGGGTGTGACTGACATGTCCACCGATACCCACAACGGTTTTAGTCTTGGTGCAAATCCAACTGAAAACAAGATTGACCACTCTACAACTGGTAACGTTTCCACTTTTACCGGCGTCTTCGGTAATAACTGGTTTTTCTGCATACCTACCAGTGGTCCCAATGCTGGTCAAGTCATACCTTTCGCTCAAGGTCCAGTACGCTGTGAGATGACCGGACCAACCTTAGTCGGTGATACACTGTTTCTTTCCGTACAGCATCCCGGCGAAAACTCTCCAGTTAACGACGGTACACAACTCAGTCGCAGTATCGAACTATTGGATTTGAGCGGTACGACCTTCGACCAAACACGCACGGTACCCCGTGGTAGTAGCTGGCCAAGCAATATTCCTGCAAGTGAAGGTGGTAGCAATCAAGCAACTGGTATACCGCGTCCAGCAGTCATTGGTATTCACCGTAAAAATTCTAAGGGTAGATTTTTCTAACCTATATAGGTTTAGTGAATTGTTCACTTGAGCATGGAAGATGACTTCCATGTTTTTAAGGAAAATCCAAAAAATAAAAATCCAGCCGTATCCTACAGCTGGATTTTTTGTTACTTGTAACCCACATTCCGTACCTTAAAGTTTCACACTAGGAATTTTTAACCTTTGAAGATTTGGTTATTGGCGATAGGCATCCCAAATGACTCCACTATTGTATAAAATACATCCATAATTATAAATATAAACACGATAAAACAGATTGTGACAGTGGGGGATGCGGAATGTGGGATATAAGCTTGGTTTGTCGGATGCTCCCCATCAACTCAGTATTAAGAATAAAGATCATCGCAGTGTTCGGGACAAAGTGCAGTGTGTAAACAATTTCAGGTTTTCTGTTCAACCTCAAACTGGGTGACAAACAGATGAACTTTCATCTGTACCTAGAAATTCAGTGTTTGAGGACTTTGTTGAAAACTGGTGAAATGGAAACTCTGGAACTAAGTCTAGTGTCTGTATGGTCAATGAAAAAGGTCATGATTGCTAAATTATGAATGAAAACTGGGTCTATCTAGGAGCAGGACTAGCAATAGGGATTGCTGTTCGTGGGTTATTTGCACAAACAAAGGTATCTTCTAGCTCATCGACAGTCTCATCGCAAGATGAACAACAACAGGCTACGCCAATACTCCAGCAGCAGATGAAGCAAACGCAGCTAGCGTATCATATGGCACGGGAGATAAGCCAGTTTAAGGCAGGGTTTTTGGCGCGAACGACTCATGTGTTGCGATCGCCCTTAAATGGTCTGATTGGCTTGCATCAGCTCATCTTATCCAACTTATGTGAAAATCCAGAGGAAGAACGAGAATTTATCGCTCAAGCTCATGAGCGAGCGCTAAAGTTACTCAAGCTGATTGATGAAATTCTTAGCGTTGCCAGGGTCGAACATGGTACAAACAAATTACACATTCAGCCTTTAAACTTATCCGAATTGTTGCAAGAAGTTCACGATTTGACTTATATGCTGGCAGAAAATCGCAATTTTCCCTTTCAAGTTTTACCGCCAAATCCAGAAACATATATATTGGCAGATCCCAACTGGCTGCGACAAGTGTTAGTCACTTTGGTCGAAAGTTGCGTTGCTCAAATGGAGGAAGGAAGCATCTGTATTTCTACTCATGTTGCGCACACAAGTGATTGCGTTCATATTTGGTTGGATCTACCAACCCATGCAACTTCCCTAAGTGAACCAATAGATTTCATGACATTGAAACACAACTCACCTGAAGCTGACAAGAAAAATGATATTCTCTTGCCAGGAATGAAGCTTCTACTCAATCAAACTCTTTTGGAAGTCATGGCGGGAAAGTTAGAAGTAGTTTCCTCTCCCACCCTTGAGGAACAAGCCTCGGATGTGACGAGGCTACAAGTCTCTATCCCCCTAGTGATTCCTGAAGTTGAGCATCTACACTAAGAGAATTAAATTTAGGTTGATTATATAAGACCATTGTGGTGGTAGAATTCTGTTGGAAACCAATTCTTTCGTAGAACCGCTGCTTGTGAGTTGTCATCAAATAGACACGCTCAACACGATTCATGCGCGGGTGGCTCAAGACAGTTTCCACCAACTTACTTCCCAGTCCAGTATCACGGTAATCTGGATCAATGGCAACATCCCAAATAGTTGCGCGATAAACACAATCAGATGTTGCTCTGGCAAAGCCAATTAATCGTTCTCCATCCCAAACAGTAATCACAGGGTCGCTATTTGCAATAGCTATGCCTAAATCTTCAATACTACGACCATTTGCCCAGAAAGCAGAAATGTTTAAGAGATGTTGGATCTGATAAAGGTCGATTTTAGACTTGCGATCGCTAAATCGAATCTGATTGTGACTAGAGTTCATGGATGTTACCGAATCGTTGGAGTATATTCGCTACCTTTTTATCCGATTTTGTAAGATAGTGCTATACCTGTATCAATTGTAAGCTTAAAAAAAGTTAATATTTTCATTTAACTACAAACCCATTTCCAGAAAGGATGACTTGGTCCTTGCTGACGTATCCGGAAAACCTGTTGTTCTAAGCGTTCCTTTTCCTGCGGTGGTAGTCCGAATAAAATATTGCGACTTTGCCAAATTAGAACAGCAACGGTCATACCGAGACAAAAAAATAGACCAAGACTAGCCAATAAATGGTAGTACAGACCGTATCGCACAGCTACCCAGGTAAAGTATTGTCGCCACAGAACAATTTCGCCTCGTAAGCCCCATACACAAAATGGCGCGATTGTCAACCATAAAAAGCCAACAAATAACCATCGGCTATAAACTTCTAATTGGTGTAGGTTTTGTACTTGTTTTGTCAAACACAAATCACTGTTGTCTTTGTACCAGTTAGTTTTTCGTTGTTCTTCTGGTTGATCCATAGGTGAATGTGAAATGAGAAGATAGTGCGGCAGAGTCACTCAATTCGGGAACAGGCAACAGCAAACATTTAACTCTTAACAGAAACTCGTCAAATCTCACTTTTGCAAGAGGTCAGTTATTTTTCTGATGCTGCTGCGTCAATCGATTCAGTTGTGCTTTGGCTGGGTGTTGATTTACCTGTACGTTCTCGCCACCAAATCAGAAGAGTACTGGCGATGAAGATACTAGAATAAGCCCCTGCAGCAAAGCCAGTAATCAGTGCCAAGGCAAAATTTTTCAGTGTTTCTCCCCCGAAAAAGAAGATAGCAAATAATGTCAATAACACAGTGAGAGTTGTGTTTATTGACCGTGCTAAAGTTTGATTAACTGCATCATCTACAATCTCGCCAATTGGGCGATTAGGACTTGTTTTGAGAGTTTCGCGAATGCGATCATAAATGACAACAGTGTCGTTAACGGAAAAACCTGTAATCGTCAGCAACGCCACAATAAAAAGGCTATCGACTTCCGTACGCAGTGTTAAACCTAGAATCGAAAAAATCCCTACTGTGATTAATATATCGTGAAATAGGGCGACGATCGCAAACACAGCGTAGTCCAACTGAAAGCGGACAGCCATGTAGATAGTGATGCCAACGAAGGAAACAAGCAGAGCAAGTAAACCAGTCCTTAACAGTTCTTGCCCAAGGGTAGGACCAACCGTGTTAATTTGGTTTTTTTGCGGATCGAAAGCGCCTATTTTTTCGCTGAGGGTATCTTGCAGTTGAGTACGTTGTTCAGGAGTTAAACTTTTTGTCCGAAGTGATACGCCGTTTTCTTTGCGTGTTTCCTTGTCGGTAACAACTTGGATACTGCTATCACCCAAACCTTGTGCTTGCGCCACTTCCCGCACAACATTGATATCTATTGGCTTGTCGCAGTTGTTGGGCTTGGTACAATCCCGTTCAAACTGCAACCGCGTACCACCAACAAAATCTAAGCCAGGACGTAGGGGAGAACCAATTTGTTGCCAAGAAATCACCATTGAGATGATACCAGCAAGAATAACGATGGCAGACGCAGTCCACCATAGCGATCGCGATTTGCTAATACTCAGTTTCATCTTGCCACCTCTGCCTTATTTGTCACTGGTGGTACGTTCGGACAGAAAAGTTCGTTTTTACGCAGCGCCGGGAAAGTTATTGCCAAAAACATGAATGTGCGACTACAAGTGACTGCTGTAAACATACTGACACCAACACCCAATGCCAAAGTCAGAGCAAAGCCTTTAACCAAACCAGACCCTAACCAGAACAATGCAGCACAAGCAATCCATGTTGTGACGTTACTATCTAAAATACTAGAAAACGCTCGGTAAAAACCAGATTCTACAGAACGATATAAAGATTTGCCTGCTCGCAACTCTTCTCGTGTACGTTCAAAGATGAGTACGTTAGCATCAACCGCCATACCAATGCTAAGAATAAAACCAGCAATTCCTGGCAATGTCAGGGTGACGCCTAACAAAGCAAAGCTTGCCCAAGTCAGGAGAGAATAAATCACAAGAGCTATATCCGCAATCAGTCCTGGTAGTCGATAGTAAACCACCATAAAGATTAATACTAAACTCAAACCACCAATTCCGGCATAAATGCTGCTTTGAATACTGTCTTTACCTAAGGTAGCTCCTACTGTACGATTTTCTACAATTTCCACAGGTACAGGTAGTGCACCACCGCGTAGCTGCACGCCTAAGTCATTGGCTTCTTGTGAAGTAAATCGACCTGTGATGACAGCAGATCCTCCACTAATACCAGATGCGGCAAATTCTGGACCGACGGTAGGAAAGCTAATCAGTTCGTTATCAAGAAAAATACCTATACTGCGTCCGGTACCAGCAAGTTGTTTTGTCAGTTCGGCAAATAGTTGACCACCTTGATCATCGAAGCGAATGGCTACATTCCAGTTATTGCTTTGGGTTGGTTCGCCATAAGCGTCCTTTAGGTACTTACCAATGAGTGGTGGATTTGTGCTTTCAAATAATTCAGCGATCGCTGAATTACTCTTTTTGAGATCTTGCTGATTTTTTTCAATTGCAGCTTTGTCGTTAGTCTTTCGTTGTTCTTCCTGCTTTGCTTTCAATTGTGTTTTTGATGCGTAAAATGTATTCAGTTGAATTTCTGTATTTGGCTTTTGCTTTTTGAACTCTAGCTGCGCCGTACCTCCCAGTACGCGTTCTGCTTGCTGTGGGTCGTTTACCCCTGGTAACTGTACTAAAATCTTGTCTTGACCTACAGTTTGGATCACTGGTTCCGAAACGCCTAAACCGTTAATCCGACCTTCTACGACTTTTTTAACAGCGTCTAATTCTCGCTCAGTTATCTGTGTAATTTCCGGTGTCGTTTTTACCTGAATTGTGAGCTGTGAGCCTCCCCGCAAGTCTAATCCCAGAGATAAAGGAATCGTAGCAATCGCCGCAATTGCGGCAATTACCAAAACTAAAATCAAAGCTAATAGCGATTGCTGTCTTTGCATACCCTTACTTGCTGCGACAAAGGCTATAATAGCGCTCTTTGGAAGAGTTGTGACCTATGAGTTGACAGTTTTGAGCGACAACTTTTACAAAGAATTAGGGTGAGGAACTGTTACTTGATTTATGTGCATATCTATGCATAATTGTGATCATACATAGATATGCGCGGCATATTCTGCCAACCCTTGCGGGTAATGTTTGCCTGGACAATGATTTGAGAGCTTGTTACGAAAACGACACTACAGCTAGAAACCTGTTTGCTGAGGAGCCACTGCGTTGCGGTGAATCCAGCGCTGCCAAGAGTTGTGCCTTGCGGAGCCAGTACTTGATGAGGGTTTCCCGACAGAGGTATCTGGTGTGGGGTTAAGCGCGTTGTGGCAACTTCGGAGAGGGTTTCCCGACAGAGGCGACTGGTGAACCAGAAGGGGGGTTCCCCCCGTTGAAGCATGTGGCGTTACTTAATCGTTCTCGATAGAGCTACAAGCTGGGGTTCAGTTGTAGGTGTGTTGACTCAAAAATCGTAGACTTCTAGAGTCTTAGTCTGCACGCTCCGACTTTGTACAGATTTACCTAGGCGTATGCCAAGTTCTGCATAGGTTTTTTGGAGCGGGCGGATTGTTGATTGTTAGCCTTTCGCTGTTGATATTTTACATTATCAACCACTCACTTGTAACGACTCCCCAATTCCACCTCCTAAACGCGCAAAGCCACCATCTTTTCCACAGCTTCAACAATTTGTTCTGGTTGAACGATGGTTAATCTTTCTAAAGTTCCGTTGTAAGGCGTGGGAATATCTTGGGAAGAAAGTCGCAATACAGGTGCATCCAATTCATCAAATAAGCGTTCATTAATAGAGGCAGTTAATTCCGCTCCAATGCCTCCTGTTCTCATGCACTCTTCCACTATAATCACTCGATGTGTTTTTCTTACTGATGCACCAATCGTGTCAAAATCTAACGGTTTAAGTGATATCAGGTCAATCACTTCTGGATCATAACCTTCTTTTTCCAATGTTTTGACCGCTTGCGTCACATGATGTCGCATGCGTGAGTAAGTCAGAATTGTGACATCTTTGCCAGAGCGTACAACTTCTGCTTTATCCAGAGGCAGCAGATATTCTTTTTCTGGTAAATCTTCTTTTAAGTTGTAAAGCAGAACGTGTTCAAAGAACAACACCGGGTTATCATCACGAATAGCTGATTTCAGCAATCCTTTGGCGTTGTAAGCTGTAGAACAAGCAACAATCTTTAACCCTGGTACAGCTTGGAAGTATGCTTCTAAGCGCTGGGAATGTTCTGCACCAAGCTGCTTGCCCACGCCTCCAGGACCACGAATCACCATTGGAATTTTAAAGTTACCACCAGAAGTATAACGCAGCATTCCGGCGTTATTGGATATTTGGTTGAAGGCAAGAAGCAAAAAACCCATGTTCATACCTTCAACAATTGGTCGCAACCCAGTCATTGCAGCCCCAACGGCTAAACCCATAAAGCTGTTTTCAGCGATTGGGGTATCTAGAAGCCGGAGATCGCCATATTTTTTATATAAGTCTTTGGTCACTTTGTAGGAACCGCCATAGTGTCCTACGTCTTCACCAAGAACAAATACAGTTGCATCGTGGGCCATTTCTTCATCAATGGCTTCCCGCAAAGCGTTGAAGAACAGTGTTTCTGCCATTAGACTTTTATATTGCGACTATTGTTCTAGAATCTTAACGCGCATCTGCTCCCTTAGATGGTGAGCGATGCTGCAAACCGCGACGCACGCACGCGAACGCACGAGTTGCTTGTCTTGCGTTTAAAATTATAGGCTATGTGGCAGCAAGTCCTTGAACAGTTAGCAGTGAACAGTAAACAGTGAAAACTGGTAAGTGATCACTGATTAATATCCAACTTCGTTGAAATGGAAACTCGGGGAATCAGTGACTTGATTAACCTGGGTTACCTGATTCACCGGAGGAGACGAATTAACCGAATTTTCTGGAAATCTTCTCGGTCTTCCTGGTTTACGCTTATGTCGTTGATTGATGGATTTTTCGCTAGCAGCAGCCAGTTCTTCTGGTGTGCATTTAAACAGCCGCAATGCATCTAAATATTTTTTGGGTGTCATGGTTGGTTCTGTGCGCCCTGCTTCCCAGTTACGCACACTCGTTTCACTAATTGCAAGCCTGAAGGCAACCTCTGCGCGGCTGAGTCCCGCACGCTCTCTCAGGACTTGCATATCCATAGCCAATGCTCCCTTTGAAAAACTATAGTACTTATTTATAAAATCAATTGACGTAATAAAGCCAACTGAGCATTATTTGTTAACTATATTATTTTATAATCTATTAGTTACGTATTTGGCAAACGGGCGATCGCCCTCACCCCCGCCAAAAGTTGCTCCTTGACAACGTTTGCCCTACTAATAGTGTAAATTTTTCTGTCGTCGAAAAAGTCTTGGCATTCAAATTTATCTCCCAGCTAAAGGATAATCTCACACCCAGCCACAAAGACACCTAGATTAGCTCTTTGCCTTAGCAGTTTGGTGTGAGATTATCAAGCAAAGTTATCAAAACTTCACGTTGTAGCACTTGAGGCAAAACTCACCGCCTATCGCAACCACCGCGCTGCATCTTTGGCATGGTAAGTTAAAATCAAGTCTGCTCCAGCGCGTTTAAAGCCGATGAGAGTTTCCATCACCACACGCTGTTCATCAATCCAGCCATTTAAAGCTGCAGCTTTCACCATAGAATACTCACCAGAAACGTTATAAGCGGCAACAGGCAGGTTGCAAGCTTCCTTAACGCGCCAGATAACATCCATGTATGCCAAAGCTGGCTTCACCATGAGCATATCGGCACCTTCGGCAATATCCAGCTCAATTTCCTTTAGGGCTTCGCGAGAGTTACCGGGGTCCATTTGGTATGTGCGGCGATCGCCAAACTGTGGGGCAGAATCTGCAGCATCCCGAAATGGACCATAATAAGCCGAAGCATATTTAGCCGCATACGACAAAATCGGGGTATCATGAAATCCCGCTTCATCCAAAGCACTACGAATTGCTTGTACAAAACCATCCATCATTCCAGAAGGAGCAATGATATCTGCCCCAGCTTGCGCTTGAGATACTGCTGTTTTCCCGAGTAAATCCAATGTTGGATCATTCAAAACTCGTCCGGTTAAATCACCCACTTGTAAATAACCGCAGTGTCCGTGATTTGTGTACTCACACAAACAAGTATCAGCAATCACAATCAAATCTGGTACTGCTTTTTTAACAGCAGTCGCTGCTTTTTGAACAATACCGCAATCATGCCATGCGCCAGTGGCATCACCATCTTTATCTGCAGGAATACCAAACAAGATAATCGCAGGAATTCCTAAGTCATAAACTTCCTTTGCTTCTTCCACTATTTTGTCTATCGAAAGTTGATAGACTCCAGGCATCGATCTGACTTCATTGGCGATTCCTTCACCTGGTACAGCAAACAAAGGGTAAATTAAATCATTGGTAGTTAAAACAGTTTCGCGTACCATGCGGCGTAGTTGTGGATGGGTACGCAGACGACGAGGGCGATGGGTAGGAAACATAAATTTTTGTGAACTTACTAATACAAAATGTACACAAAACAAAGCGTCACAAATAGTAGGATACAAACGCTTTGTAGTCAGAGATTCGGCAATTAGCGCTTAACTGTCACGCCATTTACCGAACTCGGGGCAAACCCCCGGTGGCTCCTCTACCCTACTGTTTGTAACGCTGTGGGGTAATTTTGTATTTTACAGCGATATCGTCAAACAAAAATCTTAAAAATTACCTCTATTTCTGTTTTTGGACGTAATTAAAATTTAATGGTGATGTGCGCGTAATTAGTCCAAAATTAAAGGCTGACTAGTGCCGCACTCGTCCCAAGGGGTGCGCAAGGAACGCGAAATTCGCAAGCAGAAGAAATGGACTAGATCCCGCTGCGCTAACAAAATTAAAAAAGCTTATGCTCTAGGCTTTTCATTGATTTTGTAGATCCGGAGCGGTGAGACAGCGCGAATGACGGCTTTCCCGACAGAGGCGACTGCGTAAGCGCAAGCGCACGCCAAGGGCGTTCGCGCAGCGTCTCCGTAGGAGATACGCGTAGCGTCTGGTGCAGGAGATACCCGGAGGGCTTCGGTGCAGGGTATGGGTGCGCTCAATGCGCCGTCATGTACTAGTAGGGCGAGTAATCTTATCAATGACTAACGAGTGGCGGATGACAAAAAACTAAAAAACCCGGACAATGTAGGGATAGCGGAAGGGTTGATCTGGATCGGTAAGAACATGAAAAACCGCCCAAATTGTTAGTCCCCAATGGATGAGAAACCATAGACCTGCGAGTGGTAACAGCAAACCGAAGCTGACCCATATCAATGCTGTCACAATCGCTCCAAAAAGCCATACATTTAAATGAAAGTTAATGGATTCTTTAGCATTTTCCCTGACAACTGGGTCTTCAGACAAAAAGAGTATAGCTATGGGTAGACCGACAGACACAAAAGTAGCGCTCAAGAAAATTGCACCATGACTCAGTGCTGACAAAATCTTTCGCTTATCTGGATCGTACACTGTTTTTTTCTCCTTCAGTTTGACTTGGTTATTATATAACGACCACTAGACCTATCCAAAAATGGCTATGAAACCAATACCCCGCGCTTGCACTAAAAATCGATTTTTGGATAGGTCTACTACATAGGCGTTGTTGTCTTAAGATTAAAAGACTTACTAAAGTTGGAAAAAGTTAAGTTAAGTTAAGTTACAAGTAATCAAATAGCATTATGTCTACTGAACTTGAGTCAGAACTACACAAAGCAGTTGATAGCCGTCGCAACTTTGCAATTATTTCTCACCCAGATGCTGGGAAAACGACGCTGACAGAAAAGCTACTACTGTACGGAGGAGCAATTCATGAAGCTGGCGCAGTTAAGGCAAGACGGGCACAGCGTAAAGCAACCTCTGACTGGATGGCAATGGAACAGCAAAGAGGTATTTCGATTACCTCTACAGTATTGCAGTTTGACTATCAGGACTGTCAGATAAATTTGTTAGATACGCCGGGACACCAAGATTTTAGTGAAGATACCTATCGTACCTTGGCAGCGGCAGATAATGCTGTGATGCTTATTGACGTGGCGAAAGGTTTAGAACCCCAGACACGGAAGTTGTTTGAAGTGTGTAAGCTGCGCGGTATACCCATCTTCACGTTTGTGAATAAGTTGGATCGTCCAGGAAGGGAACCTTTGGAATTGTTGGACGAAATTGAGCAGGAATTGGGCCTGGTAACTTATGCTGTGAATTGGCCCATTGGCATGGGCGATCGGTTCAAAGGTGTGTACGATCGCAAAGAACAACAAATACACCTGTTTGAAAGAAGCGCCCACGGAAGTCGCGAAGCTGTCGATACAGTGGTTGACTTAGGCGATGCCAGAATAGAAGAACTTTTAGAACAAGATCTCTACTACCAACTCAAAAACGATATAGAACTTCTAGAAGGAGTGGGACCCGAATTAGATTTGGAATTGGTTCATCAAGGCAAAATGACGCCCGTTTTCTTTGGTAGTGCCATGACCAACTTCGGGGTTGAGTTATTCTTGAAAGACTTTCTTGAGTATGCCCTCAAACCTGGTCCTCATAATAGCACGGTTGGCGAAGTTACACCTATATATCCAGAGTTTTCTGGGTTTGTCTTCAAACTTCAAGCAAATATGGATCCGAAACATCGCGATCGCGTCGCCTTTATCCGTGTTTGTACAGGCAAGTTTGAGAAAGATATGACAGTCAGTCATGCGCGCACTGGCAAAACGATTCGCTTATCCCGTCCACAGAAATTATTTGCTCAAGAACGGGAATCCATAGATGTTGCTTACGCTGGTGATGTGATTGGTTTGAACAATCCTGGTGTGTTTGCGATCGGCGATACCATTTATACTGGTCAAAAGCTGGAATATGAGGGAATTCCTTATTTCTCGCCTGAGTTATTTGCAGTTCTGCGTAACCCAAATCCTTCTAAATTTAAGCAGTTTCAAAAAGGTGTTTCCGAATTGCGGGAAGAAGGGGCTGTGCAAATTATGTACTCAGTGGATGAAGCGAAACGCGATCCAATTTTGGCTGCAGTCGGTCAGTTGCAATTTGAAGTGGTACAGTTCCGGTTGCAAAATGAGTATGGAGTGGAAACTCTGCTGGAATTGTTGCCTTACAGTGTCGCGCGTTGGGTTGAGGGCGGCTGGGAAGCCTTGAATAAAATCGGACGTGTCTTTAATACAACAACAGTAAAAGACAGCATGGGGCGTCCAGTGTTATTATTCCGCAATGAATGGAATTGTAACCAATTACAGGAAGACCATCCAGAATTGAAATTGAGTAGTATTGCGCCTGTCGTTTCTGGACAACCGACAAATTCAAATAGTTAGTGGTTAGTGATTAACTAACCACTAACCCAACTCCCGTGTGAACCGAAGCTCAACACGGGAGTTGGGTTAATACGATTCCGTTAAGACTGAAGTTCAAACCTAAAATTCGCAGTTAAGCGAACAAATTGATGGTGTTTTTGATTCATGCATAACGCAACACCATTTTTTTTATGAGGCTTTAAAGTAGTTATATTTCAAATGATCTGCTAAACGCAATGCTAATGCAACAATCATTAACGTAGAATTAGCAGTACCTGAAGTAGGAAATGTAGAGCTTCCCGCAACAAACAGACCATTTACTTCATGAACCTGAGAATTTACATTCACAACACCTTCTTTCGGGTTAGCTGACATCCGCGTTGTTCCAGTGTGATGAGCTTTATCCTCAAAGTTTTGCGTCCAATTTTCTTCCTTGTCTAACCAACCAGAAAGATGCGGTGTAGGAAAGCCAATTCTTTGAAATTCTTGCGTAATCAATTGACTCATTCTTTGAGCAGTTTGTCGTTCTAACGAATTTACTTTCCAATTGACTTTGGCTAGTGGCATATTCAATCTATCTTTTTGGTTGCTAGAAAGAGTAATACGACTTTCTGGATCAGGTAACTGTTCTAGCATACAGTGAAGCTCAATACGTTCAAATTTGATGAGTGGAGGACGGCGCTTGACGTAACGGCGGTGAAAGCCTGAGCTTATCTCCCTAAAATTAGACAATATGGTGAATATATCTTGAGTTGATTGCTTAATACACTCCCGTTTTCGTAGAGTACTTTTCAGTCGCCTGATTGCTGACCAAGAATCATTTGGTAGTGGATTGTATTCTTCTAGATAAGCATCACATCTCAATAGGTTTTCTTGCTCCTGAATTTTTGGACTTAGTGATAGTCCATGTAGATAAACATGAGTTTGTTGTTTATCTTTTATTAAATAATGTCCAAATCGATTTCGTACACTGTAGGCAGATTGATGAGCAAAAGAACCAATGACACACAAACTATGATCCATTAAAAATCTACCAACCACATCATTTTGATTCCCTATTCCATTAGGAATAATTCGGTTGGAGGCTAAAAGTAGTCGTGCATTTTCCATCCCGCCACAGGATAGCACTAAAGCTTTTGCTTTCACAAACGCACGCTTACCCTCTAAAGTTCTCACTTCAACTGATTCAAAGCAAGTCCCCAATTCATTTGTATTAATATGGGTTACATTGGCATGCAAAAGAACTTCAATATTTGGACTATTGTCAATGAATAAATCGCGTCCAAACCTTATTGGTTCTCCTCGTTCTTTAAGACTCTTACTGAATTGCCAGAATGTCGTATCTAAAAATTTTGAGTCCATATTAGGTGTAGCAGGCAAAACTTTAAACAACTCCCAAAGTCGATTATCATAACAATTTGGTCCAAGTCCCAAAATTTTTCCTGCTCGTTCTAATAATGGTTCTAATTCCTCGTATTTAAGATCCCATCCCGAGTAGGGGATCCAAGATCGTTTTTGAAAATCAGTGGGATTAAAAGGGGCGCATCTACCTGTCCATGTATGTGAGGTTCCACCATAAAGCCGATTACGAGTATTGTCTTTTCGTGAAACTCCTACATTTTCGATTTTACATAAAGCTTCCGTATCACTCTCTTTCTCAAAGCCACCGCTTTCTAGAATCCACACTTTGATCTTCGTCCCAGCAAACTCTTTTGCAATAGATAGACCAGCTGGTCCGCTACCCACTATACATAAATCTGTTTCAATGAAAAAATCATCATCAAACTGACTCAGATCAGAAAATCTCATATTAATTTCTTGCTTACCCTGGTTTACGAAATTGAAAAAGCCAATGATCTGTAATGTCTATCAGCCAAGTTCTAAGAGGATGTTTGAAAAGTCATTAGGGAAAAAAGTCATGCCAATCGCCTCACCACAATACGCATCATGGCAATGTAGACAAATATTTCTACTGTTTGGCGGTAATAGGTTGTAGTCTTTGTTCAAACTCCGACACAGATTGAGCAAGCTTTTGGTACCCTCCACTACCCACTGTTTGGGTAATAAGACAAAAGACTTAAACCATTGCGCTCACAGCACCACCTATACAATCCAGTGACAAGATTTATCACCCATTGCATAAAGGCATTGCTATCATAAGCCGCTATTTACCCAGATACTTACAACGGAAACATATAGCCTCTGTTTGCTCCTCTCAAGTGGCTGTTTGGCTCCCACTAGATTCGTTCAAACATTGCTCCAGTATGATTGACTCGTGAGTGTCTGGGTACTGTACTGCGTATTTGCAGCTTACAGCTTGAGAGTTTTTTTGACTCTGTAGCCGACTTTTCTAACATCCTCTAAGTGCGCGAAATATTATCGAACGCACTCCATGATGAACCTAAATTGAAATTCATGAACAAAGAAAGCGTTGATACAGAAAACATACCAACTGCTAAGATTACAAAAGATTTATTCAGATTTATTGTCAACTCCTTAACTAAATATTGTCGGCAGAAAATACCAAAAAGAATATAATCAAAAGATTTTTTTTATGATTATATTCTCCGGTAAATATTTAATTGAAAAGTTGTACGACCACTGTTTTTATTTAGAGATATCATGAATTTTCTGGGAAATCAATAGTTGGTATAAGATACTTACTTATCCCACTTATCTTACTTATCCTCTTTTTCCGTTTTTCAGTCAAATATACTTTAGTTAAAAAATAATGTCTGCTTGTTTTTTATTAATTATGTAAATGAGCGTTATTGATTTGTGGATATACATTTTAAAGCTTTCACTTTTAGTGTTACATAGTACTTTTTTTGGAATTGCTATAGGGTATTGCCGTGATTACTTCTTCAAGTTAGCTTCGTTCAAATACATTGTAAATAAAAGTTACATGATTTGCTATTTTTCTTTCTTAATTTGCCAATCAATGCTATGGCAAAGTAAGTAAATTGCGCATGACAATAAAGTCATTAAAAAGAAGTCAGAATGGGCTGCGCCCCGCTGCACCAACAGCAATTCCTGAGTCAGAATCACTTCTGTTGGGGATGCGCGACCCCAACCGATTGTAGACAACGCTCTTATCCTAAGGGAGATCCTCCTACAGTACTGCCTGCCCTGTAGACGGTGGGGATTTAAACCCTATACTCATCCGCCCTTCCCGTTCAGCAGTCGCAGCCTACGGCTCGCTCCGCTAACATGGGGGAAACCACGGCAGGTGCTATAACGGAGGATTCCCCCCGTTGTAGCATGTGGCGTGCGTCTGGCGTCAGGTGGCGTCCAAGACTGCGACCCACTCACCTTCTGGCGGGCGTCTAAGCCTGTGAAACTCGCTTCCGAGCACTGGCTCCCCTTACATCCCTAGTTCTTGACACTAGAATCAACAAAAAGCTCTAATAATTAGAACAAGAAATAACGTTGTGTCATAGGTAATGACGTAGCAGGTTCACAAGTTAACAACTTCCCATCTACCCTGACATGGAAAGTTTCTGGATCAACATCAATTTGTGGAGTAGCGTCGTTGAGTTTCAAATCTGCTTTTTTCAACTCACGTGTTTTGGAAACTGCGACTGTTCGAGTTTTTAAACCAAGTTTTTCAGGTATACCCTGTTTCAAGGCTTCGTTGGAAACGAAAGTTATAGAAGTTTCAGCCATTGCACCGCCAAAGCTACCAAACATCGGACGCATATGCACTGGTTCCGGGGTGGAGATACTAGCATTAGGATCGCCCATTTGTGAGTAAGCGATCATTCCTCCTTTAATCACAGTTTCTGGTTTCACGCCAAAAAACGCTGGCTTCCACAAACACAAATCTGCTAGCTTTCCTTCTTCAACGGAACCTATATGATCTGCAACGCCATGAGCAATGGCGGGGTTAATGGTGTATTTGGCAATGTAGCGTTTTGCCCTAAAATTATCATGGGTTTGGTGAGGATGACCAGGAGAAGGTAATAATCCCTTCTGTACTTTCATCTTATGGGCAGTTTGCCAGGTGCGAGTAATCACTTCCCCTACCCTTCCCATTGCTTGAGAATCAGAAGACATAATACTGATAATCCCCATATCATGCAAAATGTCCTCAGCCGCAATTGTTTCCTTACGAATTCTCGATTCAGCAAATTTGACATCTTCACGAATGTTTTTATCGAGGTGATGACACACCATCAACATATCGAGATGTTCGTCAAAAGTATTAATGGTGTAGGGACGGGTAGGATTCGTAGAAGCAGGCAAAACATTTGCTAGACTACATACCTTAAGAATATCAGGCGCGTGACCACCACCTGCACCTTCCGTATGGAAGGTGTGAATAACACGGTTTTTAAAAGCAGCAATAGTATTTTCTACAAATCCCGCTTCATTCAGGGAATCAGTGTGAATTGCGACTTGTACATCGTACTCATCTGCAACCGAAAGACAAGTATCAATCGCGTTAGCGGTGGTTCCCCAATCTTCGTGCAGCTTTAAACCCATAACTCCCGCAGCAACTTGCTCTATCAATCCTTCAGGTTTGCTAGTATTACCTTTGCCCAAGAAACCAATGTTGACAGGGAAGCCATCAGCCGCTTGTAGCATGCGGTAAATATTCCAAGGACCAGGGGTACAAGTCGTCGCGAGAGTACCCGTAGCAGAACCAGTACCACCGCCAATTAAAGTTGTCGTACCAGACGCGATCGCAGTTTCGATTTGCTGAGGACAGATAAAGTGAATGTGAGTATCAATCGCCCCAGCAGTCAGAATTTTGCCTTCTCCTGCGAGCGCTTCCGTCCCAGGACCAATAATAATATCTATATTGTCTTGTGTGTACGGATTACCTGCTTTACCAATTTTAAAAATCTTCCCGTCTTTAATACCAACATCTGCTTTAATAATGCCTGACCAATCAAGAATCAAGGCGTTGGTAATCACCACATCTACTGCACCATCAGCATTTGAAATGGGGGATTGTCCCATACCATCCCGAATCACCTTACCACCACCGAATTTAACCTCTTCCCCGTAAAGCGTACCACCATAGGTTGTGTAGTCTTGTTCCACTTCAATGAACAAATCCGTATCAGCAAGACGGATGCGATCGCCAATCGTAGGACCAAAAGTATTCGTATATTCCCGTCGGTTCATAAAATAACTCATGTTTAATATCTTTCTTGTAAAAATTTACCTTGTATAAAATCACTCGTAGGGTGCCTTATGGCTGTAGCCTAACGCACCGCTTGTACCAATCCTATCTGAGTTGTGAAAATTAACGAACCGCCAAGACGAGCCAGCGCTGCAGGAGGGGAGCCAGTCCGTTGCGGGGGTTCCCCCCGTTGTAGGACCTGGCGTTCTCCCTCCGTAGGCGACTGGCGTCGCCGAGATCGCCAAGAAAAGAAAGAGAAGCTTGAGCGCAGGCGCAGGCTACGCCAACGCAAATGATTTAGGACTGCTATATAACATTTCGTGACAAATCATATCAAAATATGCGCCAAACACACCCTACAATCTTTATTTAAAAAATTAAGAACAATTAACTAGCAAATAATCTCTGAGCCAGTTTTTGATGTCGCATTTGAGCTATATCTATAGCCGGAGTGCAACACCACATTTCCTCTAGACTCATTGATGCAGCAGTTTGGTAAACTATCTCAATATCTGGTGCTAGCTCAAGTAAAACCCGTTGTGCTTGCAGATGTCCCACAACACTCAAACGGATAGCAGCACCCAACAACCCAGTGACGAAGCTATGCAAAAAACCCAGCACTGTATCCTGTTCACTCAAAAGAGCTGCCCTACCAACTACAGCAAAAACAACAGGATGTAAGCAATTAATTTTACCAATAGCCGCATCTTGATTTAAAATGTCTAATTGAGAATCTTGCCAAGTTGAACTGGCAACCATGAGCAAGGCGCGTCCGCTTTTGCGCTGGGTTTCGCGCGTTTTCTCAACTAAGGTTTGAGCAAATAATCGAGCATCTGCGGTTCGTACTGCTTCCAAGTCAGCGATCGCACTTCCTCGGTAGGCGTGGATCAATGCTACTGTATCTGTAACTCCTACCTTATTACGTAATAATAGCCGCAAAAAAGTTTGCAAGTCTTCTGAACCACGGAGTTGATTTTCTTGGACTAAGGATTCTAAGCCGTGAGATAAAGTAAAAGAGCCAGAGGGGAAGAAAGAATCAGACAACTGCATTAAGGTGAGTTGTTGGGCGAACACGGATGCAGGTAAACTCATGAGCCGTGATCGTGATGACTGTGTGGAGAAAAGTCGAGATGTTGTTGGGGCGATCGCAGTTCAAAGTCAATCTCTAACCCAGGAATCTGAAAATCCCGAACGGTTGATTCCATAACTTCTACATCTGCTGCTAATTGAACGTAGAGCTTACCATCTTGCACAATAATAGGCCAATGGTGATTACCCAAGACATGACCGAGATGAATTAATTCAATCGGATGCTCAGTAACTGGCTTAGTAAAACTAAGTACCATGACCTTTTGCTCTTGCAGATGAACAAGTAGTAATTTACCTTCTTCCGTTTCTAAAACATCTCCTTCCCGCAGTGCCCAATCTCGACTTTTCACAATTCCTACAGCCGCACCAGTGGTAGTGTGAGCGTGAATTCGACCTTTACGGCTATCAGTTTGACTGATATGAACTTCCAAGCAAAGTGCTGACAAACGAGCTTTTTCTATCCGTTCAGATAAGCTGACATTTTCTTTTGAATTGCCCAGGTAAATTTCTGCTAATTCAGTCATAAATCATTGGGTAAAAGAGGTTGATCAATAGAGCGACGCACGCAGTTTAAAGCGTTTTTTAAAAACTTTTTGAGTTCATGAGTCCCACTCGCCATAGCTCTAATCAGCAAACCTTTGTTTCTGGGTAATATTGAGCTTGCGACAGTCAAACCTGAGCAGTTAGCTGCTTCGAAATTTTCTACATTTTTACTTACAAATTCGAGATTTATCTCAGGTAAAACAACAATTATATTACCAATCATAGGTGAAGAAGCAAATAGATTAGTCTTAGTAAAAAGATTATCTTTTCCTTCTAAGCGCATCGCATCAGTAAACCATAGCTCTCCACAAGTAGAACTCACTTGCAAGCGACTAAAATAGTGATTAAATTGGTACAATTCTCCTCTAGCAAGCCTTCCAGGTAAAATCATTTCACTCAAAAATAATCTTCCAGTTGGATGAATCTTGATATTTATACTTTGCTCCAAAGTCGCATCAGTAAAGAAAATTAACGGTTCTGGTACAAATTCTAACGTTGCGCCTTCCCCAATTTCAATTTCATAATTGGTTGTCGCTTTTGAGCCTGCTATAGGCATCGAATGAACTTTAGTTGCAGCTTGTTCCGTAAGATAAACGCTAGTATGATCTGCGAGTTGCAAAGATACATTCAACTCATCTTGTGCGAGTAAACCTGGAGATGTGCTCATAACATAGAGATAAGCACGCTGAAAATCAGCATCATCGAGATAAAATACCGGAGATACCCTCAAAGGATAAGCTGTGTATTGATGGCTGAGAATAGTTTGACCAAAGCGATTACACTTGAGCCCTAACTCCAAGTTATAGCGCTTCTCATCTGCGTCCATCTACTTCGGCGTCCATGTGCAGTTCCTCAATTTTTTGATGTATTACAGAAGCACTGCGAAACAGAACTGTCTCCAGAATAAAATCGATTATCTCGTCTAATCCTTCTCCCGTCTTGCAATTAGTATATGCAATAGGTTTACCTCGACGGTATACCGGGGCTTCTTTCCGGATTAACTCCAAATCAGCACCAACATAAGGAGCAATATCAATTTTATTAACCACTGCTAAATCAGCTTGTACAAAGCCAGGACCATTTTTACGGGGGATATCATCTCCCGCACCTACATCAATCACAAAAATATACGAATCCACCAAATCATAGCTAAAAGTGGAGGCAAGATTATCACCACCACTTTCAATCAAGATTAAGTCTAATTCCGGAATCAGTAACTCAAAATCCTTCACTGCTAAAAGATTCATAGTTGGATCTTCCCGAATTGCTGTGTGTGGACAGCTACCTGTTTCTACTCCTATAATCCTTTCTGCTGGCAAAAACCCGCGACTTTTGAGTCGGTCTGCATCTTCTGTAGTGAGTAAGTCATTAGTGACAACGGCTACTTCAATGCCCTGATTCATCAATATTGGGACTATAGACTCTATGAGAGCTGTTTTTCCGCTACCTACTGGTCCCCCAATCCCCAGTCGAGCTGCTGACTTTAGCATGGCTAATCTATCCTGCTTGAACTCTTGGAGACTGCTAGTATAATCAGACCCTAACTATCTTCACTATTCTACAGTAGTCGTTACATACAAACGCAGCTATAAGAGTCCTGCTCAAAATGATGGACACTTATCCTCATGCTTAGGACTGAGTTCAGGGTTGAACGAATTCACTACAGTAGATTAAGAAGTAGGTGCTGAAGGAGTGAGCCATTTAGTGCAACAGATGCTCATAGTGGCAGCACCGATGAGGTTTGGAGGTTCAAACAATGGATAATACTCTACAGCAAATAGTCGAGCAGGTTGAGCCGACTTCGCACAAGCAAACAGATACAGATTTTGCCAATGCCTCTGCGACGATACAGAAACCCCTAATAATAGCAGGAACATCTGATGGCTTGCTGTTTCTCGATTCCAGGCAATATGTTGAACTTGAAGGTCATTCTATCACTGCTCTTGCCTCAAGTCCGGATGGGTTGTGGGTTATAGTTGATCGCAACTCGGTATGGCATCGCAATCCAGAGGGCGAGTGGCATCAAATAACTTCAATTGATGATTTACGGCTAAATTGTATCCTGCCTTACAATGGCGCAGTTCTAGTTGGAACATCACAAGCTCATCTCATCCGCATAGCAGACGGAAGTACAAATCGCATCAATTGCTTTGAGACGGCTGAGGGACGAGATGAGTGGTATACGCCGTGGGGTGGTCCTCCAGATGTTCGTTCGATGGCAGTAGGTCAATCTGGTGAACTCTACGTGAATGTGCACGTTGGAGGCATTTTGCGCTCCGATGACCAGGGTAAGTCATGGCAACCGACTATCGACTTTCATGCAGATGTCCATGAAGTACGGACAGTTCCATCTCATCCGGATCTCGTGTTGGCGGCTACAGCTAAGGGGCTGGCTGTGAGTAAAGATAGAGGGAATTCTTGGAGATTTTCACACGAAAACCTACATGCTGCTTACGCACGAGCCATAGCTGTGTGTGAAGAAACCATTTTGATGACTGCTTCTACTGGTCCAAGTGGTCACAAAGCAGCCATCTATCGACACCCACTCGACAAGCCAGGAGCCTTCGAGAAATGTGAGCAAGGGCTACCGGAGTGGTTCAATCATAATATCAACACGGCAACTCTTTCTACGTCAGGGAATCTGGCTGCTTTTGGAACCAGTGACGGTCAGGTCTTTTTCTCGGATGATGCTGGGATTACGTGGAAGCAAGTTGCAGCGGATTTGGCTTCAATCTGCTGTCTGAATCTTATGGCGACTTCTAAGAAATAAATTACAGCACAATAGGGGCGCTCTTGCTTGCGCCCTTACTCGTTTTAAAATCATTTTTTCTGTTTCTCTAAAAATCCATTCACTAATCCATTAAAACCATAGATTTCACGGCTACCTCCGAATGGGACTAACTCAACTTCTTTTTCATCTCCTGGTTCAAATCTTATTGCTGTCCCGGCTGGAATATTTAAGCGCTTACCGTAAGCTTTATTGCGGTCAAATTGTAGACCTTTTTTGTCTTGACTGCCATCATTAACTTCATAAAAGTGGAAATGAGAACCAACTTGAATTGGGCGATCGCCTTGATTACTAACTCTAATTTTGATAATCTCTCGCCCCGCATTCAGTTCAATTGGTTCTGATTTAGTAACTATTATTTGTCCTGGAGTCATTGCTATTTTTTCGACTTTAATCGAGGAAGCCTCGTTGTTAAAGTTTTTACCTTCAACTTGAACATTTCTTAGGTCATCGACATTACTAGTAAAGATTTTACTTCTACCCCTAAATTCCTCGTCTTCGTATATCGTGACTTTCATGCCTGCTGGCACTGTTAAGGAACTGAGCTTATTGTCACCAATTCCCAAATCGTAAATCTTATACTCCCCTTCTCCCAGTTCCTTGTGATTTCCCTTGTAGTTAGGAGCTTCATAAATCACTACTTTGTTACTTGTATACATTTATAGTTGCCCTTACTCTCAACTCATAATCTAAAATTCTGCATCTTTTCGGGAGATTTTAGTCTTGAATGGGATTATGTACTGTTACTAATTTTGTTCCATCAGGAAAGGTTGCTTCTACTTGCACTTCATGGATCATTTCTGGTATTCCATCCATAACATCATCCCTTTTCAATAACTTTCCTCCCTCACTCATTAATTGACTCACAGTTTTTCCTTCTCTTGCGCCTTCTAAAATAGCAGCAGATATATACGCGACGGCTTCGGGGTAATTTAGCTTTAACCCCTTGTCTTTACGTCTTTCTGCTACTAGAGCCGCTGTAAAAATGAGCAGTTTATCTTTTTCTTGAGGTGATAGTTGCATAAAAGTTTTCCTTTAATGACATTTGTAGTTTGTATTTACTTTACTCAATTCTCTTCTCTTTTCAAAAATTTTATGAGTATTATTTGCAGTAGTAATTTTTGTTTCAGCGTTGAGAAAAATAGTATTTAAAAAATTTTCAGCGACCGAAGTAAACATTCTTTCTGAAATTAAGATATACTCGTCTAATTAACCAATTTTACCCCAGTGGGGGATACGATGATAACTGTCCCATTAGTCATTGGGAGGCACTGCGTTGGGGAGGACAGTGCCGTGGGCGGGTTTCCCGACTTGAGGCACCTGTCCGTTGAGCCAGTACTTGATGAGGGTCTCCCGACCTAGGTATCTGGGGCGTCCGGGTTCCCCGACAGTCACGCATGTGCCGTTCATTAGTATTACTTTTCACTTTGAACAAACGGATGAAAAAACTGTTTTCCGTGGAATAAGTTAAATTAATGAAAAAACGAAAAAACCGAGTCATCCCCTGGCGCTTCTCCCACCACTCGCCCTCGTCGCAAAGCGTGTCCGCAGGACAAGCGAGCATACTTTGAATTCCCGAAAGAATGGGAGACTTACGCCGAACTTGTCAAATATACAGCGAGTTAGATCCTTAAGCATCGTTGGAGGCAGGGTTATCCGGAATTAAGCAACAAGATTTCCAAAGTGCGATACGCACAAACTAAAGCCTCGGGCTTATCGCCATCCTAGAACCACTAACCCAAAGAGTTGGTTACAGTAACATTTCTTTACAAGCGCAAATTGGGTTAATTGTAGCTTATGCAAAAAGCGCTAACATCCCAAGGACGACCGCTTTATGCGAAACTCTCACTCAAAGTTAAAATTCTGAAGTACAACAGTGTGCAAATCACACTTTAAAGAGATTGACATTTTTTTGACAATGATATAAGAGTTACTAATTTAGAGCCTTTGGAGCAAGACACGAGATCCAAACTCTGCAAACTCATAGCGGTACAAGCATCTACGGTCCTCATTCCATTTGGTCTACTGTTTAAGCCGTTGCAACGGAGGCGGTTGGAGCATACATTTTGTTAAAAAGTTAGTCATTAGTCACTAGACCTCTCCAAAAATGGCTATGAAACCTTTACGACGCTTGCACTAAAAATCGATTTTTGGAGAGATCTACTAGTGATTTGACTTTTTACTGTACACTTAATAACTTCGCACGGCGATTTGTAAACAAAAGTTGCACAATTTTCAATAAAATGTTAAATTTCTTTATATTAACAGCAATAGCCGATATACCGTGGGTTCCAAGCTTGCTTATCTGTGCGGCAGCTTGCGATACATAGCATTTTTCTCCCCAACACAGCAGTTAATCAGCCAGTAACTGGCTGGTTTTTGTTTATTATGATATGAAACTGTAGAAAAAGTGTATTTGATGCTACTATGCAATTATGGTATTGCTATAAATGTCTAATATGAACTGGCTGCGTGTAAAATAGCGTGATAATGTAGGGAATGGTGTTTGATTCTTTGGAAAAATGAAGGGTTGAAGAACTTTCGAGTTATAAGCAGTACGCAGTAAAATTCCAAATTCTTAGAATAAAGGTGTCGTTAGAATTGTGCGCTTTTGTATTAAGCAAGCTTTATCCTGGTAAAAAACTGTATTGTATAGGTTAACAGTTCGCAGAAAAAAATTGGTTTATGGCAGAATTGCTCAACAGTATTTATATAAAGCCACAGCCAAGCTACTGTTTTTTGCCTGGTCGTTTTCACTCAACTTGTGGAGGTTTAGTTCATGTCGATTCGCCTATACATAGGTAATTTGCCCAAAGAAGAAATAGATCGTCAAGAGCTGCAGGCAGTTTTTGCAGCAGAAGGCGATGCTGTTACCACAAAACTGATTAAAGACCGAAAAACTGGCAAGTGTCGTGGTTTTGGTTTTCTTACAGTCAATAATGACGAACAAGCAGACCAAATTATTGAAAAGTACAACGGTCAGTTGTTCAAAGACACTGCGATCAAACTCGAAAAAGCATTACCTCGTACCAAAGGAGAGGAAAATAACGAGGAGCAACCAACTAAAGTTATTACTCATCCTACAACTAATAACTCTAGTCCTACTCCAGCAAAAGAAAACAACCGTAGAGAAAAAAGCTCCAAGAAGTCTCGTCGTGGTGGCGGTGTTCGGGAAAACACACCAGCAACCGCTACTAGCGACGACGCGATTCGTCCAGATCCCAGGTGGGCTAATGAGTTGGAAAAGCTCAAGCAAATGCTTGCTGCACAAACGACGAGTTAAACTTCAACCAGGAAAGATTAAAAATTAAAAGTCAAGATTGTTGATTTTTAATTTTTAATCTAAATATCCCTTAGGTATTAATGGGAAGCTGTAACCATACTTGTAAGTGCGATCGCAACTCTTGGGCAAAATCTGATCGCTGGCTATACCTTTTTGTGCGAATAGGCTTGCGTTCTGGATCTAGCGTCCACCCATAGTCGCTACTCAGACGCAGCTTGTCTTGCCAATCTGAAATGGAAACGACAAGTCCAGATGCAGGGCTATTGTCTACACCTTGTACACGGAATACATAGTTGAAAGTATTTTGTTTACCAGGAGCGACAGTAGAGGGTTGCCCACATTCTACCAACAGTCGCGATCGCACTTGTTCGACAAGACCAGGTTTTACCAATTCTTCCAAAGTCCGAACCGCCAAAGTTAGGACAAAGTAAAATTCTTCCACAGGAACAAATTCTAATTGCATATAGTATCTTTCAGAGTGTGCCGGAGACTGAAGTCTCGAATCATTTTGTCAGATTGCTTATGTCGTCAATTAACTTACCATTTGTTGAGATATCCCTAGCTAGAAATTAACAGATGGTTGATTTTAACTTTTTGTCTTAAATTACGAAGTAAAAAATAAGACATTGAGAGACGCATCGCTAAAAATTAGTATCATTAATAACTTTCAATTATCATTAACAGGTTTTTGTAAGTCATATTTGTTCAATAAGATTCTTACCTTGGGAAGTTGTCCTTGGAAATTTCGTAGTCAATTAGGTAGATTTTATCAATCATAGAAAGTAACTTTTTCATGTGCAATAGTCTTTTTTTATACTTGTGACCGAGAATTTTTTCGACGAAATAGTACGGTGATCTAGATGGATAAAACTCTATATATGTCAGGATCATTACAAAAGTTATGTTTTTTTATTAAGAAAATAAGATAAAAATATAGCCAAGCAATGATTCAAGTAAGTATAAATATTTACAAACATGAAAAATTACCTCTAGTAGCAGATGTATAAAAGTTTTGTGATCTTAAAATATAATAAAGATTAATTAAAATTTGCGAGAGGTAAAAGTCTAGTTGCATACGCAATTTGCCTAGTACCTCTTAACCAGAAGACACCAACAAACTATGAACTCTAGAACTGAACAACGCGTCGCCCTAATTTCCGTACACGGTGATCCGGCTGTTGAGATTGGGAAAGAAGAGGCTGGAGGACAAAACGTTTACGTGCGCCAAGTAGGAGAAGCACTAGCCAAGCTTGGATGGCAAGTAGATATGTTTACTCGCAAAGTGAGTGCGCAACAAGAAACAATAGTTCAACATAGCCCAAACTGTCGAACCATTCGCTTAGAAGCCGGCGCTGTTGAATTTGTACCGCGAGACGATTTGTTCGCAAACTTGCCAGAATTTGTAGAGAAATTTCTCCAATTCCAGCAAGAAAATGGCTTCGTATACTCTTTGGTTCATACAAACTACTGGCTTTCTAGTTGGGTAGGAATGCAGTTGAAGGAAAAACAAGGGAGCAAGCAGGTTCACACATACCACTCCCTAGGAGCAGTTAAGTACAACACGATTGATGTGATTCCTTTGGTTGCTGCAACCAGGCTAGCAGTAGAAAAACAGGTGTTAGAGACAGCCGAACGAATCGTTGCAACAAGTCCGCAGGAAAAAGAACATATGCGATCGCTTGTTTCCACAGAAGGAACCATCGACATTATTCCCTGCGGTACAGATATCGCACAGTTTGGTTGTATAGATCGACAAGCAGCAAGAGCTAAGTTGGGAATCGACCCAGAAGCGAAACTTGTCATGTATGTAGGGCGTTTTGATCCACGCAAAGGCATAGAAACACTAGTGCGTGCTGTCGGACAGTCTCAATTGCGAGGACCTTCTTCAAAGCTGCAGTTAATGATTGCTGGTGGTAGCCGCCCAGGTCAAAGCGATGGAATCGAGCGCGATCGGATTGAGAGTATTGTCGCCGAATTAGGGATGAACGACTTTACGACTTTCCCCGGTCGTGTCGAGCAAGAAATGCTGCCATATTACTACGCCGCTGCTGATGTTTGTGTTGTTCCCAGTCACTATGAACCTTTTGGACTAGTGGCTATTGAAGCAATGGCAAGTAAAACACCAGTTGTAGCTAGTGATGTCGGTGGACTTCAGTTTACAGTTATCTCTGAAGAAACTGGTTTACTTGCACCACCACAAGATGTCGCTGCTTTCTCTACTGCAATTGATCGAATTCTGAGCAGTTCCCAATGGCGAGACGAGTTGGGTGAAGCTGCCAGAAAACGCGTAGAAACAAAGTTCAGTTGGAAAGGAGTTGCATCTGATCTTGCTCAACTTTACACTCAATTGTTAGACGAGAAACCTGAAATAACACAACCGGAAATTTCCCCCGAAGACACACAAAAAGAAGCAATCTTGGCGAGTTAATATCAAATGTAAGAAGTTAATTTTTAAAAACTAAACTTTTTATTGTTAATTTCTTACACTTCGACGAATATCGATTATCTCTACGTCGAGACACAACTTGCGATCGTACATTTAAAATTTTTCACAATATTTGTTTCGGATAACAATACGGTTCCGTTCAAACAGTGAACAGTCAACAGGAACTGATAACTGATAACTGTATTGTTTCGGCGCAGACTTCTTTATGAAGTCTTTTTATTTTTTATGCATTTTTATGGCTTCCTAGTTATTCCATAATCTTCATATTACGACTTAAGCACCATCTGCCAGAAACCCTTCGGCTACGCTCAGGGCAAGCCCGGTTTCTTCGTTCGTCTTTGGTTGCGAAACAGACGATTTTTGGTATAAACCAGGTTTCTTTGTGTCCTTTCATCTATAACAAAAACTTATATAATCAGATTGTTTTCCGAGTATTTCCCTAGTTTGAAAAAGTGAAAATTTCATATTCAGTAAAATTTTCTGTAAAGTCCGACTCTTTTTATCGCTATTTCAGGAAGCCATATCCTAACGTGTGGAGATAGAAATGACGAACAAAGAACTCAGTTCTCAGCTTGGGAATTCTTTCTTCACGCTGTTCAAGGTTTGAAAGTTATGGCTCAGGGTTTGGTCAAAATTACACAAAAAATTTCGTCAATTGAAGAATAAAACTAAGGAGATACCATGCTTTCTATACGCAAATCTATCAATAACAGCAAATCACTGATTGTAGTAGGACTAGCCACGTTGGGTTTATTTTTGTTACCTAACTCTGCCAAAGCCCTGACAATCGTTGATAGAACAGGATTTACTGATACAGATTTTGAGAATCTACTCCGTAATGGGCAATTTTCTGAATCGTTTGTTACCGAAGGACGAATTGGTAACAACAGTTTAGACACAACAGAACGTGAATTAGGAATAAATACACCAATAAGACCTAATGCTAATGGAGAATTAAGCGGTGGAAACCCTGTTGCAGCAGGTGAGTACGTGTGGGGTAATCGTCAACTAGCAAACTTCTCCTTGGAATATACAGGAAGCACAATCAATTACACTGTCGGTGGTCAAACACTGACTAGCAATGCGTTTAGTGGCCCGGTGACTGATATCTTCCTGCGCACTTTTGCCAGCAATAATGGTAATGTCGCATTGACTAACCTGGCTTTTGACAACCAAGTATTTGGCGGTTTGTCGTCTTCATCTATCAACAACAGCCAAGACACAGACTATATCCAACTCAGCAATATATCTTCTCCTTTCACCCTAACTGGTCAAGCCTTAATAGGTTGGACGGGTATAACACCCGCGCGTTCTCAAGTAGCATATCAAATTAAAGTTGGCAGTTCCTCAACCACGAAGAGTGTACCTGAACCAGGAACAGTTGGTGCCATCTTCTTAGCGACAGTGGCAGGTATAGCTTATGGCAGAAGAAAAAAAGTGTAGGACGTAGTAATTTACACTTTTATTTCACGCTGATTTACCCTACAGTTTAATCCCCTCCCCTTAATAAGCTACGCTGTACACACAAGTCATCGAATGACTCAAAACTCCCTCTCTACGAGACGTACTCGCGTTCGGAACCTTACCCTGCCGTGTCGGGTATCCCTCATGCCAGGTGCACCCTCGGAGGAACCCCCCTTCGGGTTCACCCTAGTGGGAACGGCCACGCCTTACGGTGAGTCCAGCGCTGTCTCACCAGTAGCCTCTGTCGGGAAATCCTCCTCATGCGCGCTGGATTCACCCCTTCGGGGTTCGGCAGTCGCTCTTGGGGGAAACCACGCCAGATTCCTCTGTCGGGAAACCCTCTGGGTTTGCGTAGCGCCCCCTATGCCTGCGGCACGGCTACGCCTATCGGGGCTAGTTGCACGCCAGTCCCCTGGCTCGGGGGGAACCCAGAGCAGTCGCCACAACGGGGGGAACCCCAACGCCCTTCGGGTTCGCCAGTCGCCTACGGAGGGAGACCCTCTCCGAAGTTGCCACAACGCGGGGAACCCGCGCAAGGCACTTCTCTCTGCAGCGCTGGTCTCACCAGATGCCTGCGACGGGAAACCCGTCTATGTCCTGCGGACACGCTACGCTATCAGCACTGGCTCCGCAAGGCGCTGCTCTCCGCACGGGGCTGGCTCCACAACGCGCTTAACCCGACGCCAGAACAAGCGTGAGGGAAACCCTCCTGCAGTACTGGCTCCGCAAGGCACTTCTCTGTGCAGAACTGGCTCCCCAAGACCCTTCGGGGAGAACCTCCGGTTCCGCTGCGCTAACGCCAGTCACCTCTGTCGGGAAACCCTCCTGCAGTGCTGGACTCACCGCGCTGCCTCACCGGAACGCACTGGCTCTCCTTATTAAGGAGAGGGAAAGATTTTTGCTAAGCAAAAAGCGAGGGTGAGGTAAGCGCGAGATGTGTGTACACGGAGAGGGAAAGATTTTTGCTAACCAAAAAGCGAGGGTGAGGTAAGCGCGAGAATCGTGGGCAAATTTGAAGAAGAATACAGAAGTCAGAATACAGAAGTCAGAATAAGAAATTCGGAGAGGATTCTGACCTCTGCCAATTAAAGACTCCCTACAAGGGAGGGTTTTAAACCTTTCTACCCAGAAGCCAAGGGTACAGGAGGGTAGCCTGTTTTTTGTAATACTCATTCATTCCTTCTGAACGCCAGACACCTCTGTCAGGAGACCCTCACAACGACCACGCTCAGTGCACAGCCTGTATGGCTAGCGCTCCTCCTGACGACTGACGCCTTCGTTGTTTTTGATAAGGACATGATGCAACACCTCCAAATCCAATCTGCTTAAGTATTCCAAGAGCTACACAATTGAATCTGTAAACATTACAACGTTTTGTCAAAAAATCTTACAAACAAGTTTTAGTATCGTACAAACCTGATATTGGTACTCAAGAGCTACAATTTTACTCCTTCGAGATTATTTTTCATTGGCATAACTGCAAACCAGATCGTAGGGCTACAGCAATGGTGTGCCCCCCAGAGCCAATCCCATCATCCAAAAGTTGTAAAATGCTGACAATCAAACTGGTGCATCATACCCTCAAATTCCTCACCTTAGGCGTAGCAACCATAGCAACTCTTGCGCCTATCACCAGCGCAGTTGCGCAACAAGTGACTCCTGATGGAACTGTATCCACCACAGTTACCACTCCTGATGGCAAAAACTTTAACATCAATGATGGTACAACAAGAGGAGGAAACCTTTTTCACAGCTTCAAAGAATTTTCTGTTCCCACAGGCGGTTCGGCTAACTTTAACAATGCAGCCAATATACAAAACATTATCAACCGAGTCACGGGTGGTTCTATTTCTAATATTGATGGTTTGATAAAAGCAAATGGCGCAGCTAACGTGTTCTTACTCAATCCAGCAGGGATTATCTTTGGACCAAATGCCAGTTTGAATATTGGTGGTTCATTTTTAGGAACTACAGCGCACAGTTTCCTATTTGACAATGGATTTGAGTTTAGCGCCACCAATCCCCAAGCACCGCCACTGTTAACGATAAATGTTCCGATTGGGTTGGGATTTCGGAATAATCCTGGAAACATTCACGTACGAGGATCAGGGCACGGAGTTAACTATGATAATCTTGCTAAGCCAGGTGAGCGTAACCAATTTGACTCGAACGTTACAGGATTGCAAGTCGAACCCGGAAAAACCTTAGCACTCGTAGGAGGGAATGTCTCTGTTGAGGGTGGTGTACTCAGGTCAAAAGGAGGACGTATTGAAATCGGCAGTTTTGATAGCAATCAAATTGTAAATCTCGTCCCAGCACAATCTGAAGGTTTTTCACTAGCTTATCAAGGCACGCCCAGTTTTCGAGACATCGAGTTTTCTGGTCAAGCGTTTGCTAATGTCACTGGAGATGGCAGTGGTTCTATTGCGATCAAAGGTAAGAATATCAATTTAAAATCTGAATCAGTTCTATTAGCTGATACACTTGGCCAGAAAAATGGAGGAGAAATTAGCATTGTTGGTGACTCTATAGGTTTCAATCGCTCCAGCGTCTACAGTAACACCTTCGGTTCCGGGAATGGCGGACAAATAAAACTGGATGCGAACAACATTAAGTTTGAGAATGGCAGTCTAAGCATTCAGACAGATAACAAGGGTAAAGCTGGAGACATCAACATTCGTGCAAATTCTTTGGGAACTGAAGGCGGATCTGGCCTTGTGAGCTTAACGACAGAAAAAAGCACTGGTAATGCTGGAGATATCAACGTTACTGTCAATGGTCCGATAGCTATCGCCTATACAGGTATACTAACCGACTCATCTGGTACGGGTAATGCTGGCAAAATCAACATTAATGCAAATTCTTTGCAGATTGAAGAGTCGTATGTCTCTAGCGAAGTTGTAAACACAGGTCTTGCCGGAGAAATCAACTTAACGAGCGCAAACTCTCTTACGAGTAACAGCACAGTTATAAGTACTAATACTTATAGCAGAGGTGACGCTGGAAAAATCAATATTACTGCAGGTTCTTTTCGGTTTGAAGATGGAATTGTTAGTAGCCAAACGGAGAAAGATAGCACAGGTAAGGCTGGAGAAATCAACATTAATGTCGCAGGTTCTTTGGAATTACCGAACAAAGCAGGTATATCTACAAGCACTTCTGGCACTGGTGACGCTGGAAAAATTAATATCAATGCAAATTCTTTTCTACTGGAACGCTCAAGAGTCGTTAGCAGTACACAGGGAAGTGGCACAGGTAAGGCTGGAGAAATCAACATTACTGTCGCAGATCTATTTAAGATTAACGCAACAGGTGTGAACACGAACACCGACAGCAGTGGTAATGCTGGAGACTTGAAAGTGCGAGCAAAAACCTTAGTTCTTGACGGAACGGCATTGGAAGTTAATAGTACTGGTAATAGTAATGCTGGTAATTTGGAGATTGTGGCTGACACCATTAAGCTTGATAACAGTCAGCTTAACGCCAACACGAGTGGGGGACGAGGCGACATTATCGTGAATTCTGGTGACTTAATCTTGCGCCACAACAGCAAGATCGCCACTAATGCTATAGGCACGGCTAATGGAGGCAACATTGAGATTAAAACTGACAACTTAGTTGCTCTGGAAAATAGCGACATCACAGCCAATGCCCAACAAGGTTATGGAGGGAAGGTAAGCATTACAACTAAAGGTAGTAGATTTCTTTCTCCAGACAGCGATATCACCGCTTTTTCTGAAGCTGGTCTACAATTCAGTGGCACAGTGCAATTCAACACACCTGATATTGAACCCACCCGTGGGTTATTTGAGTTATCAGAAACTGTGCTCGACCCTGCACAGCAGATAGCCCTAAATCCCTGTATCAAAGGTTTTGGCAGTACTTTCACCATCACAGGACGTGGCGGATTGCCATCTGACCCCAATAAAATCCTCACTAATGACAATGTGCGCGTTGATTTAGTTGAACCTGTTCCCAGTACGGTAAGTTCAACAAGTACAACACAAAAGAAACCATCTCAACAGCCAACTGTCAAAAAGATAATACCTGCTCAAGGTTGGATATATAACGAAAAAGGTCAAGTGGTGCTGGTAGCTTATGATCCTACCAAAACTGGTCCACAACGCTCCTCACCAGCACCAACTAGTAGTTGTGCTGCAACGAGATAAAACTTTAACAATTATCAGTTATCAATTGTTCACTGTTCACTGTTCACTGTTGCCTGTTAAGAAGTATCTTGTTGTTCACGAATGATTTAAGATTGCTATACTGACAATCGATACCTAAATAACAGCGACTAACCGTTGTGCAAACATTTGACTTTACAACTCTTACCGCTGTTTGTAGCGACATCCGCGCTCACTGGCTACCATCGCGCGTAGAGCAGGTTTATCAACGCAACAGCTACACAATTGCCCTAGCACTCCGCACCCTGAAGCAGCGGGGTTGGCTGGAAATTTCTTGGCATCCCCAAGCAGCACGCCTTCACATCGGTGAACCACCACCAAGAACACCAGATACTTTTACTTTTAGCCAACAACTAGTGCACCAGTTGGGCAGTTTGGCGTTGGTGGGGCTTGAGGCGATTGCTCCTTGGGAACGTGTAGTTGATTTGCAATTTGCCCGTCGTCCAGGGGAAAGCGCCCTGTATCACCTGTACGTCGAAATCATGGGCAAGTACAGCAATGTTATTCTCACGGATGCCAATAACAGCATTATCACCGTTGCCCATCAAGTCAAACAACAACAATCTAGTGTCCGTCCAATTCTGACAGGACAGCCTTATGAAACACCACCCAGTCTCACCGCTGCAACACCCAGCTTAAGTGAATCTCAAGAACGTTGGCAAGAACGAGTTAGCTTAGTACCAGGAGCTATCAAGCGTCAGTTGCTCAAAACCCATCGCGGTGTTTCTCCTTCACTGATACAATCAATGCTGTTGGTATCAGACATAGATCCAGAGAGTTCGACACAGACGCTCAAACTTGATGACTGGCAACGGCTGTTTCATCATTGGCAAGAATGGCTGCAAAAGGTCGAAAGCGAGAAGTTTGAACCTGGTTGGACACAAGAAGGTTACACCGTGGTTGGTTGGGGTGTCTACAAGAGGGCGAAAAATATCCAAGAGTTACTCAACCGTTACTACACGGATCAGCTCAATCAACAAATATTTTCCCAACTGCGCCATCAATTGAGTCAAAAACTGAATAATCTTTTGGAGAAATTACGAGTGAAAGCTGCTACTTTTAAGCAACGCTTGCAGCAGTCAGAAAAAGCAGATGAATATCGACAAAATGCTGATTTGTTGATGGCGCATCTCCATGAATGGCAAGTGGGAATGACAGAAATTGTTATCCCTGATTTTGAAACTAGCGAACCAGTAAAAATAGCTTTACAGCCAGATAAAAATGCCGTCCAAAATGCCCAAAATCTCTACAAGCAGCATCAAAAACTTAAACGCGCTCGTATTGCCGTAGAACCATTATTGGCAGAAGTCAATGCTGAAATTGAGTATTTGGAGCAAGTGGAAGCGGCTATTTCGCAGATAGAAAATTACAACACAGCAGAAGATTTACAAGCTCTTGAAGAAATCCGTGAGGAACTTATTCAACAGCGGTATTTTGAAGACTCAGAATATCGCCGTCGCAGTCCAACGGAAGCTGCTAGCATTAACTTTTATCATTATCGCACTCCCAGTGGTTTTGAAGTTTTAATTGGTCGGAATAACCGCCAGAATGACCAATTAAGCTTTCGTGTGGCAAACGATTACGATTTATGGTTCCATGCTCAAGAGATTCCAGGTAGCCACGTGTTACTACGTCTGGAAGCAGGTCGTGTCCCAGAAGAAGCTGATTTGCAATATGTTGCTAACTTAACAGCATACTACAGTCGTGGTCGTCAAAGTGAACAGGTTCCAGTTGTTTACACTCAGCCAAAATATGTTTATAAACCCAAAGGAGCGAAACCGGGAATTGCTATCTACAAGCAAGAGCGTATCATTTGGGGACAACCGCAGTCGTTAGTGCTCAATCCTAAGTCGTGAGTTGCGATTATATTTGTTGTTCAAAATACAAAAAAAATTATTTAAATTTTGATTTTTAATTCAAAATTTAAACAATTTTCCCGCTACATACCATATTTAGAATTTTTATTAAAGATGGAAACTTATTTTCTTCCTAAATATCTTTTTTTGATAAATGTCATAAAAAATTTGTACTGACTGTTACAATATTGTTAAGAAAAGTATCCCGTTGCGTTTTGGGAACGCGCGACTTGGGGTTAACTGTTTTGAGAAGACAACACAAATTAAGATGTTTAAATAGACCAGCTGTGGTAGGCTGGTCTTTTTGTACTGCTTAATTTGCGCTTTTCAAAAACTGAAGGTGGTTCTAAGTGCACCAATCACAACACCATCGTTGTTACTGTTATGATCTGGCGCTGTCAGCCAAATGACTCCTGGAGTAATAGTGATATTGTCAGTCACCTTGTATTGGTAGAACGCTTCTAGGTGATATGAAGTATCTCTGTCTTTGGAAATTTCATTAATACTAGAGCCTGTGACTTTCGGCTCCATACCAAAGATGATACCTGCTAAGTTTCCTTTTTTACCAAGATCGGGAAATCCTAAAGTTACAGCCCAGTTCCAAATATCAAGCTCACCACGCTCAATTCTTCCTCCTTCGGTAGATAAGTTACGAGCGTTGGTGTATCCAACCCAACCACCCAAGACAAATTTCTCACTCAGACCAAGGGATGCTTGTATACCGTAGGAATCGCTGGAAAATGGCACATTCACTGGCTCAGGTTCTCCAGGCACATCAGGGGGAGCAGCTAACTCTGACTTAAAGAAAGATATAGGATTTGCCCGCTGGCTACCAGTGCCCAATTCCTGATTATAAGCGTTGATGTAGGTTAAGCCAATAGTAAAGCGCTCACTGGGTTTAAAAGTGAGCTGTGCAAGAGCACCATATGGACCTTTGAACAATCCATTATCAGAAGATGGATCATTGGGTGAATTTGCTAAATACCCCAAACTGAGTGAGACTGCATTACCAAACTGCTGAGTGATTCCTACTCCCGCACCATCCATTTGGTAATAAATTGAGGCGCGCGTCCCAAAGCTAGACAAAGCACCAAATGCACCGTCCCCATCAAAGATATTTACCGTATTAGTAATGTCATCTGCTGCACCCGCATTAGCAAGAGCGATAACCTGTGTACTTTTGCCTATGGGAAATTTGTAGTACAGTGCATCGATCACAGCATCTGTGCTACCATCCTCTTCGGTAAAGAACAGGCTGCCCTCTGGTGTACCAATATTAGGGTTGAGAATATTATTAGTCTGTATCCGAGTAAAGAGTGTATCTTCGCCTGTGAAGCTGGTGACAAACTCCACACGCGCGCGCGCCCCTAAGGTTGTGTGATTGTTTTTGACATCTACATCGTTAACTCTATCGCCTCCCAAGACATCAGTGATTGCAGCAACCACTTGTCCCTGTAACTTCGTCGTAGTAGAAAATTGATTTGCCTCTAATTCAGCAGCTTTTGCTTCCAGAGTATCCACACGACCTCGCAGTGTCGCCAGTTCTGCTGCAAATTCTTCTTGTAGTCTTTGTAATGTCGCTAAATCTTGTTTATTTACCAAATCTGCTGTGGCGGTGGCTATGAGTTCGTTGACTCGGTTGAGACAAGCATTCAACCCAGCTGCGAATTCATATCGCGTCATCGCCCGATTTCCGCGATAAGTTCCATTCGGGTATCCAGCAATACAGCCATAGCGCTCCACTAAAGATTGCAGTGCTTGAAAAGCCCAATCAGTGGGTTGTACATCTGATAGCTGAGACACCGAAGTGACTTGTGCCGTTGTCTTGTTTTGGGTGGTATTCTCAGCTTGTTTGATTTCTAAATTAGCTGGTGTTTCCCCCGCAACAGCAGTGGTACTCATCGCTAACATTGCCCCCAAAACTGCTGGACTAGCCAGCAAAGATTTCCACAAGTTTGTCATTTTTTTCCTCACACCAATTCTCAATTACTAGCCACATTCTGCTTTCTTAAAATTCATTTTTTATAGAAAGTAGTTTCATTAATTTATCAGTAATCAGCAAATTGTTTAACAACAAATTTAAAAATTTATCATTAAATCTGCATATAATATATGTGAAAGTAAAACTCCTGCACAGCAAGCCATTAGAAGTCATTCGGAATCAATCTATACTTTTGTTCAGCCTAAGTACATACAGTATTACTCTTAAGAAAATTTCTTTTTAAGAAGAACATGTAATTACAAGTATACAATAATAATGATAATCGTTATTATATATTTGAGCAAACAAAACTTAAACACAGCAAAACAGACAGTTTTCAGTAAGGACAAAACAGTGATCTGGACTGACACCAGATGCAGAAGAAAATGTAAAATTTTAGTACAATAGAATACAAAAATTGACAGTGTTACAGGTTTGCCATGACATCCATATGGTGAGTCGCCATTGTGATATGCGTAGCGTCAAGCAAGCGCGCTTATCGCCCTTTGAGCGGTTCCCTTTGGGAGCATCGCTTGGGGCAATGCAAACTCTGTTTGCACTGGTGTTGCACCAAGTCGCACTTTCACCCCAAAACCTTTTAGCAATCTACAGTCCTGCCTTCGGTCACTATCAACATAATCACTAATTGACACTTTTACACCTAGGATGACATGGCAAGCTTTCTGAGTCAGCCTACCACTGATGAGTTTCCCTGTCGCCTTTTGTGATATTGGTATTACAGCAGCTCTATCTCTACCTGAAGTGTTATGGCTTTTGCGGATCTGTCAATTGCCGAGATAGCCACTGACTACAGTGTTCTTGTGGAAAAGGTGTTGTCTATGTGTGACGAACTTTTAATTGCCTACAAAAACCCTAAGACCCCTTTGGCTAGCTTAGGATGCAAAGGCAATTATTTCCCAAATTCTGTCTGAACCACACTTAGAAGGTACTAGCAACACAAGTTATGAAACCGAAGTGACTTGAGTTGCTTATAGCTCGTGCCTAATAGCGAAGAATATTAACACTCAGCAATTAGCCATGAGCACGAATGAGGTTGAGCATTGTCATTTTAGCTGTGTTGAGCATCAAAATCGTTAAGGGGAAAAATGTTTAGAAAATTGTTTGGCATTTTTGCGGCTACTATTTTGCTGACCTTTCAATTCGTTGTCGGTAGCGCCTCCGCAGTGCAACTAGATAAAACGACCCGCACCGTGACATTAAATGAGGGTGGCGAGACTACTGTCGTTAGCCTTAAACAACTCAAAGAAGGCAAACGCTTATTTAACAACACTTGCTCCCAGTGTCATCCTGGAGGTATTACCAAGACAAACCAAAACATAGGACTCGATCCTGAAACACTCGCCCTAGCTACACCAAACCGTAACAACGTTGAAGGTTTGGTGGACTACCTGAAAAATCCTACCACCTTTGACGGGGAAGAGGAAATTTCTGAATTACACCCCAGCACCAAGAGCGCAGATATTTTCACAGAAATGAGAAATCTGACCGATGATGACCTAGAGGCGATCGCTGGTTATATTCTCGTGCAACCGAAGGTTGACCCTATACGATGGGGAGGCGGTAAAATTTATTACTAAAACGACTAGCTTGATTTAGTTATTAGTGAGCCAGGGCTGTACCGAGGTTTTCCTCGTGCCGGCTCTGGCTCTGCTGTTGAATCCTTAGAAACTCTATAATTAGGGACTAATAATTAGTCACTCGTACATCTAGAAAAAAAGCACACACATTTTCATCGCTACGCGTCTACAGAATCATTGAAAAGCTTATGACCTAAGCTTTTTGGATTCAGTTGCAAGAGCGTGTCCACAGGACATATTTTGAATTCTGCGTCAGTACAAGCGTACGAATTAGGCGTTAGAGCAAGCGTGGCTCACGCCAGTTGATCCACTTGGGACGACGAGCGCGGTACTACCGACTAACGACTACAACCTATTTTTAATGAAGTTTATTAACAGTTATAACACTTAGGAAAATAGTTGGAGTCAGTGAACTGGAATTGAGGAGAAAAAGAGTTTTTGGAACTTAGTACTTAAGACTGATGAATGATATACATCTTTGTGTTTTTAGTCAAGTTGTCATTGCTGATGAGAATAGTATGATTCGCCAATATTAAAAAAAACTTTGCATCTACGACAGATTGTCATATTTAGGCTTAAATTTATCTAAAATGGATAAGGAAGATAAAACCTGCTGTTAGGAGAAAGCTATGAAAATGATCGCGTCAAGCTTACGGCGCTTTGGTCTAGCATTGTTAACAACTTTTTTCGTTGTTAGTAGCTTAGTTGTTTTTGCTCCCAGTGCTTCAGCGGAAACATATACTGTTAAATTGGGTAGTGATAAAGGAATGTTGGTATTTCAGCCAAAGCAATTGACGGTTAAACCAGGCGACACAATTGAATGGCTCAACAACAAAGTTCCTCCTCATAATGTTGTGTTTGATCCAGCCAAAAATCCTGCCAAGAGTAAGGAAGTTGCTAAAGATTTGTCTCATAAGAAGTTGCTCATGAGTCCTGGTCAAAAAACAACAACAACTATCCCAACAGACGCAGCTCCGGGTGACTACACTTTCTACTGCGAACCTCACCGTGGCGCAGGTATGGTTGGCAAAGTCACTGTCGAAGGCTAGATTTAAGCTGTTGACAGAAAAACTTCATCGTCAGCAAAAAGAGCGAATTACGCTTTTAGATCACAGACCCTAATGTTGATATGTTTACATGAAGGGTTATCAGTGGTGACAAGTTTTATCCTCGTCCAAAAGTTGATGGCAACAAAGAGAGATAAACTCGTCACCACTAATTTTGAGAAAATTTGTATCTAAAGAAACAACTTACCTCGTTAGTCACAAACAATTTAGAAGATTACGGCGTAGTGGCACTTGGAAGTTAGCAACTGTATCAAAGAGTAGTTCCTTTAAGACTTCTGGCAGCCTTACAATAGTGACTGGAGACTGTTTTTGAGTCGCTGGAGGCTAGTTGCAAGGAGAATCTCTTGAGAATAGTTTTATTTATAGCTTTATTGGCGATCAGCCTTTGGGCCGCTCCCTGTTGGAGGATCGCCTTGTTCCAATTTACATTTATTGATTCAGCACTTGCAGCCGAAATAACCTACGGTGCCAAAATCTTTAAAGCTAACTGCTCTTCTTGTCATATAGGTGGTGGTAACATCCTGATTAGCGAAAAAACTTTGAAAAAGGAAGCTTTATCAAAGTACCTGGAGGATTATGATGCAGACTCAATCCAAGCGATTATCTACCAGGTGCAAAATGGCAAGAATGCTATGCCCGCATTCAAGAGTAAGTTAAGTGAACAGGACATTATAGACGTAGCTGCTTACATTGTCGAAAAAGCAGAACAAAACTGGCAAGATAGCTAAAAATACAATACAAAAAGAAAACCCTCTCGAACACTAGAGGGTTTTTTATTAATAGGAAGCAAGATAAGGAACTTTAGTTGAGTGATTACTATTTTTATTTTTCCTGATTGCCGCCTTGTCTTGTATCTCTAATTTGACGCAACTGTTGTAGTAATTTTTGACTATTTTGACCAGAAGCAGAAGCTTGATTGCTAGTGACTTCTTGCTCAGAAGTTTGTTTAAGATTAGCTTGTGGTGACGACGTACTTTGTCTGATAACAACCCGTTGCTGTGATGGCTGTGATGTTTGTTGTTGTTTATCAGTTTGTAAAGAAGATGCAGACTGTCTGACAACAACTTGTTGCTGTGATGTTTGTTGTTGTTTATCAGTTTGTAAAGAAGATGCAGACTGTCTGACAACAACCTGTTGCTGTGATGTTTGTTTTTCTTGATTAGTTTGTGGTGCAGGCGTATTCTGCATCACAACCACCCGTCGCCGTCGTGAAGTTTGTTGTTCAAGATTTGCTTGCGGTGCAGACTGAGTTTGGTTTTGGGATAGTTGTTGGTTCGTTGATGATGAACTAGAGCCCTGAGGCAGGTTAACTTTTTGCGGTTGTTTAGATGGTTGTAAATTAACCCTGTCGGGACGCAAACCCTGAGTCATCTCGATTTTTTGTGGTTCTTTGGATGGTAGTAAGGTGACTGGTACTGAGCGCAAACGTTGAATTAAGCTGCGTTGTGCTGCGCTAGTTGCTGGTTGTGTTTGATTGACTCGAGATGAGGTTGACAGTTCTGATGCAGGAATTTTAGAAATATTGCTGTTAGGTTTGAACGAAATGTTAAATGGGTAAAGCTTGGGCTTGCCATTTGCCTGTACAGGATTTTTTTGGAAATATTCTCTGAGATATTGCCTAGCAGATGTTTTCAACTCAGGTGAAACAGTATTATTTCGGAAATCTATTGACTCCACTTGACCTTCACGATTGACTACCAAATCACCTTCAACGTTGCCCTGTTGTGCTGTTTTGCCATTAACTGTTTCAGCTATGGGCTGTTTGGTTTCTAAGTTAGGATATTGCTGTTTAGCTTCTGCCAAACGTTGTGGAAAGGTTTTAGGTGTTGACGGTGTTGACAACGACCTGGCAATTGCTAGTGGGGGTAACTCAGGAGCTTGCAAATTTGAACCTTGCTGCAATTGCGGGAGGTTTTGCCCTGCTAAAGCGATGTTGTTATTTCCAACTTGTGGAGATTGTACAACAGGGGTTACCAGCGGCTGATTATTCCCACCCTGTAAAACTTCGCTCCCCGACTGAGTAGTTTGTGTAACAGTGCTTACATCACCAGAGGGAGGCATCTGGTCAGGGGAAACAGGAGCAGAGGTGTTAAGGAGTTCCTGTTCCTGAGCTATGTTAGCTGCCTGTATTCGAGGTACATTGTAAGGAGTTCTAGAAGATGCCAGTGGCTTAGCTTCTCCTAATTGTACCTTTTCTTCTGGATAACGAGGCAATGGTTTGACTTTCGCACTTAACGATGGGTCAGGTTCTACATAACGAGGCAATGGTTTGACTTTCGCACTTAACGATGGGTCAGGTTCTACATAACGGGGCAATGGTTTGACTTTCGCACTTAACGATGGATCAGGTTGCAAATCTTTCTTGGAAAGAATTGGCAAAGACTGACTTTTCGGTAACGAAGCAATAGCTATATTATTCGTTTTGCTAGGCAGGGGGGGTAATATCAGAGGAGTAGAAGACCTTGATGGTGGTAGAGGCGGTAATGATGGGATTGATTGATTGGCAAACTTTGGCGAAGGAACTTGTGGTAGTAATGCGGGTGCTGGCGGTTGTAAAGAGAGTTGTGGTACGCCTGGTTGTGGTAGACGGTTTTTTTCGGATTGACTTAATTCAACAAGTCCAACACTGCTTTTTAATGATGGTTCTTGCTTAGGTTTAGAAGAATTCATTGGCACTATCGGCAGGAGAAAGGCGATAGCACTGTGAATGCCAAGAGATGCTAGGACTGCTATCCCAGTCGGCTGGCTTAAGAATTCGGGTATATTTTTCAGGACGGAGACGTAGGACATAGCTTTTATCGTTCACTCGACTCAGTTGCAGTTATCTAGCAATCTATTACTTTGCTATTATCGTTCACTCGACTTAGTTGCAGTTATTTAGCAGTCTTATCTTTAGAGGTAACATGTAACATATAGTATAGTAGTAGAACGGAAGCGCCCCTCTTCAAATAATAGCTTTCTATTTGAAATTGAAAACACCGAACAACACCAATTTTTTAACTTGTTATTTTTTCAAAAATGACGGATATTTTATTCAAAAGTTGCACTCGCTAACATTCTGCTTCCAAAATGATGCTTTTTCATCTCTAATCTTTATCCAATATCAAAAATGCCTTTACCGACAGTTATTTTGCCGGGATATCTAGAAAGCGGAGTCGCTTACCGCTCACTAGAACAATCTTTGCAGGAATTGGGTTTTCTTGCTGTGACTGTAGCACTGCGACGGCGTGACTGGATACCCACTCTTGGCGGAAGATCTGTGACACCTATTTTGCAGCAACTCCATGCGACGGTCAACCAGATGTTACAGCGATGCAATACCTCTCAAATTAACTTGATTGGTCACTCAGCTGGAGGTTGGCTCTCTCGGATTTACTTGGGAGAAAAACCTTACTCAGGACGTGGTGAGGTCACTTCATCTGTATGGCAAGCTCACCCTCTAGTTGCAACTCTGATTACATTGGGTACACCTCATATCAGCCAAGAACGCTGGACACGCTGGAATTTGGATTTTGTTAATCAAAACTATCCTGGAGCATTTTACAAAAATATTCGCTACGTTTGTGTAGCTGGAAAAACTATCTTTGGGCAAAGGCGTAGGGGTAGTTGGTTAGCTTACAGTAGCTATCAGTTAACTTGCGGCAAAGGTAACACGTGGGGTGACGGAATTATACCCATTGAAGCGGCTCATCTTCAAGGTGCCCAAAACATTGTTATAGAAGGAGTCAGGCATTCTCCTAAAAGCTCTGGATTGTGGTACGGTTCACCAGAACCATTGAAAAATTGGGTTCAATACTTAGTATAAAATATCAATTATAATTCTTTTCAAAAACTAACTATTCTTAATAATTCTTAGTTACACTCGTAATATAAGTAAAGATAATTAAGGAAGTGCTTAGCCATGCACAACACACAGTCAGATGTGGTTCTGCGGCGAATCACAACAATATTATCGGTAGTCATCATCACTTTAACCCTGGTTGGTGCTACCACCGGAATTTTGTTGTCCTTTTACTATGAACCAGCAGCAGGTCGAGCTTACCAGTCATTGAAAATTATTGACACAGAAGTTCCATACGGGTGGTTGTTCCACAAAGCGCACCAGATAACTGGTAACGCGGTTGTTGTTATTGCTCTGATCCAAGTTGTGATCATGTTTGTCAGCAGACAATTTCGCAAGAGTTGGCTGACTGCTTGGATCAGTGGAATTTTCTTTACCCTAAGTGCGATTGGATTGGGTTGGACAGCGATGATCCTCTCTTGGGACCAAGAAGGATTTTGGCGTTTTAACATCGAACTGGGAACCATAGAAGCTATTCCTTTGGTTGGTTCAATACTGCGAGATATTTTGACTGGTGGTGGAGCAATTAGTACCGTCACTGTCCAGCACCTTTACACAATACATAGTTATCTGATCTCGGTTACTGCCATAGTTCTATCTGTTGTGCATTTATTGAGTGTGCTGTGGCTAGAATTGCAATTGAAAAAAATGTATTCAGAAGGAACGCTCCTACAGACAGATAAAGTACAGCAGCAACCAGCCAATGCTCAGGGATAATAAATTTTAAGGTGTGGGAGCATCGCTACGAGAAAGTTGAGAGAGTTTTGCCAACGGTATTTCTTCAACCTTCGGTAATTTTTCAAGGGCGAGGCGAGTAGATTGGCTAGCACCCGACAAGCGTTTTAATAATTGTGGTCTGGGATCGTGTAAGAGGTAGATAATGCGATCGCCAACTTCCCACTCTTGCGCTGCAGGCATAACTTGAAGATGTTCTTCTCGTTCTACCAATAGCGGTATCAACTCGCCAGCTCTAATTAATGCCATCAAATGCTCTTGTTGAAAGTCAAAACTAGATTCATTAAGCGTCGTTGTCCCCAACTTCACCTGTCCGTCATTCACATAATCATTCCAGGTTTTAATTGGTAAATCTGGGATCAAAGCCTGACTAACCGTATTCTCATTCGTAGAGATTGTTGCTTGTGGATCGCGAGGGAAAACAGCCAAGACACGTGGCGGATTAAACTCTTCTGCAGCACGTTGTGCTAAGACAAAATTAACCTCACCATTACTAGTCATTGCTAAGAAAGTTCCCATTGAGCCAAGTCCTGCTTCTTCCAATACACCAGTATCCAAGGCACTGCTGGAGATAACTCTTAGATTTTGTGCTTGGGCTTGTTCACTGCGTTGTGCGTCAGTGTCAATCATCACCACTGGTTCTCCCCATTCTTGGAACAACCGAGCAATTAATAAACTCAAGGGGTTACAACCGACAATCACCGCCCCTATCGCGTCTTTTGAGGTGATTTCCAGACATTTGGCAAACCAAGCAGCCGTTAACCCTTGACAGAACACAGTCATGATAATTGTGAGAAACACCAAAGCTTTGATAGCTTCACCACCGTTAATTCCGCGCTCCGTCAGTAAAATTGCAAACAAAGAAGCAACGGAGGCAGAAACTATTCCGCGTGGGGCAACCCAACTTAAAAACAATTTCTGTCGCCAGTTAAATTCACTGTTCCAAGTACAAAAGAGGATATTTATCGGGCGAACGATAAACATCAAAACTAGCACCGTGAACACACCACCCCAACCCAAAGCAAAGACACTCGCAATTGATAAGTCAGCAGCAAGCAAAATGAACAACACCGAAACGCTGAGAATAGTCAGCTGACCTTTGAAACGCCGCAACAATCGTTCTTCTGGCACTGAAGAAGCTCCAAAAACAACTCCTGCAACGACAACTGTCATTAATCCCGACTCGCTGCGAATCATTTGCGATAAAGCAAATAAGCCCCATAATCCCGCCAGAACAACCAGGTTTTTGAGTTCAAACGACAGAAAATTGGCACGTTTGGAAATTAAGGACATTAGCCAGCCACCGGCTGCACCAATCACGCCACCAACACCTAAGCGCAGCGTGAGACTGCTCATTGCCGTCATAAAGTCGGTATGGTCGTTTAATATGGTGTTGAGCACCACAACGGCGAGGATAGCTCCTACTGGGTCAATAAGAACGCCTTCCCCTTCCAAAAGCGTTGCAACCTGCCGATCCACATTAATTTGTTTGAGCAAAGGACTAACAACAGTTGGTCCTGTAACCACAACTAAGGAAGCGTAGAGAAAAGCAATTGGCCAAGGGAATTCACCCAGCCAGTGCACTGCCATACTACCCCCAAGCAGCGTGATCATCGTTCCCAAGGTGACAAGCAGTTGCAGGCTAGTGGAAACTTTGCTTAACTCTTCGAGATCAAGGCTAAGTCCGCCTTCAAACAGAATAATTGCTGTTGCCAAAGCGACGATAACTTCTAGCCCAGTGCCTAGCATATGAGGATCTAACAGCCCAAAGCCATCAGAGCCAAGCAGGATGCCAAACATCAGCAAAAAGACGATACTGGGTACCCGAAGGGATGCAGCCAGTACTTGAGCGCTAATACCTGCAAACACGGCAATCACGATTTGCAGGGTGATTTCAAAAGATGCTTCCATGCTGTAGATTTTGACCGAGATATTTCAAAATCTTTTGTAAAGAATAGTAAATCTTAATTCTACTGCGTGCAACATCACACCGAGAGTTTCTCACCAAATCGATTTATCGTTTCATGTTTAGTTACTAAGTATACATTTTTTATGTTGTTGTGAACCAGGAGTGATGATTGCCTGTGACTATACTCTGAGTTATCCATTCTTCTTCTTCTTAAGTATTTTTGCTGAAAAACAGTTAGAGTGTCCCTATTTCTCATTTTCCTAGAAAGTTTTTTTCAAAAAGCTGTTGACATCAGTAAAAAAAATAGTTATAGTATTTAAAGTGTTGAACTAGCGCCCCCATCGTCTAGAGGCCTAGGACACCTCCCTTTCACGGAGGCGACGGGGATTCGAATTCCCCTGGGGGTATTGAAAATAAGAAGAAGAGTAGAAAGTATTGGCATATTTTCTACTCTTTTTCTTATTTATGCTTCTAACACTCGTTGGCGAATGGCAAGAAGGTTCAACTGCATATCATCGCTTATACGACGTTCGATGATTGCGATTGGCATAGTACGTTTAGGCCAAACCTTCACGGTGTAGTAAAGATATGTCCCCATATATTCACTAAAGGAGTAAGGCTCTAATAGCCAGCTACCAGAGAAGTCTTTGAAATCTCCTTCTACCATACGGAAATTAATTTCCTTGGGAAAAGATTCTTCTAAGTCCAGAACAACACGCGCACAAAAGTTAAAGCTCAGAAACCGCTGAGCGCCGATTTGTTCTAAACGAATACCTCCTTGAGGATGCTCAAGGAGGCGACTTTTTGTCAGATTGGGGATGAAGTCAGCTAAAGCTTCATAATCTGTGAGTACTTTCCAGACTTGTTCTACTGGCTGGGAAATTTGAAGCGAAGCCGTGATTTGTCGCTGTCGTTCTGCTATTCTCTCGATTTCGACGTCTACAGCTTGTAAATCATCTGTTTGAGTCGCTCCATTTCGTTCTAGATCGATGTCGTCGCTAATAACAGACAAATCCAGTCCCTCTTGTATGTTGTGTTCTTCAGTCACTTTCACAAGTTATGAGTCATTTTTATCAGAAAATTGGGGCAGTGTCAGGGTAAAGCAGATTGTACTGAAGCTAGAATCCTCTATGGGCGTACTTTCCACTGTAATTGTCCCATTGAGATGTTGAACTAAAGACTTGACCAGAGCAAGTCCCAAGCCTGCCCCTGGAGTCCATCTCCCTTTCCCCCGACGAAACCTGTCAAATATGTAACTAGCTTCTTCTTCTGAGATGCCACGTCCGATGTTGTTCACTTGAATTATAACTTGGTCAACCTCTTGATTGACTTGATGGGTGACTTGCAAATGGACAACAGTGTCATGTTCTGAGTATTTGCTAGCATTTGTTAATAACTCCTGCAAAATACGGTCAAAACTTTCTCTTTCGGTTTGCACTGTGAGTGGCGAATCTGGGAAATCTAGGGAAAGGCTTATGCCCTTATCTGCTAGTTTAGCCTCAAAAGTGGCAGACAAATCACGAATTCTTGTATTTAAATCAGTCGTCTCTAACTGCGGACGTTCATTATGAGTGGCTAATTCTTGGAGTTTTAATAAATCATTAATTAAATGAATCTCATCCGTGCAATCTTGCTCGATCATATGGGCGTATTTGGTTTGACGCTCGTTTAATTGCCCCATTTGACGTAAGTTACGGATAGCCACACTAATCCTTGTTAGTGGATGACGCAAGCGATCGCTAATATTGCTTAAAAATTCATCCTTCAAATCATTAAGCTTTTGTAATTGTTCAGTCTGTTGACGCTTCACTTCGTAAAGTCTTGCTTGAACTTCCAAACTACGTTGCAGTTGTGCTGTACGTTCATCTACCAATGTTTGTACTTGGCGTAGTGTCTGTGTTTGAATTATGGCATTGCTGAGTTGAGCACAGACCATTTGTACTATATTTAATTCTGTTGCTTGCCAATCGCGAGCAACTGCTTGCTGTAACACTAAAAATCCTAATACTTTACCTTGAATTTCTAATGGCATTAATAGCACTACAGGCAGCGCTTCTATAGCAAATACTGGGTTAACTGTTAAAGTATCTTTTAAATCTGTATCATCAATAATTAATGGATTTCCAGAGTTCACGAAGGCACGCTGGCATAGACCACAGTCCCTCAGAGAAAAGGAAATTTGTGAAATATCTAACTGATTTATTAGGGGAGTTTCGGTCGTTCCATTCCACTGGGCCACAACAGAGGCTTTTGCTTGCGGAATTTGTTGTTGTCGTCGATTTCTAAACAATGGATCGGTATACTTGAGCAGTATAAGCAGACCACGATCTGCTTCGAGAGCCTCAGCTGTGGAAGCAAGGGCCAGCCGAAGCATTTGATTGATCTCCAGATTGGTGCGACTTATAATAGTTAGTCGCTTGATTAAGCTTTGATGCTGTACACAAGTTCGCAGGTACTGATTTTGATCAGCAATCTGCTGTGCTTGTGCGACTTGAGAAAATGCGATCGCGCAACACGACTCCACAGCTTTTAAGAGCTGTTTTTGTGATTCCCGCCAAACGTATGGCTGCGATTTAATGAGACTAATCACACCGTTATTTTTACCACCAAATCGAGTGGGTATTGCTAAAACGGCCTTGATTGTTGGTGGCAAAGATTGACGTCCAATTGCCAAACATTTTTGAATTGTTGGAATATCCTCAATGGTGAATCTTTCAGACGCACATTCGATGACTGCTACGTCTAAGTGCTGTTCGGTTGAAAACATTTCATCTTCTGCACCAGACAACTCTAAGTTCTCTTCGGCACACCAGCTAGCAGTTATTGTCTCACTCGATACTTCTGATGATACTGTCACTAAGCTACAACCATCGACTTGAAAGGCAACTCCTATGACTTTGGCAAGATCTTGCAGCATCCTTGTCGGAGTCGAGCTATTGGCAATTATTTTGTTAATTTTGTTTACTAACTGGTAGACAGGTTCTTCCTGATGCGGCATCAGCTTAACCGAGTATTGTTTGTGTAGATTTACTTCATCTAAGCACTTGGACGGTGAGAAAGGTTTGTTCATTCTTGCCACACTCTTGAATATTGACCCCATTTTCTTCGTAAGCAACCTCTCGGAACATGATTCACCCAAAGCTTGTGCTACCTGTTATAGCCCCTTTCTATTGGAGATGGTCAAATCCTTTGTGAGAAATTTTCTTTATGTGTAAAAAATATTAAAAATTAATCAAGACACTGTTGTCAAAGAATTTCGGGTATGTTCGTCTTCAATAATTAGCCAACCTAGACTTAGAATATCCTGCCAGCCTCCATATACAAACCGTAATTTCTCTGGTTTTGAGGCTAAAACTCTGTAAAATATATCCGCGTTAACACTGATATATCTCTAACACGAAGGTATTTTTCTTTATCGTTATGGATTTGGTGAATGGGTTGAACCCTGGTAGTTGAGGTAGAAGAAAATCCTATCACCAAAAAGTTTCAGGGAAACTGTGTGACTCACTTTTAGAAAAAACCAAAATTTTTTTAGGTGTTTATAGTCTTACTCATAATTGTTTACAAAATTTTACTTTTGACTCAGCTTTAGGGTTTTTATACCTCAGTGTTGTTGAAACTCCTGCGATCGAAACAGCCTCAGTCTTTTGCAAGGCATCCAAATCTATTGGATCAAAGAGTCTAATAATTTGATATCTTAAACTATTAAATTTAGTGATAAATGAAGAGAAAACAAAATTTTGAATGCAGCCCGTTGGAGTATCACATAGAACAACTGAGCTGCATTCACAAAGAAAAAAGTTTAACCAGCTAAACTCTCGACACTCAGAGGAACCATATCGCCATTTCTTGTCAGTCCTAGTAACATTGGTTGTTTTGGTTGAATGAGTTGACCTGTTAGTACACAGCGTTCTTCTTGTTGTGCTGTTGCGGCTATGCTAGCCCGAATATCGGCTCGCGAAAATCGCGGCTTCCACTCACCTGATTTTTGCTGCACATAATTCCAGAGGATGTCTCGAATCAGAGCTTGATATCCCTGATTTCCAGCTAATTCTTTGAGTTTATCTTTCAATTCCCGTTCTAGACGGATGCTGGTGACTTCCATATCGGTGGTTGGTGTGCGAGCTATTGTATGCATCAGTTTTTCTCCTTAAAGTATGGACAGGATAGTAATACAAGTGTAGTATGTTTAAAGGAATGTTCAATAGGTGAAATTTTCTGTGAAATCCGTTTACCCCATCTCTACTTCCTTGCGTGTTGTCAACTGCCGATTTAGTTGGGAATCAGCCGCTGTGGGAGTGGAGTATTTATTTATGGGAGACGGTGCACAGAATAAATGGCAAATCACACAAGGCAATTATGATTCTCAATATGTCAGCATTCGTGTACTGAATGCAGTAGCAAAACTAGAACGACGAAGCGGGAGGTACAAGCAACAGGATGCTGTACCGATATAGAAGCACCAAGACTTAAAGGTCAAATTCTAACCCCCGCTTCCACTCAATAAGAAGCGGGGGTTTGTTTATAAGGAGTCAAGCTGTGACAAGCGCGATGCAAGTTTTAGAACAATCCGTGGTGGTGTTTTCTCAAAATGATATGCCACTGTATCGGGTTAATATCGAGCAAGCGATTGTATTGTTAGTAACATGTAAAGCTGATCCACTATATTTTTCTAGCCAAAGCGGATCGGAAGTTCACTCACCCAGCTCAAGCAAACCTGGAATAACAGGAGAGCATAAGCAATGCTGAAATTAACATACACTGAAACGAGTTTTTGTTTAGAGTGTTTAGTTCAATCGTTGGAAGAATGGGTGCAAGCGCGAGTGATTTTGGCACTGCGAGTGGGTCAATCTCTATGTGTTGAACCCAGCACTGCTTCCTTTTTACTTCCTGTTAATTTGCCAGGAGTAGAAATACTTAAAGCTCTTGTCAATAGAGAGAACAGTGAAATTATCGCTCTTGTCAATTGTGATCACGAGTGTGTGGAAGTGACTCTGCGAGGTTATTGGCTATCAAATAGTTCTCAGGATGGTGATGGCATTTTTATCACCGCGAGCAGCGATTCATCTTATGGTGAACACTCTGCTTCACCTACTGAGTTTTTCCTCCACAAACTTTGGCAAGAAGCTCAACACAGAGCCTCTGTGATGAGCGAATAATGAGTTGTTGGCTTTCAGTCTGGTTGCTGAAAGCTGACAACTGTCATTGTTCTTTTTTTATGCCTATAGCTCACTTCTACAAGTAAAATCGAATCAGTCAGAGCGTGTCTTTGATAACAAATAGATGAAAGAAAGAGGTTTTCAATGTGTTAAAAAATATTCAATTTGTATGAATATTTTTATTCTAATTTTGAAAAAAATCTGGAGAAATTGAGGTTCCCTCATCATTGAATGCGAATTTATGTATAAGCTATTCCGTTGATAGTAAAGATTTTGTGCCATGAGCAGACGTTTTCTTCCTCCTCTTTCTCCAGATGATTTGCCTCCTACTCGGATGACACAACTTGATGAGTTATTACGAAGACAATTAGAAGATGTTATCTACAAACACTTTTTCAAAGCTTGTAGTTCAATGATTCGAGCTTTATTGTCTAATTGTCACTGGTATTTTCAAATAAAGGGTGGTACTTTAATACTGATCATTGTTAACTATGACATGGAAAGTTACTGGCATATAGCAAATGCTATCCCTCAAATGGTTAACAAATTAAAGCTATTTTCAAACACTGCAAAAATCCGTTTCTGTCCTCCATCTAAAGAGGGTATACCTTGGGAAATTGCGGTAGATGAAATATCGGATGAAAACGATGTGTCTTAGCACATGGTTACGAATGCTTCGCGCCAAAAGACCTGTTTGCAGGACTTACGGCGAACGCGAGTGCGTGCGCTTTGTGCTCAGCCGTGTCGAAGGGATAGAAAATACCCGTAAGGATCAAGGCGTTTGTTTCAAAAACGCCTTCCCTGCTCCCAAGGAGCAGAGCTATCATTTCACAGAGTCTTTGGCCAAGACATGCTGAGGAATTGTGCAAAGCGCACTTCCCTGACTGGCGATTGGGCGATCCTTATGTAAGGATGTAAGGATTAGTATTGCTTTCTAGATAAAATGATTAATCAATTGATACATATATAGGATGGTTCCGCAGATTTTTGCGAAGCTTCGTACAGTTTATGTTAAGCGTTAAGCGCGATGCACTGAGCGTGGTCGTTGTGTTCCCAACCTCAACTAGTAACTTCATAAACAAAACCGAATTCCTATATCATCTATATTTTGAGCTGGTAGTAGCAAATACAAGTAAGTTAGTGTTAAATTGTGCTAAAACTGCGAAAAAGTCAAACAATCCTAAGCTAAATATTCACAAGCAAACTAGTAAATGCTGTGCCAATAAAAATAAGTTGTCAACTCAAAGGGAAAACAGCGGGACAGAGATTTATTTTTACAAGGATTGACACTTGGTAGGATCATACCAAGACAAGCTCATTATTACCAATAAAATTGGTAAAAGTATGCCAAGAAAAGAACAAGGATGGATTACTTTTCAAACCTCAGAGGAGGAGCGAAAAATTTTAGAAGAGTTTTCAAAGCAGTCTCAGCGCACTAAAACAGAAATTTTGCGCGAATTGGTGCGTGGTCTCAACAAGGAGTCTGCGCAACAGCCATCACTACCAACTCAACGGTATGAAACAGAGGAGGCTTGGACTTCTAGGATAGAAGTTTTTGCTCGCAAAAAACCACTCAAAGTCAGCTCCCGCAATATTCTTAAAGGAATTATTAAACGAGTTGTTACAGGAGCAGTTAACACTGAAGTCACCCTGGAGATCGTTCACAAAGTTGAACTCACCTCAATTATTACAAGAGTGTCAGCTGATGAACTCGGTTTGTCTGAGGGTACAGAAGCTTACGCAGTGATCAAGTCCAACGATATTGTTATTGCTAGGGATTGACATTTTCCCCCGCTAACCTTATTGCCCGTCAGTGACAAAATTATACAAAAGCCCTCACTCCTGAATCCTCTCCCAACTTGGAAAAGGATTTAGGGGTGAGGGTAGTTTTAGAAGTATTAAATTTTTACTAAGCTTCGACTTTCACGCCTCTCCAGAAAGCGACATAACCTTCAATTTGCTTAGCCTTCTCCTTTGCTTCAGGATAGTACCAAGCAGCGTCCTTGTTGAATTGTCCATCAACTTCAATACTGTAGTAACTGGCCAGACCTTTCCAAGGACAAGTTGTGTGGGTGTTACTTTCCTTAAAGTACTGCTTGTTAACTGAGTCGGGGGGAAAGTAATGATTGTTTTCCACAACTACGGTGTTATCGCTTTCGGCTAACACAGTACCATTCCAGATTGCTTTTGCCATAGATCACAAGTGCTTATCACGCTACACATAACATTATGATTCTTCTGGTGAGCATCTTGCCCACGCATCAAATGGCTACACTAAGGAAATTTTTATCAAAAAAAATCATCTAATTTTACATTAAAATTAGATGATTTTTAGATCACTTGTCAATTGCTGTAGGTACTGGGAGCAAAAATAATTGTCAGTAAAAGCAGCCTCACTGCATATTAGCAGCTGAGGTCACTGATAATTATCAGGAGGTATTTTATTTATGCGTTCAGAGTGTTATTTTCTTGATGTTCAAGAGCCAGATGGCAATAAGTACACCATTAAGCTAGAACAAGACTGCCTTACCGTAGGGCGCAGTAATGGCAATGATATAGTGCTTCCTAACCCAGATAAGACAATTTCACGAGACCATTGTGTCCTAAAATGTGAGGCCAATTGCTGGTGTGTAATAGATGAGTCAAGTGCGAATGGAACTTTCGTACAGCAATGGAATGATGATACTCGAATTGACGTACGTCAGTATGGTCGATTACAGCTGAACAATGGAGATGTCATCCTCATTCTTGGCAAGAAATTGTTGGAGGGAGAAGAACCTGTTTTTTGGAGGCTGACTTTTCGGGATTCTGACAAAACTGAGGGAATTTCCGGTTACCAGCTTTCCGCGTACATAGACTACTGTCTAAGTCAACAAAAGCTTTTTTTAGTTAATGGTAGTGAGCGAGAAGAGATTCACCTAACTCGAAATGAACGTAATCTCATTCACTATATGGCAGAACGCAATCAGGCAAATAACAATCAGCCTGTTGTGTGTGAGTATCAAGAGTTGATAACAGCAATTTGGGGAGATTCGTTTGGTCACACAAATAATGAAGTCACACACCTTATTTGGGTTATCCGTCAAAAAGTCGAATCAGATTCTGGGGAACCTGAGTTTCTCATAACGGAGAAGGCAAGAGGTTACAGCTTGAAGGTTAAACTGATTGCGTGAGTCAATAACTCATTTAGCATTGAAGCCAAATACCAGGTGTGGCATTTGGCTCCTTTATTAATTTCACAACCTTAAATTTATCTTAACCACAAACAATAGCCTATCCCCTATAAATAGATTTACCGCTCTCATGTGGTATGAGCGATCGCCAATTGAAGCTGCTAACCCAATATCTTCAATCAAACCTGGGACAGGCATTATGGTTCGAGAGTATCCTAGCTCCAATAACAATGGTAAGTCAAGTGACCCGACTAACAAAATTGCACAACACGAAATACAACAGAGATTAGATAAACAAGCGCAAGACCAGGAGAACATAATGAATTGCTGGCAGCAAGGTTATCAATTACAAACAGGTCGATACATTATCCAAGAAACTTTGGGAGAAGGAGGCTTTGGTGTTGTCTACCGCGCTAGAGATACACAATTAGATAGAGATGTTGTCATTAAAACTCTCAATAAAAAACTGCAACAAGACGAGCGCTTTGAGAGATTACAGGAAGATCTTCATAAGGAAGCAAAACGGCTAAGCAACTTCAATCATCGTAATATTGTGCAAATTTACGATATTCTTCATGAACAGGGGCGGCTGTACATAGTCATGGAATACATCAGGGGTGAAACTCTTGCCCGTCGGTTGGAACGACAAGGGATTCTGGAACAACAGGAAGCCTTAGATTATATCCGTCAAATCAGTGAGGCTCTTGAGGTAGTTCATAAAAATGAATTGGCGCATCGCGACGTAAAGCCAGGCAACATTATAATTCGAGATAGCACAAGAGAAGCTGTATTAATTGATTTTGGAATTGCCCGTGAATTTCATCTTCAAAGACATACTGCATATTCTTCTGAAGGTTATGCACCTCCTGAGCAGTATATAGAAAACGCGCCTAAGAAGTCTTATACAGATGTTTATGCATTGGCAGCAACTCTATACACTCTATTAACTAGAAAGGTACCTTCATCAGCTAGAGACAGAGAATATCAACTAAAGGAACATAACGAAGATTCACTAATTTCTCCCCTACAGATAAACTCAAGAATTAGTCTCGCTGTTAATCAAGCAATTATTCAAGGGATGGAACTGAAATCAGAGAATCGTCCTCAGTCTATACAAGAATGGTTATATTTACTTTCTACTTCTGAAGAAGAAAGTGAGCACGGTTTAGCGGTATCGAAAAATGAAATAGCGCCTATCCACACAACTAAAACAGCTACGATAAACACAAGTAATGCTTGGAATTTTCGACAAGTTGAACATAGCCCAACACTCCCTGAAAATGAAACAAGTTCTTTGGAATTCTTGGGCAGGGCAGCTCTTATGGGAGTTGCTATCTGGTTGCTAGCAATCAGTATCGTCAAGCTGATAGAAAATTCTGAAATTAGATTTTTGTTCAGCTTAATCTTTTGTATGGCTTTAATCTTTCTTGCTCAGTATCGTCTACCATCTCATGAACAAAGGGGTTATATCTTTATTAGTTCTGTCATACCAACTTTACTAGTTTTCCTTGCCGTAATATTCCAAATTCTTCCAGGAGTAGGGCTGAACACTCTGACACAATTACCAATAATTTGTGCGTTGCTAACTATTCTTACTGGAGCTTTTGCGTTTATTATAATGACTTTTTTTAAGTATTTTCATGAGTGAAAGTATGAGAAACCGTAATACAAAAAATAGAAATCTGCTGTTATATGGAATTATGGCTTCGTGCCTGACACTATTTATTTTTGTCTTGTTATTTATTCAACTTAAGGGAAAGTCAAGAGAACCTAAAATTTATCCGACACCACCCACACCTACTCCTTCGCCCACAACTACTCCTATTAAAAAAAATAGCTGTCGCCCCGATGAAATTCAACAGGTAAATGTTTCACCAATACAAATAGTTCCCTTTGCAGGCTCAACAACTTTCGCACCACTTAATAAGCTAGAAGCTCCACTGAATGAGCCAGAAATTATTGCGATTATAAAGAGAGCCCATCCTCAATTTCCACTGCAATACATTGATCCCGCAAAATATGGTGAAACGCCTGGATCTGGTACAGGGATAAAATGGCTGATAAGAGGCACGCACAATTTAAGTTTTGCCCAGTCTTCACGACCTCTAAGCGATCAAGAAGTTCAAGATGCTAAAGATAGGAATATAAAACTAAAACAACAAGAGATTGCTTACGACCTCGTTGCAATCTATATCAATCCTCAATTGATTAAGCAAGGTTTGAAGGGTTTAACCTTGGCTCAGGTACGGGATATTTTCACGGGAAGAATTACGAACTGGAAAGATGTGGGAGGTCCTTACCTCAAAATTGCTCCTTTTAGACGTAACTCTGCGGATAGCGGTACAGTAAAGTTCTTCAAGGAGAATGTAATGAACAACCAAGAATTTGGCTCAAATGTTGCTTCGGTTGGACAAAAAGGAAAGCCCGAAAAGGAAATTACAACACTAGCCATACGCAAAGTTGCCAGCACTGTTGGTAGTATCAGTTTTGCTACAGCCTCGGAAGTTATCAACCAAGATACGATACGCATTCTCCCCATTGCCAAGGAAGATACACCAAAAAATATTGTCTCTCCCTGTACTGATGAAAGTTGTAAAGCTGTAGATACAAATGTCATTGCCAACCAAGTCTACCCAGAACAACTGACTAGAAAGTTATTCGTAGTTATCAAGCAGGATGGTGGACAAGATGAGAATGCGGGTCAAGCCTATGCCAATATGCTAAAAAGCTGTGAGGGTCAAGAATTGGTAAGACAAGCAGGGTTTGTCCCTCTCTAAAATGAATCATAGCTGTTTGGCATTAGGACAAACGTATCTGTGACTACTTTTGACCTTTTCTTGCCTGCAATTGACTATCATGTAAAGCAGGCACAATGCCTCCTTTGCAACACAGTCACTTATGTCACAAAATCCCAATTTAGAACAAGCGCTGAAATATTACTTTGGCTACGATAGCTTTCGCCTCGAACAGCGACAAATCATAGAACAAGCGCTCCAAAATCGGGATTTAATGATTGTGATGCCGACTGGTGGCGGAAAGTCGCTGTGTTTTCAACTACCAGCACTACTCAAAAAAGGTTTAACCGTGGTGGTGTCACCGCTGATCGCCTTGATGCAAGACCAAGTGGAAGCACTGCGAGATAATGGAATTGCCGCAACATTTCTTAATAGCAGTCTGAATAGTTATAAAGTGCGAGCGCGCGAAGAATACATCCTCAGTGGTAAAGTCAAACTGTTGTACGTCGCTCCAGAACGCCTACTAAGTGAAAGATTTCTTCCCTTTCTTGATTTAGTACATCACCAAGTTGGCATTTCAGCCTTTGCGATTGACGAAGCACACTGCGTTTCTGAGTGGGGACACGACTTTCGTCCAGAATATCGCCAATTGAAATCAGTACGAAAACGCTACCCAGATATTCCCGTCCTTGCGTTGACTGCGACAGCAACTGAGCGTGTCCGTGCTGATATTATCCAACAACTTGGGTTAAAGCAACCAAGCATCCATCTCGCTAGCTTCAACCGCACAAACCTTTACTACGAAGTCCGTTCTAAAACGAAGTATGCTTACGCCCAATTGTTGGAACTCATTCGGGAAACACAAGGTTCAGCAATTGTCTATTGCTTGACGCGCAAAAAAGTTGATGAACTGACTCTGAAGCTGCAACACGATAAGATTTCAGTCTTGCCTTATCATGCTGGATTAACTGATGAAGAACGCACCAAAAATCAAACTCGATTTATTCGAGATGATGTGCGTGTTATGGTGGCAACAATTGCCTTTGGTATGGGAATTAACAAACCAGATGTCCGGCTAGTCATTCACTTTGATATCTCCCGTAATCTGGAAAGTTACTATCAGGAATCAGGTAGAGCCGGCAGAGATGGAGAACCATCTCGCTGTACACTTTTCTATAGTTACGGTGATGTCAAAACAATCGAATTTCTCATCAACCAAAAACCAGACCCTCAAGAACAGTTGATTTCCAAACATCAACTGCGGCAGATGATAGACTACACAGAAGGAACCGACTGCCGACGGACAATTCAGTTAGGATATTTTGGGGAACGTTTTTCTGGTGATTGTGGTAACTGTGACAACTGTCGTTATCCCAAACCAGTAGAAGACTGGACAATTGAAGCCATGAAATTTCTATCTTGTGTGGCTCGATGTAAAGAAAGATTTGGCATGGGTCATATTATAGATGTTTTGCGAGGAGCAAAAACCCAGAAAATCACTCAATACGAACACGACAAACTTTCCACCTACAGTATTGGTAAAGATAAAACTACAGATGAGTGGCGAATGCTGGGGCGTTCTCTGTTGCATCAAGGGTTACTAGAACAAACTGCTGACGGTTATGCTGTCCTGAAACTTAACGCCTTAAGTTGGGAAGTGATGCGGCGACAGCGAACAGTTTCTATTGCAGTTCCTGTAGTACAAAAGCTCGCCTGGGACGAAGGAAATGAAAAAGCCGCTGAGATGGAATTACTGTTACAAAGGTTGCGTGCTTTACGTAAACAAATTGCTGATACGCAGTCTGTCCCACCATACGTCATCTTCGCTGATTCTACCCTAAAATTAATGGTGCAGGTGCAACCCCAAACCTTACATGAATTCAGTAAACTTTCTGGTGTAGTCAGTCATAAAGTTTCTAGCTATGGAGAAAAATTTATTGCAGAAATTCGCGCCTACCGTCAAGAGCAAGGTTTACTAGAAGAAAATTCCACACCTTTTTTCGGCTTACCTTCAGAAACTGAATTATTGACTTTACAGTTACACCAACAAGGTCTTAGCGTGACAGAAATTGCCGTCAAACGCAATCTTCGCCCTACAACAATCATTCGTCACCTTTCCGATTTAATAGAGAAAAATCAGTCAGTAGATTTTAATTTGTTAGTTCCTGTAGAAAAGCAGCAGAAAATTTTGCAAGTCTTAGAAATTCTTGGTGATATTTCCCTAACACCCATTAAAGAATATCTAGGTGATAACTATAGTTTTGATGAAATTCGCTTGGTAAGAGGAAAATGGCGACGGGAAAGTCAAAAATAATAGGCGTGTTATTTTTCAATGTATCAGTATAAATCCGTATACCTTATTCTTATCTTTATAAGAATCTTTACGTTTCTTTTGCCCAAGTACTTATAAAATCTGGGTACAATTGCGTATAATCAAGTAAGTAACAGGATATGCTCAAGCAAATATTTACGGGTTTTGCTGATTATGGAAGTGTCAACGAGAGTTATCTCAGGCAGAGACAACTCAGAGGAAATACGGGTTTTTGGCTGTTATGGAGCTATGGAGTCGGCGTTGTCATATCAGGTAATTTCACTGGGTGGAACTCTGGTTTGATAGCAGGCGGCTTTTGGGGGATGACAATTGCTACCCTGCTAATGGCAATCATGTATATATGCCTAACCTACAGTCTGTCTGAAATGTCAGCGATGCTCCCGCATACGGGAGGGCTTTACTCCTTCACGCGCACTGCCTTTGGTCCGTTTTGGGGCTATATATGCGGTGTAGCCATGATTGTTGAGAACGTACTAGCTCCAGTTGTCGCTGTGATTGCTGTCACCAGCTACTTGAAACCGTTAATTCCTGGTGTACCAGCTTATCTTGTTTGGGTGGTGATCTACGCTATCTTCACAGCGATTAATATCTGGGGAATGAAACAGACTTTCAATGTGGGTTATGTGATCACGCTCATTGCGCTGATAATCTTAACAGTATTCTATGTATTAATACTGGCATTGGGCGTTTTCAAAATGAACCTTCTTTTTAATGTTCCTGCTAATACAGGGCAATTGGCAACGTGGTTGCCCAAAGGTGTGTCAGGGATTTTCGCTGCAATTCCTTATGCTATTTGGTTCTACCTGGCGATCGAGCAACTTCCACTAGCTGCTGAAGAAAGCCGTGACGCGTCTGACGAGATTCCTCGTTCTCTGATAGCAGCCATGTTCACTCTGGTTGTGCTTTCAGGATTTACCTTGGTATTGAACTCCGGTGTAGGCAATGGTGCTGTTGCTGTTGGTCAATCAAGCGCTCCATTGGGATATGGGTTAGAAGCTTATTTTGGTAAAGGTCCGGTTACTACCTTTTCCACAGCAGTCTTAATGTCTTGTGGCTTGCTCGCTAGTTTCCATTTTACTATCTACGCCTACGGACGAACATTCTTCTCTCTTGCTCGTGCTGGGTATATCCCGCGCTGGCTAGCAGTTACTGGCAAAAGTTATACCCCTTACAGATCATTACTTTTGGGTACAGTAGTTGGATTAATTTGTGCAGTTACTATTGATGTTTTAGGAGGTGAAGTCAAAGATGTCATGTTGAATATGGCGGTTTTTGGGGCATTAATCATCTATATTTTGGTGCTATTGAGCTATATCAAGCTCAAGAGTACTCATCCCGATTTACCAAGACCGTATCAAAGTCCACTAGGGATTTGGGGTGCGGCTGTTGGTGCTTTACTGGCAATTGTTGCTTTACTTGCTTGTTTGTCTGTACCCGCATACCGGCCTGGTGCTTGGGGTGTTGCTATCTTCACAGTCATAGCAATTCTCTACTTTTTGTTCTACAGCAAAAATCACTTGGTTGCTCAGGCTCCTGAAGAAAAGGCAGCACTCATAATCATGAAGCAGCGGGTTTAAGAGTTATCAATTGTCAGTTTGAGTTATCAGCTATAGCAGTCCTAAATAATTCAGAAAAAATCTTTTTGTGTCTTCCCTACATTTGCTTTGTGGTAGCCTGCGGTCAGCCCGGCTCGTTACAAAGCGACACCCTACATTTAACGCATCTACCATTTAAAAAAACTTCAAACTCAAATTGGATTGCAATATCAGTTTTCTTGGTTAGATAACGGTTTGAATATCAGTTTATAGTGCTTGATGAATTACGTAATGACTCATTGGTAATAGATATAAATTTCAAAATCAATTAAGCTTTTTGAATTAGGAATTTTGAATTTAAGCGATTTGCCTGAGTCATAACCTGTTTAATCTTTGCTCAACACTCCTAGGGTGTTAGCAATACGGTTCGGATAAGATCCCCCCGCCTGCGGCGACCCCCTTAAAAAGGGGGTAAAAGAGGGTTATAAGCCCCGTTTTTAAGGGGAGCCAGCGCGTTAGGGAGCCACTGCCCTTCGGGTATCTCCTGCGGAGACGCTACGCGTTCGCCCTTGGCGTGCGCTTTGCGCTTACGCAGTCGCCTAGGTCGGGAGACCCTCCTGCAGCGCTGTCTCACCGTGCGCGGGTTCCCCGCGTTGAGGCATGTGGCGTGAGCCAGTACTTGATGAGGGTTTCCCGACCTAGGTATCTGGCGTTCGGGTCTCCCGACTTGTAAGCGCAAGGCGCACGCTACGCGAACGCGCAGCGTCTCCGCAGGAGTTAGCGTCTGGGGTGGGTTGGGGGATCTTCCCTTGAGAAAAACAAGCTAACCGAACCGTATTAAGGGTGTTAGGGCAAGATTTTCATATCTTTGTACAGCCAATCTTTGATATGAGTCACACAAAATAAAGGAGGATTTCTCATGACTAGTTTGGTTAGCAATCTAGTACAGCAACCTTTAGACTTGTCAGTTTTGACCACACCAGAATCGTATTTGTTGCTTAAAGAGTGGAATCAAACTCAAGCAGATTTTCCAAAAAATTTATGTATTCATCAGTGGATTGAATTACAAGTAAAGGTGACTCCTGATAAAGTCGCAGTCATTTTTGAAGACGCGCGCAGCGCGGTGAGGCCAGCCCCCGTCTTGGCGGTCTCCGTCACGATGGGGGACTGGCGAACCCGGAGGGCTTCTCGCAGAGTAGACGAACAGCTGAGTTACAGGGAACTGAACCGCCGCGCAAATAAACTAGCTCATTATTTGCGGAGTTTGAATGTAGGACCAGAAGTATTGGTGGGAATTTGCTTAGAATGCTCAACAAATCTTTTGATTGGGCTTTTAGGTATTCTCAAAGCTGGTGGAGCATATGTGCCATTAGATCCTGCATATCCCCAAGAGCGCTTGGAATGGATTTTAGAAGATTCACAGATCAAGGTGCTATTAACCCAACAGAATCTACTTGAGCGGCTGCCACAACATCAAGCGCAAGTCGTTTGCATTGACACTGATGAAGAAAGAATTGCGGTAGCAAGCGAGGAAAACCCTAAAACACAAGTCACTCCTGAAAATTTGGCTTACATACTGTATACTTCTGGCTCTACCGGTAAACCCAAAGGCGTGCAAATTGAGCATCGCTGTGTTGTCAATTTCTTAAATTCGATGCGTAAAGAGCCAGGACTGACACAGGAAGATGTACTCCTGGCGGTGACAACTATCTGCTTTGATATTGCTGGACTCGAACTTTACTTACCATTAATTGTAGGCGCTCGGATTGTATTAGCAAGCCGTGAAGTTGCGAGTTCTGGAGAACAGCTAAGCAAGCTTCTCGCAAAATCTGGCGCTACAGTTATGCAAGCAACTCCAGCGACTTGGCGACTGCTTTTAGCAGCAGGGTGGCAAGGAAATAAACAGCTCAAAATTCTTTGTGGTGGCGAGGCATTAACCCCAGGACTGGCAAATCAGCTGCAAGAATTGGTTCACTCCCTGTGGAATATGTACGGACCAACGGAAACCACGATTTGGTCGGCTGTTTACAAGGTAGAGCCTGGGAACATCCAAGTACCAATTGGCAGACCTATTGACAACACGCAAATTTATTTGGTGGAACCTCAGGTAGGCGGTAAGTTAGATCGATTGAAACCTGTGCCTATTGGTACTGCGGGAGAGTTATTAATCGGTGGTGCTGGTTTGGCTAGGGGATATCGCAACCGACCAGAATTAAACAGCGAAAAATTTATTCCCAATCCTTTTAGCGACAAACCAGGAGAACGTCTTTATAGAACTGGAGACTTGGCTCGCTATTTGCCAGATGGCAAGATTTCGTTCATCGGACGGATTGATGATCAAGTAAAAATTCGCGGTTTCCGTATTGAGTTGGGAGATATTGAGGTACCCCTTAGCCAGCACCCAGGCGTGAGGGAAGTTGTGGTTGTAGCAACAGAAGACAATCCTGGAGACAAACGCCTGGTTGCTTATCTGGTGAAAGAACCTAGCAGCCAGAAATTATGTTTGAGGGACTTGCGCTCTTTTCTACAAGACAAGTTGCCCAAATACATGATTCCGTCTGTTTTTGTGTTGATAGATTCTTTGCCACTTACACCCAATGGTAAAGTAGATAGGCGATCGCTATCGAGAAGCCGCGACCTTTACGGGAAGCCCTCCGGGTCCGGGGGTAACTTCTTCGCATCTAAACTCCAAGCACCCAATCAAGACAGATCTATTTTAAACGACGCATTCGTCGCACCCCGTACCAAAGTCGAGAGACAACTCGCTCAAATTTGGACTCAGGTTCTGAGTGTTGAGTCAGTAGGGATACATGATAACTTCTTTGAGTTGGGAGGACATTCTTTACTACTAGTGCAGATGCTGGCTAGGGTGCGAGAAACTTTCCAACTGGAGTTACCTGTGTTGAGTCTGTTCCAAGCACCTACTATTGCTGGACTAGCTGAAGCTATAGAAGGGCGAGGGGATTCTACAGATTTATATGCTGAAGCCGTTTTAGATCAGGCAATTCGTCCTGTAACTGAACCCCAACGGCTTTTCTTAACTGGGGCAACAGGTTTCATCGGAGCTTTTTTATTGTGCGAATTACTGCGAGAGTTCCCTCAAGCCAAGATTTATTGTTTGGTTCGTGCTACTAGTGCTTATGTGGGCAAGCAGAAAATTCGCCAAAACCTAGAGCGCTATTTACTCTGGAATAACGAATTAAACTCCCGGATTATTCCAGTTGTTGGGGATTTATCACAACCACTTTTCGGGTTAAATCAACAACAGTTTGGGGAGTTGGCAAGAGAAATCGATGTTATTTATCACAATGGGGCGTTTGTTAATTTAATTTATCCTTATGCTGCACTACGAGCAGTTAATGTTCTGGGAACCCAAGAAATCCTGAGATTAGCAAGTCTTTTCAAAGTCAAACCTGTACATTTCATCTCTACCTTGGATGTTTTCCAATCACCCACCTATCAGCAAATGAAGGTGATTTTGGAGTCAGACGAACTCGCTGATTGTGAAGGACTCTCTAATGGCTACGCCCAAAGTAAATGGGTGGCGGAGAAGTTGGTGATGACAGCAAAAGAACGCGGCATTCCTGTGTGTATCTACAGATTAGGCACGATTGTAGGGCATAGTCAAACAGGTGCTTCTCCAACCAATGATCTGATATCCAGAATGCTCAAAGGCTTTATCGATCTTAAGAGTGCCCCTGACTTGGATTTGAGTCTCAATTTGACTCCTGTAGATTATGTAAGTAAGGCGATCGCCTACTTGTCAAGACAAAAAACGTCTGTTGGCAAAGCCTTTCATATAGGAAATCCTCAACCGTTGCCTATGCGCCAGCTAGTGAGGAGTATCAACGATCTCGGTTATTCTGTCCGCTTCATCAGCTATGAACAGTGGCAAACAAACCTGTTAAATAGTAATAACTATCAAGAAGCTGGTTTGAGTCCTGTTGTATCTCTATTTACTGAGAAAATATCTCCCAAACAACAGACTTATTTAGAGACATCCGCACTTGTGTGCCAAACATTCGACTATCAAAACACCTTGAATGGACTGGCAGGTACTTCCATTGCCTGTCCACCAGTCAGTTTAAAATTGGTGAACTACCTTAAAAAAGGGGTGCGTTAGCGAAAAGAGCCATTATCTTTTACGCTGTCTAGCACTGTAGCTATTTTGTTGCAGCACAACTACTAGTAGGCGCTGGCTGCTCACGCTGTGGACCAGTCTTAGTCGGATCATAACCGACTAGCACCACTTGACCTTTGTCGTTATATATCCAACCTTGAGCAGGTATTATCTGTTTAACAGGTGGCTTTTGAGATGGCTGCTTTTGTGTTGCATTTGTTGAACTTACCGTACTGGGAACAGGTTTAATTAAATCAACACGTACATTGTCACTACTGAGGATTTTATTTGGATCTGTTGGCAATCCCCCGCATCCGGTGACAGTGAAAGTGCTACCAAAACCTTTGACACAGGGATTTAGAGCAACCTGCTGTGCTGGGTCGATGACAGTTTCTGATAATTCAAATAACCCTTGAGTGGGGTCAGTTTCTGGTGTGTTAAATTGCACTGTGCCACTGAACTGCGGACCAGCTTCAGAAGTGGCAGAGATGACGCTATCCGGTGAAAGAAATCTGCCGCCGGTGGTTGTGATGAAGATATTACCTCCATAACCTTGTTGGGCATTGGCTGTAATTTTGCTATTTCCCAGAGCAACCAAGTTGTCAGTGTTAATGGTAATATTACCTCCATCAGCTCTGCCCGTGGCATTTGTGGTAATGTTGCTGTTGCGGCGCAAGATTACGTCGTCAGAATTCAGGATAATGTTGCCCTGTCCTGCTGTTGTGTTGGCGTTAATAGATGCTCGGTTGTCCAATTTGATGGAGTTAGCCGTAACTGTTAGCAAGCCTGCACTTCCTGCTCCTAAACTGCTAACACTAATTTGTCCGTTGTTAGTCAAGTCAACGGCACTCGCATTAATATTTATATTGCCGCCTCCAAACTTGCCTTCTGTTGTTGCTGTGACAGCACCCTCATCTATACGTAAGCTACGAGTATTAATAGTGATATCACCAGCATTACTTCCGGTTAGTTGCGTACTAGCCGTCGTCACTATAGTATACTCAAAGTCACCTGTGCGATCGCTGCCACGGTGGTTGTATGTAAGTGGCTCAATACCTGAAATTTCTACTTGGTCGGTGCCATTAATCACAATCTTACCAGAATTACCACTATTGAACGACGTAGCTAAAACTTCTGTCCCATCTGTGATAAAAATAGACTGTCCGCTAATGTTTATATCACCAGCATTGCCTAGTATTGGGTATGTTCTTCCATAGGAAATTCCATAAGCAGTGTTGAGCAAAGTATGTTGCAAATAGATAGGGCCAGACGATTGTATTGTAATGTTGCCGGAATTTCCTCCTCGACTAAAAAAGGCTGGGTTAACAATGGCGCTATTGTTTACTAATGATATAAACTCATTAGCAAACAATGATATGTTGCCCCCATTTCCGGCGAAGCTACCCGCAACCAAAAAAGCATTGTCTAAAGATATAGAATTATTCGCTTTTAGTGAGATGTTTCCACTTTGTGGTACCCCGCCGTAAGTGGAGATAACTCTATCCCCACTCCTTGCATCCTGCCCAATTAAAGAAATCGAGCCTGTGGTGGCTTCCAGTGATATATTTCCAGAAGGTCCCCTTGCAAGCGGGCTTGTATCTAATGCAGGAGGAAGCTCAAAATCCGTTGGAGTACTAGCTTTATTCGTGATGGAAATATCACCAGCTTTAATATTGATGTTACCTGCATTGCCAGTAGCACGTTCGTCTACTATATTAGTAACTCGGCTTGGATAGTTAATAGTCACTTTGCCAATCGCATTGAGTGTAATATCTCCTCGTGATGAGTTATCTGCTGTTAACCCTTTGCCAACGCCAGCAGAAATATTTCCTCCCAAAATATCTATGTTACGACCAGTGAGTACTACGCTACCTGCTCCTTTATCGCTAACATTAATAGAAGCACTGTTAATCAAAGATATATCAGATCTCTGTATATCCAAGGGGAAACTCAAACTCCCATCACTATTGAGTCCTACCGTCCCAGCAGCAGATAATCCTCCTAACTCAACTCGTCCTCCTAGTGCTCGAAGTCTCCCACCATCTAAGTTGACATTACCACCCACCAGTGCTAATGAATTTCCTTGTGGAACGGTAAGACCAACAACATTATTACTATCATCAACAGCCTGAGACTGATTGGTGATATTTTTGAAATTCTCCCGATAGCTCAACCCAACCGGAGCAGTTATCGTTAACAATGGCGGTGCTTGGGGATTCGTGGCACTAAACTCAAACCCATTCTTAAATAGCAAACTATTTGCCGTACTTCCCAAAAAAGAACCACCCACATCCAAGCGAGCATTTGGTCCAAACAGAATCCCATTCGGGTTGATTAAGAACAGATTCGCATTGCCCAACACACCCAAAATACCTTGAATGTTCGAGACATTACCCCCAGTCACTCTGGTGAGTATGTTTGCAATTCCCGCTGGATTAGAAAAATAAGCTCCTCTACCTGCATTTATATTAAATTCCTGAAAACTGTGAAACAGGTTGTCCCCACGAATTGCGCCCCCATCAATCCTGTCGCTAGGGATGCCCTTAATCTCAACATTGGGAGCAACAACAGAATTTTCTGCACCGAGACTGTTATCTGGAGTGATTTGTGCTCTAGCTACGCTAAAGTAGGTCAAGCTAAATACGGCTGCAAGGGGTAAGGCGAGGAGAAAGAGTGGGTGACGCACTTGTTCCATGTTTAAAAACAGTTTTGTTAAAAGGAGTCGTCAAATTACCGTCCTTGAGTACTCATACCAGGTTTTTAGACAAAAGTGCGCCCTTTGTAACTTTTTTTTGACAATAGGCGCGAATATACGCATCAGGAGTCAGCAAACCAACATTTCAAAGTCAGCCCAAAAGTAATCATACTCATTGACAAGATTGCACTCTCACCCTAAAACCGCTTCTGGGGTTTTTCAAACTCTAGATGAGTGCGCAAATATCCACTATCAATAACAATATACTGAATATGAAAACTACTAAACTCAGATCTTGCACCTCTACGTGAGCACACCTTGAACTCAAGTTCAAGGCTAATAGCTTAAGTCCGTTAAAACTGATATCTTGCACCCTCCGGGTTCGCCAGTCGCTCATGGGGGAAACCCCCAAGACCGCGCTGGCTCACCATTCTCAAGAACGCAACCTCGTCCGCCTGGGAATCAATTCCCAGGCTCACAGTTCAAGTCTACTAAAGTAGACTCAAAAGCTTATGCAGTCGTCTTTAGACGACTTTTACTATGAGACTGGGGTTTAAACCCCAGGCGGGTAATGCGACTGGTGCAAGATCTGAGTTTTAACGGACTTGAACTTTGAGCCAAGAAATTTATTTCTTGGCGGACGAAAATGATGGTGCAAGATCTCAGTAAATAGCTATTTCTCTTTCTACACTCGTAGCGGCTTCCTACCCGCTGGGACTTTGCAAGGTTCAGAGGTGCCATCAACGACTCCACTAAATTTACCCCGCAGCAAAAGGAAAAGTATTTCATCTGTTATCTAGAGCGATGCTTTTCGCAAAATAACAAACTAGAGTCAATCTTTTCCAAACTCGCACAACCACTGAGCGCCATAGCCACATCTAATTCATCTCGGAGAATATCAATGACATGAGCGACGCCTGCTTCTCCTGCTACGGCTAATCCCCACAACACAGGACGTCCCACAAGCACTGCTTTTGCTCCCAGTGCTAGTGCTCTGAGGATATCAGTACCTCTACGGATACCACCATCTAATAATACTTCAGCGCGATCGCCCACAGCATCTACCACCTCAGCCAAAGCGTCAATAGATGCGATCGCTCCATCTAATTGACGCCCACCGTGATTAGACACAACAATTGCTTTTGCTCCAGACTCGACAGCACGAACAGCATCATCTGCCCGTAAAATTCCTTTCACCACCAAGGGGAGCGGACATAAAGACTCAAGCCATTCTAAATCTTGCCACGTAACTGCAGGGTCAAGTTGCTGAGCAAAATAAGTAAACAATCCAGATTCCCCTTGTTTTTGAGGAATGTTCAACCCTGATAAATTTGTGAGATTAGCCAATTGCATATCTGGTGGTAGAGCAAACTCATTGCGCTTGTCTCGTTCTCGCCGTCCCAAAACAGGAGCGTCTACAGTTATACAAAGTGCTTTATAGCCTGCAGTATAAGCTCTTTCAACCAAGGCACGAGTTAGTCCTCGGTCTTTGTGGATGTAAAGCTGGAACCATTGGGGAGTTTGAAGATTTGTGTCGTGACGTACTGCTGCTACTTCTTCTATGCTTTTGGTAGAAAGAGTACTCAACACCATGCCAACACCAGCAGATGCAGCGGCTGTTGCTGTTGCAACTTCTCCTTGTGGATTGGCAAGACATTGAAACGCCATCGGAGCAATCAACAAAGGTATTTGAAGCGGTTGAGCTAAAACCTCAGTTGCTAGGTTGCGCTGACTGACATCTACAAGCGATCGCGGACGAAGTTTAAATTTTTCAAAAGCAGCGCGGTTATCCCGCAGTGTCACTTCATCCCATGCACCGCTAGCGTAGTAGTCCAAAGCCATTTGAGACAGACATTTGGTCGCTAGCTGTTCGTATTCAAATAAGTTAAGTGGTTGAAACGATTTTCGTTCTTCCATCATCACCTCACCAAGTCATTCAAAAATGTAATTTAAATGCGTGACATTTAAATTGTCTTGTGCATCAGGCGCAAAAACCCACAGACTACTAGTTTCAATAAATGAAAACTGCTGTAATAAAGATAGATAGATAAACATAAATGCACACAAATGGTTTTGTGTGCATTTATAGTTTTCTTATTGACGCTTCCACCGTTTTGTGCTTCAAATTCTGTAAGGAGAACTGACCACCTAAGATTTCGCACCGGTTGAGGACAAAGTAACCTGTGATGATTCAAAGCGTTTATTCTTAAGATTCAACATGACAGATAGTAACTTGGGAAACGCAAGACAGACTACAACGTTTATCAAGGTTAGGAATAAACCGTCTATCAAACTCATAGATAATTCCCTTTTTTATGAAGGTGCTCTTTATATATTTTTATTTTTAAACAAAATTCGTTGAAATAACCAAAAGCAGAATTTGAATTTCTTGTTATATCTATAAGTAACTTTTACTATAAGAGTTTTTGATTCTAACTATAGACTGAATAATTATTTTAGAAATAAGCAAATTGAGTTATCAGTTAACCGTGAAGATTTATTAAGTTTCTATACAGGATAGATACAAATCTGATGTCTTGATTTACGCATAAGTTAACTGATAACTTTACCCTATTAACCAGGAGAACACCTGTCACAAAAACTGGGACGGAATTTACAAAACGGTTCTTTTGTCAAGGTGTAACTTGTGCAATACGGAAAACTGGTAATTGAAATTACCTCTTTTTGCCTTGTTAAGGTACTCTGCAATAACTGATTCTGCCTAGTGAAAGTAGCCAGAATGACAGATATGAGTTTAGGAAATACAAGACATGCAACAATATTTATTACCGTCAACAGCAAAATGTCTATCAAAGGCATAGGTCGTGACTTTACTTTTACAAATGAGGTGCTTGTTGCTTTTATTCAAAAGCAATATTTCTGTAACAAGTTAAAAGCAAAATTTGGCCTTGCTTCTCTCTCAGATAAATTCACTATAACATAAACTTTTGTTAATCAATAGATTCATCAAATTTTGAGCATTGCTATAGACAAAATAAAATGTGTCATTTTCAATTTACTATTTGAACCACAGATCGGAATATGCTGGAGATATAAACAATTTTCTATTTGGGAGAGGTGTTATGTCGAAAACATACGAGATTTCTTCTATAATCTCTAACCTTTCTGAGCTAGAGCGCATGAATTTACAGCGTTTGGCAGATTACTCCAACTTAAATTCACTGCCAGAAATATGGCCGTTGGTAGCAAAGCGATGTGGTGATACTATTGCTCTTCGCGATCCTCATGCTAAACCAGAAGTTGTTATTACATATACGCAACTCTTTCAAAAAATTCAATATTTTGCTGCAGGATTGCAAGCATTGGGGGTGAAACCAACAGAGCGTGTCTCCCTGATTTCGGATAATAGTCCGCGCTGGTTCATTGCAGATCAAGGCATTATGACTGCTGGGGCGGTTGATGCAGTTCGTAGCTCCCAAGCAGAACGAGAAGAACTTGTATTTATCTTGGGAAATAGTGGTAGTACAGCGCTAGTGGTGGAAGATTTAAAAACTTTCAACAAGCTTAAACAGCGTCTTGGTGATTTGCCAATTCAATTGGTCATCTTGCTGAGTGATGAAGCCGCACCAACAGATGAAACCCTGAAAATAGTAAACTTTACTCAATTGCTTGAAATTGGGACACAGCATAGCTTGACACCAGTTAAGCAAAATCACGATACTTTGGCAACACTTATATATACTTCTGGTACTACAGGGAAACCCAAAGGGGTGATGCTTTCTCACGGTAATTTGATGCACCAAATGGTAGTATGTGGAACGGTATTGCAACCAAAGCCAGGAGAAGTTGTTCTCAGTATTCTCCCCAGTTGGCACAGCTATGAACGCACGTGTGAATACTTCTTACTATCTCAAGGTTGTACCCAAATTTACACTAACCTGCGGTCTGTTAAAGGGGATTTGAAAGAATTTAAACCTAATTACATGGTGTGTGTACCCCGGTTATTGGAATCAATTTATGAGGGGGTACAAAAGCAGTTTCGCGAACAACCAGCAAACAAGCAACGCCTAATTGACTACCTTTTGGGTGTTAGCCAAAAGTATATTAAAGCGCGGCGAATCGCCCAAGGAGCGAGTTTAGAAAATCTCAACCCCTCAACGGTCGAGCGATTAGCAGCTAGTATACAAGCATCAGCTTTGTTTCCTCTCCACGCTTTGGGAGAACGGCTTGTTTATGCCAAGGTACGAGAAGCAACTGGGGGAGAAATAAAACAGATGATTAGCGGTGGCGGCGCACTTCCCAAGTATATAGATGAGTTTTTTGAAATTATTAATGTAGAGATTTTGCAGGGCTATGGCTTGACGGAAACTTCTCCCATCGTACATGTGCGTCGTCCTTGGCATAATGTGCGCGGTTCATCTGGAGAACCAGTACCAGGTACAGAAACGAAAATACTAGATCCGGAAACTCGCAAACCTGTGCCACTTGGGAACCGAGGTTTGGTGATGCTGCGAGGACCACAAATTATGCAAGGCTATTTCCAAAATCCTGAAGCAACAGCCAAAGCAATTGACAAGGACGGTTGGTTTGATAGCGGTGATTTGGGTTGGGTGACACCACAAAATGACTTGGTTCTGACCGGACGAGCAAAGGATACGATTGTATTAACCAATGGGGAAAATATCGAGCCGCAGCCAATTGAAGATGCGTGTTTGCGATCGCCCTACATAGATCAGATAATGCTTGTTGGACAAGACCAACGCAGTCTCGGTGCATTGATCGTCCCCAATTTGTTAGCCCTAGAAAAATGGCTTCAAGCTAAAAATCTGCATCTACCTTCAAGCGATGAAGCCGTCAAACAAATAAGTACTGAAGATCCCGCAGGCAAGACGGAAGTCACCTTGGAGAGTAAAATAATTCAGGATTTATTTCGGCAAGAATTGATTCGGGAAGTGCAAAACCGTCCAGGTTATCGACCGGATGACCGCATTGGTCCGTTCAAGCTGATTCTAGAGCCGTTTTCACCAGAAAATGGTTTGATGACACAAACACTGAAAATTAGGCGACAGGTCGTGATGGAGCGCTATCACGATATTATTAACCCAATGTTTGCCTGATTAGATTCCACCTGCAAATTATAGAGTGAACGTGAAACATTTATGGATGCCTCGAAATCTCAACTGCTGCTAAAACGGGTTGTTAACGTCAAAGCGATCGTCACTCCTCTTTGGAAAGACGAAGTGCAGCAGCAACTGCAAGCGCAAATTAATCAAATTGACCAGCAACTGCAACAAATCGACATGGAAGGACAGCGGGCGATTTCAGCAGTTCAAAAGCAGAGTCTGCAACCACCAGGTCCCCAAACCCTGCAACAAATTGAGAATATTCAAGGTCAAGTTAATCAAAAGAAAAGTGAACTTTTGGAGCAAAAAAATCAAAGTCTGCAAAATCTCCAGCAAGTCCAGTTTTTAGAGTTGGATCAAGAAGTTAACCAATTTCAAATGGAAAGCTTTTTTCACGTGGAACCAGGTGATAACTTGATTAACAAATTGAACGTAGAAGTTGTGTTACGTGATGGTGTTGTAGAAGAAATTCGCGGTGATATTTAAATTTGTCCTTTATTCTTGGTTGTTATAGAGTGACTAAGACTAAGAACAAATAACTATTGACAGATTTGGGTTGACTGTCGTTTGAGAAGGCTGCTTCCAGATATACATTGTACCTGGGAGCCAGCCCAAACAATTTGCCATACACGAGGGGAACTTACAAAAAATGATCGCCCAAAGGTTGTCAGTTCAACTCGATATTTGATTGCTTTGAGAAAATTCTTTGCTGGCTCAATTTGCGTGATTGTTACTAACGCTTGATTGGGGTAGGGATAAAACACCTCAACCTTGCGAGTTTTTAAGGTTGAATCCATGTTATCAAAGGCATTGACCGCAAGATCTGCTGGATCACTACCTTGGAGAGGAGAGTTAATACTTTCCAGAGGTATAGTGTTATAATTTGCCCGCTCCGAGTTGACAATTTCCTGTGCTATGTTGGCATCTGAAAACTGAGGTACTTGCCCATTGTTCAAACTAGAAACCGCTTCAGATGGCTGGCGCTGAGTGATGTAAACACCAGTAGCAGCGGTGGCAAAGATACTGAGTATCACAATCAAAAATAACTTCAACTTTGCCGACATAAAATTTAACAGCCAATTAAAATCAGGTTAAATATTAATTTTGAATCTTAGATTCAGGTATCGTTCTTGTTCTTACTTCTGAGTGGAATTTAGATTTTGACAGTCGTGATGAGAAATACAAATAAATAGACCTTGTGGTCTTAAGATAGTTCCTCACCACTATTGAGTGACTAGAGGTATCAGAATGTAAGGGTATCAAAAAAAATAAGAATGTTATTATTACCTGGTCAATTTTTAACAAAAGAACGAAGGTGTCAGTCGTCAGGAGCGGAGCGCTGGATAGCTCCGCCTCCGGTGACAATGACTCCTGTACGACGCAACAAAGGAGTAGGGGGTATCTACAATTGGTTGGGATCCCAATACCAATAGATTTGATTGTGACTTCTAACTTCTAACTTGTGAATTCTTCCTCAAGAATGAGTGTCGTACACCCAAGATCTATGTTTCCCAAAACTGCGCCCCTAGGGTCGCGAGGTCAAGATACAATTCGATCTAACACAAACTGTAAAAGTCCATTAATTATCGATTCACCAAACCACCTATATGAGCATTTACGAAGTATTTATGCCGGCGCTAAGTTCCACCATGACCGAAGGTAAAATCGTCTCCTGGGTAAAATCTCCTGGAGATAAAGTGGAAAAAGGCGAAACAGTGGTGGTTGTCGAGTCAGATAAGGCAGATATGGATGTGGAATCCTTCTATGAAGGATATCTTGCTCACATCATCGTCCAAGCTGGTGAAACAGCCTCCGTTGGAAGTGCGATCGCTTTATTGACGGAAACCGAAGCTGAAATCGAAAGTGCAGCTCAAGCGAATTCTGGGAGTACTGCGGCTATTGATGAACCAACTCCAGCTATTAAGAACCCAAAAATAGCAGAAACAACCACAGTCGCAACACCCGCTGCTTCTCAAAACGGAACTACCAGCCATACAAATGGTCGGGTGATCGTTTCACCTCGTGCCCGTAAATTAGCCAAGGAACTGAAAGTAGATTTAAGTGGCATCTCTGGTAGTGGTCCTCATGGTCGTATTGTCGCCCAGGATGTAGAAGCAGCAGCAGGAAAATCTAGCAAACAAGCCGCCACAGTCACTCCTGTTCCACCTCCACAACCAACGCCAACCACAACCCCTGTTCCACCTACACCCACTAAAGTTGCTCCTGCACCCGCACCTGCGCCGGCGATCGCTGCATTACCAGGTCAAATAGTACCTTTTACTACCCTGCAAAATGCTGTAGCACGCAACATGGTAGCGAGTTTATCCGTACCAGTTATCCATATCGGTTACACAATTACCACTGATGCGCTTGACAAGCTTTATAAACAAATTAAGTCTAAAGGCGTGACTATGACAACCCTTCTGGCAAAAGCCATAGCGGTGACATTGCAAAAACACCCACTGCTTAATGCCAGATACTCAGAACAAGGAATTGTGTACCATTCTAGTATAAATGTTGCCGTAGCGGTGGCAATGGATGACGGGGGATTGATTACACCAGTATTACAGAATGCAGATATGGCGGATATATACTCTCTATCCCGCGATTGGAAGTCTTTGGTAGATCGCGCGAGAGCGAAAAAGCTGCAACCGGAGGAGTATAACAGCGGTACCTTTACAATATCGAACCTAGGAATGTTCGGTGTAGATAGATTTGATGCAATCCTACCACCCGGACAAGGTTCTATTTTGGCAATTGGCGCATCTCGTCCGCAAATTGTCGCAACAACTGAAGGTTTATTTGGCGTCAAGCAACAGATGCAGGTGAATATAACCTGTGATCACCGCATTATCTATGGTGCTGATGCTGCGGCGTTCTTGAAAGATTTGGCGAAGTTGATTTCGACAAATCCCGAATCTTTGATGTTGTAGTTCGGATCAAAATCAAACCGCCTTGGCTCATAATTGAACTAAGGCGGTTTACAGTAAGTAAAAAATTTGAAGATCGTTTTTGTTTTAATTTTGTTTTCAGGCGGTGCCCGAAAACTATTTCACTGTTTGCAAGCCGAGTCGTAAACCGTAATCTAGCACTAGGCTTAGTAGGGTAATTCCAAGAAATAACAGCAGCACTGGGGGCTAATTCTAAAGTTTGACTCAGTGTATGGGCAAGACCAAGCAATATCAACCGTATTGGACAATAAAGTATCCCAAGTCTTTGCAGCAAGATATATCAAAGCTTGTGAAATACACAGGAGTTGAATGAATAACTCCACAAAACCCAGCAGGCTGTCATTTAACTTATCAAAAAATCGCCTAAACAAAGCTCTCAGTGCTGCCAATATTTCTATGGTGATACAGAACCTAACCGAGACATCACGATTGTGGCGAGGGTAGTAACTCCAAATTGCGCCCACCGCTTTAAGCGGTACCCAATTAGTCGTCACAACTCTTACACCTACAATTACCAACGCTAGCACAAGCACTCCCAAGGTCATCGAACCTTCCACTTGCATCAACGGCGACTCCTGCGTATTTTGTCGCCAGAAAAGACTTGCAGGTAAACACCAACTTCATCCTGGCTTTTAGATCTGTTAGACATCTTAATGATAAAACAGTCTATGGGTATATAAGTCAAGCAATGATATGGACGCCACAGATACAAAACAAGTCGGTAAAACCAAACTTGCCAGTGTCTTCCTCACAACAGCTTTCTGTAGACGCCCTAATGATCGCTTTGTAAAAATGGGGGATTTTTCAAAACCAGGACATTCATTTTATATCAATCGCGTTTATCAACGTGGATTGCTAGCGATGGCAAGCTTATTTATAAGGTGGGAACAATCACAAATACAAGCGGTTGTTGGTCTATTTCTTTTAACTCAACTTCCAAGGTATAAGTCTGGTTTGGTTGCGTATTGTGTAATTCTACACTTAGGCATCCCGGACTTGATGACTCAGCTGTTGCTTGGGCAGCATCTCCTTGGAGGTTCACAATCGCTTTGAATGGTAATTCAGTTTCAACTCTTAGCTTGGTCAGTTGACCTTGAGTTTGGTATTCTACCTTTAGGGTCAGAACACCTGCACTTGTAAGCCATTGTCTTTCTACTACTGGGTTGGTAGCTGAAACTGGCAGAGTTAGATTTTCTAGTAGCTGTTTTGCCGCCAGCAACGAAAGCGCCATCTGTTGCTGTGGCTGTAAGTCTGAGTAATCACTCTCTAGATTCGGCATAGTTTCTAGAGCATCTGAACGAGAGGGACTTCTTAGCACTATTCCTGCTAAGTCATTCAATGTTTGATATTCTTCAGGAAAGAGGCTCTCCACAGCAGCAACGAGTTTTGCCCCTAACGGTATAGAAGAGGCAATCATCGCCTGACACTTCTCCAGCAATTGCTGGAAAATTCTTTCGGGCAGATGAATCGGCAAATTCAGTTTCGATTGCTGTACTGCCCAGCCCCAAACCGGAACCAACTCAAGCGCTGGCTTGTCTAGACATTCGGGATACTCTATAAGCTGAGCTTCCCAAGGAAATAACGGTGGATGATTTTGAATTTGAGTTTGTAACCGACGTTTAACGACGGCTTGGAAACGTTCTTGCACAGTAGGAATTTCTCCCAGTTGAATAGTTCGGGGTAGACACCTTAACTCAAAAGCGCCACCGTTTAAGGCGGCGGCTGTTTGATTAATATGTTCTACCCCTTCATTTTCCTCACAATTGACCAATTTTGGATCGTTGGTTTGGGCCTTTTTTGCCAACAACCAAGCGATTAATTGGTTTTGTAAGGATTCTGAGTCACTATTCATGGGTAGATGCACCTGATCCGGAAATTAGAGAGTTACGAATTTCCCAAGCTTGTTCAAGAATTTTAAACCACCGTTTTTGCATTTGTGCCATCGATAATCCTAAAGTTTTGGCAATTTTTTCATCAGGATGACCTTGTTGTTTCAACTCTAGTAAAGACTGTTGTTTCTCGTCCAGTTGAGCCGTATACACTTCCCATTGCTGAGGAGTTAAGCCCAAATTTGTCTGTAAATCTGCTTCCAGCCACTCGTGAACCAATTCCCAGCGATGCAATAAAGCAAACCTGATTAAATGGTATTTAAAGCGCTGTTGCAAATAATCCCGCTGGCGAGCAGTTAAGCCTAATATTGACTCAATTTCCTGCGCTGATAAATCCTGGAGGCGCAAAGCAAAGTAATCAGCACAATCTGATTGTTGCCGCTCTTCCAAATAATTCATGAGTTCAGAAATCACGACAGAGCGTAACGTATCTTCTTGAGGTTCTGGCTCTGGTTGTGTGGCCATCGCACTTCGCAACTGCTGCACTGCTGGATCTTCCCAAGAGCCATCAGCTTCGTTACCACTACCTTCCGCTGCTTGTTCTATGTCTACGCACGTTTCCGGCGGTTGTTGTTGAGAAAATGTTTGTGCTCGGAGAATAATCAACTGTTGTTGACGCCCTGGTAAAGGAATCCTTCGCTTAGCATAGCGTTCTGTGAATGCCATGTATTCTGCTAATTCCAAAAGTGTTTGAGGACGGTAGGTAGTGCCTAGTTGATTTTCCCGTCGGAAGGCGTTTAATCCCTCTAGGTAAAAACTCTGCAAGAAATCTTCGATGACGACGAGCCGCCCTTGATAACTCAATTGTCTTTGGGGAGGATTGATGTAGCGATAAATAATCGCACTCAAAGTACTGTGTAACTCTATTCTGCCCCGATTGGAACCCAACTCGTAGTACCTCAAACACTGTTGTAAGCGATGTCGGGCAAGGGTCATTGCAGAATTTTCTACAGTCCCGGCAGCTTGGATGCGCTTGCTTTCACTGCAAATTCTATCAACTTCGGCAGCAATTCGTGTTGCCACATCGCGGCAATTTTGCTCCGAAGCTTTGGTTAATTGCTGAAGCTCCTTCAAAAGGAGTTGAAATATCGCCTCCACGCCGATAGAACTTACTCCCTGAATTGTTATGGTTGCGGCTGAATTCATAGTCTGGTGTTTAGAAAGACCCTAACATAGTTATGTACCACCTGTAAGACTGAGGGTATTGGGTTGAGGATTTTGCGTACAACTCAAACGTGCCGAAATCGTGTGTTATGGAATAAATCGGAATTTAATCTTGCCAAATTTTGTTTGATTGTTCGCTTTTGATAGATGTTATTGCCACTACCCATTCACCAGTTTACAGGTCATTATGGACTTAAAAGCACAAATTCAATTGCTAATTGACAATGCACCCCAAGATGGTGTTACTCCGCAACTTGTCACAGCAATCGCTCCTGTCCTCAGCGCGATCGCTCGGAAATTACGCCACTCCCAGTACTATATTCTCCAGAACATGGAACAGAGCTGGGTTTTGACTACCTACCGTGATCGCGCAAATCCACAGTTGGAAAAGCGCATGATTTATGCTTTCCCTAGAATACAGGATGTCCCACTTGGTTCATCTGCTGGGCTTGACCCTCAATTGATAGCTGCACCAATCCCTGTCACTCACATTTTGTTCCAATTGGTAGCAATGGAACCCGTAGACAGTATAGTTTTTTTTGAAACCCCTGGCATCACCACCGACTCAATCGAAGTCCGACGAGCTCAGGTGCAACACTTAATTCACCAACAGTTACAGCAAAACCGAGTAAAAAAACAAATTCCTCCAGATCTTGCCTGACAACAGGAGTGCAGGGCGAGGAAGATAAGGAAAAAACACATAGAATTTTTCCTACTTCACTTCCTCGTTTGCCTTAATAGAGCCTACTCAGTACGTAATCAGCTATCTTCATCAGGGTTTGCCAAGATTCAGAGGATGGAAGATGCGCAAGATGCTCAACAGCTACCTTCGCATGATGTTCTGCTAACTCTCTTGAGCGCTGAATACCTTGACTATCGTGTATCAAGGATATAGCTTGCTCTAAGTCTCCTTTCTGCGCAAACTCTCTATCTATCAGAGCTTCTAAATATGGCTTTTCTTCCAATGCAAATAAAACTGGCGCAGTTAAATTACCGCTTTTCAAATCCGATCCTGCTGGCTTACCCAAAGTATCTGTCGAACTTGTGAAATCTAAAATGTCATCTACAATTTGGAATGCTAAACCAAGGTGACGTCCGTAGCTATACAAATGGTCGGCTGTTTCTTGGGAAACGTTGCTAAGTAATCCAGCGGCTTTTGAACTATTAGCAATTAATGACGCTGTTTTGTAGTAAGTCTTTTTGAGGTAAGTGTCAATCGATATGTTTGTATCGAAGCGATTCAAGCCCTGCTGAATCTCGCCACTAGCCAGATCCATAATCACCTCTGAGAGCAGTTTCACTACATCTAAATTGTCCAGATTGGCTAGATACCAGGAAGATTGAGCAAACAGAAAATCTCCTGCTAAGATCGCTATTCTGTTGCCAAATAAACTATGAACAGTGGGAACACCACGTCGCATTTCGGATTCATCTACCACATCGTCATGTACTAAGCTTGCTGTGTGAATCATTTCTGTAATCTCAGCTAAGCGTCGGTGACGAGGCGTTATGTCTTGTTCGAGCATGGTCGCCCGCGATATCAGCAGGACGATCGCCGGTCTTATGCGCTTTCCCCCAGCTCCAAAGAGATGTTCGGCTGCTGCACAAAGGATCGGATGACCGTTTCCAACTAGCTGTTTCAAGTTGTCTGCTAGTATTTGCAGGTCGGCTTCCACTGGGGAAAAAAGGGAGGTGGCTGGGGTCATGGATGGGCAGACTCTGGCTTTAGTTACGAAAGTTTACATATCCTACACTTATTCTAAGATAACCCTGTCTTAGCGCAAAGTTTTCATGAATCATTAATCATTAGTTTTCGGCATAGCACTTGCGCGCCAGTTTTACAGACGCTTTTGCAACAAGTAGGTCAAATGACCGGCAGCTTTCTTCCAGAATTTGATACGCGCCTAGGCACTTACCAGTAAATAAATATCCAGCCGTCAAACTAGATCTTTCGTCGTAGTCCCAATATTGCGACATACGGCTGGATATTTATTTTTTTGGATCTCCCCAAGGCAAGAGCGCAAACGCGCTTGCTGTAATCGCTCCTCGATAGGCGACTGGTGAGACAGCGCGCATGAGGAGGGTCTCCCCACGACGTAGGCAACTGCGTAAAGTGCGTCTTTGCAGGAGATACCCCATAGCCCTCCGGGTTCGCCAGTCGCCTGCGGAGGGAGACCCTCCCGCAGCGCTGGACTCACCGTAAGGCGTGGTCGTTCCCACTAGATCTCTGCCGTTAGGCACCACAGTTTTTCAGTACAAGCGATGAAACGCGTGTAGCGTGTCATCTACCAAAGCAGCTAAATCTTGTCAACAAAACTTTAATTTTTTATGAAAACACAAAAATATACTTATGCCTATTACAGTATAGAATTTCACTTGTGAGATATTTTTTATACTTTTATTCTCAAAGCATACCTCTGCTCTAGTTGAGAAAATTTCTGTATCTTGAGCAAAACTTTATCTTCAGCCACAGATTTTTGAAGTAGATATGAAAACGAATCAAGAAAAGTCCTACATCCTTTACTCGTCACCAATGATACATCAATTATTTTCTGGGAAAGATTTTCGCTAAATCTTGTATAACGTACAATAGAAAATTTCAAATTTAGCAGAAAAATTAGCCAAAAACTTAGGGTCGTTGTGTTACGCTAACATAAAGGGATTTAATTTTTTCGAGACATTCACATTACTAGAGAAAAATCACCGTTTGGTGTTTTTACTTATAACGTACTGTGATTTTGAATATAGTACTGTAGGCTACATTTAGTGAATATATCTCATTGGTTATACTCCTAGTACATAAGCCTATACAGTTAGAACTATGCGCTTCCTTGTAAAGGAAAAATGCTCTGCTTGATTAGTGTCGCAAAAGTGCATAGCTTGGATAACCAAATAAAGTGTTTCCGTAAAAATGCAGGCTAGGTAGACTGCTCAAGTTGTAGTTACAAATTACTGTTAAGTAATTAAGCTATGGCTTCAGATATAGTTTGCAACAAAAATCGAATATAAATTAAGCCTAGGAAAGAGAGATAGCTCTCTATCTATAGATTTAGCAGTGTCAAAAACAACTATCCACAGTAAATTTGTGCAGTTATGACTCTGCTAAATCTGATTGAATTTTATATTTCTTATACACAAGTGTTAGTAAAAAAATGGTTTACGGGAAAACGCCTATGATAGTTTTTATATTAGCTTCTGGTTATTTGTTAGCGGTTTATCTACTATTAGCTCTAGCAAAGAAAACCGGAAAAAAAACTACCGCCACAAATCTCTCTTTAGGGATACACTCTAAACGGGGACGCATAATCTCAAGTTCGGATAATCACTAACGATAAACACAAAGTATACAATATATAACCAGAATCCAAATGAGTCACCCATATCGCCCGAGAATTGGGCGTAAGAAGTAGAAGAGTATGAGTACAAGCGTATTTCTATCTCGTGGTGTCGTATTCGCAATAGGGTAGTGTCAACTAACCTTCATGACTCATTAATCATTTAGTCAAGGTTAAAAACCTTGACTAAATGATTAATCAACAAGACATTATAAACTAGAAAATGTGACATTTGTCAACTGTACTGGCTCAGTAGCTGGAGTATAACCCAACCACTGTAAAGAGGACTGCGCAAATTGTTGTGGACAACCACTGACCGCAAAGCGAGTTGGCAAAGGTGGGTATGTATTTCTCAAGCCCAAGATATCTAAATCCTGAGCACAAGCAGCAACTACATATTGTGCTGGGTCAACTAGCTTGACGTGGGAAGGGAGGAGTGATCGCAAAACTGGTGCCAATAAAGGATAGTGAGTACAGCCATAGACTAATGTGTCGATTTCATGCTGCAATAGTGGATCTAGATATGAGCGTACCACTTGTAGTGTGTAGGGTTCATAAATGCGGTTTTGCTCAATTAGCGGTACAAACTCTGGGCAACTCACTTGCCAAACTTGGACATTGGGATTTATCTCTAGGATAGCATGGCGATAGGCGTTGCTTTTGGCGGTTGCAGCAGTGGCAATAACACCAATGCGCTTTCCACTGTTAACTGCTGCTCTTGCTCCCGGTAAGATCAGACCGAGAATTGGCATAGAGAATTCCTCACGTACCGCCTCCAGGGCTAAGGCCGAACTCGTGTTACAAGCCATAACGACCATTTTGACATGCTGTTGTTGCATCCAGGTGAGAATTTCACGTGCAAACTGTAAAATTTCTGTTTGCGAGCGAATCCCATATGGAAGTCGAGCTGTATCCCCAAAGTAAATAATCGATTCATTAGGGAGTTGACGGTAGAGTTGGTGTAGAACTGTTAAACCACCTACACCACTGTCAAAAATACCAATTGGGGCACGTTGCGGTGCTTCAGAAAAATCATAAAGATTACCTTCAAAGGTAAAAGATGAAAACACAGGCGGATATCGTTAATTTAATAAGTTGTTAGTGGTTAGTTGTTAGCTACTAGTGATGAATCGTTAATGGTTAGTTGGTAGTTCTCAGCGCTTAGTTGTTAGTGGTTAATTGTTCCACTCACGACTACCCACTACTGACCCTAGTGGAAACGGTCACGCCTTAGAGCTATGGAGTACGCAAGCGAGTGCACGCCTTACGCTTATCGGGATGCGTCTGGTAGAGGAGATACGCCACTTTGCTTATGCTGGGGAACCATGAACAACGGTTCCACAATAAACGTGGAAATCACCAAAACCTCGGCGACTACCCACCGCAAGTGGCTCACTATCTACTTACCTTTGCCGCAAGTACAGTAATATACCATTAGCGATTGCCTCTGCCATTCTATTTTGGTATTCAGGGCTTCCCAGCCTAGGATTATCCTCCTGACCACTCATGTAACCTGTTTCTACTAAAATCGAGGGCATAGAACTTTTTCTGAGAACATAGAACCTTGCTTTGCGTACTCCCCGGTCTTTGAGAGTGGGGATACTTCGGAGAATGTTACTGTGGACAACACGAGCCAAATCTAGCCCACTGTCATAATAGTAAGTTTCCAACCCATTCACGTCAGGACGACGATCAACAGAGTTAGCGTGAACGCTGACAAATAAATCAGCATTTGCTTGAGTTGCCATATCCACCCGTCCCTGAAGGGTCACAAAGTAGTCAGTATCACGCGTGAGTGCAACCTGTACGCCATTTTGCTGTAAGATGCTCGCTATTCTTCTGCCAATAGGTAAAACAACATCTTTTTCCAACAGTCCACCCAAACCAGGAGCGCCAGAATCGTGACCGCCATGTCCTGGATCAATAACGATGACAACGCGTCCATTAGGCACGCGGGGACGCGGCATTGGCTGCGGCATTGGCTGCGGCATCATCTGCGGCATTGGCAGCTGATTGTTCGTCATTGATCCTAAGGATGATGGTTGTGGGTTTGATCGTGGTAAGGGAGGTAAACTAAAACGGGGAGTTAATGGAGAAAAGGAGCGTTGTAATTCTAAAGACAAAAGCTGACTAGTTAGTTGATTGAGTTGTCCAATTCGCACACCTCCTGCTGGTTGGATGTAGACGGCAACACTACGGGGGTCTTGTTGTTGCAGGCGTACGCGCAGAACTGGACTACTAGCGTCAAATCGTGGTCCTCTAACGCTACCTGCCAACTTAGCATTGGGAATGATGATCCGATATAGACCAGAAGCTCTATCCCAACCACTATTAGTAGACGAGAGAGGTTGGTCGCCTCTAATAAGGAGTTGCCCACCACTAGCAGTCAGTTCTACAGACTCAATTGTAGATAGTGAGTCACTTGCTGGCGGGGTTTGGTTGGAGCTTCTCTGGGTGACATTCCCAGCTATGTTTGAATTAGGAAGATTACTACTATTACCCGTAGTCTCTGTGGATAATTTGCTTGCATCACCATTAGGCAGAAGTACTAAACCGCCGAAGCTACTCACGCTTGCTCGCCAGTCAGGGCTACTTTTGTCTACCCACAGCGTCATACGAACACCAGTAGACGTTGTTCTTAGTTGAGTGAATTCAATACGTTTTATACCGTACTTATTGACTGCTATATTCTGCTGTGAAAAACGTGGTGACAAAGATGCACCAAGTATATCGATATTAAAAGCACTCTTGTCACTGCTGCGAAATGTCTGGATTTGAGGATTTGGACCATTTGTGCGGACAAACAAACCATCACCTGTAACACGTAAACTCTCAATTTGAGTCAATCCTTGAGCATTGCTGATAAGTGTTTGTTTTTGCGTTGACCTATCAGTAGGATTGACAACTAAATCTTTACTTGGTGTTGAATCAGTATTGACAATTACGTCTTTAGTGGCTGTGGAGTTGTCAGGCTTTACCACACTATAGACATTAAAAGAATTGTTGCCAGAAGATGAAGGAACTTGTTCAACTTGTGGAGTTGGTAACTGTACTACCCAACGATTAGAACTTTTGCCTTCAAATTTCACCTGCTTTGGATCGAGGCTATAACCTGGACTAAGTTCAATGACTATACGAGTTGTTTGTCCATCAAACTGACCGACACGAACAGTACGAATTGCACTACTATTCACCGGCTGAATCAACTGCGAACGTCCAAAGTCGGTTCCAGGCAAATCAATAACCACTCGGGTGGGGTTGAACAGGAGTTGCGCTTGGGGTTGAACAGCACCTTCAGTGTTGATTTCTAATCGGTTTTGACTGGCATCAAAACGCCAAAATTGTAGTTTCGCAGCTTGGGCTTGCGATTGTAGCATGAAGACAGTAGTAGTTGCAACAGTAACAGGTAATAACCAGTTCATTTTCACAGTCTTTTCTCCTGATTCGTACTTCTGAGATCTGTCAAGATGTCAAAGTCTAGGGAAATCCTCACACTAGCACCGCTCAAATCTTAGCGGCAAATACGTAATTAACTCGTAGAAAGATCTTAATAGCGCTCAACTGTGGCATGCCCTCTCAGTTTGTGTATGCTTTTATGGCACAGAAAATGCAGTTTGCAAAGCATAATCATCACACCAATCTAAAAATAATAGAGTAGTCAATCTTGGTCATTTTTGCTTAACTTTGTAAGAACTTTATATTAATTTGTCTGATTCCTAGATATCTTAGACTGTGTTCACTGATCTGGTAAACAGAGCACACTCTCCAAAGTAAAATCTAGGGCATAAAGCGAATCACTCTGTGAAGTAGACCAGACGCTACACCCCACATAAGAGTTCTCAGCAGAACTTAAGGTTATGAGTAGACTTGGACTTTGGCATTAACATAAGACTCATATTGTCAAAAATTATATTTAATATTGAAACAAAATAGTAGTTTCCGATCAGATCGTGTTCCGGTGTCAGCAATTACCAGACTCCACACATAATTTCTTAGATCTCAGCACAAGAAAGTATTTTATAATACTAAAGGTATCATTATTTACAAAAAAAACCGAAACAGAAGTTCCGGTAAAAGAATTTGCTTAGTTAGTTATAGCAGTCGAAGCGTAGATTAAGACATAAACTAATGAGAAAATACGGACACTACAATACTTCAAAGCCTGTTAAGCGTTCCCTGCTATATAAACTACTGAGGCAGTTATCAAAGTTTCAGACACTGATAACTGCCTCAGTAGTTTTTTTAAAACGGTACGAATTTGTACTTTGGCATTTCAAGTATTTTACTTTTGCTTTAAGTACTGAAGAACACCATCAGCAATCCCCTCTGCCATTTTATTTTGATACAGTCGGTTGGACAACTTAGCAGCGTCCTCACGACCAGTTAAATACCCTGTTTCCACCAAAATTGCTGGCATAGAATTTTTTCTTAAGACATAGAATCTAGCTTTGCGCACGCCACGGTCTCTCACATTGACACTTCGGAGAATGCTCTTATGAACGATCTGAGCTAGGCTTAAACCGCTGTCATAATAGTATGTTTCTAAACCACTCACTTCAGGACGATCATCACCTGCTGAGTTCGCATGGATACTGACAAAGACATCAGCATTGGTTCTCTCTGCTATGTCTACCCGTCCTTGAAGAGTGACAAAATAGTCTGAGTCACGGGTTAGTATTGCTTGGTAACCACTTCGGTCTAAAATTTCTGCCACCCTTTTGCCAATAGGCAAAATAATATTTTTCTCTTGAATACTACCAATACCAACTGCTCCAGAGTCTTTACCGCCATGTCCTGGATCAACGACAACGACGACTCGTCCCTTACGAACAGGAAGCTTCGGGCCTACAGGCTTGATTGGCTGTAATGCCAAAGGCTGTGGGTTTTGTCGTTTTATGGGTGGTAAACCAATGGGTGGTTTGATAGAAGGGAGACGTTCTAATCCCAAAGACAAAACCTGACCATTCAGTTTGTTAACTTGCCCAATTCGCACTCCTAATGCTGGTTGGACATAGACAACAACAGTACGGGAGTCTTGTTGCAGCAAGCGCACGCGCAGAACAGGGCTACTAGCATCGAAATTTGGACCTTTGACTGCAGAAGCCAACTTAGCATTGGGAATGGTGATACGAAATTGATTAGATGACTGATCCCAACTAGTACTAGCAGATGAGAGACGTTGATCTGCTTTAATCAGGAGTTGCGTACCACTACTAGTCAGTTCTACAGCCTCAATTGTGGAGATTGTATCGATTTTTGGTGGCTCCACAGCAGGAGTGGGAGGATTATCTGGTGGAGTAATAGAATAACTATTTCTGGGCGACTCACTCGCATAACGATTATTTGGTAGAACGACTAAACCATCAGAAATATCAGAACTGCTTGTGCTTATGCGCCAATCAGGAGTATCTTTGTCTACTCGCAGCGTCATCCGGACTGCTGGTGGTGTTTTTTGCAGTTGAATCATTTCAACTCGGTTGACACCATGTCTATTTATAGATCTATCGCGAGCGCCAAAATTTGGTGACAAAGTAGCACCAGGAATGTCAACGAAGATGGTTTTGCGATCGCGGCTACGAATGATCTGAGTCTGAGGATTTCCACCACTGGTGCGCAGAAAAAAACCGTCCCCTGTAACTTGCAGACTCTCAACTTGAATAGTCCTTTCTGCAACGACAACAGCCTTAGAAAACTCAGGTTTTTTCTCACCGTCAGAATCTACTGTCACCACATTGTAAATATTTCTTGGCGGTGGGATGACCACTTCTTCACTTTTTGGGCTTGGTGAAGCTTTTGGGGTTGGGGATGCTGGTGAGGAGGCAACTCCCTCAGTTTGTGGCGTTGGTAATTGTACTGTCCAGCGACTGGCACTTTTCCCTTCAAATTTTACTTGCTTGGGGTCGAGGGTATAACCAGGATTCAGTTCAACAACTATACGAGTTGTTTGTGGATCAAATTGACCAACACGAACAGAGCGAATCGCACCGCCTACTGACTCCGTCAACTGGGGACGCCCAAAATCAGTTCCTGGCAAATCAATAACCAACCGCGTAGGGTTGAAAACAAGTTGCGCCTGGGGTTGAACTGGACCTTGAGTATTGATTTCTAATCGGTTTTGACTGGCATCAAAGCGCCAAGATTGCAATTTCGCGCTTTGTGCTGCTTGAGCTGGCGACAATAGCGTCAAAAGACTAGTCGTTACAAAGGTACCAGGTAGTAACCAGTGGGTTTTCACAGTGTTTTCTCCTGATTCGTATTTATGAGAGTCTATGAAGTGGAGAAGCACCCAGAACACAAAACGCAGAATTTAGTACAGTCAACAGTGAACAATTATCAGTAAACAGTGAATTGATAACCCTATGGCTAAACGCCACGCCTTACGGCTCGAACGCCCGTCGCCTAGGGAGGGAGACCCTCCTCATGCGCGCTGGCTCACTGATAACTGAATAACTGACTTCTGAGTTTTTTGTTGGTCAAAGTTTTGGTAAATCTTCACACTATCACCGCTCACAACATTGCTTTGGTGGCACAAGCATCATTTTTTGATTTCATCAAGACATTGTTATAGTGATTATTTTTGAATATAATCCAAATTTGGTGATAGCAAAGCGTGTTATTTACCTAATATCTATTAAGGTTTTACCATTAGGAGTAGCTATTGTTCTGTATTAATCCTTCTTAGATACTAAATTGAATGATTGGCGTCAAATTCTAACACGCTGCCAATAGCTTTTCATGCCGTTATGGCATTTTTTTGTTGTTAGATATTTGATTGAGACCCTCCAGACGACTTCCCGACTTCTTAGCAATTTCCATAAAAGTATCCGTCGGTAGCTAAACACTTCATCCATCAAAAAGAGATTTTTTATATTGTCTGATTTGGTAGTCGTCAATGCACCGACTGATAATACTCCCACTGTTTTATGAGGAAGCATCCCAATACATGTAAAAATACGCTTGTCATTGTGTAGACGCTTTTACTGCTTTGGGCAGGGTGTGAAACGAAGTGCTGCGTATCTGCTGCACAGATGCTCTTACCCACAGCATGACAATGAATTTAGAGAATTGGGATGTTATACCAACCTCTCTATAAACTTACACTTAATATAATTAATCAGAAATGACGGTAAAACCCCAGGATGTAAAACCATATCATTACGAAATATTAAGTGCCACTTCATGGAGATTTAGTATTAGTCTTTTCTGATGTGAACTTGACTTTTCGGTGCACCTGTTTAACTGCTAAAGAAATACCTAATTTTGGATGAGTGAGCAAGAAGGAAGATAAAACAAAAGTAACATTCCTAATAGACTTTTTTCAGAAGTAGGTAAGGGGTAAGGGATAAGGGGGAAAAATCTAAAAATTTTTTCCTTTTAACCTTTCTCCTTTCCCCAAGAAGTGCAAAAATAACTTTTGCACTCTTGTCTCATCTTGTCTAATGAGTGCTGGCATTTAGAACAAACTCCTTTTTTAGTTTAAGGAGACGAAGACTTTGGAATCAAAGTTTCCATTAGTAATAGCAAAAGTACAAAATATTCATATTTTGAAGTTTAGTAGATCATGAACTTGTCGTACAGCAGTGCGGATGATTTTTTTCAGAGGAGAGAAAAAACTGACTGATAAAATTTAAGCGAATCGTAACAGAGTGGAACCTTAATTATGCTAGCTAGCAAAGCACTCCTGAGCTTGCCTCCTGAAGAAAAAACAATCAAATTGGGGAGAACGCCTTGAGCTTTGACTAACCCACTTGGGGTGCGCTGGCTCCTTTGAAGCGTTGTACACCTATGAGGAATAATACGAACCTTGGATGAATGTGCCCGGAAATATCAGAAATTTTGTTGCTGGTATAAACTTCAACTTAAATTAGAAAGAAGAAGATATTACTTAGACAAATTTACAACTCAGTCGTTATCTAAGTACAGACGCTCTAAATCATGCGTCTGTACTCAAGAATTTTACTTATCGTCTTGAGAATCTGGTGATTCTATAACCAACGATTTTCCGGAAGAATTATCTAAAAGCATTTCCTGTATTGCTGTAGCTGTTGTTGGTTCTGGGAATACGAGCCGCAAAAGAGGAGGTGCAATAAATGTTGTCAGAATGACCATCATAATAATAGCCGCCTCCAAAGGTTTCGAGAGAATACCAATGGAAGAGCCAATACCAAGAAACACTAAGCCTACCTCACCTCTGGGAATCATACCCACACCAATTGCTAAACGGTTGATTTGAGGTTGACCAAATACACTGAAGCCAGTGACAACTTTACCTAGGATGGCAATAATTATCAGAAAAACTGCCATGACTAAACCTTCCTGATTACTGGGAATGGCTGGGTTTAAAACCCCTAAATCAGTTTTTGCCCCAACAGTAACAAAGAAAATTGGCACCAGTATATCAGCAATTGGAAGAACTTGCTTTTGCAATTCCACACGCTCATCTGTTTCGTCTAAGACCAAACCAGCAGCAAAAGAACCTAAAATTGCCTCTAATTGAATGGCAGCGGCAAAGTATGCCATCACAAAGGCAAAGATAAGTGCTGGTATCACTAATCCACCACGAGTTTTTAACTTTTTCGCAATTGCTACAAAGGTATTACTGAAAACATTTCCAAGAACAATTGCGCCCACTAGGAAACTACTGGCACTAATGATCAGATAAATGACTTTACCGACATCTACTGAACCTTCTTTTGCAAGACTTGCCACCACTGCTAAAACGATAATTCCTAAGACATCATCAATTACAGCAGCACCTAAAATAATTTGCCCTTCTTTGGAGTTGAGACGCCCAAGTTCTGACAATACCTTAGAAGTGATACCAATACTTGTAGCAGTTAAAGCTGCTCCTGCAAAAATTGCTGGTACTGCTGGAATACCAAAAAAAGCCATTAATCCTACCGTACCAGCAGTAAAGGGTACTACCACACCCACTACCGCTACCACACTCGCTTGGACACCTACAGCTACCAAATCTTTGATGTTTGATTCCAAACCAATTTCAAACAGCAGAATGATGACACCAAGTTCTGACAATACGGAAATGACCTCAGACTGCGTTTTAAACACAGCATCAGCAGCGGCTGGATTCAGACCACCAGTGGTTTGAAGGAAAGTCATGATTAAAGAGTTGGAACTATCTGCGCCCCCTTCTGGAAACACTAATAGATGGAGGACAGAAATACCTACCACGACACCAGCTACCAGTTCTCCCAACACTGGCGGTAACCCAAAGCGGTTTGAAAGTTCTCCGCCAACTTTACTAGCAAGGTAAATGACGACCATGCTCAGCAGCACTGCTGCTAGTACTAGTGAACTATCTGCTGTTTCTGTCGCGGTTGCGAATAAGGGTAATGAGAAGGTTGTGAAATCTAACTGCATTGATTATTCTGGAAAATCCTTCCCTCTAATTTACAAGTTCATTGAACACTACACTCATAGAGGCGCTACAAAAAGCATTGATAAATCAATTCATGCCCCCTGTTAATTCGATAAAGCGCTGCCAATGAGACTGTCATACTGGGACTAGAGATAGTCTGCAAGAGGGGTGGACTACTAGGGAGCCAGATGCGTGGCTGTTGGGAAACCCTCAAAGCAGCAGGTTGTCGTCACCGCCTGCGCCGTGCTGGTTCACCAAATCACCAGTTTCCATCGTACGCAGATGCTTAAGAGCCAAACGCAATTGCTAACTAATCCCAAACTGTATTGCTATCCCGTTCTAAATAGCAGTAGGAATACTCGTCTGGTTCTGTTTTCAGCAGCCAGTATCCCATAAATTTTCTCCTTCAATTGTTTGCAGTTAACAGTTAACAGTATTCCAATAGCTATTTTTCAGTTACTAAAAATGTAACTGCTTAGACTTTAGACAGTAATCGTGTCAAAGTAAAAATACCTCCTATTTAGACACACTACCGCTTGTGTCTTCTCCAAATGGATAGGGAGTGTTAGTTGTGTGTTGTTTCTTGTTAGCAATGAGTGGTTAGTTTTTGGTTCAGCCTAACCACTCAGGATTTTTCACAACTTACTAGATCTTCATAGATGAATAATTTTTAGAGGAGTGAACGTTTTGTGAATACAAATGCTATATTTGGTTCTCAGTTAAATGCTGGGAACCGGTGGAAATTTCTATTTTTAGCGTTGCTTGTATATATAAGTAGTACCCAACCTGTTTTGGCGCAGCAGAAAGAGACGATGTTGCGTACTTTGAGTGTTAATGGTCGTGGAATGGAGACCATTCCTACAACTTTGTCTCAAGTCAGTTTGGGAGTAGAGGTTCAGGGAAAAACAGCACAGCAGGTACAACAAGAAGCTGCTCGCAGGTCATCTGCAGTGGTTGCTTTAGTAAAAAGCCGTAATGTGCAAAAATTACAGACCACGGGGATTAGTCTCAACCCAGTATACAGTTACGACAATAAAGTGCAGCGGATTACAGGCTATGCTGCTTCTAATGTTGTCAGTTTTCGGATTCCCACTGAACGCGCGGGTACTCTGTTAGATGAAGCGGTCAAAGCTGGTGCGACTCAAATTAACGGCATAAGTTTTGTTGCTAGCGATGAGGCGATAACCCTTGCTCAACAACAAGCATTAAAAAAAGCCACTCAAGATGCTCAACAGCAAGCTCAAGCAGTTTTGAGTACTTTGGGTTTCCAACCTAAAGAAGTTGTCAACATTCAAATAAATGGAGCCAGCACACCTCCACCACCAAGACCTGTATTACGTGCCGAGTATAGTAAGGCAGCAGCATTAGATGCTTCCACCCCTATAGTCGGTAGTGAGCAGCAGGTGGAAGCTACGGTGACATTACAAATTAGTTATTAGTCACCTGTTTTGACCGAGACAATTTTAGATTTTGGATTTTGGATTAAAGCTTCGGCTTCGCTCAGCTTTAACCCTTAGCGTTCGCCCTTGGCGTGTCCGAAGGACTCAGCCGAAGGGTTAAAATCTAAAATCAAAAAAAAGGTTTCAAGCCCCTGACTTGAGTCGTGGAGAAAAATAAATTTTCTTGGGATCTCAAGCCCCTGTCTTCGGTGATATGGGGTCAATCCTTCGGCTAAGCTCAGGGTTAATCTAAAATCTAAAATTCAAAATCCAAAATTGATTGACTTTTTACTAAATTAGAAATTATCAGGACTCATATCTACATCCGCATCTTCGACATCCCGTTTAGAACCTAGCAGTTGCAGCTGATCCACGATGATAACGGGTGTGGAGCGATTTGCTCCTGTGGCGCGATCGCTCCAACTATCAAATTTTAAGGAACCCTTAACAGCAATTTGTTTGCCTTTACGCACGTAATCACCTGCTACCTGCGCTGTTTTTCCCCATAATTCCAGATTAAACCAATCAGTATGTTCGCTGTCTCTTGTACGCCGATTGACTGCTAGTGTCAATTTACACTTGACACTACCTGACTCGAAATACTTCATATCCGGGTCAGTTCCTACACGACCAATGAGGGTAACGATATTTATGCTCATGTGCAATTTTCAGTACAAATGTATTTGTATTGTGAATACCATAGTAGCCAATTGCTATATTGTCTAGCATTGCGTTCCATAAAAAATAATTACAGTTGCCAAACACATGATATTAATCACTCTGTGGAAACTCTAAAACAATACGGATACACTTATGCCGCCTAGGAATATAGAACAATGGAAGCCTGAGACTGGTCAAAGATTACGAAAAATATATAAAAAGATAATCTAGTTTACTGGACTCAGGTTAAAAAACATAATACGATCCTGCACAATTCTCATTTGTGGCAGTACTGAAAAAATATCAAAATTAGGGGGCCAACGCGTGGGTCTTTTTAGTAAATTTTCCTTATCGCGGGATATGGGTATTGACCTTGGTACCGCAAACACCCTCGTTTATGTATCAGGTAAAGGCATTGTTCTGCAAGAACCTTCCGTAGTGGCGATTGACCTAAACGAAAAGGTTCCAATAGCAGTTGGAGAAGAAGCAAAAAAAATGCTCGGTCGCACACCTGCGAATGTAATTGCAGTGCGCCCCTTGCGTGATGGTGTCATCGCTGACTTCGATACAGCAGAAGTGATGCTAAAAAGCTTTATCCAAAGAGTCAACGAGGGCAAATCTCTAGTATTACCAAGAATTGTCATTGGTATTCCTAGTGGGGTAACAGGGGTAGAAAGAAGAGCTGTCATGGATGCGGCTTCTCAAGCTGGGGCAAGAGAAGTTTACTTGATTGATGAACCAGTGGCTGCAGCAATTGGGGCAGGACTACCTGTCACTGAAGCAACAGGCAATATGATTATTGATATTGGTGGCGGGACAACAGAAGTTGCCGTGTTGAGCCTCCAAGGGACAGTGCTTTCTGAATCAGTACGTATTGCTGGAGATGAACTGACCGAAGCCATCATGCAGTATCTGAAGAAAGTTCATAACCTAGTCATAGGGGAACGTACTGCTGAAGACATCAAAATTCGCATAGGATCAGCATATCCCACTCATGATGATGATGAGGCCATGATGGAAGTTCGAGGCTTGCACCTGCTTTCTGGTTTACCGCGAACTGTCACAATTAAAGGGCCAGAAGTACGTGAAAGTATGTCGGAACCTTTGTTGGTGATTATCGAAGCGGTGAAGCGGACTTTGGAACGCATCCCGCCAGAGTTGGCATCAGATATCATTGACCGAGGAATTATGCTAGCTGGTGGAGGTGCGCTGCTCAAAGGAGTAGATACCTTAATCAGCCATGAGACTGGAATAGTAACGCACATCGCTACTGACCCATTAAGCTGTGTTGTTATGGGCACAGGTCGTGTGTTAGAAAATTTCAAGCAGATGGAAAGAATTTTCAGCGGGCGTTCTCGCAATATGTAACACAAGCGCTATTAGATATTGGGTTCGATAGCGTTGCGGGAATCCAATATCTTAATTTATATTACAGCTAAAAAAGGTTTCTTATGTTTACGGCACGTCGGTGGTGGGAGCGCAGAGGATTACAAATAGGGTTGCTAGGTATAGTTGTTGGTGGTGCTTGGGTGCTTCGACAAACTCAAGGTGCTCTAATGTTTGAGATATATGAAGGGATAACCCGTCCAATTCAGATGTTGCAGACACCACCTGCTCAAGAAGAACGTTTCAAAGGTGGTCAGCTTTTGGAACTGCAAACCCAGATCACAGAACTGAAAAACCAAAATAAAAAGTTAAAACAGTTATTAAGCTACGTAGAAAAAGAACCTCCATCATCCCGCCCCATTGTCGCGCGAGTAATGACGCGTGGTGCTGACAACTGGTGGCAACAAGTGACTCTCAATCGTGGAAGCCTTGCAGGTATTCAGGAAGGTTATATCGTTAAGGCTGATGGTGGATTGGCGGGTCTGATAGAAAGCGTAACTCCCAATACTAGCCGTGTGCTGTTAATTAGTGATCTCAAGAGTCAAGTTGGTGTAACAGTCAGCCGCACAGGGGCAAAGGGTGTTTTGCGAGGAGATTCCTCTGCTGATGGAGTCCTGGAATTTTATGAAAAAGTCCCAAATGTAAAACCTGGAGACGTAGTTACTACATCTACCTATAGTCAGAAGTTTCCTTCCGGATTGGCTATCGGACGAGTGAAGTCTTTAGATTTAAAGAAACTTCCCGCATCAGTGGGGAAAGTGGAACTTTTCCCGTCGATACGCTCTTTGGATTGGGTGGCGGTATATCCTAAACCACAAACTCAGAAACCAGAAAATGTCGGTTCTGTCAATCAAAAGTCAGAAAAATCTAAATGAAACAATGAGGACTCCTCAATTACAAAGCACTAGCAAAAAGAAGCCAAAACCGCCAAGACGAAAACCCAAAATTCAAATCGTCGCCCTTTCTCGTTGGCACCCGCGCTTACGTCAGTTCACTGATTGGGCGATCATAACTGGATCAGTCATGTTATGCTTACTGATGCTGTTAATCCGAATTCCTGGTATGGAATTATTGGGAATAGGACCAAACTGGCCTGTGATTTGGGTAGTAGCTTGGAGTGTCAAGCGCTCAGCTTTTAGTGGCGCATTCGCAGGTGTTGTTTTGGGTTTACTACAAGATGCTATGACATCACCTGATCCAACTCATGCTTTGAGTTTGGCGGTGGTTGGAAGTCTAACTGGTCTGTTGCAGAAGCAGCGTTTTATACAAGAAGATTTTATTTCTATTGCCTTAATTGTCTTTGGTATGGCACTATGGTCAGAGACAATTTTTGCATCGCAGTTGATTTTAATGGGCGATCGCAATCCGGCAGATGTCTGGGCATATTTTCAAAAAGTCGCTCTTGCCTCTGCCATTCTCAGTAGCCTCTGGGCACCAGTACTTTATTTTCCCCTAAATCGCTGGTGGCAGCAACTAAAATTAGCACAACAGTCATAAATCAGTGAAGAAGAATTCACCAATTCAGAAATCTTCTAACAAAGTACCAAGTGCGGAGTGTGGATAATCTGGGTTTAAACCCACAAAGGAGTGAGGAGTGAGGAGTCAGATTAATTGACTCTTCACTCCTAAATTTTTCTGGAATATACGCATCCTTATAACAAAATAATTCAAGCTAGAGTAAATTCATCTTTTGTAACTACAAGATTATTACTCTCTTGCGAAGAATTATGGATAATTTACCAATGATCGCTCAACCAGATGCTTTGATTGCAGGGTCAGGATTTCAGGATGATTCACATCCAAAACAAACACTGGGAAGTGACTTTGACCACGCTATGATGCGGCGGTGTATAGAACTCGCCCGTCGCGCTTTAGGACGCACTTCCCCAAACCCAATGGTTGGGGCGGTGATTGTCAAAGATGGCGAGATTGTTGGCGAAGGGTTTCATCCGCGTGCTGGTGAGCCGCACGCAGAAGTTTTTGCCCTGAAAGCAGCAGGTGAAAATGCTCGTGGAGCAACGATTTACGTGAGCTTGGAGCCTTGCAATCACTATGGACGTACTCCCCCTTGTTCAGAAGGATTGGTAGCCGCTGGGGTCGCTAAGGTGGTTGTGGGGACGGTTGACCCTAATCCACTTGTTGCAGGTGGTGGTATCGCCCGTCTACGGGCTGCGGGGATAGAGGTTTTGGTGGGAGTCGAAGAGCAAGCTTGTAAAAAGTTAAATGAAGGCTTTATCCACCGCATTCTCCATCATCGACCTTTTGGTATTTTAAAATATGCCATGACTTTAGATGGCAAAATTGCGACGACGACTGGTCATAGTGCTTGGGTGACAAATAAGGATGCTCGCAGCGAAGTTCATCAATTGCGAGCCGGTTGCGATGCGGTGATTGTGGGTGGAAACACAATTAGACAGGATAATCCTTATTTGACTAGCCATCGCGAAGGAGCACATAATCCCCTGCGGGTGGTGATGAGCCGCAGTTTGGATTTACCTCAAAACGCTCGTATCTGGGAAACTGCAGAAGCTCCCACTTTGGTTTTCACAGAAAAAGGAGCTAATCCCGATTTTCAAGAGTTGTTGCGGAACCTGGGAGTGGAAGTGGTGGAGTTAACACCACTCACACCAGATAAAGTGATGGCGTATTTATACGAGCGAGGATTTTGCAGCGTGTTATGGGAGTGCGGTGGTCTTTTAGCTGCTAATGCGATCGCCCAAGGAGCAGTACAAAAAGTTTTTGCTTTTATTGCTCCTAAAATCGTTGGTGGTGCTCATGCTCCTACACCTGTGGGTGACTTAGGTTTGACCTCCATGAGTGAGGCGCTATCCTTGGAACGTGTAGAGATACGGGTAGTTGGTTCTGACTGTTTGGTAGAGGGTTATTTGCCGAGTCATCAGTTATGAGTCATATGAGTCATGAGTCATCAGTTATGACTTTTGACTTTTAGGAATACTGACGTTCTTGAGCCAAATCACGGATCAGTGCTAGCCGAGATTTAACGTAGTCACTGAGAAAATCGCTTTCATGACAATCTAGCAAAGCTTGGGTTTTGATTTGTTTGACCAACCACTGTACCAAGCTAGCATCATCGAGCTGCAATAGCGTCTTAGTTTGTGTAGTTTCCACTACAGACCAAAGCTGACGCATAACTTTGGGAGTCATTAGACCTCCATTGAAGATAGCCAGTGCTGTTTTCAGGATACACAATTGTGGTAGTAGGTTTTAGTCTTAATGTAGAGGCTGACACAAGTGTTATTAAAAACTTAATATATTGAGTTATAAGTTGATAATCATTCAGGATTAATAGTTTTAAATAATACCTGAACAAAAGTAGTATTGTTTTGCGCTGCATGAGTTTTGACTTTTTGCTTGTGTTGTTCTGCGTCTCAACGTCTACCTGTGCTGTAGGTTCGCTTATTTTTCAGATTTTAGACAATTTTGTAAATACTTGTTAAGCACACAATCAATTTTATTTTGATTGAGTAGTGAAACCAAATATGCTGATTACCCAGTTTGAGAAACTTGGTTTTTTCAAGCTTTACTTTTCTTTACAAATAAACGATGAAGGAGATCCAAAAAAATGCTTACCCTTCAATAATTGATTGGGCACTTTTTATGGCGATCGCAACTTTCTCGCTATCACCGCGAACATTGGTTGAATTCCTGTATGAGCCTTGCAAGTAAGCGTCATAACGAACACTAGAAATCCACTGATAATTACTCAATGCGTTCCTAATAGATGTATGAGTCTGCTGGGCTGATACAGTTGCTCCTTGATTTGACCATGTTTGAAGTTGAGATTCAGAAATAGCCATACTGTATAGCTTGCTTAGAAGTAGAAAGAGAAGGATAACTAAGGTTGTTGTATTGAAGCAGATGCAACTCTTCTCAAAGCTTCTTCTCGTGTTAGATACTCACGAGAAATAAATTTGAATTCCATAGTTCCAAGATTCTGCCTACCACGCCCAGTGAAGTAATCTCCTGCCAACTCTTTCCCATCTGGCGATAGTTGTAAATTAGCTGTTCCTCTATGAGCGTTCATTGTATTAACACTCAATGCTGATGGTTCGTTCATATACTCGTATTTTAAGCTAGGCTCAGAAGAATCATGCGTATTAACTGATGCCATAATAGAATATGAACTGGAGTTTTGTGTAACCAATCGTACATTAATACGTGTCCAAGTTTGTCGAATATATAAAATTATTCCTGGGACATCAGTACCACCGCCATAAGATGAATGAATAACCCCTACCCATGTACCTTGAAGATTGGGAATAGATGAGAAAGATATAAATTTAAATTTTTGACACCATAAAAACTTATCAAACCATTGGTAAATTAAACCGTAAAAGCCCATTACCGAGGGAGCATCAATCCACCAAGGAACTTCTAATTTCATATTCTTCACAATAGAACTGAGTAGCAGTGCAGCAGCCACAGCAAAAAATGCCAGCCAAACTGGAATTGATTCTCGCTCTGAAGTATCTGTTGCATAAGCGTGCATGAGATTTTAGCTCCATCAGAATGTCATAAAAAGTTTTGAAAAGTTTTATTATCAAAGTACACGAAATACTGATTCACCTTGAAAAAAAACTGTAATAGGTCCATCCTCTGATACTACAAAGGCGATTGCCTCAGTTTCCTTAGTCATTTTTTGTGCCGAGAGGTGCCTCATACCCGTACCAGGTATTGGTACTACATAAGTTGATGCTTGAGGTGCAAATGCAGCTTTAATAGCAAGAGTATGTCCGTTTCGATCAAGGATGACGGCATTATCTCCAGCTATACGATCCAGATATTCTTTATTACCACAGTCCATGATTGTCTTCTCCTTTAAATCCAGCAAATCCTCTATATAACCGGGGTGACACCGCTCTAGAACTCCTTGTTCATCCAACTGAATTACTAATGTTAGTCCCCGCCTCATCTCTGAAGCAGCTATACACTTTTGAAAAGTGTTCAACAAAATATTTTCGTCGAGAGATGATAACTGAGCCAATCCATTAATTTTCAACTTGTAATATTTAAAATCTATAAACCTCCATTCGCCATCGCGAAATTCTGCCAATTGCTCTCCTTTTGCAAAAATTTTAACTCTTGAATCCCCAGGTAATATTAATGCACAACCAGAGTCTCTAATCAGAAATTGAACACGATTCCACCGGGAGTCTCGGAAATCATCTACATCCTGAATCGATTCACTGTCAAGTGAACCCAAATCTTGTACAAAGGCTTTATATAGCTTTTTCTTCTTATCTGTTATTAAAACAACAAAGGTTTTATCTTCACCATTCACATTTAAAGCTTTTTCAATTAGTGTCTTGATATCACTGTCAAAAAAATCTTCTCCTAGGGATTGAACAATATTCTTTTTGTATTGTTCAAAATAACTGTTTTCAGAATCATCAGTTTTTAATATTAGTGAGGTTGATATAGTTTTTCGCTCATTTCGTCGTTGACTTAATATTTTCGCTAATTCTGTAAGCTTAAAAAATAAGTCTTTGTCAAGATTAGAACTTATAATCTCTTTGATTAGTTTAATTCCTATACTTATATTGTTAAAAATTTTATACACTAGAATGGTATCATTTGAAGACAATCCTTTAGTAAGATCTTTCAAGTCACCCAAATCCAGTAGCTCCGAAATTTTAGAATCAAGATAACTTGGTCTGACAAGGCTTTCTTCAAGCTTCTCTAAGGTTTTATCAAATTCCTTGCTATCTGCTGCATATCTGAGGGATGGGTCTTCAATTTCAACTCTACATAGGGATGCATTTGATTGATATAAGGTTAAGCCGAAACTTTCAGAAATACGGTACCCATTTATGAATAGAAATCTACGAATCTGGCTAATGCTTTCTTCAACTGTAAAGCCATGCCTCAGCAAATATTTATAGAAGTTTGCTAGAATGGCGTGACCGGTTGAATCCATCACTTGAAAGTTAAGGGCAATAACATCATTTATCCCGCCCGCATGAAGTAACTGCGCGACTCCTGAAAAAGCTGAGTTTTCGCCTCCAAAAGCTCCGTAACAAGTGCTAATTACGGCAATTTGTATAGGGTCTTCAGCTTCTTGAATAATGGATGCCAATCGATAAGAATTGACATAATCCGGCTGTTTAGGATCTTTGTAAGAAGCAAGAACAACAAATCCAAAATTTTCTTCTCGGTTGTATCCTCCGTGACAAGATAAATGTAGAATATGAGGGCGAAAACTTAAAAGTCGCTCCCTCAGACTATTACTACTAGCATTAGATAGGATATCAAGCTTCACATTGCTTAGAACTGGAGACTCATGTAAGACAAAATCCAATAATCTTGCTTCTGTGCTGAAATCCAGATACTGCGTTGTTGGATTGGCGGTTACAAATAATATACGGATATCATCATCTCCAAGAGGTTTCTTGGGTATAAATTTTTCTCTATTAAATAAGTGTAAGGCTCTGCAAAAGCGTAATTTTGGATGAAAACAAAGAAACTGAGGAAAAGAGCCAGATTTGTTGTCACACATCAACTCCCAAGGCAACATTGCTAGTTCTGGAATGGATGTTGAGATTGTTAGGCGTAGTATTTTTCCCTGGTTACTCAACTCTCGAAATAAGTCTCGAATGGAGCCATGAATAGCAAAGTCAAAAAGTTTGATTCCAAATTCCATGCATTCCACTAGCTTTGCTTGATTTCTTTCAAGCTTATTCACTATTTCTAGTACTGCTTTTGCAGAAAATGGAAAGGCAACTTCTTCTACAACACTTGAGTTGGCAATAGCAATATATCCAGGTTCTATATAGGAAATATTCTCTTCAGATTGGTTGGAGGATACAGTATCTCTATAACGTGAAGTCTGCTCTCGCCCTTCTCCGGCAATCACAAAAGATGGCAGGCCTTCATCTTTGAAAGATTTATATCCAGGAGAACGGGTCAGGAAAATTTGCAAATCTAGCACTTCTTCTGTATTGGGTTTACCTCTGTTATTCATGAGGTGATAGTTTCTCCGTACCTAGATATTACACATAGGGTAAAGTTGGTGGTTATATTATGGCTCAAATGAACGGCGATCAAGGCTTATAGAAAACTTTTCGGTCTACTGACTAATCACTACTAGCTAGTTACCACTCAGGTATGATGGGCAATCTACCTCTAAGCTGACAGAATCGCAATATATGGCGTGATAATAAAGCCATGCAAAGGATGAACAGTCATGATTAAATCGTGGATGGTGATTGGGGGAGTCGCTTTTGTAGTAGCGTTGGGTGCTAACATTATTACTCCAGGCGATCGCAAATGGTTCAAACGTCTGCAACGACCAAGATGGCTCACTTTTGAAGCAGCGATTCCAGTTATTTGGACTATTATATTTATTTGCGGTGCTTGGTCTGCTTATATTGTTTGGGAACAGAAACCAGGAACCACCCCAATTTGGGTGCGCATGGGATTGTACCTACTTCTGGAAATTCTGACTATTGCTTATACCCCTGTCATGTTCCGGCTTCGCAGTCTTAAAGCTGGTACGATTCTCGGCGGCGCGGGTTTTATTGTAGGCATTATATTAACACTTGCAGTTTTACCTATTTCGCTTTGGGCAGCACTACTCCTGGTTCCTTACTTGCTTTGGAGTCCAATAGGAACATACACCACTTGGGCAATGGTTCGACTTAATCCTCAAGATGCTTAAAACAGTGAACAGTCAACAGTGAACAAATAGTAACTGGTAACTGGTAACTGGTAACTGATCACTGGTTGAAATATTCCAACCTACGGTTGATTAAACCCAGATGCCAAATTGTCACAATTGCATTAAAGAGATTGACAAAATTTTTCAAAAGTGTATTTACTATGATTCAATCTTGGATGGTAATTGGGGCTGTGACTTTTGCGATCGCAGTTGGTAGTTTTTTCATCACGCCTGGTGATGTTAAGTGGTTTGCACAGTTAGCTCGCCCTAGGTGGTTGGTTTTTGAGCCGCTGATTCCGTTGATCTGGACTGTTGTATTTGTTTGCGGTGCAGCTTCTGCCAATATTGTTTGGCAAAAAAATCCAGGAAGCTTGATCAGTTGGCTGCTGATGGGTTCATTTGTTCTACTCGAAATCATTACCATCTCATACATTCCAGCAATGCTTAGGTGGCGGAGTCTCAAAGTTGGGGAAATTCTTGGATCAGTTGGTGTGATATTAGGTGTGCTGCTGACAATCTCTGTTTTGCCGATTTCTAAATTTGCAGCGTTGCTACTTCTGCCATACTTGGCTTGGAGTCCAGTGGGAGCCTACACAACCGAGGAATTAATCCAGCTTAATCCTCAAGATGCTTGACACTCCCCATGCCTAAAGGCAAGGGGATTCTTGCGTCACGGGGATTCCAATGAATTTACCCTCAGCAAGCATCTTGACCGTATGCCCTACGGCTGCAAGTCCGCGTATTGCGACTATTTGAGCGGCTGCAACGTCTCTATCGGTTGTATAGCCGCAATGTGAACAAACATGAGTACGCTCTGACAATTCTTTTTTACCTGTCTGGGTTGCGCAGTTTGGGCAAATCTGACTTGTTTTTCGTGGATCTACTTTCTGAAAATAGACATCGCGTTTGAAACAAGTTTGTTCAAGAATGTTGAAGAACTGACCAAATCCGGCATCTAGGCAATGTTTACCTAACATTCCACGAGATAACGCGACAAGGTTTAAATCTTCAACAAATACCATTCCCGCATCGTTACAGATTTGATGAGACAGCTTTCTATGAAAGTCTTTACGACTGTTGGCAACGTACTCATGCAATAAAGCAACTTTCTTGTGTGCTTTGTGCCAATTATTCGAGCCAATACGTTTTCTGGAAACACGCTGTTGCAGCAATTTCAGCTTGCGTTCGGCATCTACAAAAAACCTCGGACGCTTGACCAATAGACCGTTAGAAGTTGCAAGAAAACTTGTTAGTCCTACATCAATCCCCACTGCTTCACCCTGTGGCATTGGTTTACCCTGAGCGTAGTCGAAGGGCTGAGGTGTACTGACATTCCATTGAACCGTTAACATCACATACCAGCCAGAAATACGCTTAACCACACGCGCTTGCTTCACTGTTCCACCATTTGGAATATCCCGCGATTGACGCATCTTAACTGCACCAATAACAGGTAATTTCACAAACCCGTTAGCCAACGGGTTTACGCCTAATTGAGGAAAAGAAAAAGAACGCATTCGTCCTAACTTTCTAAATCTTGGGAACCCATGATTTTGTTCCCACATACTTACAAAAGCTTTTTCAAGCCTTCTCAATGTTTGCTGCAAAGATTGAGCATTAACACGCTTTAAATACTCATTCTCTTGAGCCACTGCGGTGGACGGGTTTCCCGGCATAAAGCAAGTGGCGTTGCGTGCAGCCGTTAAAGACTTGCATTGACTAGCGAACGTTGGGCGAGGTGCATCAGCAGGTATGATATAGCAGTTACGGAGACTGCAAGCGTTAACTTGACAAAAACGGGATTTGTACCAGTTTTTACGTTCTGCTAAAGCATGGTTGTAAACTCGTCTATGAGTTTCTAGCCATTCTTCAAACAATGCTATTTGGTTTTGTGTTGGCTTTAGTTTGAATTCGTAAGTCAGATTAAACACTTGCATCACCTCCTGACTACATTCTAGAGCTATTCTAATAATCGTCAGGATGGTTTTTAGGACGGGGAATAAATTCCCCTGCCGCTACACCCCCATAGCTAGAAGCTAGGGGCACTGCGGCGAATAGTTTCGGTAGGTGCGTTATCTATAACAATGCGTCCGTAGCGTGCTACCACAGGATTATTTGGATTGGCTTCATTATTCAGCCAAGCCCACATCTGATCTCCTAGGGAAAAATGCCACCATTCTCTAGGATTGCGTTGAAATCCGGTTTTTTCCATAACTAGGCATAATAGCTGGCGATTGTCATGATATTGCTGTGCGAGTGGATCAGAAGAATTGGCAAAGTAGTCTGGATGCGATCGCTGTGACATTTCATCTATCGGCGAACCCATCTCTACAATTTCCGCTGTATCATCTACTAGTGTCACATCCACAGCAGCGCCCGTACTGTGAGGAGGCGGAGTTTTTTCATCCAAACTAGGTTCAGCCCAAATTTTATAAACTTCCTCCCAGAGAGTTTGGCTTTTCTCTGGCGATAACTCAGCCTCAGTAAGTCCCGCCATTTGCAAAGCTTCGCCAAAAGCGTAATTCACCATAAACTTTTGCACAGCGACAGGACGATAACCATCAAAAATTTCCAGACGCCAGTGGGGACGCAGCAGCTGGAGGTAATTTTGGGCTGATATTAAGTTCTCAACAACGCTTTCGCGAAGAAAATAAGGAGAGTGTTCACCATAAGGTGCACCCAATTTTTTATAAGGATGAGGAGATTCCACCGCGAACAGTTCTAAAGGAATCTCCACTAACATTTCACCACATTCGATTATTGGTATTTTATGATAAGGTCTCATTCTTCGTGATGTTGACAGCAAGACGACTGTTTTGTTGCTGTTCCTAACGCTTCCGGTACTGGATCGTAGCCACCCGGATGAAACGGATGACACCGCAAGATACGCCGAATTGCCAACCAACTACCGCGCCAGACTCCAAAACGTTCAATTGCTTGGATAGCATACATTGAACAAGTTGGTTGAAAACGACAAGTCGGAAGAAATAGCGGCGAGATAAACATTCGGTAGAAGCGAATCAGCAAAATCAATAATAATTTCATTGCTGTCACCTAGATCTAATAAAGTAGTAACAACAGTTATACTTATCCATTTTGTTGTATCGTTGCTGAATTCATTTTTTGATTTACAGTCTATTCCTCCTGTGTGGGTACAAAGTGCCGCCGTTGCAATTTGGGTGTTACTCATGCTAATTCTTGCATGGGTAGTCAATCGCGTCGCCAGTAAAGACCCAGAAGTTATACGGAAAATAGTTCACATTGGCACAGGTAATGTGATTCTGTTGGCTTGGTGGCTAGATATTCCCCCAATTGTAGGTATTACGGCTTCGATTGTAGCGAGTGTAGTGACCTTATTGTCCTACCAATTTCCGATTCTGCCTGGTATTAATAGCGTTGGACGCAAAAGTTTCGGGACATTTTTCTATGCCGTTAGTATTGGTGTTCTCATAGCCTGGTTTTGGACACTGCAAAAACCTCACTATGCTGTACTCGGAATTTTAGTTATGACGTGGGGAGATGGATTAGCAGCTTTGGTAGGACAGAAAATCGGTCAAAATAAATACAATGTTTTTGGGAGACAAAAAAGTTGGGAAGGTTCCCTGACAATGGCTGTCGTGAGTTTTATTATCAGTAGTTCAATTTTAGTGAGTGTACAAGGGAACCTTTGGCAAACTTGGCTGATATCTTTGACGGTTGCTTTAGTCGCTACTGGCTTGGAAGTAGTTTCGTTTCTTGGTATTGATAATCTGACAGTTCCTATAGGTAGTGCAGCACTAGCTTATGTTCTAAGCCAGTTGATGGGAAATGTGTAATAAAACCAGTAAACAGTGATAACTGATAACTGTTCACTGTTTACTGTTAAAGGTTGAGAAATATCAACACATCATCAATCAGTAATCGTAGCGCCCGTGACGGTTATATCTGTAAGGGTTACGATATATGTCACGGTCATAAATGTACTCAGGATGGTATTGTCTATCTTGATAATATCTGTTGTAATCATTATGTCGTCTACGGTAATCAATGTACTGTGGATGGTATCCACGACGGTAGTAAGATCTGTTGCTTTGTGAGCAAGGTCTACGATGACGGTAAGATCGACGAGTCTTGTAATGATGACGGTGTTTATGATGTTTTAGTTGTTCAGTGTCAGTCTCCCAATCTGTTTGAGTTGACAAATTATCTTCAACCTGAGCAACTTGTGTTCCTAATTCCTCGTAGTTTAACTGTGTTTTAATTCCTTTTTGGACTGATGCTGTGGCTACCTCTAATCCAAGACAACTGGGTAATAGTAAAGCACTAATTACGAATTTCCAAAACATTGTTTCACATTCCTTATTTCTTGTTCCCTAGCAAAACTAGGGAATGTCTACTGTGAGACTTTGGTTGAAAAAAGGATTTACGCAGTGAAACGAAAAATGAAGGCTGATTCTGCTGAAGGATAACAAAGCCTCTATAAATGCAATACCATCCGCCCAGGATGAAGGGAGTTCTTGGTGAGCGCTATCTTGATTTTTGGATAAATTTTTATAAACAATAAAAATTTACAGCAATTCTATTTCATTTGTGTGAAAGTGCCTGCGCCTAAGCCTAAAGCGTTCTGCAGGCATACGCATAGTCACTTTGGAGAAACTAAAAGTCAGGGCATAAATTCACTCGTATTGCCGGATAAGAGGCGAAATGCCTACACTTACCCAAGCAATAGAATAAAAGTGGTTTTTAGCACCCACCGTAGTTTTGGCAGTAGCAATAATGATTCGTGAAAATAGCTCCCCGACTTCAAGTTAGAAGCCGGGGAGCTTGTTTTTTCAAAACTTTTTTCTTGCCTTGATACCTTCTGCAGTATGCCTCATGCCTTGGAAGGAGTGTCAGATAGGAGTATGTCACACATTTCTTTACCAAATGTCTGCTGTCTTCTTGTTATAAGGATCTCCTGTAAATGGTTGTACGCCAGTATTGGGATATGCATCGTCTGATGGTGCAAAAATACGCATCGCAGCTTCAGAAATATATTGGGTGACTTTAGCAAGTATTTCGGAGATAGCCATAATATCAAACCCCCATTTTTGTTATCGCTTCACTTGCGATATGTCTTCTAATATATCTACTCTAGTTCTTCACATTCTCTTTGGTTGCGATTGGCAATATATCTATATTTTCTGCAATAATCAGTGATATATAGTTGCAATACTTTAGATTAAAAAAACAGTTCAATAAACAATCAAGGATAAGGGAATAAAAGTGTCAGTCAGATGACTTTTTATCTTTCATCCTCCGTTTGGCATAGTTTGACATTTCACTTCACTCTTTTAGGGATACTATTATTAATAATAAGTATAACTATTAAAAATCATTAAATATTTTACTAAACTAATAATATAGTAGTCGTCAAAACTCTAGTTCCAAGCACTTTCTGATAGCGCTCTTTGAATAGTTGACATTATTTATGGTAAAATTTACCATAAGTCAAAGAAGTATTCTTCTAAGGGCGCTATGTCATGACTAGTTTCCCAAGTTGGAACCATGCATCTACAAACAATCAGCAACAGCAGAACACACAGAATCAAGAACTGACACTTTCTACTATTGATAACAGCCTGCTGACAGACCTTTACCAGTTGACAATGGCGGCTTGTTATGCGGGGGAAGGTGTAGAACAACGATGGGCAAGCTTTGAGTTGTTTGTCAGACGTTTGCCAGAGAATTTTGGCTATTTGATAGCTATGGGGCTGGCGCAAGTGTTGGAATATTTGGAAAAATACCACTTCAGTCCCTCTGGGATAGCGGCTTTGCAAGCAACTGGAATTTTTGCCAATGTTCCGGAGAGTTTTTGGTCACTGCTTGCTGAGGGACGTTTTACTGGCAATGTTTGGGCGGTACCTGAGGGAACAGCAGTGTTTGCGAATGAACCTCTGTTGCGAGTGGAAGCACCTCTTTGGCAAGCACAGCTGGTAGAAACTTACCTTTTGAATACCATAAATTACCAGAGTTTGATTGCGACACGTGCAGCAAGATTACGTGATGTGGCGTCTTCTCAAGCAACACTGCTGGAATTTGGAACCAGACGGGCATTTAGCCCGCAAGCGTCTTTGTGGGCGGCGCGTGCAGCACTGGCTGGTGGTTTGGATGCAACATCGAATGTGTTAGCGGCGCTACAACTGGGAGAAAAACCTAGTGGTACGATGGCTCACGCTTTGGTTATGGCACTGTCGGCAATGGAAGGTAGCGAAGACCAGGCATTTACTGTTTTTCATCGTTATTTCCCAGGTGCGCCCTTATTAATTGATACTTACGATACTATTGCAGCTGCCGAGCGGTTGTCTGCAAAGGTTAATTCGGGGGAAATCCAATTAGCCGGGGTTAGGTTGGATTCTGGTGATTTGGTGTCGTTGTCAAAACAAGTGCGATCGCTTCTTCCAAATGTGTCAATTTTTGCAAGTGGCGACTTGGACGAGTGGGAAATCGCGCGGCTTAAGGCTGCTGGTGCGCAGATTGATGGTTATGGGCTGGGAACGCGACTGGTGACTGGTTCTGCTGTCAATGGAGTTTACAAACTGGTGGAAATTGATGGAACTCCGGTGATGAAACATTCGAGTGGTAAGGCGACTTACCCAGGACGTAAGCAGATTTTTCGCTCTTTTGAGGGAAGTCAGGTGAAAGCAGACTGTTTGGGCTTGGTGAGTGAAGAACACGGAAGATATGGAAACGAAGAATTTCCCCAATCTTCACATCTGCCTTTGTTGCAGTTGTTTGTTAAGGAAGGTAAACGGGTGCAAGCACAACAGACTTTGGCAGAAATTCGACAAAGGACTGCCACTTCCGTTGCTAGTTTACCAGACGAGACGCGACGTTTGGAGAATCCCGTATCGGTGAAAGTGGAGATTTCTGAACAGTTACAACAGTTGACTCAAAAGACGAAGAACCTGACTGCACAGTTAGAGAGCGGAGCAGGGAGTAAGGGAGTGAGGGAGAATAATTTTGATTAGTAATGACCAATGATTCCTTAATGGTACAAGCCCCCAGATTAATCCTGTGGAATTAATCCAAAATCTAAAATCCAAAATCTAAAATCCAAAATTGTCTGACTATGAAAGTTGCTCTGTTTGGTACGAGTGCTGATCCACCAACTGCTGGACACCAAGCGGTTATTCGTTGGCTGTCAGACCATTTTGATTGGGTGGCAGTTTGGGCGGCAAATAATCCATTGAAGTCGCATCAAACCCCTTTGGAACATCGGGTAGCGATGTTACATTTCTTGATTTTGGATATAGACTCATCAAAGCATAATATTGCTTTGGAACAGGAATTAAGTCACTTGAGAACGCTGGAAACATTAGAGAAAGCAAAAAAACGTTGGTCAGAGGCGGAGTTTACATTAGTGGTTGGTTCAGATTTACTAGCTCAATTACCGCGCTGGTATCGTATTGAAGATTTATTGCAACAAGTACAACTTTTGGTCATACCGCGCCCAAGATATGCAATAGATGAATCTAATTTACATATTGTGCAAAAACTCGGAGGGAAAGTCACGGTTGCCAAGTTTATTGGTCTAGATGTGTCCTCAACAGCTTATCGTGAAAATGGCGATCGCGAAGCCCTGACACCTCTAGTCGTTGATTATATTCACAAAGAGCATTTGTACAAATGTCTACCCGAAAATTTAACTTGTTAAACTATAAGTACTTTTGCCAAGCTACTCCAAATCCTAAACTCAAAATTGCATTCAATTGAAAACGGCTATATGCCAGGACACAACAAAATAAACATTGTACACGCGCTAAAACAACCACCTTTAGCAGATTTCAAGGTCGGTGTTGATAATGTTATTTTCTCTGTAGATACTGCACAAAATCGACTGCTGGTTCTATTAGTCATGAGACACCAGGAGCCATTTTTAAATTCTTGGAGTCTTCCTGGTACTTTGGTACGTCAAGGTGAGTCTTTAGAAGATGCTGCGTATCGGATTCTGTCTGAAAAAATAAGGGTAAAAAACCTTTATTTAGAGCAACTTTATACTTTTGGAGGACCATCACGTGATCCCCGAGAAGCAAGCGATAGTTATGGTGTACGTTATCTATCGGTGAGTTACTTTGCCCTCGTGCGATTTGAGGAAGCAGAATTGATTGCTGATGGAGTCACTGGAATAGCTTGGTATCCGGTGAAGCAATTGCCGCAACTAGCTTTTGACCATAACAAAATTTTGGCATACGGACACAGGCGTTTGCGAAATAAGTTGGAGTATAGTCCAGTCGCATTTGAAGTGTTGCCAGAAGTGTTTACTTTGAATGATTTATATCAGTTATATACTACAGTTTTAGGAGAAATCTTTTCTGATTACTCTAATTTTCGAGCGCGTTTACTCAAGTTAGGTTTTCTATACGATACAGGAATAAAGGTGTCGCGTGGTGCTGGTCGTCCAGCTAGTTTATATAAATTTGATGCGGAAGCTTTTGCTCCTTTTAAGGATAAACCTTTGGTTTTTCTTTAATTACAAAAATGTATGGATACAATAGCAGCTTGTTGTAACTCTGGCAGACAAACATTATAGAGCGCAACATGTCTGTTAAGAGGACGAAGAGAAGAAAACAAAAAGAGGAAAATGAAAATAGCGATCGCTCAACTTAATCCTACCATTGGTGATTTGCCAGGTAATTCTCAGAAAATTCTGGACGCGGCACGAAAAGCAGTTGCAGAAGGTGCCCGTTTATTACTAACGCCAGAACTTTCTTTATGTGGCTATCCACCCCGTGATTTATTGCTTAATCCTAGTTTTGTTCAAGCAATGGAAATTGCTTTAGAACAACTAGCACAAGATTTGCCTCCAGAACTCGCTGTGTTAGTAGGCACGGTTGAAGAAAATGTAAAAGCACACAAGACGGGCGGTAAAAGTTTATTTAATAGTATCGCTTTGTTAGAAAGGGGAAAAGTCAAGCAAATTTTTCACAAGTGCCTTTTACCAACTTATGATGTTTTTGATGAAAATCGCTATTTTGAGCCAGGTTCAGAAGCTAGTTATTTTACCTTAGATGATATTCGTATTGGCGTCACAATTTGCGAAGATTTATGGAATGATGAGGAATTTTGGGGTAAGCGAAGTTATGTCACGAATCCAATTGCTGACTTAACAATTTTGGGTGTAGATTTGATTGTGAATTTGTCGGCTTCTCCTTATAGTGCTGGCAAGCAGAAGTCTCGCGAAGCAATGCTTAAGTATAGTGCTGTGCGTTTTCAGCAACTGATTCTTTATGCCAATCAAGTCGGGGGAAATGATGATTTAATTTTTGATGGTAGAAGTTTTGCTTTGAATCGTCAGGGTGAAATAGTCTGTCGTGCCTGTGGTTTTGAAGAGGATTTGAGAGTTGTGGAATTTGATGAGGTGCAACGAGATTTGCACTCAGGTTCTATAGCACCAGAATATGAGTCTCAAGATGAGGAAATTTGGCACGCTTTGGTTTTAGGATTGCGAGATTATGTTCGCAAGTGTGGCTTTTCTAAAGTTGTGCTGGGTTTAAGTGGTGGAATAGATTCTTCATTGGTGGCGGCTGTTGCTACCGCAGCATTGGGTAAAGAAAATGTCCTCGGTATCCTGATGCCTTCGCCCTACAGTTCTGAGCATTCTATCAGCGATGCTTTGGCATTAGCAGAAAATCTTGGTATGAAAACTCATATCCTACAGATAGGGGAGTTAATGCAAGGCTATGACAAAACGTTAGGTGAGTTATTTGCCCGAACAGAGTTTGGACTGGCAGAGGAGAATATTCAATCCCGGATTAGAGGCAATTTATTGATGGCAATTTCTAATAAATTTGGCCATCTGTTGCTGTCTACTGGCAATAAGTCAGAAATGGCAGTTGGTTACTGCACTCTTTACGGCGATATGAATGGGGGTTTGGCGGTGATTGCTGATGTGCCCAAAACCCGCGTTTTTTCGATTTGCCATTGGCTAAATCGCAAAGGCGAAATTATCCCACAAAATGTTTTAACCAAACCACCCAGCGCCGAACTCAAACCCGGTCAACTTGACCAAGACTCGCTACCGTCTTACGAGGTTTTGGACGACATATTGCAACGGTTGATTCACGATTACCAATCTCCAGAACAAATTATCGCTGCAGGGCATGATCCAGAAATAGTAAACCGAGTGACTAATTTGGTGGTGCGTGCGGAGTTTAAGCGACGACAAGCACCCCCCGGATTGAAAATTACGGTTCGCGCCTTCGGAACTGGTTGGCGAATGCCTATTGCTAGTAAATGGGCGTCTTTGCAATTCAAAATTCAAAAAAAGATTCAACCTGTTTGAATGAGCGAATCTTGAATGTTTGAGAAGGAAGATCCCTACTGGATTTACAATTCTTTGATGGTGTAAAAAGTATTGCTCAAATTATGGCGAATCAAACTCCAATCCCTGTTGTTGTCATTGGTGCTGCGGGCAAAATGGGTCGCGAGGTCATCAAAGCGGTGACGCAAGCAGCAGATATGAATCTTGTAGGTGCGATTGATACAACAGCTGAATATCAAGGTCAGGATGCAGGGGAACTGGCGGGTTTAAGTGAACCTTTGGAAATTCCAATTACCAATCAATTGGAACCGATGCTGGCGTTTGCATCTCAAGGAAAACAGCTAGGGGTGATGGTAGATTTTACGCATCCGAGTTCAGTGTATGACAATGTTCGTAGTGCGATCGCCTATGGTCTTCGTCCGGTTGTGGGTACCACTGGCTTAAGTCCAGAACAAATTCAAGATTTAGCAGAATTTGCTGATAAGGCAAGTACGGGGTGTTTAATTATTCCCAACTTTTCTATTGGTATGGTACTACTCCAACAAGCAGCAGTTGCGGCTTCTCAACATTTCGACCACGTGGAAATTATTGAACTGCATCACAACCAAAAAGCTGATGCCCCCAGCGGGACAGCAATTCAAACTGCTCAGATGTTAGCAGAAATAGGTAAAACATATAACCAGTCTCTTGTGGAAGAAACGGAGAAATTACCAGGAGCACGAGGTAGTCAAGCCGAGGAAGGCGTTAGAATTCATAGTGTGCGTTTACCAGGACTGATTGCGCATCAAGAAGTTATTTTTGGTGCAGCGGGTCAAATTTATACTTTGAGACATGATACGAGCGATCGCGCTTGCTATATGCCAGGAGTATTACTAGCAATTCGCAAAGTCCTCCAGTTAAAGTCGTTAGTATATGGATTAGAAAAAATTCTTTAACAGTGAACAGTGAACAGTAAACAGTGAACAGTAAACAGTGAACAAGGGGTGGACGAGTCCGTTTCGTACCTGATAACTGGTACTGCGTACGTAGCTGATAACTGGTAACTGGTAACTGGTAACTGATAACTGATTTAAAATACCTAGCACTCACCACTTACAACACAGCACTCATGATCGTCCCATTAACTCGCCAGAAATTTGAACAACTCATTCCCCTGATTGCCACTGGTCCGCAGTACAAATACTACTGGGGGAAATTTCCAGACTTTTTACAACGGCTGCTGATTTCTGTCGTGGCAGTAGCTGTTGTTTTCGTGATTAAAGTCGTTCTGCGGGTTGATTTTGGTGGAATCATCTTTTTGCTCGGGCTAATTGGTGCCCTTTACTGGCTGTGGGGACCAGTGTTTTGGGCGAGTATGCGGAATGTGAAAAGCCGTCGTTGTAAGTACAGCGGTTTTCTCCGTGGTCGAGTGCTGGATTATTGGATTGCAGAAGAGTTAATGGGTAAACAGGAAACCGTTGATAACAAAGGCGATTTGGTGATTGTCGAAAACCGAGAAAAACGCATTCACTTAGAAATAGGTGATGATACAGGATTTACGGCTGAGTATAAAGCACCACTGCGTTCTGCCTACAAAGTTATTGCTCGCGGTCAGAGGGCAGAACTATTGGTGATGTCGAATCGCCCAGATTTAAGCAGTATTGATGAAATTTCGGATATTTATATTCCTAGTCGCGACTTGTGGGTGAGTGATTATCCTTCTATACGACGGGATTTCTTTACTGAGGTGAGTAGCCGCCTGCGCCGTGATGAAGAAGATGAAAGACCGCGTCGCCGTCGCCGTAGGGTGGAGAGGTAGAAGCGGTTTGATTTTCACTCTTCTTGACTTTTGCTCTTTGGTTTAAGACTCAGCACTAGAAGACTGACTAAAAATAGGGGAAAGGTAAGCAACTAAAGCAGCGATGAGAAAACCGGAAATGTTGCGAACCAGGGGTAGCCATTCGTTTGTTCGTGTGACTACTGGTCCAATACCGAAAGAGATAAATAAGATTCCCCATAAAGGCGAGAAGATTAAAGCCCATTGCCAAGCAACAATTTGTCCTTCGCGACGAGGTTGAGCTGCTAATCCACAAATGACTCCACCAATAGCAGAAGAAATCAAAGTGAAAATCCACTGCTCGCGTGGTAATCCGGGAACGACAGCGCAACCTCCCCGAAGCAAACAAGTTTTCACTGTTTCCATTGCTTGTAGGATGGCTTGGTCTTCCCCTTCTTCTCGCACAAAGTACAAATTGCCAAAGCGGGTTTGTAATTCAATCCAGAAAGTACGCGGTAGAAGATCATAAACAGCGTCACCCACACTAAAGCTGAGAATGTTACCGCCACGGGAATCAGCAACTAGCAAAACGCTTTTGTCATCCAAACCCCAAAAACGAATAACTGCTCGACCTGGAGTACGGTCATATTGAGTTAAGACTCGGAGTTTCCAGCCAGTGTCGGTTTGAAATTGTTCTAGTTGCTTAACAAGATTTTCTTCTTGAACGCTGGTAAGAGACTTAGCTAAGTCTACAACTGGAGTTGGGGTATCAGGTAATAGTTCGGGATTGTCATAAGCGTATGCGCTGGGAGAATGCGTCATCCAAATTGACCCAGCCAGGAAAAATACTGTTACAAAAGCCAGAATTCGTTTCCAAAGACTTTGCTGCATGAGCTTTTATATACAAATCTCAACAGGAAAAGTGAACAAGTTGTTTTAAAAGAGTACTGGAAAAGTGAGACTTCTTTACACTTTTTAACTCTAATCTAATCTAATATCTCAGATCTAGAACTCACTGAGCAAGCTTGTCTGTAAGGTTGGGATCTGAGAATAAGGGCGCAATGCCTTGCGCCCTTATTCTCATAGAGATTTACACACTCTATTCTTTATCAGACCAATTCTCAGATTCTTTCTGACGGTGGGAATCCTGTTCATTAAAACTGTTTTCCCAATCACCAGCTTCGTTGTAGTCTTTGTAATCGTTGTAATTATTGTGAGTGCGGTATCCTTCTGCAGGTGTGAAGCGGTTCTCCTGCCTTAGTAGGGCTTGGCGTTCTTGTAATGTCAGCTTTGCTTTTTGAGATGGCGATAGACGCTCAACTGTTCGCCTTGAAGATTTGGAGCGTGTGAAGGTTTTCCAAGCAGCTTGCACACCAACCATAAAACTGCGCGTGCCTGTTTGAACGTTTTGTGCTTGCTTTTTAGCACTATCTAAACTTTGATCCACTTGTTTAACAACTTGACCAGCACTTTTAACACCTTCACTGACATCATCAGTTAAGTCAGTGATTTCCAAGCTAGTCATGCGAATAGCATCGAGAGTGGGCGGTAACTCTCTATAAAGAGTGTCAAATAATTTTTCTGCACTGCGAGCTGCTCTTGCTAATTCCTGCAATGCTGGTATCGCCGCCACCAAAACAGCACTCAGACTGGCGGCGACTAGGAGTATGGACAGTCCCAGCCAAAACAGGGGGTCAATCACTTTGATATCTTCTACTAATTATCTAAATGTTGAGGAACGGTATCGGACTTTTCTTGAGCATTTTGCTGCTTCATTGCTTGGCTTTCCCGCAAACTAGCATCAATGCCTGCTGAAATTGCCTCCCGCAGTCGGTCTAAAGTATCATCCCAGTTAGAGCGTGCGTTTGCAGAAAGGCGGTCTGCCTGTATTTGGACACTCGTTGAAATATCTTCTGCCAATTCTGGCAAAGCACTGGCAGATTTCTTCAAGAGTTGACGGGTTTCGCGTCCTGTGCGTGGAGCAATGAGCAACCCAGTTAAAGCACCAATGGTTGCGCCTAGCATCATACCGCCAATAAATGATCCAGAACGGTTGTTAGACATTTTTTTGTTTCTCTCCTTACACCCATTCTATGTGGGTTTTCACGCCTTGCAAAATCCAAAAGATTTTATCTTTCTAAATTTAGAGAGACAATTGATTCGCCAGAAAGGTTGCCCTTACTGCCTACTTTCTCTTTTTCACTAATTTTGCTCGGAAGCTCAGAAAATTACTCTGCCAGACTTGCTGTCCAAGTGCAACTAGACTGAAAATCTGTCGCAGCCGCTGGATTTGTAGTCGTGCTGGTTGATCTTTGTGCCGTAGATTATTAATATTCCCAAGACTAGTGTAAAAAGCTTGTGGTGCTGTATATAATACTGCATGGGAACTACGTTCAGCAGCAATAAAGATATTAGCTATTCTTGTCAGTCGCCTCTTCAGTCGCCGCACTCGCCAAGCCACGTAGAGAAGAATCAGCGAGATCAGTATGTTGATGACAACAACGACTGTAACCATTGCTTAATTTTGTTGCACCCACTGTAATTTTTGCTCTTATTATGACTTTAATTGAAGCTATGAAAATCAGTCTGAAGTTGAGTTTTCGCCAGTGTATCAAGCGCTAAGTGGGTTGCTACTAAAGTGAAACAAATTTTTAGATTTCTTTAAGAAGAAGTTAGGCCATGTTTTTTCAAATCATCCACAGAAACCGCTTCCAAGGCTCTAGCGTGGGTTGCTGAGAGGATAACAGGGGGAGCAACGCCAGCCTCAACAGCCTCTTGCCAGCGACCAGCACATAAACACCAGCGATCGCCTTCTTTCAAACCAGGAAATTGATATTCCGGAACTGGGGTACTAAGGTCGTTTCCTCGTGATTTGGTGAATTCAAGAAATTCTGTTGTCATTTGGGCGCAAACAACGTGCAACCCAAAATCCATACCACCTGTGTTACAAAACCCATCGCGATAATATCCAGTCACGGGAGAAGAACAGCACATTTCTAGCTTTGTGCCGAGTACGTTTGTTGCTTCTGTCATCGCCAATTCCTTTAAGTTTGTGTGACTGTTTCTAAGCAATCAAATATAATGCCTCAGTCGTTCGAGTCACGACTTTAGCGACCTTACTTTATGATATAAGAAATTTTCTTAGCCATTTCAAAATCGTGATATAGCAGTCGCCAGGTAGATTAGGACACGAACTAATGAAAAAACACGCTCCCCAAGAGACTTGAAAGTCTGTTAAGCATTTCCTGTTAAGCGTTAAGCGTTAAGCGTTAAGCGTTCCCTGCTATATCTATGAGTTATGAGTGATGAGTTGTCACTTTTGGTGTTCACTCTTCACTCTTCACTCTTCACTCTTGAACGCCAGATGCCAACTCGTGCGGAGACGCTGCACGTTCGCCTCCGGCGTGCGCTTTGCGCTTACAAGTCGGGAAACCCCTTCGGGTTCGCCAGATGCCTGTGTCGGGAAACCCGTCATTCGCACTGGTCTCACCGCCCACAGCGCTGGCTCCTCCTAACTCCTGAGTGACTCCATTGCAAGGCGTACAACAAGGTGACGATGCGGTTCTTTTCCTCGGCTGAAGGTTTCTAAGTCACCAAACTCTTTTAAAAAAGTGTGAATTTGACGGCGTTCGGCTGAACTGAGTGACTTGATTTCTGCCTCTTGACCAGAAAAACGCACTTGCTGAGCTGCTGCTTCAGCTATTGCGCGAATTTGGGCGTCTCTCCTAACGCGGTAGCCGTTCAATTCAACAGTGTAAGAGGCTTGCTCTCCTTGTAGTTGACTTAAGTTGAGAATAGAATTTGCTAGATACTGAATCGCATCTAGCACTGAACCATCGGGACCGGTTAAAATTTCGATTTGTTCGAGTGATAAATTGGTTTCACCAATCGTCAACCAGTAACTATCCTGTTCTGGGGATTCTTCATCCTCAGCGACGGCTATTTCTTTCTCACCTTTTATATCAACAGATAGCCCACTAAGTTGCAGCAGGGTTTTCAACCACTCCTGACCTCGTTTCATTCGACTGTCTGTCATCATTACCCTGTAGTCTTTTTCTTAGAACTTTTTGGTTCAAACGGTAGCGCTTTTTGTTTTGCGCTTTCTTCTTCTTTCTCCTGAGTGTCTACAATTTTTTGTAGTTCCTCGCTCAGGGGTTCACGCGTGAGAATATAGGTTTGCAATGTCTGGAAAATATTACCAATCACCATATACATCAGTACCCCAGCTGGTAGGGGGAAGAACAAAAACATCCCAGAGAAGATCACAGGAGTGATTTTGTTAACAGTGTCCTGCTGCGGGTTGGCATTCGTAGTATTTTGCCCAGAAAGGATTTGGCTAATGTAAAGGGTAATACCAAACATGATGACCATACCGACAATATCCCAGTGAATAACGCCGTCTGGATCTATTGCACCAACTCTACCTAAGGCATCAATAAAGAGAAATCCTTGGTTTGAGGCGAGTCCCGGAATTGTTCCTTGGATTGTAACATCCCCCGGTTGTAAGGCTTCTACATTACCCTGTGCATCAATTCTTATCCTTTCCTCCCCTTTGGTAATTTTCCATTCAGGGATTAACTGAGTATCGGGGTGTTCTGCTAAAACTGCCTGAAAAGGTTTACCCTCCTGAGTTTGATATTCTATCTTCGTATGTTCTCCCACCGCTAATTTGTTGCCTCCAGGAAGGATGGCATTTACCTTAATGTGTTCCCCTTCCGAAATATAAATATTTTGTGGGGGAGTCGCAAAGGCTTGCGGTTGAATTCTTTCTACTTGTTCAGCAGGTAAGATTTGGAGATTAACGCTATAGTTGACACCAGAAAAAGGTGAACCCCGCAAAGTGGCAAACAGTGCCAGTAAAACTGGCATTTGTAGCAGCAGTGGCAAACAACCTGCAAGCGGGTTGCCAAATTCTTTTTGGACGTTCATCATTTCTTCCTGCTGCTTTTGCGGATCGTCCTTATATCGCTCCTTAACTTCTTGCATCCGCTTGTTCATCAGGGGTTGGACGATCTTCATCCGTCGCATATTGCGAATTGAACCAGCACTCAGGGGATAGAGCGCGAAGCGGATTATTAATGTTAATGCTACAATCGCCAGTCCATAGCTAGGCACAATGCTATAGAACAAGTCTATGATTGGCAGCATCACGTTGTTCGAGAGAAACCCGATACCAAAATCCATTATTCTAAATTCAACCTGAGATACTGTAAATTGACATCATCTAATTTATCTAAATCATGATTTAGATTGCGACTAGCGTGCTACTACGGATAGCCGCACATTATATGAATTGGGGAAACCAGAGTAAGGGAGTGAGGGAGTGAGGGAGTGGGGGAAAGTGGGAGTGAGGGAGTATGGGGAAATATTCCTTCCTCCTTCGCTCCCTCTTTCCCCTCATCCTCACTTATCACTGCTTAGCGCCCGCATAATTGGGATTTTTGGCGATAACTTTTTCTTCAATGTAGTCATAAATTTCTCGAAACTTAGGAAGCGCCCGTACTTCCAGACGGCTACCGTCTCTTAGGGTTATGACCATATCCCCCCACATGCCAAGACCACGGGGGACTTTCGCCATTTTGACAATTTCTGAGTAAATGATGTCGCTGCGAGAACGTCCCATCCAACCACCCATGACAGAGATCCTGCGATCAGTGATACGGAAGCGCAGCCACAATGCCCTGACAATCGCCCCAACTGTCAATGGAAGACCAATAATAGTGAATCCAATCAATATACTTATGATCAAATCCCCAATATGTGGACCACCCTCATAATAAACTTCTTCACGAATACCCATTGAACACCTCAGCTTGTTCCAATAACTGCTCTAATTCTTGCAGAAATTGTTGGGTCACGCACTCTATATCTGCTGCTGGTTTCACAACAATGACAATCCGCCATCCTGGTGACATTTTGGGCAACAAGTGATACAACGCTGCTGCAATTTGACGTTTGAGGCGGTTACGAACAACTGCTCGTTTGCTAACCTTTGTGCTAATCGAAATTCCTATTTGGGCTGGAGTCAGATGCTTTTTTACAGTTTCAAGAGCCGTATCACAAGAAGGCTTAGAGGAAGGAGATGGTCGTAATGCTCTCAATGTTATGTGTGAACCATGACGACGGATTCCTTCGCGGAAAACTGCCTGAAAATCTTTTCGGGATTTTAGCCGATTTGCTTTGGGCAATGCCACAACTGCTATGATTAGCTTTTCTATGCCCTAAACGGTCAAACGGTGGCGTCCCTTTTTCCTTCTTGCCCGGATAACGTTTCTACCATCTGGAGTTCGCATTCTAGCGCGAAAACCTGAGGTTCTTTTTCTCTTGCGGCAAGTGCCTTCCAATGTTCTCTTCATTTTTTTATCCTCTTAGACAATTATCATAATAAAAAGTCACGATTGGCAATTATATCATAATGTTTGTTGTTTTTCTCCAGCAGTTATGCTAAAGCTAGAAAGCCATCATCAGTCATTTGTGTATTGTCAATGATAACGGCAAAACTCTAACCGTTGCTGTGCAACCCAGGTAGTGGTAATGTATTTGCCTTGCTTTGACTCACTAATGACTGATGATTCATGAGTCATAACTTAACTAATACTTATGATCCACGTGCCGATGTAGCGTGATAATGGCACATCGCCAGGAGACTGAATTGAGCAGTTAAAATAGAACATTCCCCCAGAAGACGGGTTTTTCACGTTAGAGAGAATCAACTCAACATCGGTACCTGCTGGTACTGGTTCTTGGGGAAAAATTTCAAGAACGTGATTTTCTTTATCCCACTTCACCTCCGATAGTGCAATCTTTTTGCCTTTAGCCTTGACCTCAATTTCCTTGCGGTCAAAGGTTCCTTGGTAGTAATTAGGATAAGAAATCACAAATCGAGCAACTGCTGTTTTCATCTTTTTGCTAGAAACTTTCAGTCTGTATCTGTCCCAGCCATTAGTTTGACCGCCAAAATCTAATCGGAACGGCAGCTGATTTTCGCCTTTGACACCACTAAATATCGTCAACCCTGGCAAACTTTGTGCCCAGCTTATGGCTGGTATTCCAGCTAGCAAACAACTTGTCACGGCTAAAGTAGAGAGTAAACGTCGCATGGTTAAGCTCCTGAGGCAGAAATAGGTCTTTTGTTTAAAATAACTAGGACGAAACGTTCGTAACTAAAACTTTACTACTTAAGATTTAGATATTGGGACGTAAATTGCTAATATAAAGTGTCATTCTCAGTACCGCTGCACAAAACTTTTTTTTAATACTAAGTGTATTCCCATAAAAAAATTGATGAATTTAAAGTCACTGAAAACACGCTTGAAATGTGAATTTGTTACAAAATATGTATAGATATATATAAAATGTTATAAAAATTGAAAAAATAAATATGAAAATTAGTAGTTAACTTGAACGAGATTCGATAAGATAAGTTGTAATCAAGTCAGGGTTGACTAATATTATTTGGGGATAGTTTTTGAGAATTTTACTAATATTGCAATATGTAAAAAAATCCATAAAAATTCTTGAATCCCTAAAAGAAGTTGAAGACAAACACGTAAATTTTGGGGATTGACATAGGATGTGTAATAGAAGCCCCTCTTTTCAAATACATGGGAATCTGGAAACCCTGCAAGAACCAAATTGAAACTTTGCGTAGGTCATTATCGATTTTGAGAGCGAAGGTAAAATTGATTGGGCAAACCAACTGCTAATAGCTGCTGCCCATGCACGAAAAGTGCGCCTATTGCCTCTTAAGAAAAATTTCACAAATTGCCAAAAATAGGTATTTATCTTCAAGGAGATTGCATGAGAATAGCAGTTGCCAAAGAAATTGAAGTCTGTGAGCGTCGAGTTGCCTTAATTCCTGACATCGTTGCCCGATTGGTAAAACAAGGTGTAGAAGTGTTGGTAGAAACTGGTGCAGGTGAGCGGGCTTTCTTTTCTGATGCTGCTTATGAAGCAGCAGGAGCGAAAGTCATCAGTGATACCACTCAATTATGGGGCGAAGCAGATATTCTGCTTAAGGTGAGTCCACCTCAAGAGCGAGAAGATGGACGCTCAGAAATTGACTTACTCAAGGAAGGATCTGTACTCATTAGCTTTCTTAACCCTTTAGGAAATCCTTCCGTAGCGCAGCGACTGGCAGAACGCAAGGTAACTGCTATGAGTATGGAGATGATCCCGCGCACGACTCGGGCACAAAGTATGGATGCTTTATCCTCGCAAGCATCAATTGCAGGTTACAAAGCGGTTCTAATTGGTGCAGCAGCATTACCAAAATATTTCCCGATGTTGACAACAGCGGCTGGAACGATCGCTCCGGCGAAAGTGTTTATCATGGGGGCTGGTGTGGCTGGATTGCAGGCGATCGCCACCGCCAGACGTTTGGGAGCGATCGTCGAAGCCTTTGATATTCGTCCCGCCGTCAAAGAAGAAGTCCAAAGTTTGGGGGCAAAATTCGTTGAAGTCAAACTAGAAGAAGAAACAACCGCCGCTGGAGGCTACGCCAAAGAAATTTCTGAAGCTAGCAAACAGCGCACTCAAGAAGTTGTCGCCGAACACGTCAAGAATGCTGATGTGGTGATTACCACCGCCCAAGTTCCTGGTAGAAAAGCACCTGTTTTAGTTACTGAAGAGATGGTAGCGCAGATGAAACCAGGTTCAGTGATTGTGGATATCGCTGCTGAACAGGGTGGTAACTGTGCTTGCACTGATCCCGGTAAAGATATTGTGTGGAATGGCATCACTATCATTGGTCCCATCAATTTACCATCATCCATGCCAGTTCACGCCAGCCAACTTTATTCCAAAAATTTGTCGTCGTTGATGCAACTGTTGATTAAAGACAAAGCTTTAAATGTCAACTTTGCTGACGACATCGTTGATGCGGCTTGTGTTACCCACGGTGGCGAAATTCGTAACCAACGTGTGAAAGATGCCTTACAAGCTTTAAGCGGTGTGGCAAGTTAATTAATTTTTGTAATAAGTGCTGACGTGTACTTATCACAACTCAATTTGCATAAGGAGTATATCGAGCGATGACAGAAGCATTAATCGCTGCCTTGTTTGTGTTTGTTTTGGCATCCTTTACTGGATTTGAAGTTATCAACAAAGTTCCACCAACCCTCCACACACCTTTGATGTCAGGTTCCAACGCCATTTCTGGAATTGCTGTACTGGGTGCGATCGTGGCTTCTGGTGCTAGAGAGACGAATTTATCAGTCATTTTAGGTTTGATTGCCGTAATTTTGGCAATGGTTAACGTGGTGGGTGGCTTCCTAGTCACAGACAGAATGCTGCAAATGTTCAAGAAAAAGGAGATTAAGGCGTGAGCGACTTTTTACCAACCGGGATTCAGCTAACGTATTTAGTCGCTGCATCCTTATTCATTCTGGGTTTGAAACAGCTGGGATCACCCGCGACAGCACGACAAGGTAATGTTGTTGCAGCTGTGGGGATGCTGTTGGCTATTGTGGCAACAATGCTGGATCAGCATGTGTTGAACTATGAAATGATTTTGGTAGGGTTGGTTATTGGATCTTTGATTGGTATCGTCGCCGCCTACAAAGTCCAAATGACGGATATGCCCCAAATGGTGGGTTTGCTCAACGGCTTGGGTGGTGCAGCATCTGCACTCGTTGCGGTTGCTGAATTTTGGCGGTTGCTAGGAAACGGTGAAGCAATACCTCTTGACGCCAACATCTCTATGTTGCTGGATGTGTTAATTGGTGGTGTGACTTTCACAGGAAGCTTTATTGCTTTTGCAAAACTGCAAGGTATTATGAGCGGTTCCCCAATTACATTTCCTTTGCAGCAACCATTTAACCTCTCGCTTCTGGCTGCCTTTATTGCGGGTAGTGCTTATTTAATTATCAATCCGCACAGCTTACCTGTCTTCTTAGGAATTGTTGCTGTTTCTCTAGTGTTGGGTGTGATGTTCGTCATCCCCATCGGTGGCGGCGATATGCCTGTGGTGATTTCGCTGTTGAACTCGTTTTCCGGGTTAGCGGCGGCTGCTGCTGGTTTCGTGGTGATGAACAATATGTTAATCATCGCTGGCGCATTGGTGGGAGCATCTGGGATCATCCTTACCGAGATTATGTGTAAGGCGATGAACCGTTCTCTGTTCAGTGTGCTGTTCAGTGCTTTTGGTACAGTGGCTGCGTCTGGTGGTGCTGCTGGTAGTGCAGGTACAACTGATCAAAGCGTTCGCAGCATTGATCCCGAAGAAGGCGCGATGATGTTGGGTTATGCTCGTTCTGTGGTGATTGTTCCTGGTTACGGGATGGCGGTTGCACAGGCGCAGCACAGCATACGTGAGTTGGCAGATCAGCTCGAACGTATGGGCGTGGATGTGAAGTATGCAATTCACCCCGTTGCTGGTAGAATGCCGGGACATATGAATGTGTTGTTGGCTGAGGCGAATGTGCCTTATGAGCAACTGCATGATATGGATGATATCAATCCTCAGTTTGAGCAGACAGATGTCGCTTTGGTAATTGGGGCGAATGATGTGGTGAATCCGGCAGCGCGGAGTGATACAAATAGCCCGATTTATGGTATGCCAATCTTGGAAGTGGATCGGGCGAAGCAGACAATTGTAATTAAGCGCGGTATGAGTGCCGGTTTTGCTGGTGTGGATAATGAGTTGTTTTATAAGAATAAAACGACGATGCTCTTTGGTAGTGCGAAGGATATGGTTGGAAAGTTGGTTTCTGAAGTGAAGCAACTGTAGGGAATTGTAGATTATGGATACAGCATAAATCCAAAATCCCTTTTATGGATCGTGTATAAACTTGCTAAGGGTTTGTCCTGAGGCAAGTTTTTTTATGGTTAAAATTAATACGAGCTTTGCTAGTGCGAAGGATATGGTTGGAAAGTTGGTTTCTGAAGTGAAGCAGTTGTAAAGATTTTGGGTTAATAGCAGTTCTGAGTTGAATTACTCCCCTCCCACTACAAGATTACCTATAATGATAAGTAGGGTGTATTGTCAAAAAATGTATGGTTACTCGAACTCATCTGTTAAGCGATTGCCTACGGCAGAGCTACGCTTAACGCCTACTGGAC